>Ga0073899_10003019_pt1 | contig 15050 bp, 14 predicted proteins | sample KloWWTmetaKNB5Ph_FD_88975 | JGI IMG/M metagenome (GOLD analysis project Ga0073899, IMG submission 88975) | Active sludge microbial communities from Klosterneuburg, Austria, studying microevolution and ecology of nitrifiers - Klosterneuburg... | ecosystem: Engineered > WWTP > Aerobic digester >...
GAGGCCGACTACGACGGCGAAGACCTCCTGATCGTGGGCGTCTTGCGGGGTGCAGTGATGGTCATGGCCGACTTGTCACGCAGCCTCAAGCGCCACCTGGAGATGGACTGGATGGCGGTGAGTTCTTACGGAAGCGGCACCAAGTCCAGCGGCGTCGTACGCATCTTGAAAGACCTCGACACCGACATCTCGGGTCGCAACGTCTTGATCGTTGACGAGATCATCGACACCGGCCTGACTCTGAGCTGGCTCGTGAGCAACCTGGCCAGCCGCAACCCCAAGAGCGTCAAAATCGCGACGCTGCTGCGCAAGCCTGAAGCTCTGCGGGTGCAACTCGATGTGGACTACATCGGCTGGGACATCCCCAACGAGTTCGTCGTTGGCTACGGCCTCGACTATCGCGAGCAGTACCGCAACCTGCGCGACATCGGCACGCTGGCTCCACACGTCTACAGCTAGACGCAGGCGTCGTACGACGAATTTCGCCACTGCTTTACCCGGCACTTATGCGCTTTGCCCGGGAGATCCTCCCCGCAAAGCGACAAAGTCACAGGTTTACTTGTGACTTTTACCTAAACGAAAATCCAAACGTGGGCACAAATGCTCCACGTGTAGCGTTATCCCCTGCGGTGCCCGCGGAGGGTGCCGCCCCAACATCTACCTTGAGGTGCCCGCTTTGAAGCGCTTGTTCCGCGGTCCGTGGTTCTGGATTGTCTTTGCCGTTGTGGCGGTGCTGCTGACACTGCAGTACCTATCTGCTGCCAACGGTGCGACTGAGGTGAAGACCTCGACGATGCAGTCCTATCTCACTAGTGGTCAGGTTGAGACGATCACGTTCACTGACGGCGACCAGGCGATTAACGCCACGCTCGATGATGGCAAGAAGGTTACTGCGACCTGGGTCGAAGGCACTCAGGCTGACTGGGTGAAGCTGGCCGATGAGCAGAAGGCCAAGGGCACGATCAAGAACTGGAATGGCGTGTTGGCCAAGCCCAGCGTGCTGGGCAGTTTGCTTTACACCTTGCTTCCGGTGCTGCTGTTGGTGTTCTTGTTCTTCTTCTTGATGAACAACATGCAAGGCGGCGGAGGGCGCGTGATGCAGTTTGCGCGCAGCAAGGCCAAGTTGATCACCAAAGACATGCCCAAGACGACGTTCGCTGATGTGGCGGGCTGCGAAGAGGCGATCGAAGAACTTGGTGAGATCAAGGAGTTCTTGCAGGAGCCTGCGAAGTTCCAGGCTGTGGGCGCCAAGATCCCCAAGGGTGTGCTGCTTTACGGCCCTCCAGGCACCGGCAAGACCTTGCTAGCCCGAGCGGTTGCTGGCGAGGCCGGGGTGCCGTTCTATTCGATCTCGGGATCGGATTTCGTGGAGATGTTCGTCGGTGTCGGCGCCAGCCGGGTGCGCGACCTGTTTGAGCAAGCCAAGGAGAACCCGCCGGCCATCATCTTCATCGACGAGATTGACGCAGTCGGACGTTACCGCGGTGCTGGCATGGGTGGAGGTCACGATGAGCGTGAGCAGACCCTGAACCAGCTGCTTGTTGAGATGGATGGCTTTGACGTGCGCGGCGGGGTGATCTTGATTGCCGCGACCAACCGTCCCGACATCCTTGACCCAGCGCTGCTGCGCCCGGGTCGTTTCGACCGCCAGATCGGTGTGGATGCTCCTGACCTCAATGGTCGTCACAAGATTCTGCAGGTGCACTCGCGCGGCAAGCCGATGGCTGCTGGGGTCGACCTGTTGGGCGTTGCTCGTCGTACTCCGGGGTTCACCGGTGCCGACTTGGCCAACGTGCTCAACGAGGCCGCGCTTCTCACCGCTCGCCAAAACAAGTTGGTCATCGACGACGATGCTCTTGATGAGGCCATCGACCGGGTGATCGCTGGCCCGCAGCGTCGTACTCGCTTGATGGACGACAAAGAGAAGCTGTTGACGGCCTACCACGAAGGTGGCCACGCCATGGTGGCGGCGGCACTGCCAGGCAGCGACCCGGTGCACAAGGTCACGATCTTGCCGCGTGGACGCGCCCTGGGTTACACGATGGTGTTGCCCGACCAAGACAAGTACTCCCAAACCCGCAGCGAAATGCTCAACAAGTTGAGCTACATGCTCGGTGGTATGGCGGCCGAGGAACTGATTTTCCACGACGTCACCAGCGGTGCGAGCAGTGACATCGAGAAGGCGACCAACCTGGCGCGAGCCATGGTCACGCAGTACGGCATGAGCCAAAAGCTTGGCGCGGTGCGACTCGGTGACAACAACTCTGAGCCCTTCTTGGGTCGCGACATGGGCCACCAACGCAACTACTCCGAAGAAGTTGCGGGTGTGATCGATGAGGAGATCAAGGCACTCATCACGGTCGCGCACCAGGAGGCGTTCGAGATCCTCGAAGAGAACCGCGACGTGCTCGACGCGCTCGTGCTTGAACTCATCGAGAAGGAGACCCTGGACAAAGAAGAGGTCGCCGAGATCTTCAAGCCGCTGCGTCGCCGCGAGGCTCGTCCGGCCTGGACCGGCAGCCCCGACCGGGTGCCCTCGAGCATCCCGCCAGTGGAGATCCCCAAAGACACCGAATCAACGGACACCGAGCCCGAGGGTGGCCTTGTGATCACTCCCGTGGGGGCTGATGGTGACACCCACGGAGAGGTACCAACCGCATGAGCATCGGCCCGGTCCACAACGCACACGAAGGCCGCGAGGTGCCGGCCTTCGATCACGCTCGGGCCGAGGCCGCCGTACGCGAACTTCTCTATGCCATCGGTGAAGACCCCGAGCGTGAGGGGTTGCACGACACCCCGGCGCGGGTGGCAAGGGCCTATGCCGAACTCACTGCGGGCCTGCGTCAAAAACCAGAAGACGTCTTGGCGACTGTCTTCGACATCGGTCACGACGAGATGGTCTTGGTGAAAAACATCGAACTCTGGTCGATGTGTGAGCACCACTTGGTGCCATTCACCGGTGTCGCGCACGTGGGCTACATCCCCAACGAGTCCGGCAAAATCACCGGGCTCTCTAAGTTGGCTCGCCTCGTCGATGTCTATGCCAAGCGCCCACAGGTGCAAGAGCGCCTCACGACCCAGGTCGCTGACGCACTGGTCAAGATCTTGGAGCCACGAGGAGTCATCGTGGTCATCGAGGCAGAACATTTGTGTATGACGATGCGTGGCGTGCGCAAGGCTGGCGCTCGCACCATCACGTCAGCGGTGCGTGGAGTGATGCTCAACGCCGCGACCCGTGCAGAGGCAATGGCGCTGATCAACGCGCGTTCGTCATGACGCTGATCATGGGGGTCGTCAACGTGACCCCTGATTCGTTCTCCGACGGAGGGCAATGGCTCGACGCCGATGCGGCAATCGCTCATGGTTTGGACTTGCGCGCCCAAGGCGCTGACATCCTCGACGTCGGTGGTGAGTCGACCCGACCAGGTGCGACCCGTCCGTTAGTCGAGGAAGAACTCGGTCGAGTCATCCCGGTGATCACTGGCCTGGTCGCTCAGGGTTGCGTTGTCTCGATCGACACGATGCGAGCCGAAGTCGCCCAGGCGGCGCTCTCGGCCGGGGCCAGCATCGTCAACGACGTTTCCGGCGGACTAGCCGACCCAGACATCCTGGGCGTGGTGGCTGCTTCGCGAGCACGGTACGTCGCCATGCATTGGCGGGCCCACTCCACAACGATGCAACAGCATGCGTCGTACTCCGACGTGGTCGCTGAAGTCGTCGATGAGTTGAGTGCCCGGGTGAGTGCCGCACTCGAGGCGGGCATCGCGCCAGAGCGACTCAGCCTGGATCCGGGCCTGGGATTCGCCAAGACCCCTGAGCACAACTGGACGCTCCTGCGCCACCTCGATGCCTTCGAGTCGCTCGGCTTGCCACTCCTCGTGGGCGCCAGTCGCAAGTCATTCCTGGGGGCATTGCTCCAAGACGCCAACGGCGTACGGCCAACCGACCAACGCATCTATGCCGACACTGCGATCGTGACCCTGCTGGGCATGCGTGAGGTGTGGGCAGTGCGCGTGCATGACGTGCGGGCTGCTGCAGATGCCTTGGCCGTCACAAGAGCGTGGAAGGGAGAGGTCAATGGCTGACCAACTTCGCATCACCGGTGTTGAGATCTATGCCCACCACGGCGTCTTCGACCACGAGCGTCGCGATGGCCAGATCTTCATCGTCGACTTGCTGCTGGGTCTAGACACTTCGAGCGCTGCAGCTAGCGACGATTTGAAAGACACGGTCGACTACGGGAGTCTCGTAGCAAAGGTGGTGACGGCGGTTGAGTCAGATCCGGTGGATCTGATTGAAACCGTCGCGGCTCGGGTCGCCGAAGTGGTCATGGCAGATGCCATGGTCGAGTGGGTTGAAGTGACCCTGCACAAGCCGCACGCCCCCATTGAGGCGACGTTTGCCGACGTTGCCCTCACGATCAGGAGGAGCAGGCGATGACTCAGATGCCCCACCCGAACTTTGTCGACACCGACACCCTGACTGGGGAAATGCACCCAATCCGGCGCGCGGTGATCTGCTTGGGATCCAACCTCGGTGAGCGGCTTAGCTCGCTGCAAGGTGCAGTCGATTCACTCAAGGACACCCCAGAGGTGTGGCTCACCGATGTGTCTCCGGTCTATGAAACTGCCTCACTGGGTGGTCCGGCAGATGCGCCCGACTACCTCAACGCGATCGTGCTGCTCGACACCACCTTGTCGGTGCACAGGTTGTTGGAGCGCGCGCTAGCGATCGAAGAAGCCTTCGGGCGCGAGCGCAGCACCCCGAACGCTCCTCGCACCCTCGATGTTGATCTGATCGTCGTAGGTGATCGTCGTGCGAACGACGAGCAGTTGACCTTGCCGCACCCCAGGGCCGCTGAGCGGGCGTTTGTGCTCCAGCCCTGGTTCGACCTCGAACCTCATGCCGCCATCCCCGGGGCCGGCCTTATCGCCGACTTGCTTGAGTCGGTTGACACCGCCGGGATCACTCGCCGAGACGACGCCGTTCTGCACGCGTGAGCACACCCAAGTCCACCACCTCGCTGCGACCGGGGGCCATTGTGGTCATCGGTTTGATCGCTTTGGTCTGTGGTTGGGCGATGCGTCTGATCTGGGAAACCCTCGGGGTGCCCGAGCCACTGATGCCGTGGTGGGCAGTGGCGGTGATCTGGATCCTCGCCTTCGGTGTCGCCGTACGCGCGTGGTTGACGTGGCGCGTCTTGCAGCGTGGCAAAGGCGGAATGGCTGGCTTTCAGGCCGTCAACAGACTCGTGTTGGGTCAAGCCGCTGCTCTGGCTGGGGTCGCCATCGTGGGTTTGTACGTCGGGTCGTTGATCTCGCGCATCGCAGTGCCAGTCACCGAACTCACCGATGACCGCGTGTGGCTGGCTGTGGTCTCTGCCCTAGGCGGATTGGTGATGATGGTGGCAGGCTTGTGGCTCGAACGTGCGTGTCGTCTCAAAGACGGGGACACCACGCCGGAGGAATCATGAACCCTGAGTCGTCGCGTAGGATTGCCCGCGTGGGTGGGGAAAACGCACGACCGAACAACGCTGCGCGCGCGTTGTGGGTCTTTGGTATCGCTTCAGCGATCGGTCTTGGGCTAGCGGGGGCTGGCTTCGTGACCGAGCAATGGCTATTGATGGCTATGGCCGCCGTAGTCTGCATCGGGTTTGGCTGGGCTGCGATCAGGCTCATCTGGATCGACCTCGAAGACAGTCGGTGGGAAACAGATGACGCCTACGCCGAGTTAGACGACCTTGATGCCGAGCATCAACGACTCCAGGCACTGGTCAAATCACGTCCTGTCGAAGTCGACACCTCGCTGGTCGATGAACTCACCGCGAAGCTGAGTGCAAGTGATGAGACACGCGCTCGTGCCGAACAGGCCGCCGCGGCTGCCCACCAGGCTCGAGTGAATGCTGAAACCGCCCTCACTCATGTCGAGAAGTCGCTGCCGATGGCCGTTGACCACAGCGGCACAGTCGAGCAATCGCCGCGTGAGTCCCAAGCCCAACTCTCGGTTGCCCGCGAGCGCATCGGCGAGCTCACTAAAGAACTCGATGAGACCAAGCAAGCAGCAGAAGCCGCCGTTGTCGCGGCGCAGGCTGCGCAGGCACAGGTTGCTGAGGCCCAGGCTGCTGCAGCCCAGACCGTTGCAGCCCAGACCGCTGCAACGCAGAGCGTTGCCGCACAGGCTGCCCCGGCCGTGACCGAGCCTGCGCCTGTCGTTGTCCCGACACCCACATTTGTTGACCCGACACCGGCACCGGCGCCCGCAGTTGCTGCGCCCGCGGCACAGCAGCCAAGCGCACCCGTCGGGGCTCCGGTGACACATGCTCCGGCAACTCACGTTGCTCCAGCGGCTCACGTTGCCGCGGCTGATCCGTTGTCAGCTCCCGTGGCAGCCCCAAGCCCCGAGAGGGTGGCACCTCGGCCGACCCATGCTGCGACGTACTCCGAGCAGCCCAGCGAGGCGGCACCTGTCGTTGCCACAGAGGCGACTCCGAAGCACGCGGCTGTCGAGTCGGCATTCCAAGTGCCCGACTGGGATGACCCGTCTTGGGACACTCTCGACACCGAACCCACCATGATCTTGCTGTCATGGGAGGCTCACATCCGGCGCAGTGGGTTCCGCGTTGTTGGTTAGAGCTAGCCTCTAGCCAATGTCTGCACTCTTTGATCCCCCGCACGGCGAGTGGACTCGCATCCGGTTCGCCCTAGCTTGGAAGCAACGCCTGAGCATGGTCGCGATTCGACTGGTGTTCATCGCAATCCTCATCGCCGCTTCACTCACCTTTGGCTACGAGACCTATTTCCAGATTGCGATCGGGCTCGTTGTGGTCACGGGAGCCTGGCGCTGGTGGATGATCGGTCGCTGGGTGCGCAACTTTGGCTACGCCGAACAAGACGACGACCTGTGGATCACCAGCGGTGCGTTGCTGCGTCGGCTCACCGTCGTTCCCTTTGGGCGGATGCAACTTGTCGATGTCGCTCAGGGGCCGATTGATCGCGTCTTCAAACTCGCCGACGTACAACTGCACACGGCCTCGGCTAGCAGTGATGCGCACATCCCAGGCCTCGCGCCCGACCAGGCTGCAGCATTGCGCGACCGGTTGACCGAGTTGGGTGCTTCGGAGCTGTCAGGGCTGTGAGTGACGAGGTTCTGCCCTATCGGCGGCTCTCACCGCTGACTCCTATCGCCAAGTCAGGCGTCTGGCTGGCCGCTGCCGCTTTCACGATCGGTCGCGACATCATGAACGGGAGCGAGCTCTCGATGCTGGCAGTGGTTGCCGGGGCCATCGTGGGCCTGGGCCTCGTCAGCGGGTTTGCCTCGTGGTGGCGCACGAAGTTCCGGATCAGTGACACCGAGTTGCTCATCGAAAGTGGGCTGATTTCACGCCACTCACGTCGCGTTCGCCTCGACCGGATCGTGGCCATCGACATCAACCAGCCCTTCATCGCCCGACTGCTCGGGGTCGCTGAGTTGCGCATCGAAACTGGCACCACCGACTCCGAGGCGCGCTTGGCCTACCTTCCGGTGGCCGAGGCGACCTCGATGCGGCACACCTTGTTGGCTCGCCGCCAAGCACCTGGCGAACTGGCCCCCGAGGACGCTGCTGCAGGCCCTGTGCCACCGGTTGCTCCGCTGGTTCGGGTGCCCTTGCAGTGGCACCTGATCTCGATCTTGGCGCGACCAGAATCAATCCTCTTCGTGATCGCCGCACTGACAGTGATCATCTTGAAATCCTTTGGCTTCGACCTCACCGCGTTTGGGTTCTCGTTAGCTGCCGTGGGTGGTCTGGGTTGGTCGCTGGTCACCAAGTTGATCGGGCGATGGAACTGGGAGTTAGCCGTCGTGCCGACCGGGCTGCAAGTGCGTCACGGCATGTTCAATGTGACCACCCAGACCTTCCATGTGGCCAGGCTGCAGGGCCTTCAAGTGCACGAGCCCGTGATGTGGAGGCCGTGGGGACTGGCCTCCCTGCAGGTCTCGATTGCTGGTGGAGTCAAGGGTGATGAAGAAGGCGCCCAAGGGCTCTTGCTGCCGGCCGCACCGAAGGCGCTGGTGTGGCAACTAGCCCAGGAGCTGTTGGGTCAAGACCCCAGCCAGATTCCGCTCAGCCCAGCAGGGCGTCACGCCTCCTGGCTTGCGCCCGCGAGTGGACGACGCTTGGCGTTCGGGTTCAGTGACCAACTCGCGGTTTCGCTGGAGGGGGTCTTTGCTCGACGTACGTCCATAGTGCCGTTGGCTCGCGCGCAGTCAGTGTCAGTGCGACAGGGGTTCATGCAGAGTTTGCTAGGCCTCGCTGCGCTACGGATCGATACTCCCCGGGGCGCGAACCCATTTGTCGCCCGCTTGCGTGGAGTGCTCGAAGCACGTGCTCACGTCGAGCAACTAGCAACGGCTGCTTTAGCGGCGCGTGTGCGACCTCAGTCGTCGTTGGACACCTCAAACTTGGGCGCCCCGCCCCACCTGCCCCACGCTCGCATTACGTCTGATCGCTGAGCACACGGTGTGACCCTTCCCACCTGAGTTTGTGTTTGCGGGAAGCAAACGGGGGCCTAGGCTCGTTGAACGAATTGCTGTTGCACGTCTGGTACCTGAGAAGGACTGGAACGGAAAGGCATCTCTCATGGCCCGTATCGGGGTTATCGGCGTCGGTCGAGTCGGCGCAGTCTTAGCTGCTGCCTTGCGGGCGGCAGGTCACGACATCGTTGCCGTCGCTGGTGAGTCCACCGCTTCGCAGCAGCGAATCGCACAACTCCTGCCAGGTGTGCACGTCGACAAGCCCACTGCGGTCGCCCGCGCCTGCGACGTCTTGTTGCTCACCGTTCCTGACGACATGCTCAGCAACGTCGCGACCCAGTTGGTCGGTGCGGGGGCGATCCGCGAGGGGCAGTACGTCGTGCACACCTCGGGCCGTCACGGTCTCGATGTGTTGGCGCCTGCCCAAGCGGTCGGTGCTCACGTCGTCGCGATGCACCCAGCTATGACCTTCACTGGCACCAGCGTTGACCTGCCACGGTTGCGTGGCTGCATCTTCGGTGTGACCGTGCCCGATGCAGACCGTGCCGTCGTTGAGACCTGGGTGAGCGAACTTGGCGGCGTGCCGCTGTTTATCCCTGAGAGCAAGCGCACCCTCTATCACGCGGCCTTGGCGCACTCGGCAAACCACTTGGTCACATTGATTGCTCAGGCAATGGAGATGTTGAGTGCTGCCGGTGCCGATGACCCGGCTAGCACGCTCCGACCGTTGCTCACCGCCGCACTCGACAATGCCTTGCAGCAGGGCGATGCCGCGCTCACTGGTCCGATCGTGCGCGGGGATCTCAACACAGTGCGCGCTCACCTGACCCAGATCGCCGCAGAATCACCAACCACGTTGCCGTCGTACGTCGCGCTGGCGAAGGCCACCGCCGATCGGGCCGTGGTCGATGGCCGTCTGCTGCCGATCCGCCGCAATCGTCTGGTGGAGATCTTGGACGACGCGCTGCTGGGTCAATCGACGGTGCCCACCTCGTGAGTCTGGTTGTTCACAGCCGCGCCGAACTGGCGGCGGCGCTAGCCCAAACCTCTGGCAAAGTCGGGTTCGTGCCCACCATGGGGGCACTGCACAGTGGCCACGCGTCGTTGATGGCGGCGGCCAAACAGAGCGCTCCGGTCGTTGTGGTGAGCATCTTTGTGAACCCGATGCAGTTCGGCCCTTCTGAGGATCTGGCGAAATACCCCCGCACCTTCCCCGAAGACCTAGCGATGTGCACCGAACAGGGCGTCGACGTGGTGTTTGCTCCTGCGGTCGATGAGGTCTACCCCGGCGGCGACCCTTTGGTGACCGTCGACCCCGGCCCGCTTGCCACGATCCTCGAAGGCAGGGTGCGCCCGACCCACTTCCGTGGAGTGTTGACGGTGGTCGCAAAACTGCTCGGCCTGGTGCGCCCAGATCTCGCGATCTTTGGCGAGAAGGACTATCAACAACTCACGTTGATTCGCCGGATGGTCAGCGACTTGTGCATGGGCATCGACATCGTGGGAGCGCCCACCATTCGTGAGGCTGATGGGTTGGCGATGAGTTCGCGCAACCGCTATCTCGATGAGACTCAGCGCGCAAGCGCGGTGGCCCTTTCTCGAGCGCTGAGGGCAGGTCAGGCAGCGGCCGCTGATGGGGGAGACGCCGTACTCTCTGCTGCGCGGGAGGTCCTCGCAGGCTTCCCAGACGTCGCGGTTGACTACCTTGAACTCACCTCGGTGGGGCTCCAGGAGCCACCTTCGGTGGGCGAGGCTCGGTTGCTGGTCGCGGCCAAGGTCGGCACCACTCGGTTGATCGACAACATGCGCGTCGATCTCGGGCGATAGCCTCCGCTCATGGCTTTGCTTCCTCAACGACTTGTCGCGCCGGCCCCCGGTTGGGAGGCGTACGCCGATGTTGTCGTGATCGGTTCCGGCATCGCGGGCCTCACTGCCGCCTTGCGCATCAAAGCCGAGACCGGTGCCACGATCATGGTGGTCACCAAAGACAACCTGTCGGCTGGCTCCACCCAGTGGGCCCAAGGAGGCATTGCTGCAGCGCTCGGTCCCGGTGACACACCCGAGGAGCACCTCACCGACACCCTGGTCGCGGGCGCGGGAGTGTGCGACATCGAAGCAGTGCGGGCTCTGGTCACCGAAGGCCCCGACGCAGTGCGCGAACTCATCGCTTTGGGCACTCAGTTTGACCACACCCCTGCTGGTGAGATCAGCCTGACTCGCGAGGGTGGTCATCACCGGGATCGAATTGCGCATGCTGGCGGCGACGCCACTGGTGCAGAGATCCAGCGAGCGCTGGTGGCGGCAGTGACCAACTCCCCCGACATTGAGGTCATCGAGCACGCCCTGGCCGTCGATCTGATTCCTGGGGTCGAGGGCGGCGTGGCTGGCGTGACCCTGCACGTGATGGGTGAAGGCCAACATGACGGTGTGGGCGCAGTGATGTGCCGAGCAGTGGTTTTGGCCAGTGGCGGACTTGGGCAGGTGTTTGCGCAAACGACGAACCCATCGGTCTCCACAGGCGACGGGATGGCACTGGCGCTGCGAGCGGGAGCGGTGTTGCGCGATGTTGAGTTCGTGCAGTTCCACCCAACAGTGATGTATCTAGGCCCCGAGTCACGCGGCCAACAACCACTCATCTCCGAGGCTGTGCGAGGCGAAGGCGCGTTCCTAGTTGATTGGGATGGCGTTCGATTCATGCAAGGCCAGCACGAACTAGCTGACCTGGCTCCGCGAGACGTGGTGGCCAAGGCGATCACCCGCCGGATGCTCGAAACTGGCAAGCCGCACATGTGGCTTGATGCCCGTCACCTCGGCACCGAGTTTTGGCACAAGCGGTTCCCGACCATCTTGGCGTCGTGTGAGTCTCATGGCATCGACCCCAGCACCGACCTGATTCCGGTGGCCCCTGCCTGCCACTACGCCTCGGGTGGTGTGGCGACCGATTTGCATGGTCAATCAACCCTCCCAGGGCTCTACGCAACCGGCGAGGTCGCCTGCTCAGGGGTGCACGGTGCCAACCGGTTGGCATCCAACTCACTTCTTGAAGGCTTGGTGTTCTCGCGCCGGATTGCGGCTCACTTGGCTGCTCATGGGTTGCCCCCGCGGCAGGCTCCGGCCGCCGACGGCCGCGAAGTCGGGCTCGTAGACCCCTCCGTGTTCGCTCACATGCAGCAAGTGATGACCGAGCAAGTCGGAGTGCTGCGCACAGCGGAGGGCATCAAGTCCGCACTGACCACGCTCTCGGCTCTGGGCGCAGCGCCGTGCGACGAACCTCGCACCCGTCCTTGGGAGATGTCGAACCTGATTGCCGTCTCATCGGTGCTGGCACAAGCGGCTCTCATGCGTGAAGAAACGCGTGGATCGCACTGGCGCGAAGACTTCCCTGAGCGTGATGAAGGCTGGGCCGGTCACATCGACGTACGCCTTATTGAGGGGGAGTTGGAGTTGAACTTCCAAGCTGCCCTGCCAACCGACCCTTCAGTTGCAAGCTACCTGGGAGGTGCGTTGTGAGCCTGTCTCGCACACCGCTGAACCAACTGCCGGCCGCACTCGTCGCGGAGATCGCTCAAGCCGGGCTTGAGCTGGAGCCGTTGTACGCCGCGATCGCGCGCGCCATCGACGAAGACCTGCCAGGTGAGAGCGATGACGTCACCTCGGCTGCCACTATCCCTGCCGATCAAATGGGCACCGCAGACTTCACTGTCCGCGAGCCAGGCGTGCTGGCTGGCATGGTCGTTGCTGAACTCGTCTTCCGCTATTGCATGGGCGACACAGTGACGGTGACCAACCGCATCAGTGATGGCACGCCTGTGAAACCCGGAGACGTGGCTATGACCGTGTCGGGACCGATTCGAGGCATGCTCACCGCTGAACGCACCGCGTTGAACTTCAGCTGTCACCTCTCGGGTGTGGCGACGGCGACCAGCCACTGGGTCGCGGCCCTTGACGGCACCTCGGCCCGGGTGCTCGACACCCGCAAGACACTGCCAGGCATGCGTGCATTGCAGAAGTACGCCGTGCGCTGCGGCGGCGGGGTCAACCACCGCTTCTCGCTCTCCGACATGGCGATGGCCAAAGACAACCACGTGCTCGCGGCAGGGGGTGTCGTCCCGGCGTTAGAAGCTATCCGCGCCGCCTTCCCAGACGTGCCAGTCGAGGTTGAAGTCACCGACCTCGATCAGTTGCGTGAACTGCTGGCTGCGGGCTGCTCCAGGGTGCTCCTGGACAACATGTCCGATGAACTCATGGCAGAAGCGGTGCGCATCCGCAACGAGTCGGGCGTTGATTGCAGCCTGGAGGCCTCCGGGGGGCTGACCCTGGAACGTGCCCGATCGGTGGCCCAAACCGGTGTCGACTTCATCTCCGTGGGGGCGCTGACACACTCAGTCAAGGTGTTCGACTTAGGCCTGGACCTGCGGCCATGACCTTGCTGGCAGCCGACATCGGCAACTCACACACAGTGCTCGGGTTGCTCCACGACGGCGCCGTGCTCGATCACTGGCGAGTGGCAACTGATGAGCGACGTACACCAGACGAGTGGGCGGTCTTGATCCGAGGCCTGCTGGCCGAAAGTAGTGTCGCCGACCCGATCTCGGGGATTGCTGTGTGCGCCACCGTCCCCAGCGTGCTCTATGCCTGGCGCGACATGTTGGCCCGCCACTTCGTCGACGTGCCGGCCGTCATCGTCGAGGCCGGAGTGAAGACCGGCCTGCCCGTGCTGACCGACAATCCCCGAGAAGTCGGAGCCGACCGCATCGTCAACGCACTGGCTGCAGCCCGCCTCTACGGCGGCCCCGCGATCGTGGTCGACCTCGGCACAGCCACCACGTTCGACGTGGTCTCACCCAAGGGTGAGTACGTCGGCGGCGCAATCTCCCCCGGCATCGACATCTCCCTGGAGGCTCTGGGCCGTCGAGGAGCCCAGTTGCGCAAAGTCGAACTCCAACGCCCTCGCGCGGTCATCGCAAAGAACACCATCGAAGCCGTGCAATCAGGAATGGTCTTTGGGTTCGCAGCCCAAATAGATGGCCTCGTCAGCCGCATGATCGCCGAACTCGGCGTCGACGTTGAAGACGTCTCCGTTATCGCGACCGGTGGCCTCGCTCCCGTCGTACTCAACGAGTGTGAGTCGATCACCACCTACGAGCCCTGGCTGACCCTGTTTGGGTTAGAGATGGTCTTTGCCCGAAATTCTGGGTAGCGGGAACGGTGCAAAAGTCACAAGTAAACCTGTGACTTTGACGCTTTGCGGGGGAGATCCTCCCCGCAAAGCGTCAAAGTTCCTAGTGAAGCTGCGGCCCACTCTCGCGCTTCGAAAGCCGAGCACCGTCGAAAGGGCCATCACGGAACCGTGTGGCCGAATGGGGTCGTCGTACGGCGAACTCCCCATTGAAAACTTGCGCTTCCCATGTGAAGTTTCACAGGGGAAGCGCAAGTTTCACCGGGTACCCGGTGAAACTTCACCCCCGAGGCGCCCAACTAGTGGCTGAGTTCCTAGCAACGACCCAGGGCCGACTAACCTTCTCGTCGTGACTGATCAGCAGCCGACCCCCGAGACCGATGACCTGCCCGAGCAGATGCAGGTCCGCCGGGAGAAGCGCACGCGCTTGCTCGACTCAGGTGTCGACGCCTACCCGATGATTGTTGAGCGCACGCACACGATCAAGGAGATCGTGGAGACCCATGATGCTGAGGCGCTGGGTGCTGACGTGCAGACGGGTGAAATTGTCGCGATCACTGGCCGAGTCATCTTCTTGCGCAACACCGGCAAGTTGTGTTTTGTGCGACTTCGCGAGGGTGACGGCAGCGAAATCCAGGCGATGTTGAGCTTGGCCGAAGTGGGCGAGGAGCGCCTCGCCGACTTCAAGGCGCTAGTCGATATTGGTGACTTGTTGCAGGTCAAGGGCGAGGTCATCACGTCTCGTCGCGGCGAGCTCAGCGTTCAGGCAACTGAGTGGGCGATGGCGGCCAAGACCTTGAGGCCACTGCCCAACGAGCACCGGCCGCTCTCGGACGAGGCGCGCATCCGCCTGCGGTACGTCGACATGATGATCCGCAAGGAGCCGCGCGACTTAGTGCGCATCAAAGCAGCGGTGCTTAAGAGCCTGCGTAACACTCTCGATGACCAGGGCTATTTGGAAGTTGAAACTCCCATATTGCAGCTGACAAATGGTGGAGCAGCGGCAAGACCATTTAAGACGCACCTGAATGCCCTCGATCAACCAATGCTCTTGCGCATTGCGCTCGAATTGGACCTCAAGCGCGCCATGATTGGCGGCGTCGACAAGGTATACGAAATCGGACGCACATTTAGAAATGAGGGTTTGGATTCAACCCACGCGGCCGAGTTCTCCATGCTGGAGGCCTATCAGGCGTACGGCGACCAGTTCACCATGATGCAACTCACCCGCGACTTGGTTGTCAACGCAGCTCGTGCCGTTGGTCGCACCGTGGTGCCGGCACGCGATGGCACCGAGATTGACCTCGAAGCCCCGTGGCGTCAGGCGGCGATCTTCGACCTGGTCTCTGAGGCGCTCGGC
>Ga0073899_10003020_pt1 | contig 15048 bp, 15 predicted proteins | sample KloWWTmetaKNB5Ph_FD_88975 | JGI IMG/M metagenome (GOLD analysis project Ga0073899, IMG submission 88975) | Active sludge microbial communities from Klosterneuburg, Austria, studying microevolution and ecology of nitrifiers - Klosterneuburg... | ecosystem: Engineered > WWTP > Aerobic digester >...
AACACATGCTCCACGGCAATGATCGGCGGCACAGGCGAAGAAGGAGTTTCGGACATGAAAGGCTTTTGTTTGTGATGACAGATCGGCTTCGGCGCCACTTTATCCTGACCGCAACGGTCGGAGCACTCGCGGGGCTTTGTGGCCTACCGGCCTTGGCAACGTCCAAGTCACCCCGCTCCATTCTGGTACTCGGCGATTCGCTCAGTGCCGAATACGGCCTGGCACGTGGCACGGGCTGGGTCGCCTTGCTGGAAAAGCGCCTTGCCGCCGAGAAACTGAGCGCCACCGTGGTCAACGCCAGCGTGAGCGGCGACACCACATCGGGGGGGCGTGCCCGCCTGCCTGCGCTGCTGGCGCAGCACCAGCCGGGCGTGGTGGTGATCGAACTGGGGGGCAACGACGCGCTGCGGGGTTTGCCCATCAAGAACACCGAGGACAACCTGGCCGCCATGGTGCAGGCGGCGCAAAAAGCCGGCGCTCAGGTGCTGCTGGTGGGCATGCAGGTGCCGCCCAACTACGGCGGCGATTACACGCGGCGCTTTGCCGGGGTTTTTGAAACGGTGGCACGGCAATACAAGACAGCGCTGGTGCCCTTCCTGCTGGAAGGCGTGGCCGACGCTGCCGATGCGCCCCGCCTGTTTCAGCCTGACCGCATCCACCCGAATGCACAGGCACACCCGAGGATGCTGGACAACGTCTGGCCCGCGCTGCGCAAGTTGCTGCGCTGAAGCTTTGCCGCTGCGCTGCGGCAATGGCGTGCCCGGTGCGCTTGAATGCGTCAGGTCTGCTGCGGAGCACCCGCCGCATCATTGACCGGACTGGTCGCGTCGGGATGGCTGTCAGACGACCCCTCAGGGGCCTCCGCAGAAGAATCCTGGCGCGCGCCGGAAGCCTTGGCCCGCAGCTTGTCTTCCTTTTTTTTCTTCTTGGCGAGCTCGCGCTGGCGCTTTTCGTATCCGTAGTTGGGTGTTGCCAAGGTGTGTGCTTTCTGTAGTTGAGGCACACTGTAACAGCTTGCCTCACTGTGCAACCGTCCATCAGCCCTCGGCAGCAGGTGGGTTGTTTGCCACCGCAGCACGGTAGGCATGCCAGCTCGCATGTCCCAGCAGGGGGCCCACCAGCACCAGCCCTGCCCCCCAGGCCCACAGCGACAGCAACACCAGCGCGGTGATCAAACCACCCCATACCAGCATCACCGCCGTGTTCTCCAGCACCACGCGCATGCTGGTGATGGCGGCCGTCAGGGCATCGGCATCGCGGTCGAGGATCATGGGAATGGCCACCACGGTGGTGGAGAACACCAGCGCCGCAAACACCCCTCCGACCACCGTGTAGACGGCAACGAAGGTCCAGTTCTGCGGGCTGAACAAGGCCTCCATCACACCTGCGGTCGAAGGCATGCCGGTATTGAAGAACACGGCAAACACCACCAGCGAGGCCCGGCCCCACAGCAGCTCGAACACCACCAGCACCAACACCAGCATGCCCATGCTGCCCAGGTGCCTGTCCCAGCAGGTGGCGGACTGGCCCAGATCGGGCGCCAGCCCGGCCTCTCGGCGGCGGCTGGTGTCATACAGGCCCATGGCCAGGAAGGGCCCGACCAGCAGGCAGCCGCTGGCCAGGGACATCACGTACTCGGGGCGGGTGCGAAAAACCCAGCCCAGCACCAGCGCCATGCCCCAGAAGCTCACGCCATAAAACAGCGCAATGCCGGGAGCGGCGCACAGGTCGCCCCAGGCACGCTGCAACCAGCGCAGCGGATCGGACGCACGCAAGGGCCGTAGCGTGATGTTGAGTGCGGAAGGTGCGGGTACGGTGGTGGTGTCCATGGGCAGGCCGGGTATTTGGGCCGACTGTATGCCGCAGCCCCAAATACTTGACCTGGCTCAAAACAAACCCTAGTTAAACAGTCTGCTTTGCCACGCAGCGGCGCCGGGTTCAGGGTGCTGAAAACGCCTGCTTCAGTGCCTGCAGAAGGTCTTCCTGAAGGTCCTGCACCGCCTCCAGGCCCACTGAAAACCGCACCACATGCCCGGGGCGCACGCTGGACGAAGGCAGGCTGCGCATGCCGCTTCGCTCGTAAGGCACCACCAGACTCATGGGTCCGCCCCAGCTGTAGCCGAGGCGGAACAACCGCAGGCTGTCGCAAAACCGGTCCACCTGCGCCTGGCTGCAGGCGGGATCGAACACGACGCTGAACAGCCCGGCCGACAGGTCGCCGCACAAGGCCTTCCAGTGCTCGTGCCCGGGCGACCCGGGCAGCGCCGGGTGCAGCACCTGGACCACGGGCGCCTGCCCCTGCAGGCACAGCGCCAGCGTTCGCGCCGCCGCATCGTGGGCACGGTAGCGCAACCCCATGCTGGGCAGCGCGCGCAATACGGCCTCGGCGTCGTTGGCCCCCACACCCAGCCCCAGGTGCATGTGGGCCAGCTTGATTTTGAGGTGCAGTGCCGGATCGCGGGTGGTGATGCTACCCATCAGCACATCACCGCCGCCGCTGGGGTACTTGGTCAGGGCGTGGGCGGAAACATCCACCGCCAGGCTGCCGCTGCCGTCGCCCATCAGGTCAAAGGGCTGGAATGCCAGCCCGGCGCCCCAGGTGTTGTCCAACGCCGTCGCCACGCTGCGCTCACGGCACAGGCGCACCAGAGCGCGCAGGTCGGGGAACTCCAGTGTGACCGAGCCGGGCGCCTCCAGCCATACCAGGCGCGTGGCGGGCGTGATGCGGGCGGCCAGGTCGGACGGATCGAGTGGGTCGTACACCGCGTGGCGCACGCCGTACTGCGCCAGCAACCCGGCGGCCATGGCTTTGTTCGGACCGTAGGCATTGTCCGGAATGAGCACCTCGTCGCCGCAGTGCAGCAAGGCCAGCGACACATTGGCAAGCGCCGCCAACCCGCTGGGCACCAGCACGCACTGCAGCCCGCCTTCGAGCGCGCACAGCCGCTCCTCCAGCGTGAACGTGGTGGGCGTGCCGTGCAGGCCGTAGGTGTAGCCGCTTTTGTCTTTCCATTCGCGCGAGCGCATGGCGGCAACGTTCGGAAAAATCACCGTGGACGCCTTGAACACGCCGGGCTGCGGCGCCACAAAACCGCCGGGGGGCTGGTAGCTGTGGTGGATCAGGCGGGTGGCGAGGTCGGGTGCGGTGTCTTTCATGCGCGCATCCTAAGGGATGACGCGCCCCACGGGAGACAATGGCGGCCATGCTGTCTGGCCCTATCGTCCGCTGGTTTCCGTTTCTGCAGTGGCAAAGGCCGGGCGGCGCATCGCTGCGCGCAGAGCTCTGGGCGGGCATGGCCGTGGGGCTGGTGGTGGTGCCGCAGGGCGTGGCCTATGCCGCGCTGGCGGGCATGCCGCTGGTGACGGGCATCTATGCGGCGCTGATTCCTGCGCTGATCGCCGCGCTCTGGGGCTCCTCCAACCGCCTGGGCGTGGGGCCCACGGCCCTGACCAGCCTCCTCATCAGCGCGTCTCTCACCGGCCTGGCGGAGCCCGGCAGCGCGCAGTGGGTGGCCTTGGCTGCCTGGATGGCTCTGTTGTCGGGTCTGCTGCAACTGGTGCTGGGCCTGGCGCGATTTGGATGGCTGCTCAACCTGGTCACGTCGCCGGTGCTGGGCGGCTTCACCCAGGCGGCGGCGGTGCTGATCTTGATCTCGCAACTGCCGGCCCTGCTCGGCCTGCGCGTGCCGCTGGCAGCCTGGCTCCAGGCGCCTGCGGCGGGCGCAATCGACTTTGCCGGGCTGTGCATCGGCGGGGCCAGCCTGGGTGCACTGGTGCTCGCCAGGAGGCGCTGGCCGGGCTTTCCGGCGGTGGTGGTGGTGATGGGACTGGCGGCGGCAACCAGCGCCTTGATGGGCTATGCCGAACAAGGCGGCGCGGTGATCGGCCATCTCCCTGCCGGGCTGCCGCAGTTTGCCTGGCCCGCCCCGCCGGGGTGGCAAACGCTGGGCTCGCTGTTCATGCCCGTGCTGGTCATCGCACTGGTGAGCTTTCTGGAAACGGCCTCCAGCGCCAAGGTGGAACACCAGAGCAGCGGCACGCGCTGGAACGAAAACCAGGACCTGGTCGCCCAGGGCCTGGCCAAAATTGGTGCCGGCCTGAGCGGCAGCTTTGCCACCAGCGCGTCCTTTTCACGCTCGGCCATCCTGCGCCATGCCGGCGCACGCAGCGGCTGGTCTTCGGTGTTTTCCTGCGCGCTGGTTCTGGCCGTGCTGCTGTGGCTCACGCCGCTGCTGCACCATGTGCCGCAGTCGGTGCTGGCGGCAGTGGTTGTGGCGGCCGTCATCGGGCTGATCCAGCCGCGCATGGTGCAGCGCCTGTGGCGCATCTCGCGCATCGAAGCCTGCATCAGCGCCACCACTTTTGTGGTCACGCTGGCCACCGCGCCGTTCCTTTACTGGGGCGTGATCGTGGGTCTGCTGATGAACCTCAGCCATTTTCTGTACCAGCGCCTGCATCCACGCATCATCGAGGTGGGCCTGCACCCCGATGGCAGCCTGCGCGACCGGCACCTGTGGAACCTGCCGCCGCTGGCCCCCCACCTGCTGGCGCTGCGCATGGACGCCGAACTCGACTTTGCGTCCGCCGCTTCGCTGGAGCACACCCTGGCCGACCGCCTTGCCGCAGCCCCGCAGGTGCGCCATGTGTGCCTGTTTGCCCAGCCCATCAACCGCATCGACGTGACGGGTGTGGAAACCTTTGCCCGGCTGCGAACGCTGGTTGTGCTCCAGGGGGGCACACTGCACATCAGTGGCCTCAAGCTGCCGGTGCAGAAAGCACTGGAACAGGCCGGGTTTCTGTCCCCGGACGCCTCCCTGCAGGTGTACCGAAACGATGCCGAAGCCATTGCTGCATTGCAACGCGCTGCGCCACCTGCCCAGGAGCCATCGCCGCAGGTACACTCAGGTCACTGACACCGACTTGCCTGTGCCACATTCCTCGCCCCCTCCTCTCGTCGATCTGCGCGATCTGCGCCTGGACACGGCCCGCTCGCTGGTCAGCATGGCTGACGGCCACGCTCCGGCCCAGAGTTTGCAAGCCGGCCTCACGCCGACGCAGTACCTTCAAACCCTGATTGATGGACTGTGCGATCTGTCCCTCAAGGACCCCCTGACCGGACTTGCCAACCGGCGGCACTTTCAGGCTGTCCTGGAGCGCGAAATTGACCGTGTGGCCCGTTCAGGCGAGGCAGCCCTGCTGCTCATGCTCGACATCGACCGTTTCAAACAGGTGAACGACACCCATGGGCATTCGGCTGGAGACACCGTACTGCAGGTGGTGGCCCGCACCCTGAGCCAGTGCGTTCGGCCCATGGACACCCTGGCACGCTTTGGTGGCGAAGAGTTTGCCGTGGTGCTGCCCGCATGCCAGGCGGCCTTTGGCAAAGCCGTGGCCGAGCGCATACGCCGGGCCGTGGCCGCCACACCGATCGAGATCGACAGCACCACGAGTCTCTCGGTCACCATCAGCATCGGCGGCGCATTTGCGCTGCAATGGATACGCTCGACCACCACCCTCTGGACCGACCGGGCCGACCACATGCTGTACCGCGCAAAGGCCGAAGGCCGCAACCGGGTCTGCATTGAGGAGCAACCAGACAGCACCGTCAGCGCCGAAGAAAAGGGCATGCTCTTCGGCCCCCTCTACACCCCGTCGGGTTGGGGTGACCTGGCTGCCATGAACCTTAACGACAGCGCCCACTGAAAGCCAAGAGATGAGCGAAGCGTCGTCACCCCCACTATCCACCGCCTCCGCCAGCGCTGCTGGCCCATCTTCCGGCGCCCGCATCATTGCCATCACCAGTGGCAAGGGCGGCGTCGGAAAGACCTTTGTTTCAGCCAATCTCGCGGCAGCGCTCACGCGCCGGGGCCAACGGGTGCTGGTGCTCGACGCAGACCTGGGCCTGGCCAACCTCGACGTGGTACTGAACCTGTACCCCAAGACCACGCTGCACGATGTTTTTACCGGCAAATCCAGCCTGGAGGACGCCGTCATTGCTGCGCCTGGCGGCTTCTCGGTGCTGCTGGCGGGCTCCGGCATGGTCGAATACTCGCGCCTGACCCCGGAGGTACGGTCCCAGTTCATGAACGTGATCCAGAGCATGGCGCCGCGCTACGACGTGATCCTGCTCGACACGGGTGCCGGAATTTCCGACGTCGTGCTGTTTTCCATCTCCCTGGCGCCTGAAGTGCTGATCGTAGCAACGCCCGAACCCACCTCGCTGACCGATGCCTACGCTGCCATCAAGGTGCTGGCCATGCAGCAAAAGCGCCAGCATGTGCGCATGGTGATCAACCAGACCGCGCGCCCGGGCGACGGGCGTGCCATCGCCGGGCAGCTTCAGCAGGTGCTCGAGCGGTTTGTCACCACCGATACCGGCCGCGCGCTGCGCCTGATCCACATGGGCGACATTCCGGCAGACCCCGCCGTACGCGAAGCCGTGATGCGCCGACAGCTGCTGTTGCTGCAGACGCCGGGGTGCCCGGCAGCGCTCGCCATTTCACAGCTCGCCGGCAAGATCGAAGAAACCCTGCTCAGCCGCGCAGGCTGAAGCGGCGCCAAAAGCCCGAGCCATGCCGGGCATGCGGGCCAAGGCAAAAGACTCTCAGCCGCTCAGGCCTGCAGATCGAACAGCAGCACCTCTGCCTCTGGCGCACTGACCAGTTGCAACCGCGACTCCCCGGACAACATGGCGGCGTCACCCGCTGCAAGGGCCTGGCCGTTCACTTCCAGTGTTCCGCGCACCACATGCACGAAGTACTTGCGGGCCACATCGAGCGCCATGTCCACCGGTGCTGCAGGGCCGAGCGTTCCGGCATACAACGCCGCATCGGCATGCAGCCGCAGGGAACCCTGGGCCCCATCGGGCGATGCCAGCAGCCGAAGACCTTCCTGCGGGCCCGGTCTTCCAATGCGGGCTTGCGCGTAGCTGGGCGACAGCCCCCGAACGCTGGGCTCGATCCAGATTTGCAAAAAATGGGTGGCCAGTGCTGCGTCCGGGTTGTACTCGCTGTGCGTCACACCGGTGCCCGCACTCATGATCTGCACGTCGCCAGCCGGAATCACCGTGACGTTGCCCATGCTGTCCTTGTGCGCCAGTGCGCCCTCCAGCACATAGCTGATGATCTCCATATCGCGGTGGCCGTGGGTCGCAAAGCCGGTCCCGGGCGCAACATGGTCTTCGTTGATCACCCGCAGATTGCCAAAGCCCATGTAGCGGGAATCGTGGTAGCCCGCAAATGAAAAGCTGTGGTGCGACCGCAGCCAGCCATGGTCGGCATGGCCCCGGTCCTGTGATTTGCGAAGTGTCAGTATGTTTGTTCCTTTGGCTACCAATGTAGGCAAAGCGATGCCCCGTGCGGCACAGCCGGATTGACGGAATAATTCAAAAATTCTGAAACAACCGGCGCGCAACCATGCAAAACACCCGCGACGCACTCACCCCGGAGAACCTGACCATGCTGCAAATCATTGCAGAGGCCGGGAGTTTTGCGGCGGCCGCCCGCCAATTGGGGCTGGTGCCCAGCGCGCTGACCTACCGTGTGCGCCAGATTGAAGACGCGCTCGATGTGCTGCTTTTCGACCGCAGCGCCCGCCAGGCCCGCCCCACCGAGGCCGGGGTCGAACTGCTGCGCGAAGGCAGCCGCCTGCTGCACGACATCGACGCTGTCGCGCACCGCGTGCGCCGCGTTGCCACGGGATGGGAGCCACAACTGACGATCTCCGTGGACGGCGTCATTTCACCGCACACCGTGCTGGAACTGGTGGAGGCTTTTTATGCCATGGCACCGCCCACCCGCCTCAAGCTGCGCAACGGCATCATGTCCGGCACCCTGCAGGCACTCACCTCCGGGCGTGCCGACCTGGCCATTGGCGTGGCGGTCGGCGGGTCTTCCGTCGCCGGGCTGCAGCAGGCCACGCTGGGCAGCCTGTCCTTCATCTACGTGGTGGCCCCACACCATCCCCTGGCAGCAGCCCCGGAACCCATCACCGATGCCGTCCTGCGCGATCACCGGGCCGTGGCCGTGGCCGATTCGGCCGAGCGCGGTGGCCTCACGATGGGTTTGCTGGGGGGGCAGGACGTCCTGACGGTGGACAGCATGCAGGCCAAGGTCCAGGCGCAATTGCGCGGGCTGGGCGGAGGCTTTCTGCCCGAGCCCATGGTGCGCCGGTATCTGGAGGCCGGTCACCTGGTGACGCGCAAGGTCGCACGCCCTGACCGCAACATCGCCATGCACTACGCTTGGGGCGGCCCGGGGTTCACCACCCCGGGGCAAGCCCTGCAATGGTGGCTACAGCAACTGCAAAGCCCTGCCACACGGCGCGCACTGCTGGAAAACCACCACCATTTTTAGGCTGCAACACCCCTCCGGGCGTGTAGAGTGGCGCGATCGCACCCAAACATTCACCTGCAGCCTGAAAGGCCCGCCCATGTCTCTCCGCAAACCCGAGGCGCCCCGACGCCCACTCACCGCCTCTGCTCCGCGCCGCTTCGCCGTGATTGGAGCAGGCATGGCAGGGATTGCCTGCGCGCGCACGCTCCTGCAGGCCGGGCACCAGGTGACTGTTTTCGAAAAAGGCGAACAGCCCGGCGGGCGCACACGGACCATCGACTCGGCCTTTGGCCGCTTCGACGCGGGAGCGCAGTACTTCACCGTGCACGACCAGCGTTTCGAAAAGGCACTGACCACGGTTCCCGGCCTCTGCCGCCCCTGGAGTGCCACCACGGTGCGCGTGCTCGATGCCGCTGGCCGCACGGTGGCTGCCAGCCCACTGCCCAAAGACCCCCACTGGGTGGCCACACCGGGCATGGACAGCCTGGTCAAGGCATGGGCAGCGCCGTTGCAGCAGGCAGGCTGCCTGCTGACACAGGCCCATGTGGTTCGCATTGAGCCCGACCGGCTCAACCCCCGGGGCTGGCAGGTGTGCACGCAGGCACCGGATGGTGCACGCCAGGTCCATGCGGGCTTTGACGCCGTCATGCTCGCCCTGCCCGCCCCACCCGCCAGGGCCCTGCTGCAGGTGTGCAACACCACCCTGATGCAAACCCTTGCGGACGTTCAGATGGCGCCCTGCTGGACCCTCATGCTGGCTTACCCGCAGGCCGTGCAGCCGGGACTCACGACCCTGGGGCCGCAATGGAACGCCGCCCGCAGCACCCACCACCGCATCGCCTGGCTGGCGCGGGAGTCGTCCAAGCCCGGTCGCGGCCGCATCGAACGCTGGACGGTGCAGGCCAGCCCGACCTGGTCTGCAGAGCACCTTGAAGACGACGCCGAACGCGTGCAGGCCAAGCTGCGCAAGGCGTTCACGGAGATCACCGGTATCCGCACCGAGCCCGCGCTGACCGACATCGTGCGCTGGCGCCATGCGCGCACCATCCGCCCGCTCGGCCACAGCCACCTGTGGGACGGGCGCTCGGGGCTGGGCGTGTGCGGCGACTGGTGCCTGGGCCACCGGTTGGAAGACGCCTTTGTCTCTGGACTGGAACTGGCGCTTTCCGCCGCATGACCCGTCGGCGTTACGTCGGCCGGTTTGCGCCCTCACCCACCGGGCCGCTGCACGCCGGCTCGCTGGTGGCGGCGCTCGCCAGTTGGCTTGACGCACGCGCCTGGAATGGCGGACACGGTGGCCGTTGGCTGGTCCGCATCGAGGATGTGGACACCCCGCGCTGCCAGCCCGGCGCCGCCGAGCGCATCCTGGCCCAGCTCGCAAGCTGCGGGCTGCTGCCCGACGAAGCGCCGCTGTGGCAATCGCAGCGCAGCGCCGCGTACCAGCAGGCGCTGGACCGGCTGGTGCAACACCAGCTGGCCTACCCCTGCGCCTGCAGCCGCAAAGACATCGAAGCAGCCCATGCAGCTGCGGGCCACCGGCGCACCCGCCACACCGAACTGCCCTACCCCGGAACCTGTCGCGCGGGACTGCGCGGTCGTCCCGCCCGGGCCTGGCGCTTCGCCACCGTCGATTTCATGAAAAATTGGGTGCCACCGCTTATCCAGCAAAGAAATAAAGCTATCATTAATATAGCAAATGACACCCTGTGGTGGCCAGACCGGCGGCTTGGCACCCAGCACCAGGCCGTAGCGCGCGACGTGGGCGACTTTGTGCTGCGGCGGGCCGACGGGCTGTGGGCCTACCAACTGGCCGTGGTTGTGGACGACGGGGCCCAAGGCATCACCCACGTGGTGCGCGGCGAAGACCTGGCCGACAACACGCCGCGCCAGATCCTGCTGCAGCAGGCCCTGGACCTCCCCACACCGCTCTACCTGCACACCCCGCTGGTCCGTGGCAGCGACGGCGAAAAGCTCTCCAAACAGCACGGGGCCGCTCCACTGGAGTTGCACGACCCGGTGGCCACACTGGGTCAGGCGGCTGCCGTGCTGGGTCTCCCCGATTTGGTGCATCCTCACAACACCCGCCTGGGAGAGGCGCTGGCGCACTGGGTCAGGGCATGGGCACATCTCTACAATGGGGCCCTGTGACAGAACAACTCTCCCCTCCACGCCTGGCTGGCAAGGCCTGCCCCGCTGCACCAGATGCCGCACTGCCCGGCACGGCGCAAGTGCCTGCAGGCGTGCTCCACCCCAAGACCATCAAGAGCTTTGTGCGGCGCGCTGGCCGCACCACCATCGGCCAGGCCAAGGCGTTTGAAGACCTGGGGCCGCGCTTCATCGTTCCGTATGGTCCCCAGCCGCTCGACACCACCGCGGTGTTTGGGCGTACCGCCCCACTGGTGCTGGAAATCGGTTTCGGCATGGGCGAGGCCACGGCACACATTGCACGCGTGCGCCCACAAGACAACTTTTTGTGCTGCGAAGTGCACGAACCGGGCGTGGGCGCCCTGCTCAAGCGCATCGGGGAACAGGCGCTCGAGAACATCCGCATCGTGCAGCACGACGCCGTCGAGGTCATCGACCAGATGCTCCCGCCCGCCAGCCTCGACGGAATCCACATCTTTTTCCCCGACCCCTGGCACAAGAAAAAACACAACAAGCGCCGCCTGATCCAGTCCCCGCTGGTCGCCAAACTCGCGGCACGCCTCAAACCCGGCGGCTACCTGCACTGCGCCACCGACTGGCAGCCCTATGCAGCACAGATGCTGCAGGTACTGTCGGCCGAGCCGCTGCTGGCCAACACCGCCGAGGGCTATGCCCCGCAGCCCGATTACCGCCCACTCACCAAGTTCGAGAACCGCGGCCTGCGGTTGGGACACGGCGTGTGGGACTTGGTATTTCGGCGCTGCGCCTAAAATCAAGGCAGCCCATGAAGCCCATTCTGCAAAACCTGGTTGAAATGACCGGCCACCGCGACCACCTGCGGCTGGAGATTTCGGTCCTCTCAACCCTGCAATCACTCAGCAGCATCGTGCGGGTGCGTTCGCTTGAGGTGTTTCAGGATGGGGGCACGTCCTACTTCCGCCCCCGTGCGTGGCTGGACGACAAGGGACAATGGGTTTCTGCCGCCTCCGATGCAGCCACCGACCCGCAACGCCTGCCCGTGTCATAGTTGCAGGCCCTGGAGGAATGCATACAGAACCATGGCACCCGGGCCCTGGCCGTGCTGGTCAAGGGGCGCTACGCCCTGTGGCTGCCTGTCTGGATGCATGACAAGGTCACTTCCTGCCTCGAAATAGTCCAGTCGCGCCCCTTCTCTGCCCAGAAACTCGACGTCATCACGAGCGTCTTCCAGGTCTTCCAGAACTACCAGAGCCTGCTGGACTACAGCGAACGCGACGCCCTGACCGGCCTGTTCAACCGCAAGACCTTTGACGAACAGTTCTCGCGTTCAGTGGCGCCCACGGACCATTCCCGCCAGAACCGCAGTTCCGACGAATCCCATGACCGCGAAGGCGTAGATGGTGAGGGGCAAGACAACACCATGCACCAGTGGCTTGCCGTGGTGGACATTGACCACTTCAAGCAGGTCAACGACCGCTTCGGGCACCTCTATGGTGACGAGGTGCTGATCCTCGTGGCCAACATTCTGCGGTCCTCGTTCCGCAGCCACGACCGCATTTTCCGGTTTGGTGGCGAGGAATTCGTGGTGTTGCTGCGCTCGACCAGCCTGTCCACCGCCCACAAGGTCTTCAACCGTTTCCGCAAGAACGTCGAGGACTACTATTTTCCGCAGGTCGGGCAGGTCACCGTCAGTGTGGGCTTTGTGTCCACCGCGCAAGGCTCGCCCGTCGAAATCCTGGGCCAGGCCGACCAGGCGCTCTACTTTGCCAAGGAAAACGGCCGCAACCAGGTCCGCTATTACGACGATCTGGTCGCCGAAGGCCACCTGAAGTCCAAGCAGGTCAGCAACGACGACGTCGAGCTGTTCTGACTCAAGGCGCTGCAAACGCCTTTTCCAGAGCCTGCCACAGGGCTTGCTGCGCCGCCTGCCGCGCAACCGGATCGCCGCCCACATGCACGCCCGCACCGGGGCGCACGCCATTGGGCACATCGGTGCGCAGGCGCACGGGGGGCTTGCCGTCAAAGCCGTGGTAGGCGCCCTCATAGGCCAGCACCGTCACCCTGGGCGTACCCGTGGATGCGAGTTGCTGGCACGGCGCGGCAGGTGTCCAGTCATCGGCCAGCCCCACCAGCAGCAAGGTTTCCGATGCGGGCTGGTAGCCCCGCCTCAGGTCAGACTCGCATCCAGGGTAAAACGCCACCGCCAGCCGTGGGCGCACGGAAAAGTGGTCTACCAACGGGTGAATGCGGTTGTTGGCCGCCAGCACCGCACTGCCACCGTTGGACCACCCCAGCAGCGCCAGGCGCGAGGCGTCCACCCCCGGCTGGGCTGCAAGCCATTGCAGCCCACCCAAGGCATCTCTGCGACGCTCGGTCATCGTGATATTGCGGGTGCCCTTGCGCTGGGTACACAGCTCTTTTTCGCCACGCGCCGTCAGTGAGTCCAGCGCCAACACCTGCCAGCCATGCCCGTTGAGCAGGCTGGCGTATTCGCGCGTCCTGGCCGAGGGCGTGCCGGGGTCATCAAGCATGCCACCACAGCCGTGCAGCAGCAGCACGGCCGGTGCCGGGCGTGCACTGGCGACGGGATACCACCAGGCACTCAGCGTGGTGGCCTCTTGCGTCTCGGTGGCCCGCAGGCTGACCACCGCAACCGGCGTGGGTGCCAAAGGGGTGACTGCTGCAGCTGCCTGGGCCACCAGCAGCACAGTCCAGCCCAGCAACGCCCGCACCACCGGGCTGCGCATCAGAGCCGCTCGCTAACCCAGGCAACTACCGAAGCCAGCGCTGCAGGCAACTTAGCCGCGTCGGTGCCCCCGGCCATGGCCAGATCGGGCTTGCCGCCGCCCTTGCCGCCCACCTGCTGGGCCACAAAGTTCACCAGCTCGCCCGCCTTCACCTTGCCAATGGAATCCTGGGTCACCCCTGCTGCGATCTGCACCTTGTCGCCGTCCGCGGTTGCCAGCACGATGACTGCGGTCTTGAGCTTGTCCTTGAGCTTGTCCATGGTGTCGCGCAAGGCCTTGGCATCGGCGCCATCAAGCCTGGCGGCCAGTACCTTCAGGCCCTTGATGTCCACCGCCTGCGCCAGAAGTTCATCCCCCTGGGCCGAGGCCAGCCGGCCCTTGAGCCCTGCCATCTCCTTCTCCAGATCGCGCAGTTGCTCCAGCAAGGCGCCCACGCGCGCCGGAACCTCGCCGGGCACCACCCGCAGCGTGCCTGCCACCCCGCTGAGCGTGGACTCCATGTCCTGCACATAGTCCAGTGCGTTCATGCCCGTCACCGCCTCAATACGGCGCACTCCGGCAGCCACACCGCCCTCGGCGACGATGGTGAACAAACCGATGTCGCCCGTGCGCTGCACGTGCGTGCCGCCGCACAGCTCACGGCTGGTGCCGATGTCGAGCACGCGCACAGTTTCGCCATACTTCTCGCCAAAGAGCATCATGGCGCCGGTCTTCTGGGCCGATTCGATGTCCATCACCCGCGCCTGCGTGGCCACGTTGGCCAAAATCTCTTCGTTCACACGGCGCTCGATCTCGCGGATTTCGGCGTCGGTCACCGGAGCGTTGTGCGCAAAGTCAAAGCGCGTTCGGTCGGCGTTGACCAGGCTGCCCTTTTGCTGCACGTGGCTGCCCAGCACTTCGCGCAGGGCCTTGTGCATGAGGTGGGTGACCGAGTGGTTGCGCATCGTAGCGGCGCGCACGGCCGTGTTCACCTGCGCCTGCACCGTGTCGCCCACGTTCAGCGTGCCCTCTTCGAGCGTGCCGTGGTGGCCGAACACGTCGGCCTTGACCTTGAGCGTGTCGCCCACCGCAAAGCGCGCCGAGCCGCTGGTGATGACACCCTCGTCACCCACTTGGCCGCCGCTCTCGGCGTAGAACGGGGTCGAGTCGAGCACGACCACGCCGTTTTGCCCCGCTTTCAGGGCCGCAACGCTTGTCCCGTCTAGATAAATTGCTACGATTTTTGCAGTTTCGGCAAGGTTTTCGTAACCCGTGAATTGGTTGGCCACGCCGGTGTACTCCAGCGCCTTGTCCATCTTGAACTTCCCTGCCGCGCGGGCCTGGGCCTTTTGCTTGTCCATGGCAGCGGCAAAGCCTGCCTCATCCACGGCGACATCGCGCTCGCGGCACACATCGTTGGTCAGGTCGAGCGGGAAGCCGTAGGTATCGTGCAACTTGAAGGCCACCTCGCCGGGCAGCACGCTGGCACCGTCACCCAAGGCTGCGTCCAGAATTTCCATGCCATTGGCCAGCGTTTCAAAAAAGCGCTCTTCCTCAACCTTCAGCACCTCGGTGATGCGCTTTTCCTGATCACGGATCGAGGGATACGCATCCCCCATCAGGCGCACCAGGTCGGCCACCAGCTTGTGGAAGAACGGCGTCTTCTTGCCCAGCTTGTAGCCGTGACGGATGGCGCGGCGCACGATGCGACGTTGCACGTAGCCACGGCCTTCGTTGCTGGGGATCACGCCATCGCTCACCAGAAACGCGGTGGCGCGGATGTGGTCGGCAATAACGCGCAAGCTCTTGTTGTCCAGGTCGGCAACGCCGGTTTCGCGGGCTGCGGCCTTGATGAGCTGGTCGAA
>Ga0073899_10003023_pt1 | contig 15038 bp, 12 predicted proteins | sample KloWWTmetaKNB5Ph_FD_88975 | JGI IMG/M metagenome (GOLD analysis project Ga0073899, IMG submission 88975) | Active sludge microbial communities from Klosterneuburg, Austria, studying microevolution and ecology of nitrifiers - Klosterneuburg... | ecosystem: Engineered > WWTP > Aerobic digester >...
ATGATGTCCAACCTTGCCGAGATCGTCCCCGGTGCCGAAACCTGGCCGCGCTTCCACCGCAACCGCAGCGAGCAGTTCGAGGCCCGCTTCGTGATGGTGGAGGTGCAGGATAGCCCGTCCATCCTGCTGTCCGGCATGGCGGGCAGCCGCATGCCCATCGTCGTGTCCCACGGCGAAGGCCGTGCCGTGTTCGCGGGTATCGACGCCCAGGACAACGCCAAGGTAGCCCTGCGCTACGTGGATAACAGCGGTGCCATCGCCGAGCGTTATCCGTTCAACCCCAACGGATCACCCGCCGGCATCACCGGCCTGACCACGCCGGATGGCCGCTTCACCATCATGATGCCGCACCCGGAGCGCACTGCCCGTACCGTGCAGATGAGCTGGCATCCGGCTGATCTGGGTGAGGATTCGCCGTGGCTGCGGATGTTCCGCAATGCCCGCAAGTGGGTGGGCTGAGTCCGTCGATACTGTCCGCCATCCAGGTGCAGCAAAAAGGCGGTCGCATGCGACGGCCTTTTTGCTGTGTGGTGTGTCCCCGGGCACGGATGCCCCGGGGGTCATCAATGCTCACATGCCCTGATAGATCGGCCCTTCGCCGCCCTGAGGCACCACCCAGTTGATGTTCTGGGTCGGATCCTTGATGTCGCAGGTCTTGCAGTGGACGCAGTTCTGGGCGTTGATCTGCAGCCGCGGATTGTCGCCTTCCGGGCTGCGCACGATTTCATACACACCGGCCGGGCAGTAGCGCTGCTCCGGCGCGTCGTATCTGGCCAGGTTGATGGAAATCGGTACGGACGCATCCTTGAGCTGGAGGTGGCAGGGCTCGTCTTCCTCGTGGTTGGTGTTTGAGAGGAACACCGAGGACAGCCGGTCGAAGGTGAGCTTGCCATCCGGCTTGGGGTAGGCGATCGGGCTGCACTCGGCGGCGGGCTTGAGGGCGGTGTGATCGGCCGAATTGTGCAGGGTCCAGGGCACATTGCCGCCGAAGAGCTTCTGGTCGATGCCGAAGAGCAGGGAGCCGAGCCACAGGCCTTTTTTCATGTAAGGCTTGAAGTTGCGGGTCTTGTGCAGTTCGGCGTGCAGCCAGCTGGACTTGAAGGACTCGGGGAAGGCCGACAGCTCGTCCAGGCTGCGCCCGGCCGCGAGGGCCTCAAAGGCCGCCTCGGCGGCGAGCATGCCTGACTTCATGGCGGCATGGGAGCCCTTGATGCGGGCTGCGTTGAGGAAACCCGCGTCGTCGCCGATCAGCGCACCACCCGGGAAGACCAGCTTGGGCTGGCTTTGCAGACCCCCCGCAGCGATGGCTCGGGCGCCGTAGGCCAGGCGCTTGCCGCCCTCCAGGAATTTGCGGATCTCTGGATGGGTCTTGTAGCGCTGGAACTCCTCGAAAGGAGACAGGTAGGGATTGGTGTAGTTGAGACCGACGACATAGCCCACCGAAACCAGGTTGTCTTCCAGGTGGTAGCAGAAACCGCCGCCGTAGGTGGCTGTATCCATGGGCCAGCCGGCGGTGTGCACCACCAGGCCCTTGACGTGCTGTTCAGCCGGGATCTCCCAGAGTTCCTTGATGCCGAGGCCGTAGGTTTGCGGGTCGGCCCCGTCGCGCAGGCTGTAACGGGCTTCGAGCTGCTTGCCAAGGTGACCGCGGCAGCCTTCGGCAAACAGCGTGTACTTGGCGCGAAGCTCCATACCGGGCTGGAAGTTGGGGCCCTGGCTGCCGTCCTTGAGCACACCCATGTCACCGGTGATCACACCGGCTACGGCGCCGTTTTCGTCGAACAGCAGTTCGGCGCCGGCAAAGCCTGGATATACCTCAACGCCCAGGGCTTCGGCCTGCTCGCCCAGCCACTTGGCCAGGTTGCCGAGACGCACGATGTAGTTGCCTTCATTGTGGAAAGCATCGGGCAGCAGGCCGTTTGGAATCTGCTTGCCGCCGGTTTCGGAAAGGAAGATCACCCGGTCTTCGCTGACTGGCGTGTTGAGCGGCGCCCCCTGGGCCTGCCAGTCGGGGATGAGTTCATTCAGGGCGCGGGGGTCGATCACTGCGCCGGACAGGATGTGGGCGCCGATTTCGGCGGCCTTTTCTATCAGGCAGACGGAATAATCCTGCCCTTTTTCTGCGGCGAGTTGCTTTAGCCTGATGGCGGCCGAGAGCCCTGCCGGCCCCCCGCCAACGATCAGGACGTCGAATTCCATCGCGTCACGTTCCATTGCTTTCTCCTCCTGAACCTATTCGATTTGTTTTGTTTGGGCCTGAACTTCCGAAGCGTAACCCTACGGCCTGTGCAGGGCAATCCTGAGCGTTTCCGCCGGAGCGGGGCTTGGAAAACATACGTAAGCGTATGTTACATTGAGCTTTCGTTTCGGTGAGGGCTGATACAGCTGCTGGTGCAGCCCTTTATCGTGCGGATCCCAAAAAAAGAAATCAATCAAGGAGAACCTCTTGACCTCGACGGCTACCCCCGACGCGTTGCCACGCCGGCTCCTGCATACATCCCGCCAGATCGTTCGCTGGGGCGACATGGACTTCTACGGGCATGTGAACAACACCGTTTATTTCCGCTATTTCGAGCAGGCCCGGGTGGAGTGGCTGGAGCAAGCCGGCTTCGCTGTCAGTCCCGAAGCGAAGACCGGGGCGGTGATCATCAATGCCAGTTGCACCTTCCTGATTCCGGTGAATTATCCCGCTACTGTGCGGGTGATGCTGTACGCGGGCGCACCCGGCCGCAGCAGTGTGATGACCTGGTACGAGCTCTTCGTCGAGGGTGACGACCGCCTCTACGCGGAAGGGGCTGCCAAGGTGGTGTGGATGGATCCGCGCACCGGTAAGTCGGTGCCCATCCCCGATGCCCTGCGCCACGCGGTAAGCTAAGGTTTTATCCGTCAGTCACGGCCGGACGCAGATTCGGCACAACAAGAACAATCCGAGGAGACCGTTACATGAGTTACGCAGTTGCCGACCGGCCCCTGTGGGTGCCCAGCCCTGATCGGGTGGCCGGGGCCAACATCACCGCTTTCTCCCGTGAGGCAGAGGCTCGCTGGGGTCGTCGTCTGCCCGATTATGCGGCGCTGCATGCCTGGTCGGTAAATGAGCCGGCCGAGTTCTGGACTTCGATCTGGGAGTATGGGGACGTGCGCGGCCAGATGGGCGCCCGCGTTCTCGAAAGCCCAGGGCGCATGCCGGGCACGCGCTGGTTTCCGGATGCGCAGCTCAACTTTGCCGAGAATCTGCTGCGCAGCAGGGACGACAGTGATGCACTGGTGTTCTGGGGAGAGGACAGGGTCAAGAACCGTCTTTCCCATGGGGATCTGTATCGTCAGGTGGCCCATTTTGCGGCGGCGCTCCAGGAGATGGGTGTGGTGGCGGGGGACCGCGTGGCGGCGTGGATGCCGAACCTGCCGGAGACCATCGTCGTGATGCTGGCGACATCCAGCATCGGCGCCATCTTCTCGTCCGCCTCACCGGATTTCGGTGTGCAGGGGGTGCTGGATCGCTTCGGGCAGATTGAGCCCAAGGTGCTGGTGGCCGTGGATGGCTACTATTACAACGGCAAGGTCGTGGACTGCCTGGATCGGCTGGCCGCCATCACCGAAGGTCTGCCCTCGGTGAAGCGGGTTGTTGTGGTGCCCTATGTGCACGCCCATCACGATCTGTCCCATGTCCATCACGCCCGCGTGCTGGCCGAATTCGTCAGGCCTTTCCTGGCGGTCACCGAGATTCCCTTTGTCCGGCTGCCTTTCGACCATCCCCTGTTCATCATGTATTCGTCAGGCACCACCGGGGTGCCCAAGTGCATCGTGCATTGTGCTGGCGGAGCCCTGCTTCAGCACCTCAAGGAGCATCGTCTGCACGGTGACGTGAAGCCGGGTGACCGCGTGTTCTACTTCACCACCTGTGGCTGGATGATGTGGAACTGGCTGGTGTCGGGCCTGGCGTCGGGGGCTACGCTACTGCTCTACGATGGTGCCCCCATGCTGGGCGATGGGGCCATCCTCTTCGACTACGCAGAAGCCGAGGGGATGACGCATTTCGGTACCTCCGCGAAATTCATCGACGGTATTGCCAAGGCGGGCCTGTGCCCTCGGGAGACCCATGATCTGTCGGCCCTGCGGGCCCTGTTTTCGACCGGTAGCCCGCTGGTGCCTGAAGGCTTCGAGTACGTCTATCGGGAGATCAAGGCCGACCTTTGCCTGTCGTCGATTTCCGGTGGAACCGACATCATTTCGTGCTTCGTGCTGGGCAATCCGACCCTGCCTGTGTGGCCAGGAGAGATCCAGTGCAAGGGGCTCGGTATGGCCGTCGATGTGTTTGACGAGATTGGCGTGCCCGTTCGTGGCGAAAAGGGCGAGCTGGTGTGCACCCGGCCTTTCCCGGTGATGCCGATCGGTTTCTGGAATGACAGGGATGGGTCCCGCTACCGTGCAGCGTATTTCGAGCGCTTCGAGAACGTGTGGTGCCACGGGGACTACTCCGAGATCACCCCCCACGATGGTCTGATCATCTACGGGCGCTCGGACGCGACCCTCAATCCGGGGGGCGTGCGCATCGGCACGGCCGAGATCTACCGTCAGGTGGAGAAGCTGGAGGATGTCGTGGAATCGCTGGTGATCGGTCAGCAATGGCCGCCGGGGGATGCGAGCGACGTGCGCGTCGTGCTTTTCGTCAAGCTGCGCGAGGGCGGAGCCCTCGACGAGGCGCTGATCGACCGCATTCGCCGCACGATCCGCGACAACACCACGCCCCGTCACGTGCCGGCCCGGGTCGTGCAGGTCACCGATATTCCCCGCACCAAAAGTGGCAAGATCGTCGAACTGGCGGTGCGGGCGGTGGTGCATGGAGAGCCCGTGAAGAACGTGGAGGCACTCGCCAACCCCGTAGCCCTTGAACAGTTCAGGGCGCGCCCTGAACTTCAATCCTGAGGAGTCTCCCGATGCTGATGGATAGCGCCAAATCCAGCCTGTTGATCGTTGATGTCCAGGAACGCCTGCTACCGGCCATTGCCGATGGCCGGGATGTGCTGCGTAACTGCATCTGGCTGGCCGGGGTTGCCCAGCGCCTGAAGGTACCCGTAGTGGTCTCGGAGCAGTATCCGGCGGGCCTTGGCCCCACTGCCGCGCCCCTGCTGGCGGCACTCGAAGACGCGCGTTTCGTTGAGAAAACCCATTTCTCGTGTGTTGCCGACGGCTGCCTGGCCGGCACGGAGGTGGATCTGCGGCGGCAGGTCGTTGTAGTGGGGACCGAAGCCCACGTATGTGTGATGCAAACTGTGCTGGAGCTGCGCTGGCAGGGCAAGGAGGTATTCCTGGTCGAGGATGCGGTCGGCTCACGCAAGCCAGGTGACAAGCAGGTTGCCTTGGCGCGCATGCGGGCACACGGGGTCGAGGTGGTGACCCGTGAGATGGTGGCCTTCGAGTGGCTGAAGCGCAGCGCGACTGAGCTCTTTCGGGAGGTGAACCGGGACTTCATTCGCGACAATTAGGCCCGGTATCGAGTGTCCTTACTTCCCCCGAAAGCCGCTCTGGACGGCTTTCTGGGGCGTTTGACACAGGGCGTGCCTGCGCGGCCGTTGAAGAAAGGGGTCTGGATCGGCTATCATTCCCCTTTCCAGAAGTCCCCCGTGTCATGACCAAATACGTCTTTGTTACCGGTGGTGTCGTGTCCTCTCTGGGCAAGGGCATCGCCGCCGCCTCCCTCGGGGCGATTCTCGAATCCCGCGGCATCAAGGTTACCCACCTCAAGCTCGACCCCTACATCAACGTCGACCCCGGCACGATGAGCCCCTTCCAGCACGGAGAGGTCTTCGTTACCGAGGATGGCGCCGAGACCGACCTCGACCTGGGCCACTACGAGCGCTTCACCAGCGCCAAGATGGGCAAGCGCAACAACTTCACCACCGGCCAGATCTATGAGGCGGTGATCAAGAAGGAGCGTCGTGGCGAGTATCTCGGCAAGACCGTGCAGGTCATTCCCCACATCACCGACGAGATCAAGACCTACGTCAAGCGCGGTGCCGAAGGTGCCGATGTGGCCATCGTCGAAGTGGGCGGTACGGTCGGTGACATCGAGTCACTGCCGTTCCTGGAAGCCATCCGCCAGATGGGCATCGAGGAAGGTCGTCAGGGCACCTGTTTCATCCATCTCACGCTGCTGCCCTACATCCCGACAGCCGGCGAGCTGAAGACCAAGCCGACCCAGCACTCGGTCAAGGAGTTGCGCGAGATCGGCATCCAGCCCGACATCCTGTTGTGCCGTGCCGACCGTTCCGTGCCGGCCGATGAGCGTCGCAAGATCGCCCTGTTCTGCAACGTGATGCCGGAAGCCGTGATCGAGTGTCTCGACGCCGATTCCATCTACCGCATCCCGGGCATGCTCCACGACCAGATGCTCGACGAGATCGTCTGTCACAAGCTGGGCATCCTGGCCCGCGCGGCCGACCTGTCCATCTGGGAGCGCCTGCTCGACGCCCTGAACAACCCGCAGAACAGCCTGAACATTGCCTTTGTGGGCAAGTACGTGGATCTCACCGAGTCCTACAAGTCGCTGATCGAGGCCCTCAACCATGCGGGCATGCACACCCGTAGCAAGGTGAATATCCACTACCTGGATTCCGAGGACATCGAGAAGAACGGCTGTGACGCGCTCAAGTCCATGGATGCCATTCTGGTGCCAGGCGGCTTTGGCCGGCGGGGTACCGAGGGCAAGATCGCGGCGATCCGCTACGCCCGTGAGAACAAGGTGCCCTACCTGGGCATCTGCCTGGGCATGCAGCTCGCGGTGGTCGAGTTTGCCCGGGACGTTGCCGGCATGCCCGGTGCGCACAGCACCGAGTTCGACAAGCACACTGCCTACCCGGTCATCGGCCTGATCACCGAATGGCATGACGCATCCGGCAAGGTCGAAAAGCGGGGTGAGGATTCCGATCTGGGCGGCACCATGCGTCTGGGCGGCCAGGTCTGCAATCTCGCCGAGGGCTCGCTGGCCCGGGACGTCTATGGCAAGGCCGAGATCACCGAGCGTCATCGCCACCGCTACGAGGTCAACAACACGCTTTTGAGTCAGCTCGAGGCTCAGGGCCTGCGGGTTGCCGGCCGTGCGCCGGGAACGGACCTGTGCGAGATGATTGAGCTGCCCGCAGATGTGCATCCGTGGTTCGTCGGTTGCCAGTTTCATCCGGAGTTCACCTCCAACCCCCGTAACGGCCACCCCCTCTTTACCGCCTTCGTGAAGGCCGCCCTGGCCCATCAACAGGCAGGCTGAAAGGAAAGTCCATGAAACTCTGCGGCTTCGACGTCGGTATCGACAAGCCCTTTTTCCTGATCGCCGGGCCCTGTGTGATCGAGTCCCGCGAGATGGCCTTTGAGACCGCCAAGGCCCTCAAGGACATCTGCGGCGAGCTGGGTATCCCGTTCATCTACAAGTCCAGCTACGACAAGGCTAACCGCAGTTCCGGCAAGTCCTATCGGGGCATGGGCATGGAGAAGGGGCTGGAGATCCTCGGCGAAGTCCGCGAGCAGTTGGGTGTGCCGGTGCTGACCGATGTTCACTCCGAAGCCGAGGTGCCGCATGTGGCCGCGGTCGTCGACGTCCTGCAGACGCCGGCCTTCCTGTGTCGTCAGACCGACTTCATCCACGCCGTGGCGGCCTCCGGCAAGCCGGTGAACATCAAGAAGGGCCAGTTCCTGGCCCCGGGCGACATGAAGAACGTCGTCGACAAGGCCCGCGAGGCCAACGGTGGCGCAGACACCATTATGGTGTGCGAGCGGGGTGCCTCTTTCGGCTACAACAACCTCGTATCCGACATGCGCTCCCTGGCCATCATGCGCGAGACGGGCTGCCCCGTGGTCTTCGACGCCACCCACTCGGTACAACTGCCTGGCGGGCAGGGTACCGTTTCCGGCGGTCAGCGGGAGTTCGTCCCTGTGCTGGCCCGGGCCGCCGTGGCGGTCGGCGTTGCCGGCCTGTTCATGGAGACCCACCCTGATCCCGCCAAGGCTTTCTCCGACGGTCCCAATGCGTGGCCGCTGCCCCGGCTCAAGGCCTTGCTGGCTACCCTCAAGGCGATCGATTCGCTGGTCAAGGCCGAGGGGCTTGAAGAGCTGAAAGCCTGAGCCTGAGGGCGATTTTCCGGTTTCGAAGTTAGAGGCGGCCGGAAGGTCGCCGCTGTAAATATCAGTGATAAGAAAGGAAGTTCATGAGCGCCATTGTTGATGTCATTGCCCGCGAGGTTCTCGATTCCCGCGGCAATCCCACGGTTGAGGCCGATGTCCTGCTGGAATCCGGCATCATGGGTCGTGCCGCTGTTCCGTCGGGCGCCTCCACCGGCTCCCGCGAGGCAATCGAGCTGCGTGATGGCGATGCCGGCCGCTACCTGGGCAAGGGCGTGCTGCAGGCGGTTGAGAACGTCAACACTGAAATCTCCGAGGCCCTGATCGGCCTGGACGCCGAAGAGCAGGCCTTCATCGACAAGACCCTGATCGACCTGGACGGTACCGACAACAAGTCCCGCCTGGGCGCCAACGCCATGCTGGCCGTGTCCATGGCCGTGGCCAAGGCTGCCGCTGAAGAAGCTGGCCTGCCCCTGTACCGTTACTTCGGCGGCTCCGGCGGCATGGCCCTGCCGGTTCCGATGATGAACGTCATCAACGGTGGCGCCCACGCCAACAACAGCCTGGATATCCAGGAATGCATGATCATGCCCATCGGCGCCAAGAGCTTCCGCGAAGCCCTGCGCTGTGGCGCCGAGATCTTCCATCACCTGAAGAAACTCACCGACAAGAAGGGCTATCCCACTACCGTGGGTGACGAAGGCGGCTTTGCGCCCAACGTCTCCGGTACTGAAGAAGCCCTCAACCTGATTCTGGAAGCCACCGTGGCTGCCGGCTATGAGCCGGGCCGTGACGTGGTGCTGGCCCTGGACTGCGCCGCTTCCGAGTTCTACAAAGATGGCAAGTACGAGCTGGTGGGCGAAGGCCTGTCGCTGACCTCCGAAGGCTTCACCGACTACCTGGCCACCCTGGTCGAGAAGTTCCCCATCGTCTCCATCGAGGACGGCATGGCCGAAGGTGACTGGGCCGGCTGGAAGATCCTCACCGATCGTCTCGGCAAGACCGTGCAGATCGTGGGTGACGACCTCTTCGTGACCAATACCCGCATCCTGAAGGAAGGCATCGAGAAGGGCATTGCCAACTCGATCCTCATCAAGATCAACCAGATCGGTACCCTGACCGAGACCTTTGCCGCTGTCGAGATGGCCAAGCGCGCCGGCTACACCGCGGTGATCTCCCATCGCTCCGGTGAAACCGAAGACTCCACCATTGCCGACATCGCGGTAGGCCTGAACGCCATGCAGATCAAGACGGGCTCCCTGTCCCGTTCCGACCGTATCTCCAAGTACAACCAGCTGCTGCGCATCGAGGAAGACCTGGGCGATACCGCCTTCTACCCGGGCGTGTCCGCCTTCTACAACCTGCGTAATCGCTGATCGCAGGAGGAGCCAGCCGACCTTCGCGGATCGGCTGGCTCCAATGACATGCGCTGGCCCGTCCTCGTTCTCGTTCTCCTGGCTCTCGGCTTGCAATATCCCCTGTGGATAGGCAAGGGTGGATGGCTGCGCGTCTGGGAAGTGGAGAAGCAGCTGACTGCCCAGAAAGAGGGCAATCGCAAGCTTGAGCAGCGCAATACCGGGCTTGAAGCTGAAGTCCGTGATCTGAAAACAGGCTACGAGGCCATCGAGGAGCGTGCGCGCTTCGAGCTCGGCCTGACCAAGCCGGACGAAATCTTCGTCCAGACTCCGCAGCAAAAGTAAACCTCAACAGGCACCCGGCGTGGGCGGAGCCCGATGCCGGTCTCTCTCTCTCTCAGTTGCGCTGTCCAGTCGCGGCGAGCATCGTTTCAATCATCATCAGCAGACCCGCCGTGGATGAGTTCTTCTCCGCACCGGAGCCGTCCTCGATGTTCCGTGCCATCTCTTTGCCAAGCTCGACACCGTACTGATCGAAGCTGTTGATCCCCCAGATCCACCCCTGCACGAAGACCTTGTGCTCGTAGAGCGCCACGAGTTGGCCGAGGGTGAAAGGCGTGACCGAAGGCATCAGTAGTGTGGTGCTGACCTGGTTTCCCGGGCAGACAAGGTGAGGGGCCAGGCGTGCCACTTCGCTGTCAGGCAGGCCTCGGGCAAGCAGCTCGCTGCATGCTTCGTCGAGGCTGCGACCGAGCATCAGCGCTGCAGACTGGGCCAGGGCGTTGCCCATCAGGCTGCGACTGGCGTGGGAGGAGGGCTGCTCAACCGGTATCAGGAAGTCGAGAGCGAGCTTGCGTGTGCCCTGATAGAACAGTTGATGGTAGGCATGCTGTCCAACGGTGCCGGGCCCGCCAAACAGGAAGGGGGCGGTGTGCCAGCGAACGGGATGGCCATCACGGTCCACAGACTTGCCGTTGCTCTCCATCTCGAGTTGCTGGAGATAGGCGGGCAGGCTGCGCAGGCGGTGGCTGTAGGGCAGGACGACCAGACCCTCCATCTCGAGAAAGGTGGTGTTCCAGATCCCGAGGAGCGCCATGAGAACAGGCAGGTTTTGGGAAAAGGGTGCATCGGCAAAATGCGCATCCATGCACCGCCCACCCCTCAGGAAGTCGTCGAAAACCCCGGCTCCGTAGGCCAGCATCAGGGGCAACCCAATCGCCGACCAGACGGAAAAGCGCCCACCTATCCATTCCGGCAAGGGAAATACGGCATCTTGGCGGATACCAAAGGCCTCTGCCGCTGCCACGTTGTTGCTGATGGCCGCGAAGTGACAGGACAGGTCGGCGCGATCACCGAGTCGGGTGATCAGCCAGTGCCGGGCAATGCTGGCGTTGGACAGGGTCTCTGCCGTGGTGAAACTCTTGGATGCGAGGATGAAGAGGGTTTCTTCAGGTCTGGCTTTGTTCAGGATGGCGCCGAGCTCCGCCTCGTCGATATTGGCGGCGAAAGAGAGCTCGAGATGCTGGGGCAGGGAGGGGGAAAAGGCTTCGTGGAGCAGGCGTGGCCCGAGATCTGATCCGCCAATCCCGATATGTACTACATGACGCAGGGGCATTCCCGTTGCGCCCTGGCGCTTGCCCTCGTGAATTTCTCGCACAAAGGCATGCAGGTGATCGAGGGTGCAGGAAATCTCGGCTCGGGCGCTTGCGGGCGTGGGTTCAAAAAGGCGGGCTGCGCAGTGCAAGGCAGCGCGCCCCTCGGTGACATTGACGGGTTCGCCGGAGAGCATGGCGTCGATGCCCTGGCGCAGGCCGGCTTCATCGGCGAGATCGAGCAGACTGGCGAGGATCGTCGTGTCGATGCGTTGCTTGGAATAATCAAGCACAAGGCCGTCGGCCTGGCATGAAAAGCGGGTGAAGCGCTCGGTATCACCTGCGAAAAGCGCGCGTAGACTTCCGGCTGCAGATGAGCCCGCGTATTGGCGCAGTTGGGCCACGGATGGGCCTTGATCGAAACGAAACAAGGTTTCAGTCACGACGATAGAGTTTGAATGTCTCCGCTTTTCGACCGCCACCAAGGCGGCGTTCCCACATGATATGCCATTCCGGGGGCACGCTCTGGGAGTTGCCACTGGCGCTATAGGTGAGCAACAGCCTGCATTCTTCGGTGGCGTCGTATCTCAGGGTCCGGATACCGGCAAAGTAGTCGAGTGCGGCACGCTGGGTATCCCCCAGGTTGCGGCGTTTGATGCAGCCAGGTTGCGGGCCGATGGTCTGGCGAAGCTCGGCGGCCAGGGGCTGGTAGTTCTTGGTGTGGGCGAACCAGGGCTGCCACAGCATGACCGCGAGACACCACAGCAGGGTCATGCCCAGGGCCCAGTTGGTTGCGCCGCGCTGCACGGTACGCTGGGTGCCCAGTGGCAGGGTGAGCAGCAGGAGGCTGAGGGCAGCGCCAACCAGGGCGCCGACCAGCCATGTGCCGCGCTGGAAGTCGGGTGCCATGCGGGCGACCTGGCGCGCAAGCCCGGGGGGCCAGCCAAAGTGAAGGGCGCTCCATCCCAGCCAGACCAGGATGCCGAAGAAGATGAAGGCCATCACCCCAAACCAGTCGAAGGCGTTGGCTGCTCCGCGGCGCAGGCTGGTGATGCCAAGGGCAGCCAGCAGACATAGCGGGGGGAGCACGGGGAGCAACCCCGCAGCCCGCAGTCCGCCCGTCGTGGTGACCAGGAAGATCGCCAGGATGCTGGCAATCAAAGGTAGCGCGAGTTGTGGGCTGGTGATGTGCTGTCGGTTACGCCACACTGCCCAGCCGGCGATCGGCCACAGGGGCCACGCAAACCAGCCGAAGAGTTGCAGCAGCTTGCTCAGCTCTGAGAAGTGACTGGTGTGGGGGAGTGTTGAGCCCAGTTCCTCCTGCCACCAGCGTGGAATCTCGCCGGGGTGCTGACTGGCCACCGCGGCAAGCCACAGGGCACCGATCAGCAGGGTGAGGCCCAGGCCTAAGGCAACGTTGCCCAGCATTTCCCGGTTGCGGCAGCGGGGGCACAGCAGCGGGGTCAGGACGATGACCGGCAGGGTGAGGGCAAGGCCCGACAGACCGCCGGCAAGAAAGGCCAGGGCGGCGCCCAGCCCTGCCTGCACGGCACCCCTCCGGGGGTGTTCGGCGAGCTCGCCGAGGCCGGCAAAGCATAGGGCCATCCCGGCAAGTTGGGCGAGCAGCGGTTGTGTTTCATGGGCGTGCACCACCAGCCCCAGCGACCCCATGCCCAGCAGGATGGCCGGTGCAAAGGACGCTTCGCCATACAGGCGCCGCGCTGCGAGGCCAGTCCAGTAGAGGGTGGCTGCACAGAACAGGCTGGTAGCAAGGCGCGCTGCGTCATGAACCGGCAGCAGCCAGCCGAGGAGCCGGGCCAGCAAGGCGCCAACCCAGTAGTAAAGCGGTGCCGCGCCGCGATAGGTTTCGCCGGCAATCTCGGGTATGAGCCAGCTGCCACCCTGGAGAATGGCGTGAATCGGACCCAGATGAGTCATGTCGTCGCCGCGCCAGGGCAGATGCCCAGTGGTGCCCACCAGCAGGTAAATGGCCAGAAGGAGGGCGAGCGGCCAGCCTGTCAGGGGGGCGGGCAGCGAGAAGCGGGAGTGGGCGAGGGGCATGGCGGCGGGGTTTCCTGCGGACAACAAAAAAGGCAGCCGCGGCTGCCTTTTTTCGGTCGATCCCGGCTACTGAGCGGAAATCAGCCCAGACGCTGAACGGTACCGTACTTTTGACGGAAGCGCTCGACACGGCCGGCGGTGTCGACGATCTTCTGCTTGCCGGTGTAGAACGGGTGGCACAGGGAGCACACTTCCACGTGGTATTGGGGCTTGCCCATGGTGGAGCGGGTGGTGAAGGTGGCGCCACAGGAGCAGGTTACCTGCACTTCAGTGTAATTCGGATGGGTATCGGCTTTCATCGCTTTATCCTTTGGGGTACGTGGGTGGTGAATTTGGCCACCCGAAAGCGGAGCATTTTGAAGCATTTCAGCCCCTTATGCAAGGCTTCTTCCGTGACTCCACGTGGTTTCAGAGAAATCTCGCGACGAAGGCGCCCACACTTTCCGCGGGTAGTGGCAGCCAGGCCCGGTGGTCGCTGCCGGGAATGCGCTCGATGGCTTCGCCCTGGGCATTGTGAATCCGTTCGATCTGGACTTCGCGATTGCCGGAAGGATGAATCAGTTCCAGGCGATCACCCACGGCAAAGGCATTCTTCGAGGCGATCTCGGCCAGGCCCCGCTCGGCATCGTAGGCCACCACGTCACCCACGTAGAGGCTGCGGCCGGACTCGGAGTGACCGCGCAGATAGTTCTGAGTTTCGTGAGGCGTATGGCGCTGCAGGAATCCGTCGGTGTAACCGCGGTTGGCGAGACCCTCGAGCTGTCCGAGGAGTGCCGGATCGAGGCTGCGCCCGGCAACCGCGTCGTCGATGGCCTGACGATAGGCCTGGCAGGTGCGGGCCACGTAGTACGGGCTCTTGGTACGTCCTTCGATCTTGAGGGAGTCAATACCGATCTCGACCAGGCGCTGGACGTGCTCGATGGCGCGCAGATCTTTGGAGTTGAGGATGTAGGTGCCGTGCTCGTCCTCTTCGATGGGCATGTACTCACCCGCGCGCTTGTGGGGTTCTTCGATGAGGTGCACATCGCCAGCGCCGCAGGTCTTTGCTTCGTGGGTCTTGAAGTCCCAGCGGCAGGAGTTGGTGCAACTGCCCTGGTTGGGGTCGCGATGGTTGAAGTAGCCGGACAGCAGGCAACGGCCCGAGTAGGCGATGCACAGGGCGCCGTGGATGAAGACTTCCAGTTCGGTGTCGGGGCAGTCCTGGCGGATGCTGGCGATTTCGTCGAGGGATAGCTCCCGGGACAGGATCACACGGGAGATGCCGGCCGACTTCCAGAAGCGTACTGCCGCCGCGTTTACCGTGTTGGACTGTACCGACAGGTGGATGGGCATCTCCGGGAAGTTTTCGCGGACCATCAGGATAAGCCCCGGGTCGGACATGATCAGGGCATCGGGTTTGAGGGCGATGACCGGGGCGATGTCCTTGATGAAGGTTTTGATCTTGGCGCCGTGGGGATAGATGTTGGCGACCACGTAGAAGTGCTTGCCCAGCGCCCGGGCCCGGTTGATGCCGTCGGCCAGCACGGGCAGATCGCCGAAGTCGTTGTTGCGGACGCGAAGGGAGTAGCGCGGTTGACCGGCGTAGATGGCTGAGGCGCCAAAGGCGAAGGCGGTGTCGAGCATGGCCAGGGAGCCGGCCGGGGCGAGGAGTTCGGGGGACTTGAGGGGCATGAATGGGGCACTGTTGGGGTAAGTGGACTGGCGCGGATGTCGGCTGATCTTGCTCAGCGATTCTGTTTGAGGGCGTCGCGCCAGCGGGCCAGGATGGGGCTTTGGTCGTCGAGTTGCTGCTGGAGAACCTGGTCGGCCATTTCGAGCAGGGCCTTCTGTTCCTTGCTCAGGAAGCGGGGATACTGCACTTTCAGGTGGGCGACGAGATCTCCGGCGTGACGGCGGCCACGGGCCGGGAAGCCGGCGCCGG
>Ga0073899_10003024_pt1 | contig 15036 bp, 17 predicted proteins | sample KloWWTmetaKNB5Ph_FD_88975 | JGI IMG/M metagenome (GOLD analysis project Ga0073899, IMG submission 88975) | Active sludge microbial communities from Klosterneuburg, Austria, studying microevolution and ecology of nitrifiers - Klosterneuburg... | ecosystem: Engineered > WWTP > Aerobic digester >...
GGCCAGCAGCGACGGGCCGGCTGCCCTCATGAGTGACGGTCGTCGCCCCGCCGTATCGAGCCGTTTGGCCATGGCTTCGATATCGACGTTCGACGCCGACCTCGCCGACAGCGCTGGCCTGGGCAAGCGGTCGATGTTCGGCGATGCAGGCGCCCTGCCCTGCTCCACCGCGCGATCGGCCAGGTCGACCGCACGCTTGATGCGCTGGGCGAGTTCAGCTTCAGTGACCGCTTTGGTGTCATCGGTTTGCGCAAGCGTCGGCCCGATCGGCAGCAAGACCGAACCCAGCACACAGATCAACAGCAGTTTCAATATCCGATTCATATCAGGGAACCACAGCCACAGCCGCTTTAACCGCCGAGGTTTCGCAGCAGTTGCGCTTGCGGAACAGCAGATAGGCCGCATCCTCCCCGGCCACCGGGAACTCCTTGCCCGCACCCCAGACGGCAGAACTCGCGCCGAGCGACTGGCAATCCGAAGCGGGAATCGGGGAAACCATCTGGGTGCGGTAGGCACGCTTGTCCATCACGAAATCGATCACCGGCCCGCACAGCGCATCCGAGCCGTTGTAGCGCCAGGCGGTGCCCTGCTTGTGCAGCTTGAACAGCAGGCGCTGCGTCAGCAACAGCGACGTATCCACCAGGCCGTTGTGATGGGCAACCCAACCTTCCGTGGGATAGATGCCACCCTGGCAACCGGCGCACCAGAACAGCGTCTGTATACCGGTGCTGACCGTGGCCGAGACGCAATCCGCTGCGCAGGCGGCGATGGTGATCGGATTGGCGAAGAGCATGGATTCGGCATTGAAAATGGCCCCCAGCGCCGGATCGTTCCAGGTCGGATCGACTTCGGTGATATAGCCCAGATCCCAAGGCCTGCTATCGAGGCAGGGATCATCGTTAAGCACACCCAGAATGAAGAGCAGCGGATAGATGTAGTAGTGGGCCTGGTAGAAGCTCGATGTGGCGCTGCGCCCGTGAGCCGGCGCCGGGACGACGGCGCCGAGGCTCAAACCGCCCAGTCCGGGGAAGCAATAGGGGGTGCGAACCACCTCGGTCAGCACTGCCGGCTCCCAGAGACCAATCGTCAGGCCCACATTGACGCCGCAAGTGCAAACCGGAACGGAGGGGTTCTCAATATCGCTGCGGCCGCCGATGTTGCTGATGTTACCAATGGGGATCGAGCCGATCGACACCGGCATGACGCAACTCCAGCAGACATCGGTGATGGGATTGAAGAAACCACTGGAACAAGTCCCGGCCGCACCCGCCTGTACGCTCAATATCGACATCAGCCAGAAGGCCAGCAAGAAACGAACTTTCACGGCGTGAACTCCTCGATGCGCAATGCCTTGTCTTCCTGGGTGACGAGTGCCGGTACGGCCTGGATGCCGAGTTGCTGAACCATCTTGCCCTGCTGGTCGAAATAGACCTGGCGTTTCCAGTCGCGGCCGAGCTTCTGCCAGGAGCCGGCCACCAGGATTGGCGTAACGGCACCTTTGTAATGTTGGAACATCCCAAGCGCCACAGCGATCTGCTGCGGATCGCGTCCGTCGAAGAACAGGAGCGGCTGGGGCAGTGAAACGGTGTCGAGCGGGTTCACCCGGGTGCCGGCCGGATACATCACCCGGCCGCTGGCATCGGGAATGGATTTGGAGAGCACCACCGAAGGATCGAACAACCAGGTGCGGCGCGTCGTTGCCGTGGTAATGCCGGCGATGGGGCGAGGATTGGCAAGGCCTGCCGTGGCGCGCCGGCGCGCCTCCTCTTGCAGCTTATTCCATTCGCCGCTGTCGACCTTGGCCTTGACGGTCTTGGCGATCTCATCGAGAAAGTCCGGCTCGCGGATCCCATAGACAGGCCCGACGCGACCCGCATCGATGGCAACAGCAGGCGTGGCCAGACTCAGACCCAGTGCGAACCAGAACGCGGAAACAAGAGGGTTACGATAAGCAATCATCAGAAAATCACATGCGCCACGCCGATCACCTGATCGGTGCGAACCAGGCCAGACTGGGCATAACGCGAGTCGAAGGAATCCACGCTGTCCGATTGCGCGAAATAGGCACCCGACGGAATCGTGCCGGCGGCGATCAGGTCCAGCGACTCGCCGGTACGAGTGAACTGCTTGGCTTGGCCGATCAGCCGCCCGGACACCGCCACCTCTCGATCGGAGAGCGTGATGCGATCGCCGGCGACACCCGCAACGCGCTTGAGGAAACGGATGCCGCTCAAGTCCTCGTTGTGAAATGGCCGCCCCTCGAAGCGATACACCATCAAGTCGCCCAGGCCAGGCTGTGCGCCGTATTCGATCCAGACCAGGCGATACGGCAGGCTGCTCGTCCAGTTCACGTACAGCCAGTGCTGTGCCAGCCCATAGGTCAGCACAACCGACAGCGCAATGACCCAGTGGCGACGGAGCCAGGCCGACAAGGCCAGGCACTCGACACGGCGCTGAGCCAGAAACTGTGCGGCGGCAAAGTTCATAAGCCGATTTTCGAGCGCAAGGCTTGCGTCAAGTCCGTTACGTTGTAACGGGACGCCACCGCATTACTGGCCAGCACGGTGCAAGCACACTCAGCGGCCAGCTCATCGAGCGCCTTGGGTAACTGCCGCGCGAAATCGGTGGCAATCTTGAGGGCCGCTTCCCGCTCGGCTGGCGTGGCGTTTTCCTTGGTGAGGGCGCGCTCGAAGGCGGCCTCCTTTTCACGATACACGGAAGGAAGATCGACGACAGCAAGCCGGGTCTGCTTCGGCGCCATCACCAGGTGATAGACGCCCACGGAGACGCCACCGGAAAGAAGGGCGATGATCGCCACGGCGATCACGACAAGGGCCGTGCTTGTTGACGCCGCAGCCGGGAGGCTATCAGTCTGTCCAGTTGCCGGTGCCGGCGCTCTCGATTCAACAGTTTGAGTTTGCGCTTGGGTCGTATCACTGCTCATGTCATGCTCCCACTGGTATTACGCCACGCTCGCGAAGCACGGAATGCAGTGCGTCGTCGAGTTCCATACCCTGCGCGCGCAGGGCATCAATCGGCGCGTTGTCTTCCATCCGGTTGGAAAACATGAGCAACGTGTAAGGATCGAGAATCGAACGGATCACGCCCTCACCCATCTGCGTGTAGGCGTAAATTTCCGCATAGGAACCCTTCTCCAGACGCAGGGACTGCAACACGCGCTTCTTGTGTTCGTCCATCGAGAGCTTGCCGCTACGCGCCAGGAGTTCGACGGATTCCTTCCGCTGACGCAGGATGAACACCGCATCGGACAACGCGAATGCCGTCAGCAGCGCGGGCGATTCGTGATAATCCTCGACCTGGTGCGTCGCGGTGATCAGCGAGCCGCCGTACTTACGCGCCCGCCGTGCGGCCTCTTCGATGATCAACGTCAGCACCGAATCCTCATCGGTGCCCAGTTGCTGTTTCAACTCGTCGATGATCAGGAGTTTCCGTCGATTGCGCGTGAAGTACATCTCCGACGTGATGCGGAACAACAAGCTCATCAGCACCACGCGATGCAGGGATGGCGAGCGTTTCAGGCTTTCGGACTCGATGATGATGAGGTTGCGGCTGAAATCGACATTCGACGGCCCATCGAAGAACTCGGCATACATGCCTCCTTCGGAATAGGGTTCCAGCATCACGGACAGATCGGTCAGCCGGGTGTCGTGCGGATCACCCTCATTGAGTCGCCCCGTGCGGAAGATATCCCGCAAGTGGGTGACGGTCATGTCGTTCTTGTGCGCATTCCAGGCGCGCGTCAGTGCGGTGGCCACGGCGGCATACTGGAAGGGATCGAGCTGCCCGAACGGCGCCGCCATCTTGGAGATCGTGGCCTGCAGCATGGCCAGATCATCGGCGAAGTCGACGACATGATGGAAGGGATTGATATTGATACCGCAACCAGATTTCAGGTCGATCCGCTGCCCGTCAGCCATCTGACACAAGCGATCGAAGGACTTGCCCAGGTCGAGCATCCAGACCTTCGCGCCGGCGCCCAGGTAGGACCAGGCCATTTCGTTGAGGAAGACCGACTTGCCCGAGCCCGGCGTGCCGATAATCGCGGCGTTGGAGTTGCCTTCGGTGTTGTCGTAAAGATCGAAGCCCGTGACCTGGCCACGCTTGCCGCCGAAGAGCAGCACCGGATTCTTCGAGCCGCGCCATTCGCTGACCATGGGCGACATATGCACGGCATTGCTGATACTCTTGGTCGAAGAGATGCCCAGACTGTACAGGTCATGCTGCATGTTCTTGGTGAACGACATCGGCATCGCGCTCATCAGCGCCGGACGATGCAGGAAGGTGATGTTGTTGATCACAAAGCCCTGATCGCGCCACAAGCCTTCGGCGACGGTTTCAGCCCGGTGAATGTCATTGGGCCGGGCATACAGGCCGAGCGTGTGATACATGCGCACCAGATTGCCGCTGTTGTTCACCTCCCGTAGCGCCTCGTCCCAGTCCTGCTTTTTGTCCTTCACGTCGGGCATGTAGGCGGCCATCTTGGACTCGGCGTTTTGCGTCGCGCGGGCCTGATTGGCGGTGGTCGACATCTTCACGTCAGCCGGATTCATGAACTGCACGCCCATGGTGAGAATGAATGGGCAGGGATACTGCAAGGTGTTTTGGAGCGTGTCGCCGATCAATGCGCCCATCCGCCACAACGAGAAGCGTTCGGGATAACTCTTGACCGCATAGAAGCGTGCTTCGACGCCATCTTCTCGGTTCGGCTTGGTAAAGCGGATGCCCGAGGCGCTGCAATTCTGCCGGGTGTCGATGTCCACCATCTGGTCGCGCAGTTGCCGGTAAGGATCGTAAGACGTTGGCGCGACTTCCTCGAACAACCGGTGCGGATTGCAGAAGTCGCCGCACCAGTTGATGAGATCGGCCGGCCCCCAGCGCCGTGTCGGGTAGGCGGCGTTGAGCAGCGTGGCGGCGACGTTATCGCGCAGGCGCGACAGTTGCTCCTTGGCAGCGGTATCGCCATGACGACATGGCAGATAGGCGCTGATCACCAGACGGAAATCGCGCAGCATGTAGTTGCCGCCAGGCGACAGCGATTCCCTGGCGCCGCGCAGGTAATGCTCGACACGCCGGCGCGCCAGGCGGCGGAACAGGTTGTCATTGCGGGCCTCGCGGCCGAATTCGGCGGTCTTGACCGACTGATCGTCATCGGTCGCGCGCAGGTTGGCGTATTCGAGCAGCAGCGGTTTTATGTGCGGTGTGGCGAATAGCGTGATCTGGAGTGAGGCGCCGGCGGCCCACGGCGCCGTGTATAAACCACGCAGCATGTCCGCCATGGATTGATCGGCGCCGCTTTGTGGCATGGCTTCCAGGACAAAGCCGATGCCATCGGTCAGCGTGAACAACTCGAAGAGCTGGTCGTAAGTTCGATAAGGCAGATGCGTGCGGAACTGGCCCGGATCGCGCACGTCCTGTTCCTGCTCGGGCGACTTGTCGGCCTCCTCCGGGCCGAGGAGACCCAGAAGGCCGAGAAGGCTACGCCAAAGCCGCAAAAGAGACTGCGCCAACTCCTCGCCGAATACGGCCTTGAAGATCTCGAACATCTCAATAAGTCCCGTCAGTCGGTTGGTCGACGGATTGATCGACCGGCTTCCTGGAGCTGGGTGCCGCGCCCTCCGGAGAGGAGGAAGGCGAAGGTGAAGGCGCGGACGACGTAATCGGCGCATAGGCCCGATACAGCGAGGCCTTGACATGATCGAGACGCCAGCGGCTGTCCTCGATCTTGACGAAGACCCTGCGCCCTTCCATCAGATTGTCGTCGGCATCCGTCCATGGCCCGATGAAAATCCGCATCAGACGCGGCCCGGTCAGCAACGGGCTACCGATCTCCGCAGAAAGCGTCGGCCGTTGCGGTTTGGATGCCGTCGCCTCGACCGCAGACTGCGTATCGGCATAGCTTGGCGGCGCCGACGCCGACGATGATTTGCGGTAAGTGTCCTTGTAGGCCTCCGACATGGATTTGCAGGTAGAGCCATCTGGCATTGGACAAGCCAGGTCAGTGGAGCCTCCCAGCCCGGACATGTTGCTGGCACAGCCGGTGACCAACGAAAGTAAGGACAGCAAGGACAGGGACAGAAGCAGAGCGGGAATGGTCTTCATCCCGATAGTGACATTGGCATTCATTAGCGGATAGGCTCCATAACGGTGGAACTGCGGGTCAGCCAGGAGATAAGCTCTGGACGGTTCAAGGCGCCGGGCTGCAAGCGTCCGTCGTCGGCGATGATGGCGGGAGTACCGTGGATGCCCAGACGCGCGGCCAGCGCACGGTTACGCGCAAACACGGAGGTGTCGCATTTGGCAGTCTTGACGCTGGCCAGCGGCTTACCCTTCTGCATCAGCGACTCCCAGGCGGCCTTACGATCCGGCGCACACCAGACGCTGGCCGATGCCGCCTCCGAGCCTTCCTGCAAGGGCAGCAGATAGACCGTGACCTCGATGTTGGGCAGACTGGCCAGAGTCTTTTCCAGACCACGGCAATAGCCGCAATTCGGATCGGAAAACACCGCCAGCCTGTGCGCCGGCGACTCCGAGCGATGCAGGACAAAACCATCGGCGGCCGGTAGCCCGCCAGTCTTCACCGCCGGCAGATCGGACTGGCGGCGAGCCGTGATATCGTCATTGGCCGGCAGATCATAGAGATGGCCGAAGAGGAAATAGCGGCCCTTCGGCTCGACATAGGCCACGTTGCGCCCCATGCTGACCTCGAAGAGTCCAGGAATCTCCGATGGTCGGACAGCATCGAACTGGGTGGACGGATAGGCGGTGCGCAGACGGGTCAGCATCTCGTCGGACAATGCGTTTCCATTACCCTCACTCTCGGTCCCCGCAATAACCGGAGAAGCCACGGCCAGAAGCAGTGAGAGCAGCAGAGGCACAAACTTATTCGTCATCCGGGCCTCCTCCATACTTCATTTCAGGCAATGGAATGGAAAGCTCGATGCCCTTGGTGAAGGCGATCTCGACATCGCGATTCGAATCCACTTCGATGACCGGAAACACTTTCTCGGCGAGCGAGATGTAGTAATTGGCGAGACGATCGAGCGCCTTGCCCATGCCGCTGGCAATGCCCGAGCGCATTTCCTCGCCGGCATGCGGCTGAGTCACCGTATTACCGAACGGCGAAACCGTCGTCGATGAAGATTGATTCTGGATGCCCTGGCCGATGCCGCTGACCACGCCGGCCAGCAGCCCAGTGGCCAGAATCTGCCCCTGCTTGCTGATCAGGCGGCCACGGATGCCCAGCTTGCCGTCCTCGCCATACACCGACCCCTGAGCTTTGACTTCCAGCACCTGGCCGTCGTTTCTGATGCAGCTCAACGACTCGATCCGCACATAGGCACGTTCCGAGCTGATATCGCCATAGCCGGCGCCGACCACCATGCAATCGCGCACATTGGCGCGGAAGTGATTCGGCAGGATAGCCAGATCCTTGATGCGCAACATCACCGGCAAGGGATTGCTTTGCGCCTGGCCACCCGTGGGCGCATCGATGCCGCCCAGGAGCGATGCCTTGACGAAGCCGACCGGCAAATAGGTCTTGCTGGTCATTCTTTGCGTCTCGGCCTTGCTGCCGACAGGGGATGACGTGGGTGAGGCCGACGATTTACCCGGCGCCGTGGCCAGCGAGTCGGGCTTGGCGCCCAGACGCACATGGCCGATTTCTACGGATGGCTCCATATAAGCGCCGCCATAAGCCTCCGGATTCCGGTTGTTCGGGTTGTTCGAACTCGGCGCCGGCGGCAACGTGACACCCTGCCCCTGCGCCACGGACGACGGGGAACCCGGCGGGAATTTCGCCGGTGGTGTAATCAGCGGCGTTAAAGCCTTGGCTACCGGGGTGGTGGCCGGCGCCGGTTGGCTTGACGTGAGCGGGGGAACCGCCTGCGCCGAAGCATTGCCTGCCTTGGTGCGTACTTCCTGCTCAATGGCATTGAACCTCGTGAGCAAGTCCTTGGTGGTCTGCTCCTCGTGTGCCAAACGGGCATCGTGATCCGCAACCTTGGTGCCGGCGGTGCCGATCCAGCGTTCGCGCAAATCCACCGGCTCGCCGGCGGCGGCAATATGGGTCGTGAGAACCTTTTGCTGATCGACCACTTGCTGCTTCGGCTTTTCTGTCGAGGTGGCGAAAATCAGATACAGGCCCAGATACAGCGCCACCAGGAGAGCGCCCACGACCATGTATTGCCTGGTCTTGCCGGACTTCAAGCCGGGGATCAGCGTGGACGGTGTGCCGCTGCCTGCGCCCTTGGAAAACAGACTGGAGAGGTTAAAGGCCATGGCTTATTTAGCCTCCCGAACGACGCGCACAACCGCCGCTTCACCGGGCGCCAGAATGGTCTGCACCAGGCCGACTGCGGCCACGCCTTCGGTCAGCAATTCGCGTTCATCCAGAACCATCGGCGCTTCAGTCACATTCGTCACATTGGTCAGTTGATACGCTTCCACGACCCAGCGCGGATGCCCCTCGTAGCGTCGTAGCAGCGTGAAGCGCGCCTCTTTCCAGAGTGCGACGGGCTTGTTGATCTCGGTCACTTGCAAGCCGGGCGGAACCTGATCGGCAGCCACCGACTTCAACAGATTGATCAACTCCTTTTCGTGATTCGGCAGACGCTTGCCGAGCGTCGGCGCCAAGGCAATGCCTCGATCGCGAATGATCAGGGAGTCGGCAGGAATGTCCAGCGGCACCAGAACCAGGGTGTAGGTGGCTGTCTCTGTCGAGACAAAGATGCTGGTCGCTGGCGGCATCTTCGTGCCGGTGGGTTGGATATAGACCTCGCCCTTCGCCTCGTCGGTCGAGACGGTCAAGGTTCCCGATGGGTTTTTATCGGTGCGGATGCTCGAACCCAACACATCGGTGATGCGCGCCCCATCCACTCGAATGCGCGTCGGATCCTTCAGCGAAATCTTCGCCGTCATCGAGCCGCCGTCGCGCACATCCAGAACAACCGCAGCATGTGCGACGACAAACGATTGAGCCAGCAAGGCCAGGCTGGCGGCAAGACCCGCCTTAATGAGCATCGGTTTCATTGAGTTGTTTGGCAAGATCCACATTTTGTGTCTCCGTAAATTCGACAAGTTGCGCGCGCCCGCCATCCATCTGGAAACGCACGAAGAAATTCCGTTCCTGATCGGCGACGTGATTGCCGTTGATCAGCGTATGAAACCGCCCAGTCATGAGCGCGGCCAGTTTTTCCGGATGGGTGCGGATGGTCTGCATCACGAAATAGGTCGAGGTGTTATCCCGTTTCATGCTCTGTGCTGACAGGGTTTGACGTTCCTTGAGCTTGCCGTGCAAAGACGGGTGGGCGTACTGCAACAGGAGGCTCGCCTTGTAGTCGATGTTGTCCGGCGTTACATCGAGCACCAGACTGCTGATCCAAAGCGCCATCTGCTGAATGTACGAATCGGAAGCCGCATCCGCCGTCACCCAGAAGCTCTTTTCGATCACCGGGGGTGTGACCACCGTCCGATCCCGGCCCAGCAAATTGAGCATCAGAATCAGGGCGAGGAAGATGACGACGGCCTGGATGATGGCGACGATCTGCATTCGCCGGTTCGACGCCTTGACCTGATCCAGGTCGTCGGCATAGCGTTCTGAGTCCATTTCAACCTACCATTTCTTGTTGGGCGGAAGGCGGCAGCGCGCGCGTGCGGCTGAGGAAAGGCGGCAGGCACCAGTAGAGGAAGTGCTTGAAGAATGCTGGATGCTTGGCTGCCTTGATGCGCGAAACCGTGCGGGCGAGGAAGAAGCCCAGGGCCACGCCGATCACCAGGCTCATGGCGGTGCCGCGCAACATGCCGAAGAATGCGCAGAACGAGAACGGCAAGGCGACATCCAGTTCCCAAAGCCCAATCTTCCATGGATCATCCAGGCGCCGCAGGATGTAACTCTGTTCGCTGCTCATTCCTGTGACTCCTCAGATCACTGCGCCGAGAATCGCGCCGCCGATCGACAGGCCGACTGCGCCGAAAATCATTGCACCGATATAGAACAGCACCGGCCCCATGTTCTTGAGAGCAGCCAGAGTGATGAATGCGACGACGAAGGAAATGAAGCCGACCAGCGCCTTGATACCTGGACCGAGGCTGGACAGTTGTGTCAGTGCAGTTGAAAGCGGGCCGGTGATGGTGGCCAGGGAATTCAAGTCGACCGCGCCGGCGACCGAGGACAGAAACATCCCGGTCAGCGCGGGGATAGCGATGACCTTGATTCGGCGCGCAGGTTGCTGAAAATACTGCTTCATGAAATTACTCCTTGGTGGTGATTAACAAAGCGGTGACATCGGCGAGCGCACGCTTAAGTACTCGCTCCTGGAAGCCCGGTATCGCCATGGCTTCCTCGACGAAAGCCGTGGCGATATCCTTGAGATCGAAGCGCACCGGCATCCGCTCACAGGATTTCCAGGACTGAATCGATTTGAGCTGGCTGAATGCGGCATCCGTGACCAGCACGGCCTTATAGCCGGGCGTGTGCTGTCTGGATGATTGGCGCGTCGGATTGGTCATGGCGTCATTGCATGGAAAGGGAGCTCATCAACAATGCCCGGTGGTATGCAGGTTCCGCATGGCTCGATAGACGCGCCATGCGTAGGCCGCCCTGACCTGCTTGCATTCATTGCTCTTGAGCTTGGTGCAAGCTGCGTTGTAGGCACCGGTCGCTTCCCAGGTGTCGCCGTAGCGAGCTTTCTGTTCGGCGAGGATGTAGGCACCGACATGGATATTGAGACAGGGGTCGCCGGTCAAAGCGCTACGGGTGATGCCGTAGCGCGCGAGGCGCGGCAGATTTCCCGAGTTGATCTGCATGACGCTCAAGTCTTCCGTGCCGTTTGCATTGACATGGATGGCGTCGGTACGCAAATGCGACTCGACGCAGGCGTGCGCGACCAGTTCCGTCGGATCGACGTGATAGCGGGCTGAAGCCCTTTCCCAGCAGGAAGGCGGGGATGCCAAGGAACCGCAAGAATGAATCGCGGTGAAGAAGGACACTATGACGACAGGAAAACAGCGCACGATGGATTCACATTTGAAAATGTGCGCGCAAGTTATCAGCCGAACCCATCGAAAACCCGGACAAAGATTTGTCCGGATTTATACGAGGTGTGTATGCTAGGCCTTTGAAACCTATGGGCGTTCACATCTCAAAGAGATGACGCCATACGAAAAAAGAATAACAGATGGAACACGGAATCTTCAGGGAAAGATACTTTGGCTACCCGATTTCCGTGATTGATATGCTTAGCTCGTCTTCTGCGTAGGTGTATTTCGGTTTATAAGTACTCACCAAGAACGCTTCTACCTCACTGGTTAGTTCGGGTGCTCGGGGCTCCAACTTTGGTTCGTAATATTTCTCAAACGTACCATCGTCTTCGTCTTCGCTGAAATGATGGACTATCGGTTCAATACCCGGCTGAACCGCAAAATCGAAGGTTGGAAATATGTTCGCTTCATCGTATCCATCTACATCTAACATCAGCAGCGAAACCTCGAAAGGCGCGCGTAGGTACCGCTGATTGAGAGCGTCTTCAAGCGTTAGGATGGATTGCATCTTGTGATGTCCGGTAAGGCGGTTCCAAATGTCCTGAGAAAATGCCTTGCCAATGTAATGCACTTGGTAGTCTAGATAGTCCCGGATGCTGCCAATGACATTGGCTCTCAATCTCTTATCCAAGTATGCGTATAGGAACATGTTTGGGCTGAACCACCCCAGAAACTTTTCGTCCAGCGTAAAGAGCGTCCCGAAACCGACTTACCCGGAATCAGTCGAAGCGAACATCAATCTGCTTTCCATCAGGCTTCGTGCAAACCCCGGCTGGAGCTTGGCCTGAATTCCAAGCCAGCAGGCACCGAATCGTTTCCCCATTTTGGGTACGCAGTACCGGCGATGCCAAACTCCTTATGTGATCTCTATCCATGCCGCTGGTAATTCGGTCGTAATGTTTGCCGGGGCCAAATAATTGACGCAGTTTTGCGAGGTCTTGATGATGCTGGATCACAAATCCTCGCCCCTCATACCGCGCTCCTTCGAGTTCCAGAACCATGACCGGCGGTTGCGTGCCCTCGTGTCTGAAGGAGCCCGTGACGGGAGGCGAGTCGTTCTCTGATACCAGTTTATGGGTATGCCCGGCACATCCGGAAATCGTCACGCCCAGAAAACAAGTTGCGAGAATTTTTGTCATCGCAGACATGCGACCTCCCTTCTACTTCAACACGAAGCGAACGGTTGCCGGGGCTTTGCCCGGGAAGGAGACCAAGGCAAGCACCTTGCCGTTGTTAACCTTGAAACTGCCTTTGGCCTCCAGATGCTGGCCAGCCGGTGACAACTCGACTTCCTGCTTGTCTGCGCCGACGAGGATGGTCAGTTTGGCGTTGGTCTTGGAGACATCCACCGGCTTGCCATGATCACGCAAATGCAACTGAATCAAATCCGGCTTGGCAACCAGTTTGTAGTCCATATCCTTGACCTCGCTGACGATGCCGCCGTGCAGCGGCTTGTGTTCGTGGTCATGGTCGTGGCCACCGGCGGCGAAGGCGTTGCCGGACAGGGAGAAGGCAAAAGCGGCGAGAAGATGAATCGGTTTCATGGGTTTTCCTTTCGTTGAGAAGCAATTAAAGCGCATCGATATCGCGGTCGGCCATCAGACGTTCCACATCCTTGCGGCCAAACAGCCAGAACATGACGGGCGTGAGGAAGGTGTCGAGCAGGGTTGAGCTGATCAGGCCCGAGAAAATGACGACCGCCACCGGATGCAGGATTTCCGTGCCCGGCCGTTCGGCCTCGAACAGTAAAGGTGCCAGCGCGAAGGCCGTTACCAGCGCCGTCATCAAGACGGGCGCAAGACGTTCCAGCGAGCCGCGCAGGATCATCTTGTGGTCGAAGTTCTCGCCTTCCATGCGCATCAGGTTGATGTAGTGGCTGACTTTAAGAATCCCGTTGCGCACCGAAATGCCGGCCAGCGTGATGAAGCCGACCAGCGCGGCGACCGACAGCGGTTGCCCGGAAATCCACAGGCCGAGCACTGCACCAACCAGCGCCAGCGGAATGTTGACCATGATCAGCGCCGACAGCACGACTGACTTGTAGCGACTGAACAGCACCACAAACATCAGCACCAGCGAAACGATGGAGAGCAGACCGACCAGCCGCGAAGCCTCTTCTTGCGCCTGGAACTGTCCGCCCAGGGTGATGAAGTAGCCTTCCGGCAGCTTGCTTTCGCCGACCACCTTGCGGATGTCCTCGACAATCTCGGACAGCGCCCGCCCTTGCGCGTTGGCCGAAATCACGATGCGCCGCTTGCCGTCGTCGCGGCTGACCTGATTCGGCCCGTCGCCGTCCTCGATGGTGGCGATTTTTGACAAGGGAATCGGGCCGCCGGGTGTCTCCAGCAAAATCTGCCCCAGCCCTTGCAACGAGCGGGATGATTCGGGCAAGCGCACGACCAGTGCAAAGCGCCGGCCGCCTTCGACCACCTGCGTTACTTTTTCGCCTTCGACCAGGCTTTGCAGCGTCGCCAGAATCTGTGGCGTCGGCACGCCGTATTGCGCGGCCGTCGCATAGTTGACGCTGACCTTGATCTGCGGCGCCAGCACCTGCTTCTCGATTTCCAGATCGGCGATGCCCGGAATGCCGGCCAGCCTGCCGCGCAGCGCATCGGCCTGACCGCGTAGCGTGTCCAGGTCGTCGCCAAAAATCTTGATGGCGATCTGCGAGCGCACGCCGGACAGCATGTGGTCGATACGGTGCGAGATGGGCTGGCCAATGGCAATCGCCGCCGGCAGATTGATCAGGCGAGCACGAATATCGGCCGAAATTTCGCCCATGGAGCGCGTCATTTCGGATGCCGGCTTCAGGCCGACATCCAGTTCGCTGACGTGTACACCTTCCGCGTGCTCGTCCAGTTCTGCCCGGCCGCTGCGTCGCCCGACGTGCACCACTTCCGGCACCGCTTTGACCAGCACCTCGGCCTGTTGCGCCAAGGCCGACGACTCGGCCAGCGTGACGCCGGGGTTAAGGCGCATGCCAATCAGCAACGTTCCCTCATTGAAGGGCGGCAGGAAGGTCTTGGGGAAGAACGGCACCGCGACTGCTGCCACCAAAATGGCGATGGCACCGGCCACCAACGCTGCTTTGGGACGGTTGAGCACCACCTGCAAACTGCGGCCATAACTGGCTTTCAGCCAGGCCAGCAGTTTCGTGTCGCCATGGTCGAGAGACTTCATGCTGGGCAGCAGGTAGAAGGAGAGCACCGGCGTCACCGTCACCGACACCACCAGCGAGGCCAGCGTCGAGACGATGAAAGCGATGCCGAGCGGCACGAACAAGCGCCCTTCCATGCCGGGTAGTGCGAAGAGCGGCAGGAAAACCAGCACGATGATGATTGTTGCGTAGAGGATGGCCGAACGCACCTCCATCGTCGCATGGGCCACCAGCTCGATCGGGTGCATCCGGTGATCGTGGTGTTTGGCCCGGTCTTCCTTCAGGCGGCGCAGCACGTTCTCCACGCCGACCACGGCGTCATCGACCAGGCCGCCGATGGCGATGGCCAGGCCACCCAGGGTCATGGTGTTAATCGACAAGCCGTAATAGTCAAAAACCAGCGCCGTCATGAAAATCGACACCGGGATAGCGGTTAGGGCGATCACCGTCGGGCGCAAGGTGCCCAAGAAGAAAAACAGGATGACGGCGACGAAGACCGACGCCCCGATCAGCTTGCCTTGCAGCGTGCTGATTGAAGACTCGATAAAACTCGCCTGGCGGAAGGTCACCTTGGGCGCCTCCATGCCGGCCGGCAGCGATTTCTTCAGATCCTCCACTGCGGCCTCGATGCTCCGAGTCAAATGGATGGTGTCCGCAGTCGGTTGCTTCTGGATGCCGAGAATGACCGCCGGTTTGCCCTCGAAACCGGCATCGCCCCGCTTGATGGCCGGTGCGAAGGTCACGTCGGCGATTTGGCGCAATAAAACGGGTTGACCGTGGCGTGCGGCCAGGGCGAGATTCTTCAGGTCATCCAGACGCGA
>Ga0073899_10003026_pt1 | contig 15034 bp, 12 predicted proteins | sample KloWWTmetaKNB5Ph_FD_88975 | JGI IMG/M metagenome (GOLD analysis project Ga0073899, IMG submission 88975) | Active sludge microbial communities from Klosterneuburg, Austria, studying microevolution and ecology of nitrifiers - Klosterneuburg... | ecosystem: Engineered > WWTP > Aerobic digester >...
CGCGGCGCCGGTCGCCGTCACCGCGACCAGCCGGTCGGCGTCGAGCTCGAGCAGCTGGGAGACCTCGGCGAGCGGCGCGCTCCAGCGGGTGACGCCGTCGCGCGGCGACCAGCGCTCGACGTGATCGGCCGTGGCGATGACGAAGTCGCTGGCGAGCGGCATGGCCGAGGTCACCGCGCCGCGGCTGGCCGCGCGGAGCGCGGGGGTGGCGGCGCCCGCGACCGCGGCGAGCGTCCGGGTGGCAACGCTCCAGTCGCCGAGGGCCGCGGCGGCCTCGAGCAGGGGCAGCGCCCGGCCCGGCTGGCGGCCATCGAGCTCGGCGCTCGCGCGCTGCAGATAGGCGCCGGCGAGGCTGCGCTGCGCCTCGTGCCCGCGGGCCTCGGCTGCGGCCTTGGCTTGGCGTGCGCGGTTGCGCGATCCTGTGATGCTCACGAACGCCACCACGGCCACGGCCGCGATCACTGCCACCACTGCCACCACCGCCGCCGCTAGCCGCTTGTGCCGCTTCACCCAGTGCGAGACCAGCGCGCCGGCTGAATAGTGCCTGGCCAGCACCCGCGCCCCCGCCGCGAACGCCCGCAAATCAGCCGCCAGCTTCCCAGCATCCCGATACCGTCCGCCCGCCTCCGGCGCGCAGGCCTTCCGCACGATCGACACCAGGTCGACGTCCACGCCGCTGCGACCGAGGCTGTGGTGCAGCTTGTAGACGTCGGTCGGCGGCGTCTTCTCGCCGGTGCAGACCTGGAACAGCATCGCGCCGATGGCGTAGACATCCGCGCGCTCGTCGACGAGCTCGCCGCGGGCCTGCTCGGGCGCCATGTACGCGGGCGTGCCCAGCACCGAGCCGGCAACGGTCACGCCAGGCGTCGGCGCCGCCGTCCGGTACGGGCCGTCCTCCGCCGGCTCGTCGTCCTCCGCTTCAGGCGAGATGTCCTTGGCCAGGCCCCAGTCGATCACCACCGTCTCGCCGAACTCGCCCACGATGACGTTGGCCGGCTTCAGATCGCGGTGGATGATCTTGCGGTCGTGCGCGTACGCGATCGCGTCGGCCACCGCCAGGATGTGCGGCAGCAACGCCAGGCGCGCCTCCACCGTGCGCGCGTTCTCGAACAGCACCTTCAGCGGGCGGCCCGCCACCAGCTTCATCACGTAGAACGGCGTGCCGTCCGGCCAGCGGCCGGCCTCGTGGACCGGCACGATGCCTGGGTGCTCGAGTCGGGCGGTGATGAGTGCCTCGCGGAAGAACCGCAGCTCGCTCGAGGCGCCGCGGTTGAGCAGCTCCTTCACCGCGACGTCGCGGCCCATCTCGCGATCGCGCGCGCGGAACACGCGGCCCAGGCCGCCGCGGCCGTGCTCGCCGAGGATGTCGTAGCGCGCCGGATCGCGATACTGCAGCGGCGCCGGCAACCGCGCCGGCGCGATCTCGCCGACGTGGTTCGCGGGAGAGTCGAGCTGCGCCAGCGGCGCCGGCGCGGGCGTGCTGGTGCGCGTCGCGGCGTCCGCGTCGATCGCCGCGCCGCCCACGTCGCCGTCGAGCGGAATCTCGGGCTCGAGCCCGGCGCCGTTCGCGTTACCCGCCACCGACGTCATTTGCGAGCGGAGATTACTCGCGGAAATCCCGGATGCAAGGTCGCCATGTGGCGAACGACCATGTCCGAGACGTCGCAGCATTGCGTCAGCAGCGGTTAGCAGATCGCGTGCCGCAGGTTTGGAGCCGCAAGTTGCCGGACCTCCGGTGGAGGATATGCGCGAAGATGTTCCGGTGCGGTCGATCTGCGTGTGGCAAGCAGCCGACAACGCTGGACGCCCGGCGTAACATCGATGCCTGTTCCGTTGGTGTTTCGCTGTTCCGCTCGGGGCTTTACGCCGTACCGGTCCAGCCGCTGCTCGCCTTGTGAACTCCAGTCGGGCGCCGACCTGCTGGACGCCGACCCGCCGGCGTCGCCGGGCCTGCCGGCCACGGTACGCTGCGACGATCCACGGTGCGCCGCCTCGGACTCCGCCGATGACTGACGACCTGACCCGGACCGGCAGCCGCACCGACAGCGGCGATGCGGCGCAGCTCGCTGCGCTCGACCAGCCGCGGCTGATCGTGGCGCTGGAGGGCGCGCGGCCGTGGGTCCCAGGGCTGCGGCTCGCGCTGGGCGACGTCGAGGAGGTGCTGCTGGGTCGCGGCACGGTGCGCGCGGCCACCCGCGAGGGCCGCCGCGTGACGCTGACGCTGCCCGACCACGAGCTGTCGCGGCAACACGCGGCGGTGCGGCGGGTCGGTGCGGGCTGGGAGCTCCGTGATCTGGGATCCAAGAACGGCACGCACCTCGCCGGCCACCCGACCACCGCCGCGGCGCTGGCCGACGGCGACCTGATCGAGCTCGGCGCCGCGACGCTGATGTTCCGCGAGGAGGGCGCGGCGATGATCGGCGCCGATCGCGACCTCGCTGGCGAGCCCGCGACGCCGGCGGGGTTTCGCACGCTGGCCCTCGAGCTCGAGCGCCGGGCTCGCGACGTCGCGACCCTCGCGCCGTCGGACGTGCCGATCCTGGTGCGGGGCGAGACCGGCACCGGCAAGGAGGTCATCGCGCGCGCGGTCCACGAGGCGTCGGGGCGCGGCGGCGAGCTGGTGGCCATCAACTGCGGCGCGCTGCCGCGCACGCTGGTCGAGAGCGAGCTGTTCGGCTACCGGCGGGGCGCGTTCTCGGGCGCGACCGCCGATCGCGAGGGGCTGGTGCGGCGGGCCCACGGTGGCACGCTGTTCCTCGACGAGATCGCCGAGCTGCCGGAGGAGTCCCAGGTCGCGCTGCTGCGCGTGCTGCAGGAGCGGCAGGTGCGGCCGGTCGGCGGCACCGACACGATCGCGGTCGACGTGCGGATCGTCGCCGCGACCCACCAAGATCTGCTGCGCCGCATCGCCGAGGGGCGCTTCCGGCAGGACCTGTACGCGCGCCTGGCCGGGTTCGAGCTCGAGCTGCCGCCGCTGCGCGAGCGCGCCGAGGATCTCGGCACGCTGATCGCCGCGCTGCTGCCGCGGGTGGTCCCGGCCGGCGCCGACCCGCTGGGGGTGCGCGTCCATCGCGGCGCGGCCCGGGCGCTCCTCACCTACGGCTACCCGCTCAACGTGCGCGAACTCGAGCAGGCGCTGCGGACGGCCCTGGTGCTGGCCGGCGGTCGCGAGCTCCGCCTCGAGCACCTGCCCGAGGCCATGCGGGCACCAAGCCCGCGCGGCGGCGCCGAGGCGCTGCGTCCCGAAGACCGCGCGCTGCGCGACCGGCTGATCGAGATCCTGCGCGCGACCGGCGGCAACGTCATGGCCGCGGCCCGGCAGATGGACAAGGCGCCGATCCAGCTGCGGCGCTGGTGCCGGCGGTTCGGTATCGACCTGGCCGAGTTCCGGCGCTAGCGACGCCGCGCTGGCCCCGCCTCGGCGGCCGGGGTACGATCGCCGATAGCGATGACCGAGACCCACCGGCGGCCGCGGAAGCAGGGTCTCGAGCACTTCCTCAAGGTGGTGCGCGAGCTGCCGGATCCGGGGCCGCGGCTGTTGTGGAAGCAGCTCGAGGAGCACGGCTACCGCGGGCAGGAGCAGGCGCGGCGCGCGCTGTGCTTGATGGCGTATCGCCACGTGCGGCGGGTCAAGCGCATCTACCTCGAAGGCGCCGATCGCAACGAGCTGCCGCGCAAGACCAACTACCTGCTGGCCGGGCCGACCGGCTCGGGCAAGACGTTCCTGGTCGAGACGCTGTTCGGCAAGCTCTTGCGGCTGCCGACGACGATGGTCGACATCACGACGTTCTCCGAGACCGGGTACGTGGGCCAGGATCCGATCTCGATCCTGACGCGACTGCTGCACACCGCCGAGGGCAACCCGCTGCTCGCGTCGATCGGCGTGGTGTGCCTCGACGAGTTCGACAAGATCGCGTCGGGGCAGAACAACGCGATCTTCGCCGGCGCCGGCACCACCAAGGACGTGACCGGCATGGGCGTGCAGCGCGAGCTGCTCAAGATGCTCGAGGCCGGCGACGTGGTCGTGCCGACCGAGCTGGGCCACGCCAGCTACGCCGATCACGTGACGCTGTCGACGGCCGACCTGGGCTTCGTCGCGTGCGGCGCGTTCTCGGGCTTCCACACCGTGGCCCGGCGCCGCGGCAACCACGGCGGCCTCGGGTTCGGCGGTCGCCCGGTGGCGGCGGTCGACCCCAACGCGATCGCGGTCGACTTCACCGACGACGAGGTCGAGAACGTCGCCAACTTCCAGGCCTACGGGTTCCTGCCGGAGCTGATCGCGCGCTTCACGCGCATCGTGCCGTTCAAGGCGCTCGACGCCGCGACGCTGAAGGACATCCTCCGCACCGACGTCATCACGCGCATGACCCGCGAGTTCAAGGCCGAGGGCCTGGCGCTGTCGATCGACGAGGCCGTGCTCGACCACATCGTCGCCGACGCCCAGCGCAAGGAGACCGGCGCCCGCGGCCTGGCGTCGACCCTGACCCGCCGCCTCGAGGACGTCGCCTTCGACTCGTTCGGCACCGAGGGCCAGGCCGACACCGCCGTGCGGGTGTCGCTGCAGGCCGGCGACCTGCAGATCAGCGTCGGCTAGGCGCCGGCTAGCGCGCCGACGGCGGCGCGACGACGCTGCCGCGGAGCCGCTGGTAGATGTCGAGGTATACGTCGTCGAGCCGCGTGCCGAACCAGCTCGGGACGTCGGCGTCCTGGGGCTCGATCGGCACCAGCTCGTGGAGGCCGTTGTGCGTCCGCGCCGCCACCGCCTCGAGCGTGATGCCGAAGGTGCCTTCGGCCCGAGGCTCGACGCGGGCGCCGATCGCGAACCGGATGTCGCGATCGAGCGCCCGGGTGCGGTGGTTGCTCCGCTTCGTGCCAGCGGCGCTGAACCAGATCGGCTCGGTCTGCACCGTCCCGGCGATCGGGTCGAGCCCGGCGATGACATAGCGATGGGCGCGCAGCGCCGCCACGGTCGCGTCGAGCAACGCCTCGGGACTCGCCCGGTATCGCGCGCTCCGGGCGGTTCGGACCTGCCCGGCCGACGGCCCACAGCCGACCAACGCCACCAGCATCGCCAGCGCGGCGATCCGCGCGCTCCACATCGACCGCCGCGCGTTCACGGCGCGGTCGGCGCCGGCGCGGCCTCGGGATCGGCGGCCGCGGGGGCGGGCTCGATCGGCGGGGTGGCGCCGGGGCCGGCGGCGCCCGGGACCGCGACGTCCTTCTTCAGCGCGCCGTAGATCGACATGTACAGGTTGTCGAGCTTGCCGGTGACCCAGCCCGGCATCGCGCCGTCGCCCTCCTTGATGTCGAACGGCGCCGAGTAGCCGGCCTTCATCTGCTGCACGTGCGGGATGACCTGCACGTAGAAGGTGTCGGCGTCGGGCATCACCGCGATCTCGACGGCGAACATGATGCCGCCGGCCGAGGTCATCTGCGGGCGGCCTTCGCTGTCGCGCGACATCGACGTGCCGTCGACCTCGTACCACTTGACGTCGGTGATGGCCCGGCCGGCGACCGGGTCGACCTGCTGGATCTTGTAGTCGTTGTCCTTGAGCGCCGCGACCCCGGCCTGGAACGCCGCCGACGCCGTCGTGTGGTAGCGCGCCGTGCGCGCGGTCTTGATCTGCGCCGACGACGGGCCGCACGCGACCAGCGCGAACACGGCGAGGAGGAAAAACGTGATCGACCGGAGAGACATGCTACGTGACTAGGACGCCGGGCGGTCGATGTCAATCGCGCGGCGCCCCACGTGACGACGATCGCGCTCCACAAGCCCTACGGCGTGCTCTCGCAGTACACCCCCGACGGCAGCCCCAACCGCACGCTGGCCGAGCTCGGCCTGCCGCCGGCGGTGTGGCCGGTCGGCCGCCTCGACGCCGACAGCGAAGGGCTGCTGATCCTGACCGCCGACAAGCGGCTGATCGACCGCCTGATGTCGCCGCGCCACGCGCACCGCAAGACCTACTGGGTGCAGGTCGAGCGCATCCCCGACGAGGCCGCGCTGCGCGCGCTGGCCGACGGCGTGGAGATCGCCGGCGGTCGGACCCGCCCCGCGCAGGCGCGACGCATCGATCCGCCGGCGCTCCCACCGCGCGACCCGCCCATCCGCTACCGCAAGTCGGTGCCCGACTGCTGGATCGAGCTGACCATCACCGAGGGCCGCAACCGCCAGGTGCGCAAGATGACCGCGGCGGTCGGCCACCCGACGCTGCGGCTGGTGCGCGCGGCGATCGGCGACTACCCGCTCGGCGAGCTGGCCCGCGGCGCCCACCGCGTGCTCGACGCCGCCGACCTGGCGCGGCTCCTGGCCTGACGATCGTCCGGAACAATCCCGCGGCGGTGCGCCTGGAGAGGCAACCACCACGGAGCCTGACGATGCCTGTCTATGAGTACCGCGAGATCCCTTCCACCGGCGGCGAGGTCGGCGGCGACGAGATCTACCTTGGCGAGTCGTTCGAGATCCCCGGCGAGCTGCTCCCGTTCGCCGAGGACATGCCCACCGACGGCGAGACCGGCGCGCCCGACGGCAAGAACGCCACGCCGGTCTACGTCCACCCCACGACCGGCGCGAAGTACGACTTCGTCGCGTGGAACGTGACCAGCGCCGACCCGGCGTACGCGGCCTACGACATCAACGACCTGCGGGTCGCCTTCACCGGACCGAGCGTCAAGACCCCGGTGACCGCGACCGCCTGGTACGTGAAGCAGGGCGGCGGCGATGGGCGCCCCGCGGTGATGGCCTTCGGCCTCGACCGCGCGGTCAACCGCTTCTTCCGGCGGACGCCGATCGCCAGCGTGGTCTCGGCGGCGTCCACCGCGTGGGCCGGCGGCGAGGATCGGATCGTCCACACCGGCGATGCCGCGTCCGACGTCACCGCGGTCGGCCAGTTGAACGGCTACATGCTCGTCAACAAGCTGTTGCTGCAGGTCGAGTTCATCTCGGACTTCACGGTCTGGCGGATGCGCAAGCACCCGGTCGCGGGCGGCGCGCTCGGGCTCGCGCAGGGCGAGTCCGGCGTCGCGATCGCCGTCTACGAGCAGGGGCTGCGCGGCAAGCGCATCAACGCGGTCGACCCCGACTGGATGAGGCTCGTGCGCGGCAAGCTGTCGCTCGCCGAGATCCGGCGCTTGATCACGACGCCGGTCAGCGACACCGGCGGTGCGTTCGGTGGCCCGCAGCTCACGATGCAGCTGGCGCAGCTCGGACGCGAGGAGCTGGGGCGGCTCCGGGACCACCTGCGCAACCAGCAGGAGCTCACCGCCGCCGCGCTCGACGTCACCGAGCGGGTGCTGCGCGGCTAGGCGCTAGCGGATGCCGGCGGGCGGGCGGGCGAAGCCGCGGTCGCCGGGGAACGGGTCCGCGGTCTCGCGGGTCATCAGCTCCTCGGCGTCGGGCTCCGGGTCGAGCAGGATGCCGAGCGCCTTCAGGCCGGCGTCGTCGTTGTAGCGGAGCTCGGCGATCGCGATCGGCTTGTCCGAAGCCCGGACGAAGCGGGTGTAGCTGGCGGCCGAGTAGCGCTGCTCGCCGTACTCGGTGCCCAGGCCCAGGCGCTCGCGCTGGCCGCAGCAGTCGCGGTCGGCGGCCTCGTCGTCCATCTGCGGGCGCGCGCCGGTGGTGACGGTGGCGCTGCCGCCGCCGCCGTTGCCCGGGGGCGGCGGCGGGACCGGGGCGCGGGCCGAGGGGGCCGAGGGCTCGGCCTTGTCGGCGCCGGCGCTCACGCGGCCGCCCTCGCCGCCGCGGCGGGGCGTCGGGGTGTTGCCGCCGACCGGGCCCTGCCAGCGGTGATCGAGCCACTCGTCGACGCCGTCGCCGTAGCCGTCGTCCTCGTAGTACGGCTCGTCGGGGGGCGCGACGATCATCGGGCCGGCCTCCTCGGCGAAGATCGCCACCGCGATGACGCCGACGTTGCGGGCCTTGCCCTTGCGGCCGGCGTAGCTGGCCTTGACCGACGAGAAGCGGAAGGCGGCGACGTTCTCGAGCGAGGTGCGCCAGCCGTCGATCGTGACCGAGCCGTAGGGCGGCACGATGTAGCCGCGCTTGTGCGTGTCGCCGTTCTCGCCGTCGATGACGTCGAGGCCGTCGACCGCGATCACCGCCTCGACCCGCTGCGCGGTGGGGTTGGTGATGCGGATCGCGTAGGCGCGGTTGGAGGCGCCACGCACGTAGTAGCGGCTCTTGTGGAAGAACGTGTCCATCACGTCGCCGCCGTCGCCGACGATCTCGACCGCGTACGGCGAGCGGACCGCGTCGGGGGCGACCGCGATCGGGACCAGCGGGCGGGGCGCCGGGGCGGCCACGCGGTCGGCGTAGGCGGCGCCGCAGGCACCGGCGAACAACGCAGCGGAGAAGAGGGCGCGAGTGAGGAGGCGAGCCATGCCCCCTACGACGGCCCGCGGCGGCCAACGATCTATCGAGGGATGACCGGGGTTCCGTCCGTATCGGTCCGGCCATGCGACCGGCTTGGCTCATGGGCGGGCGATCGGCGGCAGAAGCCTGCAGGGGAGGGAAGGCGCCGGCATCCGCCATCGTATTCTGGTCGAGCGATCCTCACCCGGAGCCCAGCCATGCCCGAGACCGCACGCACCCGCCGTACCGAAGAAGAGCCCGAGCTGCCCAAGAAGGAGGTGAGCTCGGTCGCGGCCGGCCGCCTCGATCTGGCGCGCAGCGCGATCACCGCGACCAAGGCGGTGCTGAACTTCGGCGCCGGCAACCAGGTCGAGGCGCTGCGCAACACGAAGCTCAACTCGATGGCGCGGTTGCAGGTGATGCGCGACGACAAGTACTGGGAGATCGCGCCCGAGGTCCGGGGGCTGGCGGGTGCCAACCCCGAGGCGCTGATCGCGGCCAAGGCCGATCTGGCCCACGGCGGCAACTGCGGCGAGCACGCGTGGGTCGCCTACCACTGGCTGCGCCAGCACGGCGCGGGACAGCACATCCAGGTCTCGGCGAAGGAAGGCCTCGATCACGCGTTCGTGCTGATCGGCGACGTCCAGGGCGCCGACAAGGATCAGGACATCGCGGTGTCGGATCCCTGGCCGACCCGGGCCCGCGCGTGCCTGTGGGAGGACCACTTCGCGTACACGGCGGACCGTGGCCAGATCGAGGACTACGCTTCGATGGTCGCCGACGGTGAGAGCAAGAAGTCGGCGATCGCCGCCGGCCTCAAGCTGTCGGCCGAGGGCAAGGCGTACGTGAACGCCAAGGCCAGCCAGGAGGAGACCGACGACGTCGTCGGGAAGTCGCGCGAGAACCACCTGTGGAATCACCCGAACACCGAGGCCTCCGGCCACCAGTTCGACTACGTGAACCAGGACGGTCGCTGACGCGCTCGCGGCGCGACGCCGGGCGTGGCATCCTGCCCGCCGTGACGTCGACTCGCCGCGCGCTGATGAGCTTCGTCGTGGCGCTGGCCGCCTGCTCGGGTGCCAAGCGCAGCGACGCGCCGACCGCAGGTGACACCACGCCGGCGGCGCCGGCGGTCGACGCACCGCCGACCGGAGGATCCGCCATGCCCGATCTCAGCACGTCCGCGCAGGCGCTCGAGCCCCAGGCCGAGCTGGTGGCCTGGCTCGATCACAACGGCGGCAGCCCCGACCTCGGCGCCGCTCCGGTGCTCAAGCTGCCGGTGACGATCGCCATGGACGCCGATCGGCTCGGCATCACCGGCGCGACGCTCGGGGCGCTGGCGGTCACGCTCGATGACAGCGCGCTCGGCATCGCGCTCAAGGATCGCGTGCGCCAGAAGTACCCGGTCGGCGCCCCGAGCCTGCGGGTGTGGGTCGAGGGGCGGTGGCGCGGCGATGGCAAGATCCAGGTGACGCGGTTCGCGGGGGTGATCGCCGCCGGCGACGCTGGGGATCGCGTCGAGATCGTGCCGCAGTAGATGGACGCGGTCGGGCTGCGGCCTCGGCCCACCGAGGCGCGGTGCGATCGGCTGACCGCGCTGCGCATGCTCGAGCTCGAGCGGTTGCTGGCGCTGGCGCTGGCGGTCCGCGCGATCGCCAGCGACTGGGATCGCGGCCTGGGCGGCGCGGCGCCCGACGGCGGCCTGCCGCACGAGGCCGAGGTGATCGGCCTGTACACCACCCGCCACGGCCTGGCGCGCGATCGCGTGGCCCAGGCCGAGGCCGGCGTCGCCGAGGCGATGGCCGCGGTGCGCGCGCTCGAGGACGCGGCCCACGGGCGGTCCCCGCTGGCCGAGCTGCTCGACGAGTTCGGGCTGTCGCCGCTGGCGCGGCTGGTGCTGATGGTGACGGTCGCGCCGCACATCTCCGACGAGGCGGCCCGGCTGTATCGCATCGCGAGCGGCGATCCCGCGCGGGCGCTGATCGACGAGGGGCTGGTGGTGAAGCTGCTGGGCCCGCGGGTGAACCCCCACGACGTGGCCCGCGAGCTCGATCCCGATCGGCCGTTGGTGCGGTGGGGCCTGGTGCAGGTGGCGCCAGGCCCGGTGCGCAGGTTCGCGCCGCTCAGCGTGGATCCGCTGGTGCTGGCGCGGCTGCGCGGCGAGGCGCTGACCGCCGATCCCGAGGCCGCGCTGCCGGTGATCGTACCGACGCGCACCCTCGCGGCGCTGCTGATCGAGCCGACCGCGGCGGCGGCCCTGGCGGCGGCGGTGACGCGCCCGCGGACGCCGAGCGCGCCGCTGCGCCTGGTGGTGCGGGGCCGCCTCGGCAGCGGCCGACGCGCGGTGCTGGCGGCGCTGGCCGACGCCGCGGGGCGACGGCTGGCGATGGTGCACGTCATGCACGTCACCGACGGCGGTCGCCCGAGCGCGGCGGCGGTCCGGCGCGCGCTCGAGCGGTGCGCGGTCGCCGGCTGGGTGCCGTGCCTCGACGGCCTCGACCTGATCCCCGGCGACGAGCGGCTGCTCCAGCAGCAGCTCCGCCACGTGGTCGCGACGCACCCCGGGCCGGTCGTGACCCGCATCGAGCCCGACACCCGGCCGCCGTTCGAGGCCGGCTACGAGCTGGTCGAGCTCGAGGATCTCACCGAGACGCACCGGCGCCAGGTGTGGCACGCGGCGCTCACCGCGCGCGGCGTCGACCCGGCGGGCCTCTCGGATCTCGCGGCGCGCTGGCGGATCGGGCCCGGCACGATCCACAACGTGGTGGCCGCGCTCCCCGACGGCGACCAGCCGATCACCGCGCCGGTCGTCACCGCGGCGGTCGGGCAGTACCTCGATCGCCGCCTGGGCGACGTCGCCGAGCGCATCCGCCACCTGCCGCGGCTCGAGCAGCTGGTGCTGCCGCCGGACATCCTCGACTCGCTCAAGGAGTACCTGGCGCGCATGAAGCTGTCGCGCCAGGTGTTCGAGAAGTGGGGCATGGGCCAGGTCGCGACCACGTCGCGGGGCATCGTCGCGCTGTTCGAAGGGCCGCCCGGCACCGGCAAGACCATGGTCGCCGGCGCGCTCGCGCGCGAGCTGGGCATCGAGCTGTTCCGGGTCGACCTGTCGCGGGTGATGTCGAAGTGGCTGGGCGAGACCGAACGCAACCTCGCCAGCGTGTTCGCCGCCGCCGAGGAGTGCCAGGCGCTGATGCTGTTCGACGAGGCCGACGCGCTGTTCACCAAGCGCACCGAGGTGAAGTCGAGCAACGACCGCTACGCGAACCTCGAGGTCAACTACCTCTTGCAGCGGCTCGACAGCTTCACCGGCGCGGCGATCCTCACCACCAACTTCGGCTCGGCGATCGACCAGGCGTTCAAGCGCCGGCTGGCGTTCCGCGTGCTGTTCCCGATCCCCGACGAGGAGCTGCGCGAGCAGCTGTGGCGCGCGCACCTGCCGGCCGACCTGCCGCGCGCCGACGATCTCGACCTGGCCGACCTGGCGCGCCGCTACGAGTTCACCGGCGGCTCGGTGCGCAACTGCGCCGTGCGCGCGGCCTTCCTCGCCGCCGCCGAGCGCCAGCCGCTGAGCCAGGAGCACCTGCGGCGGGCCATCCGCCTGGAGTACCGCGCAGCGGGCAAGCTCGCCGAGGGCGGCCCGCTCGAGTGAGGTCCGGCGTATAGTCCCGGCCATGGCACGCAAGCCCTCGAAACCTGCCAAGCCCGCGCGGCCCAAGCCCAAGGCCAAGCCGGCCGCCAAGGCGGCGCCGCGTCGCGTCAGCGCGCCGCCGCCCCCCGACGTGGCGGCCAGCGATCCGTCGCTGTTCGCGCCGCTGACCCCGGGCGAGGCCGCCGACGCGGTCCGCACGCTCACCGAGGACCGCCGGGTGGCGGCGATGGCCAAGGTCGGGCGCTACCGCGTGGTGGCGACCGAGCCGCTGGTGGTCAAGCCGCCGCACTGGATGCACGGCCACCGCCTCGCGCGCGTGGTGGTCTACGACTACGCCGCCGATCGCACGGTCGACGCCTGCGTCGATCTCGACGCCGGCGTGGTCGCGCACCTCGACATCACCCGCGCCCAGCCGATGCTGTCGCGCGAGGAGGAGGCGCTGGCGACGTCGCTGGCCACGCTCGACGAGCGGGTCCGCGAGAAGCTGGCGCTAGGCGACGCGCCGCTGGTGACGATGCACTACTGGGGCAAGGACGCCAGCGATCCGGCGTTCGCGCGGCGCTCGGCGGCGGTGGTGTTCGGGCGCCACGGCGGTCACCCGTCGGTGGTGGCGGTGGTGGACCTCCTCGACAACCAGGTCACCTCGGTGGTGCCTGCCAGCCAGTGGTGAGCCTCATGAGCAACGTCATCGAAGAAGCCAACTGGAAGTTCAACTGGCGGCTGACCGAGTCGGCCGGGATCATGATCTACCTCGCCGAGTACCGCGGCCGGCGCGTGCTGTGGGAGGCGTCGTTGCCGTACGTCACCGTCGACCACCAGCGCGACGTGCTCGAGGTGCAGAGCGACGGCGCCGAGACCCGCGGCCCGTGGTGGGTGCCGCTGGGCACGCGCACGCTGGCCGGCAACGTGCGGGTCCAGCCGTTCCGCGGCGGCGTCGAGCTGTCGGCCGACTTCACCGCCGGGCCCTACCACTACCTGCAGATGTGGCGGTTCCACGACGACGGCCGGCTGTGCCCGTGGCTGACCATCCACGGCTCGGGCCTGCACGACCAGCACACCTACCACCCGCACTGGCGGTTCGACTTCGATCTCGACGGCGCCGGCCACGACGCGGTCGAGGCGTTCGCCGACGGCCGCTGGCAGCGGGTCGAGGAGGAGGGCTGGTTCCCGCACACCGGCGAGGCCGACGAGGGCGGCTTCGTGTGGCGGCAGATCGACTTCGGCTCGGGCGCGGCGGTCAACCTGCGGCCGCACACCTGGGACGACGCCGAGCTGTTCGCGGTGCGCTACCACGACGGCGAGTAGGCGCCGTTCTCGCCGCGCTCGACCGCCGGCGCGGCGCCGTTCCCGGCGGCGTACGTCGGCCGCGAGCCGCTCGAGGATCAGGACGTCGCGCTGTGGTACGTCGCCCACGTCCACTACGACCAGTCGTTCCCGTACACCGCGGGGCCGTGGATCAAGCTCGAGGGCTTCGGCAAGTAGGGGCGTCGGGATGACCGGCCACGTCCTGATCCAGACGCTGGCCTTGGTGGTCGGCACCGCCGCGATCGTCACGCTGGTGTTCCAGCGGCTGCGGCTCCCGGTGGTGCTGGGGTACCTCGCGGCGGGCATGCTGGTGGGGCCGCACACGTCCGTGTGGTTCGTGGCCGACGCCGGCACGGTGACGACGCTGTCCGAGCTGGGCGTCATCCTGCTGATGTTCACGATCGGCCTCGAGCTGTCGGTGCGCGGCGTGCTGGGGGTCGGGCTGGGCGCGATCGCGGCGACGGTGATCGAGGTCGGCGTGATGCTGGTGCTGGGGACGGTGGTCGGCACCGGCTTCGGGCTCGACGGGCGGGCCAGCCTGTTCGTCGGCGCGATCGTGGCGATCTCGTCGACGACGATCATCTCGCGCGCGCTCGACGAGCACCCGCCGACGCCGGCGCAGCGCCGCCGGGTGTTCGGCCTGCTGGTGGTCGAGGACCTGCTGGCGATCCTGCTGTTGACGGTGCTGACCGCGATCAGCCGCGGCGCCGGCCTGGGCATGCGCGAGCTGGCGACGACGCTGGCGCAGCTGGCCGGGTTCCTGGCGGCGACGGTGATCCTCGGGCTGATGCTGGTGCCGCGGGTGATGCGGGCGACGATCGCGTTCGGGCGCCACGAGACCATGCTGGTCGCGGCGATCGGGCTGTGTTTCGGGCTGGCGATGCTGGCCGACGCGGCCGGCTACTCGGTGGCGCTGGGCGCGTTCCTGGCCGGGGCGCTGGTGGCCGAGGCCGACGCCGACCACGCGATCGCGCCGCTGATCGAGCCGATCCGCGATCTGTTCGCCGCGATCTTCTTCGTGTCGGTCGGCATGCTGATCGATCCGACGGCGATCGCGGCCCACTGGGTCGAGGTGCTGGTCGTGCTGGCGGTCGTGGTCGGCGGCAAGATCGTCGCGGTGTCGCTGGGCGTGTTCGTGAGCGGCCGCGGCATCCCGGCGGCGATCACCACCGGCATGACGATGGCGCAGATCGGCGAGCTGTCGTTCGTGGCGGCGTCGATCGGCGTCACCGCCGGCGTGTTGCCGCCGGCGTGGTACGCGGTCGCGGTCGCGGTGTCGGCGGTGTCGACCGCGCTGACGCCGGTGCTGGTGCGGCTGGGCCCGCGCGCCGCCACCTGGGTCGAGCCGCGGCTGCCGCGGCGGCTGGCGACCTTCGCGGCGCTGTACGGCTCGTGGATCGAGAGCGCGAGCGCGCGACCGGAGCGCGGGCCGGTGCGTCGGCGGGTGACGCTGCTCGGGCTCGACGCCGCGGCGCTGCTCGGCGTGGTGCTCGGCTACAGCCTGGCGCGCGCGCCCGCGGCCGCCGCGCTGGTCGAGCGGTTCGGGCTCGACGACGGCGTGGCCGCGCTGCTGGTGATCGCGGCGACGGTCGCGGTGGCGGCGCCGCTGCTGCTGGGGATGACGCGGCTGTCGCACGCGCTGGCGCTGGCGGTCGCCGAGCGGGCGCTGCCGTCGCGCGCGGGGCTGGATCTGGGCGCGGCGCCGCGGCGGATGCTGACGGTGGCGGTGC
>Ga0073899_10003030_pt1 | contig 15029 bp, 13 predicted proteins | sample KloWWTmetaKNB5Ph_FD_88975 | JGI IMG/M metagenome (GOLD analysis project Ga0073899, IMG submission 88975) | Active sludge microbial communities from Klosterneuburg, Austria, studying microevolution and ecology of nitrifiers - Klosterneuburg... | ecosystem: Engineered > WWTP > Aerobic digester >...
CACAAGTAAACCTGTGACTTGTCACCCCCTCCCGCGGGCATACGATTGCTCCTTGTGACTAAACAGGGCCTGCGAGCCTGGCTGCTTCAGCGCAACGAAAAGATCGACCACGGTGGCTTCTACGAAGAAGAAGCCACCGCCGTTTCCCAGCACCACACCAAGCCGTGGTGGCAGGTGATGTGCCTGACGGGCGTCGACTACTTCTCCACTCTGGGTTATCAACCCGGCATCGCCGCATTGGCCGCGGGTGCGCTGAGCCCGATCGCGACCTTGGTGTTGGTGCTCATCACGTTGTTCGGTGCGTTGCCGATGTATCGCCGAGTCGCACAAGAATCTCCCCACGGTGACGGCTCGCTCAGCATGCTGGAGAAGCTGCTCAGCTACTGGCCGAGCAAGCTATTGGTGCTGACTTTGATCGGCTTTGTGATGACCGGGTTCGTCATCACCATCACGCTTTCAGCAGCCGACGCTAGTGCCCACTTGTTGGAGAACCCCCTGCTCAAGGGCCCGCTCCATGGGCAGCAAGTCGTCGTGACTCTGGTCTTGTTGATGCTCTTGGGTGCGGTCTTCTTAAAGGGCTTTAGTGAGGCGATCGGGCTGGCCGTCGTACTCGTCGTTGCCTACCTGGGCCTATCGGCAGTCGTCATCGTCGACGGGCTCACCGAGGTGGTCGCCCGGCCTGAGCTCTTCGAGGCCTGGACCAAGGCGTTGAGTGTCGGCCACTCGGTCCCGTTCGGGGTCATCGGTGCTGCGCTCTTGGTGTTCCCAGCATTGGCCCTTGGACTTTCTGGCTTCGAGACCGGTGTGGTCGTGATGCCGCTGGTCAAGGGCGACGCCGCAGACACACCCGAGGCGCCTTTGGGTCGCATCCGCAACGCGCGCAAGTTGCTCACCTCAGCTGCGGTCATCATGAGCGTGATGTTGATGGGGTCCTCGATCGTGACCACATTCTTGATTCCGGCAGCCGAGTTCAAGCCTGGCGGCGAGGCCAATGGGCGCGCCTTGGCGTACTTGGCTCACGAGCGACTGGGCAGCGCGTTTGGATCGGCGTACGACATCTCCACTATCGGGATCTTGTGGTTTGCGGGCGCATCCGCGATGGCAGGACTCCTCAATATCGTGCCTAGGTACCTGCCTCGCTATGGCATGGCACCTGACTGGTCGCGCAGCATCCGGCCCCTGGTCCTGGTCTTCACCGGCATCTCCGTCGTGGTGACGGTGCTCTTCAAAGCCAACGTCGACGCCCAAGCCAGCGCTTATGCCACCGGCGTGCTCGCCTTGATGACCAGCGCCGCGGTTGCCGTGACGTTGACGGAGTGGCGACGCAATCACCGCGGAGCCGCAGTCTTCTTCGGCTTGGTGAGCGCGGTCTTCATCTACACGATCGTTGACACGATCATCGTGCACCCAGGCGGCTTGCTGATCGCAGGGATCTTCGCATTGATGATCTTGGTGCTCAGCATCGTCTCCCGAGTCAGCCGCGCGACCGAACTTCGAGTGGCTCGAGTGGTGCCCGACCAGGGTGCCCAAGAGGTGCTCGACATCGCCATCGCTGATCCGCGCCCCATCCGCTTCATCGCCAACAAACTCCAAGGCGGGGGTCCGGAGGAGTACGACGAAAAGATGGCCGAGGTGCAACTCGACAATCACCTCGGTGATGCCGAAGACCGGATCTTCCTCGAGGTCGAGATCACCGATGCCAGCGAGTTCGCCTCACTCGTGCCCGTCACCTGCATACGAGTCGGTCGTCACCGCATTCTTCGTGCCAAGGGGACCTCGGTGCCGAACGTGCTGGCCGCCGTACTCCTCCACGTGCGCAACCTCGACATGCAGGTGCCGCATGTGTACTTCGAGTGGAGTGATCGTCCACCAGCCCAGAACGTCTTCCGGTTCTTGATCTCAGGTGAGGGCGACATCCCGCCGCTGACCCACGAGATCCTCCGCAAAGCCGAACCAAACCCTGGTCGTCGACCGCATGTGCATGTGGGCGGGGACTAGTGCAGGAATCCCAGGTTAAGTACCCAAGTTGGCACTTAACCCAGGTTGCAACCTAGGTGAAGTGACAAACAGGGTACTTAACCTGGGATTTCGACACCCCAAAAACGGTCCAAACCTTCCCCACGAACGCAACAAACACCCCGAGCAGGAGCCCAGCGAGCCCGCAGAGTACGACGGTGAGCGCCAGGGCAATCCCAAAGGTGACAAGGTCGTGTTGGGCCACCACCGATATCCACGCGAGGCGCACGACCCCTGCACACACGGCCCCAAGAGCTACCCAGAGGATCTGGCGGCGGTGCGGTGGCGTGACCACAAAGGCGACCAGCACGGCGACGCCGACCAGGTCAGCCAGCCATAGCGACCAGGCTTGGTCAGGCATCGGCCAGAGCCTTAGATGCGGCAAAGCCGATGGCACTCCAAGCGCCTCAGGGATGAGCGCTTCAGCGAATCGTCCGCGAAATTGTCCGGTGACCCACCATGAGCCGAGTGCGGCGCAGACGCCGATGACACTCAACCGGAGAAGCCAGCCTCGGGACATGAGCGCAGGCTAACGTGCCCCCATGCTGAGTCCCCGAAGGATGGCGGCGACCGTCACGGTTGTGGCGCTTGCCGCCGCCGTGGCATCGGCTGCCATGAGGGGTCCAGAGCCGGCGTCGACGGCTTACCTCACTGACGCCCAAGGGCGCGCGCTGGTGATCCGCGGGTTTAACACCGATGGGCAGGCCAAGGTCAGGCCCGACGGCATGCCTGCCACCACGCCCGCCCAGGTCGCCACCGAACGCCGTAACATGGCGACCAATGCGGTGCGTTTGTTGATCTCGTGGCGCGCCATTGAGCCGACGCCGGGTGACATCGACGAGGCCTACCTCGACAGGCTTGCCCAGCGCGTGGAGAAGTACGGCGAGCAGGGGTTCCACGTCGTACTCGACATGCACCAAGACGTCTACGGCTACTACCGCCCAACCGCGCAGAGTCCAACCTTCGGCAGCGGTCCCTATCAAGGCAACGGGGCGCCGGCCTGGGCGACCTACATCGACGGCTTGAAGACTCAGACCGGCTTGCCGATGTGGGAGTTGAGCTATCTGGAGCCGGGAACGATGCGGGCCTGGGACCACTTTTGGGGTACGACGGGTGCGCACCCAGAACTCCAAGACCACTACCTGAACGCCTGGGTGGCCGTTGCCCAACGCTTCGCGGGCGACCCGACTGTCGTTGCCTTCGACCTGATGAACGAGCCCTATGGCGGTACCCGTCAGGGCGTGGAGTTCGAAGCAGGTCCGCTCACAGCCCTCTATCAACGCCTGCTCACCGGGATCAGGCGCGTCGATCGCGATCACTGGGTGTGTGTGGAGCCGCAGGCGCTGGGCACCAACTGGGGCACCCCGTCCGGACTGGGTGCGCTCGTTGATCCCAGGACCGGACCGGCACGGATTGCCTACTGTCCACACCTCTACCCGCCGCCACTGGAACTCGGTGACGGCTATTCCGGGAGATCGCGCGGCCAGGTCGACGCCACCTTGAGGTTCTGGCGTGACAACGTGTTGCGAGTCGCACGCAGACTCGACGCGCGCGGCGACGAGACTGACACGGTGCCGATCATCTTGGGTGAGTTCGGGCTCGACACAGACCAGCCCGGCGCGGCTGCATTTCTCGCCAAGGTGGTTGCCACGGCCGAAGACATGGGGGCTGGCTGGCTCTACTGGTCGCGTGATCCCGGAGCCTGGGGGCCTTACGACGACTCGGGTGCCCCTCGAAATGTGGTGGGGGTTTTCGCTACGCCGACACCTGTCGCAGTTGCCGGCACGCTGCTCGACTGGGACGCCACTTCCGAGCAACTCACGATCAGATGGAGACCCGCTGCCGGAGTCACGACCGTGCGGGTGCCGACCACGTCATGGGGATTGCTAGAACCTGTTGTGACGAGTGAGACGGGGGTGCGCGCCGTACGTTGGGATCCGCGGAGCGGAACCCTCGAACTGGGCACTTCGGGCTCAGCAGAGGTTGTCGAAGTGCGGATCACGCCGCGTAGGTCGTGAGCTGTACTCTCGCGCCATGAGTCGCAACCAGGTCAGTGTCCAACGCCTTATCCCCGTGCCCGCAGAGGCGATCTTCGATCTGCTGGCCGACCCCGCCAGGCACAAGGACATCGACGGGTCAGGCACAGTCGTGGGCGCTCGCAGCGGTGGTCGCAGGCTCAAACTGGGTGACTCGTTCGGCATGGACATGAAGATGGGTGCGTCGTACAGCACCAAGAGCACGATCGTGGAGTTCAGCGAAAACCGCCTGATTGCGTGGCAAGTGTTCGCCCCAGCTCCCTTGAACAAGCTCTTCACTGGCCGGATTTGGCGTTACGAACTCCAGCCCACAGATGGGGGCACCTTGGTCACCGAGACCTGGGACATCTCCACAGAGGCGTTCACGAGTCGTTGGTTAGTACGTCGCGCCATGGCCGACTCAACCCGGGTCAACATGGCCCGCACCCTTGAGCGCATCGAGGAGCTCCTCACGAAGTCATGACTTCTGTCATGGGTAGGTCGTGACACCTAGCGTGGGCTAGTCGGCGCCGACTGCAGCACAGTCGGTGTTATGACCCCAGCCATCGAGTTGCTCCAGGTTTCGCGTCGTTTTCGGGGCTCGACTGCACCGATCGTCGCTGTCGATCACATCGACTTGAGGATTGAGCCAGGCGAAGTGGTCGCCTTGCTGGGTCCCAATGGGGCCGGCAAGACCACGACCCTCGACATGGTGCTCGGGCTCTCGGCGCCGACCTCAGGCAGCATCAACGTGTTTGGCATGGCGCCGCGTGCGGCAGTCGCGGCTGGTCGAGTGGCCGCGGTGCTCCAAACCGGTGGGCTTCTTCCTGACCTGACAGTCGCGGAGACGGTGGAATTCATCGCGGCGACGTACTCCAATCCCGAGCCGGTGACGCGGGTGCTCGAGTTGGCGAACCTGACCGCAATCAGTGGAAGACGGGTCAGCAAGTGCAGTGGCGGCGAACAGCAGCGATTGAGATTCGCGTTGGCGCTGCTGCCTCGACCCGATCTGCTCATCCTCGATGAGCCGACGGCGGGAATGGATGTCAATGCACGGCGAGATTTCTGGGCTCAAATGCATGCCGAGGCCCGCGAAGGGCGAACCGTGGTGTTTGCCACGCACTATCTCGAAGAGGCCGACGATTTCGCCGATCGAACTGTCTTGATGAGTGGTGGGCGGATCGTTGCTGACGGCCCCACAGAGGAGATCCGCGCCAAGGCGACGGGTCGGTGGGTGAGTGCCGAGCTGGCCGACCCAGCCCGCGCCATCGACCGCTTTGGTGGCCAGTTGGTGGCGCAACGTTTGGTCGTTCGCGCCGCAGATAGCGACTTAGTGGCGCTCGCCCTGCTCACCGAGTTTGGGGCCACGAACCTAGAAGTCGTCAGCGGCAGCCTCGAAGACGCCTTTGTGGCACTGACCGAAGGAGCAGCGAAATGACTCTGACCATCTTGAAGCTTGAAATCCGCCGCGTGGTGCGTGATCGGGTTCGGTTGTTCTTTACCGCGATCATGCCCGCGTTCTTCTATGTCATCTTCGGAGCCGCGCAGTCGTACGGCTCCATCAAGGTTGCTCACGGCAACGTCGCCATGATGATCATGGTTGCGATGGCGGCCTACGGCGCAGTCGCCGCGACAGCCAGTCTGGGCGCAGCGACCGCGATCGAACGGGCCACAGGTTGGGGACGTCAGTTGGGACTAACTCCGCTTGGTGATGGGCAGTACGTCGCGATCAAGAGCGCCCTGGCCGTCGTGGTTGCCATCATCCCCATCACCATCGTCTCGGTCATCGGGGCGAGCACAGATGTCGAGGCGACCCCCAAAGCGTGGGTGTTATCGATCTCCATCTTGATCGGGGGATCTGTGCTCTTTGCCCTCTACGGACTGGTGCTGGGTCAACTCGTGCGCGGAGAGGCAGCGCTGGGTGCGGTCAGCGGCTCCCTTGTGGTGCTTTCATTCCTCGGCAATCTCTTCTTCCCTCTCAGCGGAGGATGGCTCACGTTCGCACGGTTCACCCCGCTCTATGGCTATGCCACGTTGGCTCGATACCCAGTCTCGGATGGCTGGGTGGTCTCCAGCGATGGCGACCCGGTCCACGAGGCCTTGTGGATGCCGTTGACTAACGTTGCGGTGTGGCTAGTGATCTTGGCGGTCGCCGCGACCTTGTTAGTACGTCGAAGTCGCGCGCGTCAGTGACCGCGCCGGAGCAAGACGGTCGCGATCCCTTTTCCCGCTACGGCTGGCTCATGTGGGCCACCTGGATGGTCTTCTTGGCCTTCCCGGCAGGGTCCGTCCTCGAGCGGCACGACGACTTCCAGAACCGCGCCATCGGACTCAGTCTCGTCGGGTTGTTTGCCGTGGTCTATGCCCTCGGCTCGGCCGGGATGGTGGCAAAGCGGTCCGGCTCACGCAACTTCTATGTGACGGGTTTGCTCCTGCTCATCGTCTTCGCGAACGCGTTTGTCATCGGTCCAGATGCTCTGGGGTTTGTGCCGTTCCTGACTTCGTTTGTCGTGTTTGCACTTGATCGGCCGTGGAACTGGTGGGTGGCGGGACTCTTCGTGCTCATCGGTGTGCTTGGCCCGTTCTTTATCGACGCGTGGAAGGCATGGTCGTGGACCACCTTCTTGCTGATTGCTGTCGGCGCCGGCGTCAGCGTGGGTCGCCTCATGAGCGACTGGGCGGTCGAGCGCAAGGGCGTTGAACACGAACTCATCGTCGTTGCTGAGCGCGAGCGGGTGGCGCGAGATGTGCACGACGTGCTGGGACACTCCCTTACCGTGGTGGCGATCAAGGCGGAGTTGGCCGAGAAGTTGATGACCAGTGACCCTGAGCGAGCCGCTGCTGAACTTCGCGACATCCAGGCACTGAGCAGGCAGTCACTTGCCGAGATTCGCGAGACGGTTGGTGGGCTTCGAGCAACTCGCCTCGACGATGAGTTGAAGTCTGCTGGTGTCGCCTTGACTGGTGCCGGCATCGAAGTCGAACTGCCCGCTGATCCCGACGTACTCGACCCCCGATATCGCCCGAGTGCCGCCTGGGTGGTTCGTGAGGCAGTGACCAACGTGATTAGACATAGCCAGGCTGCCCGCTGCGCGGTCTCGCTGACGCCCGACTCGGTGACCATTAGCGACGACGGCGTGGGAGTGACCTCACCGTTTGGCAACGGGCTGCGCGGGCTCGTCGAACGCGTCGAAGCCCGGCAAGGGAAAGTGCGGATTGGGGCCGGCCCAGATGGCGTCGGCACTGTGGTGGAGGTGCGCTGGTGATCCGGCTGCTGCTGGCCGACGATCAAGCGCTCGTGCGCGGCGCGATGGCCGCCTTGCTCGGGCTCGAACCCGACTTGGAGGTGGTTGCTGAGGTCGGACGCGGCGACGAAGTGCTCGCAGCCGTCGTTCGCCACCAGCCTGACGTGTGCGTGCTCGACATCGAAATGCCTGGGCTCGATGGCATCGAAGCAACTGCCGGGTTGAAGGCAGCCGGACTAGCGACTCGGATCTTGGTCGTGACCACATTTGGACGCCCCGGCTATCTGCGCCGCGCCCTCGAGGCTGGCGCCAGTGGGTTCGTCGTCAAAGACACCCCAGCAGCACAGTTAGCCGACGCAGTACGACGCGTGCATGCGGGTCTGCGCGTCGTCGACCCTCAACTGGCTCAGGAGTCGCTCGTCGGTGGGCCCAATCCGTTAAGCGAGCGGGAAGTCGACGTACTCAGACTGGCAGTGCAGGGTGACTCGGCCTCCTCCATTGCCAGAGCGTTGTTCCTCTCGGCCGGCACCGTGCGCAATCACCTGTCATCGGCCATCGGCAAGACCGGTGCCGCCACCAGCATCGAAGCCGCCCTTATCGCTCGAGACAACGGCTGGCTGTAGCCGGTTCGCGCCTGCGGTCCTTGCGCGCGTGCGCCCCAAAAACGAAACCGGGCCAAGCTTTGTAAGCCTGGCCCGGTTTGTTTGATCCTCAGATTTGAGGACGCTTCTCAGCGAGTTTGTCGACGCCGGTCTTCACAGATGACTTGGCCTTGGTGACCTTGTCGGCGTACTTGCCCTCAGTGCGCTCGTTGAATGCGCCTTCGGCCTTGTCGAGGAGGCCGTCGATGTCGGAACGCTTGTCGTTGGCGAAGGTACCGACCTTCTCAACGGCGGTCTTGAAGGCCTTTTCAGTTTGGGATGCGATCTCAGTGAAGCGCTCGTCGAGCTACAGGTCGTCGACCGTCTTCTTCAGGGTCTCGGTGATCGTCATGGTGGTCGGGCTCCTTATGAGTTCCCAGACGGCGTCCGGGAGGCACTTGTTCAAACGAGCGACGGGTGAATTTGCTTCCCGCGGGCGTGTGATCTAGCTCTCCAGTGCCTTGGGGTGCTGGGCGAGATAGCGGCGCCACAACCCATAAGCAAGGAGCACTGCGAGCAACGAGGTCACCGCAAGACTCAGCATTGAGTGGGCCACTAACGGGGTGAGCAGGCCGGCCACGACAGCGTTGAGAACCAGGCTGATCACGGTCATCACAGACGTGGCAGCCCCGCGTGTTTGGGGGAACATGTCCAACAGCAACAACTGCACCGTGGGATAGCCGGTTTGCACGGCGAAGGCGATGAGAGCGGGGCCGAGCATCTGCAGCGGCAGGATCGTTTCAGACAGGGCGAGGTTGAGGCCCGCGGCCACAACTGCTCCTGTCAGTGACAACGTGACCAACCGAGTCGTGGCTATGCGTCCGGCCGCCCGACCACTGACATACGAGCCGACGAGCATCCCGCCGATGAGTGGCACAAACAGCATCCAAAAGTCGGTCTCACCGAGGTGAAGAAGGTCCACGACAACGATCGCCGCCGCACCGATGTAGGCGAACAGAGCGCCGAAACTGAGCGCAGCGATGAGGGCGATCGACAAGAACGTTGGGTTTCGGGCCACTTCCCACAGGTTGGCGACCAGAGCCGAGACCTTCAGGGGAGTACGGCGCTCAACCGGTTGGGTCTCGGGCAGCACGAAGATGATCAACGCGATCAAGACCAACCCCAAAAGGGCCAGCCCTGCGAAGATCCATCGCCAGTTGGCATTGGCCACGATCACCCCACCGATGATCGGGGCGATTGCTGGTGCCAGGGAGAAGATCATCATCACCCGACTCATCAGGCGTTGAGCGTCAGGTCCGTCGTACAAATCACGCACCAGGGTGCGAGCTAGCACCACGCCGCCACCAGCGCTGATCCCCTGCACTGCGCGCAGGACCAGAAGCACGGTCATGTTGGGCGCAAAGACACACCCCAATGACGCCAACGCGTAGACCGCAACTCCGCCGATCATCACGGGCTTGCGTCCGATGGCGTCAGAGAGAGGTCCATGAAAGACGCTCATGACGCCGAACGTGAAGAGGTAGAAGCTCACCAATTGTTGGGTGGCGCTGGCCCCAACGTGAAAGTCGGACTGGATCGCGGAAAAGGCGGGGAAGGGGGTGTCGACAGTGAACGGGCCGATCATGATCAGCCCGGCGAGAGTGATTGGAATGAGTCGGCCAAGTTTGACCGACGAGGAAGACATGTCGTGACCGTAACGGCTCACTCCAGCCACACCTAACTCGGCTTCACCGGGATGTTTGGCGCTTTGCGGGGGAGATCCTCCCCGCAAGGCGGCAAAGTCACAGGTTTACTTGTGACTTGACCTAAATCTCAGGGCTATCGAAATACCCATCCTGGATCGCCGCACGCACGGCATCGCGGGGGCTTTGCACATCCACACCCATCTCGCGATATCTGGCACAGGCCCGGTTGAGGTAGGTCACCACAGTCGACATTGCCACCGGCGGGTCCATGCGTTCGCCAACAGACTTGCGGGGGACCCCATCTGCGAGGAGTTGAAGCGCCTCGATCTCGCGGGGGGCGAGTTTGGCGGTGAGTTCGGCGTCGGTCATCAGCACGAACGCCAGATCGCTGGAGACGGAGAACGCGCCCGCGGCGGCGCTGCGCAAGACGTGGACGATGAGGTCGGGTTCATCAGACTTCAGGCACAACCCGATGGCGCCGGCGCGGATGGCGCCGCGGATCGGGACCGGGCGCATCTCGCTGGTCAACACGACGACGTGGTGACCTGCTTGCGCGAGCCTGGCAATCGTCTCGGTTGGATCACTGCCATCTTCGAGGTGGAGGTCCATCAAGATGACGTCTGGCGGGCTGGTGAGTTCGCTCAGTTTGGCGCCGAGTTCGTCGGCGCGTTTGCAGGTGCCGACGGGCTCGATCTCGGGGTCGAGTTGGGTCGCCAACGCCAACACACCTTGGGCGACCACAGGGTGGTCATCGACCGCGAGAACACGGATAGTCACGTGGTCATTGTCCCTGATCAGGCGATTCTGGATGAGTCCAGCTTTTGTTGGACTCCGCTGGTGAGTTTCCTAACCGCGTGAACCTCTCCAGACTTGATCTGGGTGTTCCAGTCCAGTGAGTTCAACGTGGCGACCCAGTCATGGAGTGCGGTCACGTCGTACGACGAAGGCTGCGTCACCAGCAAACTCCCGCGCCAGGAGTCGCCCTGATCAGTTGCCGTCAGCGTGACGGCGGCCGGTGTGACCTTGCCTGAGCCGAGTTGTTCGATGGCTTGGGCCAGTTGGTGTTCGGGCTGGGAAGGCAAGTCGTTGCTGGAGCGAACCGTCACTGTCCAACCCACGCGGCGCAGTGCTGCGGTTGCTTGGCTCAGTTCGGTGCGGGGGCTCAGCAACAGTTCGCGGGTGTTTCTCTCGAGTTGGGCGGCCTTGTGCCGCACCCAGGGGTGCTCGGGTGAGAGTGGATCAGCGGTCACCTCTTTGAGGAATTCAGCAATCTCGGCCCGCTGTGGCAGCAGCCGGGTTTGCAGTGCAGTCGCGAAGTCTGACTCAGCTGTCTCACCGGCAGCATCTCGGGCAAGCGACTCCTCGGCTTGCCAAATCTGAAAGGTCACTTGATCGACGGTGTACCTGCCCAAACTAGCCAACGCCATGGTGATTGCCGGGGCGAAGATGGCAGCGACATAGTCGGGGTTCGGCAACCATGAACCCTGGGAAGTCAGCGTCCATGCGACCGCTGTCATGACCACGCCAAGGAACATGGATTCCTTCAGCGGACGCGTCAGAGAGAGAAACGAAAGGGCCTGACAGGCGCCCAGGCTCAGCCACAAGAGGTTGTAGTTTCCAGGGCCGGACGGAAGCGAAAGCGCAGCCACCGCCAACGTCACAAGCGCGAACGCAGCCAGGGCAAAGGCTTGGGGCCCGGGGACGCTCCCCACCCGATTGAACCTCTGCACCTGCGTCACGACGACGATGGGAAACAAGAAGGAAAGCACGGTTACGGTGATTGGCCAGCGCAACTGGCCTGCCAAAAAGATCGCAAACCATGGGGCCGTGAGGGCCAGTGGTGTCGCGATCCAGATCAGGGACTTCATCAACGTGCCCGCCCCACCTTGCCCGGCAGTTCCAGGTCGCAGTTGACGCTCCGGAATGGGATTCCACGTCAAGGTCACCTGGGTGCCAACGCCAGAGATCGAGTCCACCCGAGATGTCCCCTCGACGTCATCCATTCGTTCTTTGATGGAGCCACTAACTCCGTGTCTATTGGTGGGACTGGCGGGAATTGTGAATCCGATGCCTTGGTCAGTGACAGTGACGGTGATTTCGAAGCCGAGTTGTTGCACCTTGACCTCGGCATGGTCAGTCTTGGCATGTTGTACGACGTTTCGCAAAGCCTCACGCACTGCGCTTTCGAAAGCGGCGGCGACGTCTTGAGGCAGGTCCAGACTCACCGGGCCGCTCACCTGAACGTGAATGGGCAATGTGGCTGCAAGTTCGCGGAGCCGGGCAGTGAGGCCAGTCGTCATTGGCATCGCGTCGAGCGGTTTGGAATCCAGGAGTTGCTGCAAGTTTGTTGCGGCGGCTAATGCGGCAGTGGTCGGCACGGCTGATCGGTCCATCGCGATGGTTCGCAGCCCGTGCAAAATCTCGTCATGGACGAAGCGATCCACGTCCCTGGCCTGGATAGCTCGAGATCGCTCAAGCGCTGTTCGGTAGCGGGCTTGGCGCCCGAGGTCGAGTGCCAGGTCGGCTCGCTGCGCACTGCGGACCGTCATCTGACAGGCGATCACTGCGGTCACACCCATCCCAACAAGGCGGCCAGCCTCTGCGGCCAAGGTCTGACCCAAGGTGAAAGTGAAACCTGGAGCCGGGCCAGGCCAATAGGCGTAGTGGAGCAGCAGATTTGCGGCGACCAGGGCGATGATCGCGTTCCATCGCCTGCGCTTGCGCAAGAAGGCAAGGCAGGAAAGCGTGGTCACAGAAAATGGTGTGACAAACCAACGCTGAGCCAGTTCCTCGTTATTCGTGACGTGCGCAAGCAGTAACCACGAGCCGCCGATGAGTAGCGCGAGGGAGATCGCGGTCACCATAAGTGCGTTCTGTCTTAGCCACAGGCTGCTGATCTGGTAGCCCTGCTGCACCACGATCAGACCCAATCCGATCGCCACATGTCCACTGTCGACGCGCACGGACGAAAGGAGCGTGTCCATTCCGATCCAGAATTGGCCCAAGCTGATGGCGAGGATGCCCCATCTCAACGCCCGGGTGACTGTGCGCTCCCACGGACCTCGACGCCGACGCGAGGAGGTTGGTGGTCGAAGTGCAGCATCCACTGGGGTGGCCTTGGGGAGAGGTGGCAAGGGCTAACTAAGGATAAGCGAGAAATTGCGGTGAAATCGGGCGGACAACTAGCCCATCAAATCGCGGACTTTGGCGGTCTGCTCATGTCTGCCAAAGACGATGAGGAGGGCGCCGGCGGGCAGCGTTGTATCTAAGGGTGGGTTTGAGACGAATTCCCCCGTGCCCTCAGGTCGAATGGCCAGCACTAAGGCTCCGGTGTCATTGGTGAGCTTGCTGGCTGGTTGTCCGGCGTACGCCGACTTAGCGCTGAGGCGGAACTGCTCAAGGCGGGTGGTCTCGTCCTCGTCATGCATGACCACATCGATGAACTCGACCACGTCAGGCTCCATCGCGGACTGCGCGAGACGTCGTCCGCCGAGCAACTGCGGGTTGATGGCTCGGGTCGCTCCGGCAAGAAGCAACTTCTCTCGTGAATCGTCGGTGCGGGCGCGGGCGACAATCGCCAACTCTGGGTTGAGGGCGCGGGCCGAGAGCACCAGATAGACGGTCTCAGCGTCGGTGTCGAGGGTGGCGATCAGCGCACGCGCGTGTTCGATCCCGGCGTCCTGGAGGATGCCGTCACCGGTGGCCTCGCCAACAAGATGTGGGATCTCCAACTCGGCAAACCGCAACGGATCGCGGTCGATGACAACCACCTGGTTTCCATCAGCAAGCAACCGTTCGGCCGCGGCGCGCCCCACGCGCCCGAAGCCGCAGATGATCACGTGACCACGCATTTGGGCGATGTGGTTATCCATGCGCCGCCTCTCTAGGTGTGCACCGAGTTGGCCTTCGGTGACGAGTTCGACGAGCAAACCGAGGTTGTAAAGCACGATGCCGGTGCCGATGATGATCAGCCCGATCGTGAACACTTGACCGGTGGTCGTGAGTGGATGCACCTCACGAAAGCCGACCGTGGCCACGGTGGTGACTGTTTGATACAGCGCCTCGAGGAAGCTAAATCCCAGCAACATATAGCCGCCGGTGCCGATCGCGATGACGCCAACCAGGCCAACGACCGCGATGCGGATGCGATTGCCGATCCGCGAGCGCGCCCGCGGACGGTGCCGTCTCAACGACTGCTCAAGGCCCAGAAAAGTTCGCATCAGGCCTGATTGTGCCGCTCCCAGCCCCTGGCATGAAAGGCCAACGGCAATTTGTTCTCAGGCGGCTTTGCGTGTCTGGCCTGCCGCAGCCCGAGGAGTCTTGTTAGCGCCCATGAAGTTGTTGGGCAAAGAGAGCCGGATGATTCGGCGCCAGGCCGAGGCCACCTGTCGAGGGAACGACCCGGTTTCGTAGTGCAACTTGTGCCTGTCGAAGATCGCTTTGACCTTGGGTGCTACCTCGGCGTACCTGTTGGAAGGCAGGTCGGGGAAGAGGTGGTGCTCGATTTGGTGGCTGAGGTTGCCGGTCATGATGTGGAGCACCTTGGGGCCAGAAATGTTGGCCGAGCCGAGCATCTGGCGCAGGTACCAGTGACCCTTGGTCTCGTCTTCGGCTGACTCGGTGTCAAACACCTCAACACCCTCAGGGAAGTGACCACACATGATCACTGAGTGGCTCCAAATATTGCGTGCCACGTTGGCGGCGAAGTTGGCCGTCAGTGTGCTCACCGCGCCGCGGCCCGACAGAGCGGGAAACACGACGTAGTCCTTGGTGAGTTGCTTGGCAAGCTTGCGCCCCGCCGCTTTGGCCCGCTCTTTGAAGACCCCGTCGAACTTCTTGCCTGTACGCATGTACTCACCCAGGTTGAGGTCGTACGCCGTGATGCCCCACTCAAAGAAGCAGGCATTGAAGAAGTTGAGCACCGGTTGGATGAGGTACCTCGGCTCCCACTCCTGGTCCTCGTCGATGCGCATGATGCCGTAGCCGAGGTCGTTGTCCTTGCCCAGCACGTTGGTGTACTTGTGGTGGATCTCGTTGTGGGTGACCTTCCACTGCTCCGGCGGCGTGGTGTGGTCCCAGTCCCAGGTGGTGGAGTGGATCTTGGGGTCACGCATCCAGTCCCACTGCCCGTGCAGGACGTTGTGCCCGATCTCCATGTTTTCTAGCGACTTCGCCACCGCGAGAGCAGCAACACCGGTGACCCAAGCGACGCGGTTGCGGCTAAAGAGCAACACCACACGGGCACCGAGTTCGAGACTGCGCTGCGTGGTGATGACCCGGCGGATATATCGGGCATCGCGGGCGCCGCGGCTGTCGATGACTTCCTGGCGGATGGCATCCAGTTCCACGCGCATGCGCTCGATGTCTGCAGGAGTAAGTGCCTCGATTTGGCTCGAAGGCTTGTGCTCGATGACTGTCACAGTCGCTGACCTTATGCCGCTCGGGCCGGTTCGCGGTGTGCGATCG
>Ga0073899_10003031_pt1 | contig 15029 bp, 15 predicted proteins | sample KloWWTmetaKNB5Ph_FD_88975 | JGI IMG/M metagenome (GOLD analysis project Ga0073899, IMG submission 88975) | Active sludge microbial communities from Klosterneuburg, Austria, studying microevolution and ecology of nitrifiers - Klosterneuburg... | ecosystem: Engineered > WWTP > Aerobic digester >...
CGGCATGGAGCAGCGTGCGGGTGTTCGTTCTGAAGTTCATTGGTCGATGGGTTCGGTGATGCCGGGTGCATGTTCCGGCCGAAGGGCAAGGATAGGCGCTCTCCGGATGGGGTTCAACTGAAGATCTTCACGATCGATGCACAGGGCGCGCTCACGGCTCCACGATGCGCCACTTGTAGGCGAACAGCACCAGCCCGGTCTTGCTCTTCATTCCGAACTTCTCGAACAGGTTCGAGCGGTGGTTCTCCACCGATCGCGGCTGCACGCCCATCAGCTCGGCGATGCCCTCGTAGGTGAGCTCCTCGGACGAGCACACCAGGCGCAGGAACTCCAGCTCGCGCGGGGTGATGCGGCTCAGGATGTCGGCGCGCTCGTGGTCGATCCGTGCACGCAGGAAGCCGTGGTCCACCGGCTCCGTGTGCGTTTCGTTGGAATGGAAGTAGCCCGTGTGGACCAGGCTGTCCAGGGCGTGCTTGAGCAGGGCGCTGCGGGCGTTCTTGCGCAGGAAGCCCCGCGCTCCGGCGCGGAAGGCCAGCACCAGGGCCTCATCGCTGGCGTCGAAGGTGAGGGCCAGCGGCAGCACTTCCGGTCTGTGGGTGCGCAGCCAGGCGATGGTGGCGAAGCCGTCCATCACCGGCATGTGCAGGTCCACGATGGCGATGGCGGGATCGGGCCGGCCCTCGAGGCCGTCGATCAGTTCCTGCCCATGGGCCGCTTCCAGCACCACGGTGTAGTCGGCGAACGTGTTGATGGTGGCGGCGAGTCCCTCGCGCACCATGTGGTGGTCATCCACCAGGGCTACCGGATGGGGCATGAGCGGATGTGGGGGTGAAGGTCCACGTGCAGCCTTTGCCGGGCGCGGTGGACAGGGTGGCGGTGTAGCCGATGAGGCCGCAGCGGGTGCGGATGTTGGTGAGCCCGCTGCCGTTGCGCGGGGCGGCGGGGTCGAAGCCGCGGCCGTCGTCCTGCAGCTGCAGGGTGGGCGGGGCGCCGTGCAGCGCGATGGTGATCGTGCGGGCGCCGCTGTGGCGCAGGGCGTTGGCCACCACTTCCTGGAAGGCGCGGAAGAGGATGGTCTTCACGTCGGGGGCCGGATCCGGTGAGGCGGTGTCCAGCTGCGTCAGCACGCGGGCCTTGCCGAGGCGCTCCAGGCGGGTGGCCTCCAGTTCGAGGGCGCGGGCCAGACCCAGCTGCTGCCAGTGGTCGCGGTTGAGGCTGCGTCCCAGGCGGCGCACCTCCTCCATCCCCTGGTCCAGGGCTTCAAGCGCGGTGGCCACGCGCGGATGCTCTTTGGCGCCATCGTCCAGGTGGTCCAGCAGGCCCACCTGCGCCACGGTGAGCAGCTGGCCCACGTTGTCGTGCAGCTCGCGGCCCACTTCCGTGAGCGTGTGCTCGGTGGCCTCGCGCTCGGCGCGGCGCAGCTCGGCATCGCGCTGCAGGTGCAGCTCGGCCAGCTCGGCGCGGTGGCGGTGGCGGCGGTTGGACGCCGCGATCATCACCAGGAAGAGGACCGCCGTCAACGCCAGCAGGCTCAGCGAGACCACGATGACCGTGATGTACAGGTCGGTATCGCTCATGACCGGTGGGGGCGTGGCAGAAGGTGGAGGAAAGCGACGCCCATGAAGGAGTAGCGGATCACAAAGAGCAGGTCGTTCACCTTCAGGAGCGTTTGCGCCTTTTCGGGATCGGTGCCCGTGAAGTGTTTGATCAGCCCGAAGACCGGGATGAAGCTCATGAAGTAGAGGGCCACCGAGGCCAGCAGCCACCAGGCGGAACGTTCCGCCTGCGGCTCGATCACCGTGTCCGCCAGCGCCAGCCCGGCGAACATCGCCAGGAAGGAGAGCAGCAGGCCGCCGGAGATCAGGGACATGGCCAGGATGTCATGGAGTTGTCCTGCGCGCCAATTGCGGGCGAATTCCCAGGAGAGCACGGACAGGAAGAGGAGGCCGGCGACGAGCGAGAGCCGCATGCGCCGTCGGTCCGGCCGTGGCACATGCAGCAGCATCAGGGTCAGCGTGGCGAACTCGATGGGAATGTACAGGTTGTACAGGGCCCAGTTCGAGTGCCCGGTCAACATGAGGGCTTGCGCGGTGCCTTCGACCAGCAGGGCGGCCAGGAGCTGCGCTCCGGCCCACGTCAACCAGGTCTCCTCCCGGGTGCGAACGCGCCACCACACGGCCAGTGCCGCGGGGATCAACAGCAGTTTCAGCTGGGTGGCGGGCATCTCCGGTCGCAGCCGGAAAGCTAGGCAACCGCCATTTCGCTCCGCTACCGCTGGAACCGGCTGCAGCGTGGCGGGCAGAGGGAACCATAGTCATCCGCCTTGAAGCGGAACGGGGCTTGGTCGTACGTGGAGTCGTCGAGCATCGGGTACCAGCCGGTGATGCGGCGCTGCTCCACATGGAAGGCGATGCCATGGCGGAAACCTTCAGGGCCGCCGTCGCTGTCGTCGTGCCGCACGCTCACGCTCGAGAGCGCCAGACGGAACGGACCGGTCTCGCCCTGCACGGTGGTGCCGTGCATCACGTCGATCTCGGTGTCCCACGGCAGCGTCACCGAGCGGGCGTCGGTATCGGTGAGGGGCACGAAGCCGTGACCGTCGCCGCGGTCCACCAGCACCTGGGTGCGGTAGGCGGTGCGGAACGGCTGCCAGTCCGCCGCGGTGATCGAACGCAGGTACCCCTTGTCCAGGAAATGCGACGGGGCGCCCGGGTCGGTGAAGTCCAGGCCACCGCCGGCGGGGGTCGCTTTCACGAAGCTGAGGCCGTAGACCAGCGCATTCCCATCGAGCCCGTGGTGAACGATGACCAGGCGGTCGCCGGCGGGCAGCACGTCCACCAGCAGCCGCATCTCCTCGTGCAGCAGGTACTGCCGGGTGGAGGTGAGGGCCCCTGCAGTGGCGTGGCGGAAGTGGTCGGAGAAGTCCAGAAGGGCCTGGGTGTGCTCGGAGAGCGACATCGCACCGGTGCTGTTCGACATGGAGGTTGGTCTTTGGGCGGCCAATCTAACCGGGTCGGAGGAGGTGCAACAGGGGGAAAACACGTGGGTGGACCCACGTGGAAATACATGGGTGCACCCACGTGGAACCACGTGGGTGGGGGATCGGGTGGGCAGGTTGTTTTGGTGGACCGAAGCCACACCGGTCGATCAGGCCTCTGATCGCCGGACCACCAAGCCACCGCTCACCTCAAGCCCGCAGCCATGAGCTTCTCCCAACTTCCCCTGCAGCGGTCCATCGAAGAGGCCAAGAACGAGCTGCTCGCCTTGGGTTACCATTTCGAGCAGCGCACACCGCGCTCCCGCGCCCTGTTCGGCGTGCTGGGCCTGGTGGCCATGATGTGCTGGTTGACCTTGTTCATGCTGGGCTGCTGGATCAAGACCGGCCCTGAACGGGCGGACCTGGCCAGCCATGGGTTCCAGATCGGTCCGGCCCTTCACGTGCTCCTGTTCTGGACCCCCACCAACGTCTGCTTTCTCGGCCTGCTGGCCGCCTTCATCGCGGGCTGCCTCAGCTACAACTGCGACCCGCGCGCCATCCAGGCCAACCTGATGCGCGCGCTGGTGCACAATGACCTGCCCGTGGTGGACCGCCTCCAGCGGCAGTTGGAGTACCTCTACGAGCAACCGTGGGTGAGCATGAAGCGCAGTTTCGCGGTCTACCTGCTGGTGATCACCAGTTCTTATCTGCTGGACGTGTCACCCTTCGCCGAGCCGCCTTCACCGGCCGAGGGGCAGTTGAAGTACGTGCACATGGCCGGCATCACCTCGGCCCTGTCCTTCGTGATGGGGTACGACCCCACACGCTTCCAGGGCCTGATCGAGCGGATGGGTGGATGGAGCTCCTCAGCGCGCTTCGACCCGCCGCAGCAGGGGAGGGGGGTGGTGCAGGGGAGGGAAGTGGCGGCACCACCAGCACAGGATCAAGCCCTGGAGGATGAAGGGCCGAGCGCGATGGCCCGTACCGCCGGTGGTAGCGCGGCCAACCCTTGAGATCGATCACCACGCCCTGACACACACCTCACCATGCCCACTCACCGCACCACCGCCTCCGTCCTGCGCCTGCGCGCCCTGCCCGTAACGGATGCCGCCATCATCGGCCGGCTCCCTGTGAACACGCCGCTTGACCTACAACGCACCGACCAGGGGTGGGCGCAGGTGACGGCCCACCTGCTCGATGGCCGGCTGTCCGGCTGGGTGAGCGCCGCGCACATCGAGCCATGGGCGACGGCGGTCCTGGTGGTCGAACCCGATTGGCTGCCCATCGCGCGGGCCGAAGTGGGTGTGAATGAGCTTCCCGGTCCGGAGCACAACCCGCGCATCATCGGGTACCATGCCACCACCACCCTGCGCGCCACCACGGATGAAACGGCCTGGTGCTCCGCGTTCGTGAACTGGTGTGTGACCCAGGCGGGTCATCGTGGCACCAACAGCGCGGCGGCCCGCAGCTGGCTCACCTGGGGCCGGTCGCTCGCGGAACCCGCGGTGGGCAGCATCGCGGTCTTCCGGCGCGGCGGCAGCCCCACCAGCGGGCACGTGGCCTTCTTCCTGGAGCGGCGCGGCAAGGGGATCATGGTGCTCGGTGGCAACCAGAGCAACTGTGTGCGGGTGAGCAGCTACCCCGCACAGGACCTGCTGGGATACCGCATGAACGGTTGAGCATCGCCCCGACGATGACCATGCCCACCCCCACCGTTGGATTGGCGGCCTTGATCGCCTCCCTGTTGATCCCCCTGGCCCAAGTGGTCGCGCCGGTGGTGCAGGAGGCCTGGACCACGGATATGCGATTGGAGGTGGAGAAGGCGATCGCGGACGAGCGGCTGGCGTTGGAGCGGGCCATCTCCTCGGAGAAGCAACGCGAGCAGGTCGCCGACATTCTGATGAAGCGGTACATCGATCAGGACCCGGAGGACCAGCGGAAGGCGCTGGCGATCATCGTGGGCCTGTTCCCGCGGTTCGCCGCCGACCTGGAGGAGGCACTTGCGCGGTATGCCGCCAACGAGACCGTAAAGGACGCGGCCGATCGCGTTGTGGCCCTGGCCACGGCGGTGCCCGTGGCCGCTGTGGATGTGGCCCGAGCAGCGGAGCGTGCGGGGTTCGATGCGCTGTTGAACAACGACATCCCGGCCGCACGGGCACAGTTCAACAAGGCCTACACCGCGTACCCGCAGTTCCACAACGTGGATGAGATCAGACGCAAGCTCGACACCGTACGCCCCGAGGACCCCTCGGCCATCGCGCGGGTGAAGAGCAGCATCGTGAACGAGAACGCCTGGCGCATGCCCGAAGAGGTCCGCCAGAACCTGCTCCAGCAGACCCAGCAGCCATGATCAGCGCCGCGCTCCTCACCCCCTACCTGGATACCATCATCGCGTTGGTGCTGCTCTATGCACTGCTCAGCATCCTGGTGAGCATCCTGCTGGAGGCCTGGAACAAGCGCATCAAGCTCCGCGGGGTCTTCCTGCAGAAGGTGGTGTACCGCATGCTGGATGACCCGTTGAACCACAACTACGGGCACCTGATCTACCAGCATCCCATCATCAACGCCATGCGGCGCGATGGCAACAGCTACCCGCACTACATCCCGGCCGAAGGCTTCGCGAACGCGCTCATCGACGTGCTGGCCGAGCAGGCGGTGACCCTGCGCTACGAGGCCCGCGAGGACGGTACCTACGCGGGCGTGCGCATGGGCGCCGAGGACCCGTTGCAGGTCCGGCTGAACAAGGGGGTCGATGGCATGGCGGAGAGCGAGCTCAAGCAGCTCTTCAGGAATTTCATGGACCGCCACCGCAGCGCGGCTGGGGTGGTGGATGTGGACGGGTTGAAGCTGGAGCTGGGCCGCTGGTTCGATGGCAACATGGAGCGCGCCGGCGGCGAGTACAAGAACGACCAGAAGCACAAGCTGGTCTTCCTGGGCTTCCTGGTGGCCGTGGGCATGAACGTGGACTCCCTGCACCTCACGCGGATGTTCCTGCTGGACACGGACCTGCGCGACCGCATGGTGGCCGAGGCGGATGCGGTGGCCGAGCGGTACACCGCCGAACGGGAGGCCCTGGGCACGGACAGCATGGCCACCCTGGCGCTGATGCGCAGCATGGGCGTGCGGCATGATGGAGTGGTGACCGACAGCCTGCTGCGCATCGCGGCGCAGCGGCTGGACACGGCGGAGCGCCGTGCCCTGGCGGACGCCGAGGCGGTGGTGGAGCACGTGCGGTCCTGGCAGCTGCCGCTGGGCTGGAACACCGCCGATGCGCCCCTGAGCTGGTTCTGCGACCCACGGCCGGTGCAGCTGCCCGAGGGGGCCAGGCCATCACAGCGCGCGGTGCTGCGGCATCTGCAGGAGCGGAACACCCCGAAGGCCTGGAGCATCCTCCAGTGGCTCATCGGCATCTTCATCACCGGATGGTCGTTGAGCCAGGGCGCCCCGTTCTGGTTCGAGGCCCTGGTGAAGCTCATCAACATCCGGCGGAGCGGCGTGAAGCCGCAGACCACCGACGAACGGCAGCACCGCTAGGCCATGCGCATCACCAACATCCACAGCCACGTGTTCACGGGCGCCTGCGCCCCCGACCACTTCTTCCGGATGGTGCTGCCCACCTGGGCCGACCGCTGGGCCGATGAGATCAAGTACTTCCTGGAGAAGCCCTGGATGCGGGGCCTCATCAAGCGGCTGGCCGGGCGGCGCGGCGACGGCCTGCTGCTGCGCTACCTCCAGTTCCTGGAGGCCGGCACCCAGAACACGCAGGAACAGGTGTTCGGCGCCATGCGGCAGGCCTATTCGCTGTTGGGGCCGGATACACGCTTCGTGGCGCTGACGCTGAACATGGACCACATGGACGTGCTGCCCAGCCGCCATGCCCGCATCGAGGACCAACTGAGGGAGGTGGAACGCGTGCGGGCGCACTACCCGGACAGCTTCCTGCCCTTCGTGGGCGTGGACCCGCGGCACCTGCAGGGCGAGGCGCTGGTGCGGTGGGTGCGCGAGAAGGTGGAGCGCCGCGCCTTCTTCGGCATCAAGCTCTACCCCAGCCTGGGCTTCTTCCCCTTCGACCCGGCCCTCGACGCGCTCTACGCCTGGGCCCAGGAGGAACAGGTGCCCATCATGACGCACTGCACGCGGTACGGCACCCACTTCACCGGGGGCATCCAGCATGTGCTGCCGCACGCCGATCCCCCCACGCTGAACCCCTCGTCGCCGGTGATGCCGGCGATCCGCGACCGTGTGGCGCGCTACCTGGCCCACCCCAAGGCCCGCGCCGATGCCAAGTACTGGGGCAACGCCCTGCTGCATCCGCAGAACTACGAGCCCGTGCTGGAGAAGTACCCGCACCTGAAGCTCTGCCTGGCCCACTTCGGCGGCGACGACCAGATCCTCGGCGAAGCCCACAAGGTGCAGCAGTGGGGCATCGACCCCGACAACTGGCACCAGGAGGTGGTGGGCCTCATGCAGGTGTGGCCCAACGTGTGGACGGACATCAGCTACACGCTGTACAAGGCCGAGGCCCTGCGGCGGATCCTGCCGTTGCTGGCGGGCCCGTTGGGCGACCGGGTGCTCTTCGGCACGGACTACTACATGACGCTGCGCGAGGCGCCCGAGGCCGACCTGGTGAGCCGCTGCCGCGGCATCCTCGGCCCCGACCTGTTCGCGCGCATGGCCAGCGAACACACGGACCACTACCTGCGGAGCCGGCACTTCGACCCGGCCGTCCGCTTCATTACCGCCCGTACCGTGACCCCTCCCACACCCGCATCAACATGATGATCCCCGCATCGCTCCGCACCGTGCGCCACGTACTGGTACCTGTGTTCTTCGCCGCCATCCTGCTCCCGAGTTGTGCCACTGTCCATCTCTGGGCCGTGGACGACAGCACCAGCGCGGACAACGTGGATTGGCAGAACAAGGACACCAAGTGGACATACTGGTGGGGTCTGGGACAGAACAAGCCGAGCGGAAAGGACACACTTCTCTGCCCCCATAGAGCCTTCAGTCGGATCCGTGTGAAGACCAATCTTGGCTACGCCCTCATTACGGTAGGCACGCTCGGCCTCGTCATTCCGCAGACCGTGGAGTGGGATTGCGCGCCCCAGGATGTGCCCACCGAGAAATTCGGCGACTGAACCCCATCGCCATGCCCTACCCGCCCGGCATCGAACCCCTCGACCTCCCGCAGTGGACCAACCGCCACGGGAACTTCACGCAGCCCCTGCGCGCTGGGGCCTCCTTCAAGCTCTTCAACCTGGACCTGCCCAGCCGCACCGCCTCCTACAACGCCACCACGGCCAACATGCGGTGGCTGATCGGCGAGGCGCAACGCGGGCGCTTCCGGCTGCGGGCCCTGGGCCGCGGCTGGTCCTTCAGCAAGGTGAACGTGAGCGAGGGCGGCCTGCTGGACACCATGGACCTGCGGCTCTCCTTCAACCTCACCGATGCGTTCGTGGACCCCGCCTTCCTGGCGCGCGGCCGCCGCAGCCAGGACCTGATGCTGGTGCAGTGCGGCATGAGCGTGGCCATGCTGAACGACCGGTTGGAACGCGCCGGCGAGGAACGGCGCATGCTGCGGGCCTCGGGCGCCGCGCACGGACAGAGCATCGTGGGCGCCTTCAGCACCAACACGCACGGCGGCGCCTTCCGCTTCGGGGCCGTGCATGACCAGATCGTGGGCATGCACCTGGTGGTGGGCCCGGACCGGCACGTGTGGCTCGAGCGGGCGAGCGACCCGGTGGTGAACACCGCCTTCACCGACCGGCTCACCGGCGTGGAGCTGCTGCGCGACGACGAGCTCTTCAACGCCGCCCTGGTGAGCTTCGGCAGCTTCGGCATCATCCACGGCGTGCTGCTCGAAGGGCAGCCCATCGCGCTGCTCGAGGAGCACCGGCGCATGGGGGTGGAGCTGAACGATCGCACGCGCGACCTGCTGAACACCGGCGACTGGGAACGCTTCCCCGACCTGGTGCCCGCGCCGCGGAACGCCGCCGGGGCCACGCCCTTCCACTTCGAGGTGGGCTTCAACCCGCACCAGCTGGCCGAGAACGATGCGGACAAGGGGCTCTTCCTGAAGGTGATGTACCGCATCCCCTACCGCGAGGACTACCCGCGCATCCCCAAGGACCCCACGTTCGAGTACGGCGACAACACCTTCGAGGTGCTGCAGCGGGCGCTGGACATCCTGGGGCCGCGGGGCGAGCACCTCATCCCCGGCATCGTGAACGTGCTGTACCCGCTGGCCTACAAGGCGGCCGAGGTGCGCACTGGCACCATGAGCGAGCACTTCAACAGCACGCGGGTGCGCGGCCGCGCCGCCAGCCTCGCCATCGGCATCCCCGCGGCCGACACGGCGCGCACCATGGAGCTGGTGCTGGCCCTGAACCGTGAGCGGCCCTTCGCCGGCGTCACCGCCCTGCGCTACGTGAAGGGCTCGCCGGCCACGCTCGCCTTCACCCGCTTCCCGCTCACCTGCGTGCTGGAGATGGACGGGGTGGACAGCACGGGCACCAACACCTTCTACCGCGCCCTGGTGCAGCGCATGGACGCCTCGGGCAGGCCCTTCACCATGCACTGGGGCAAGGTGAACCACATGCTGAACGAGGCGCTGGTGCACCGCATGTTCGGGGTGGATGCGGTGGACCGCTGGTGCCGTGCGCGCACCACCCTGCTGGACGCCGAGGCGCGCGAGGTGTTCACCAACGGCTTTCTGGAGCAATGCGGCCTGCACCGGGCCCGCACCATCGTGTGAACGACCCATCACCCCCCCATGGACACCCCCGAGCAGACCCCTAAGTGCGTGCAGCCTTTGTTGCTGGTGCATCGCGTGGAGATGGTCATAGGAAGTTCCGGATCCCCCGGCAGAGCCAGCGACCGACCATTGGAGGGTGCGCGGGTGCCGGTCCATGAAGGGACATCGGACCACAAGAGCAAGATCATGTTGAATCACTCGACCAACCCCTGAACGCCATGCCCAGCCCATTGAAGTTCCCCCAGTTCCTCATCCGCTACAACATCCGCCTGCTGTACAACTCCATGGCGCGCATCGCACCCTGCTGCCTGCTGGACAAGCAGCGTCAGGGCTATGTGTACAAGGGCCACCTGAGCGAAGTGCTCCCCGGGAACGCCGATAAGTGGAAGTCCCGCATGGAGGAAGCGAGCATCGTGTACGGCACGGTGGAGCGCGAGATGAGCCTGGCGGGCAAGGCCAGCATCAACGAGCTGGGCCTCAACATCAGCGGTGGCCTGGAGAAGGCCAGCTCCATCACCTACACCCTGAAGGACGTGCGGGTGAAGGTGCCCGAGAACGTCAGCCCCATCGGCCTGACAGCGGATATCAATGAACTGCGACGCACGGACAAGACCAAGTGGAGGTCGGTGAACGGACTATGGGTGGCGGAGACCACCTACCATGTGGCCAGCTTCGATGTGAAGGTGAACGTGGAAGGGAACGCGAACCTGGATGTTGACCTTCAGGAGACCATTGAGGTCGGGGTCGGCGTGGAGGTGAAATGGAAGAACAAGAAGGAGTTCACCATCACCAAGAACGAGGCCGTACCGTTCGGCTTCACCGGATTCCGGATCTGACATGCGCGAAACCGGATCTATACTGGCATTGATCCTCATCCTGCTGCTGGCCGGGTACCTGGGGATCGCGGGGTACATGGCCCTGCGGATGGAGATCATGGCCTCCTCACCCGGGGCGGAACTGAATGATCCGGTGGTGGTGGATGGGTTGGAGTTCCGCAACAGGACCCAGTCAGCCGTTCACGCCAGCCAGCAATGGCTGGAGAACTGGTGCCCGTTCATGCGGACCACACCTCATCTGGCCATCCTCGCCATCACCTGTGCCGCGCTCGGTGCATTGGGCGCCATGGTGAGAGCGGTGTACGAACGGCGCATACGCGGGGTCTTGTATGCGGCGCAGGCCCTGCCCACATCGGCCCTGCTCGGGGCGCTGATGGGGCTGTTGATCTTCATCCTGGCGTGGGTGGGGCAGGGGGTGATCCCCGCGCTCCGGCAAGATCCCGCGGAGTATGCCTTTCCGGCGGCCGCCGTGCTGGCGGGGCTTTTCCCCGTGGAGGTGATGGGCCTGTTCCGCCGTCAGGTCACGGGAGATGGATCGAACGAACACACATCGAGACCATGAACACCAAGCCGGATGGAACGGAAGGATGGACCCGATGGGCCATCCTGGGGTCGGTGGCAACGCTCCTGTTCGTATGCGCTGGGTGCGGTGCGTCGCAAGCGGAGAAGGATGCGGCGAAGGAGAAGCCGGTGATCGACGGACCGGAGCCGGGGTTCGAGGATCCGGCCCATGTGGCCACCGGGGCCGTGGATTCCATGGTCGGCGCGGATGGACAGGACGCGCTGGTCTGGGAATGCACCAACCATGATCCTCCGCATCAGGGAGCATCGCCTGGCGCGCTCAAGGGCGCACATGGTTGTGCCGGTTTTGTCGGTGTGCCCCAGTGAGCAGGGCCGGCCCGGGTGCAGATCAAGGCAGAGCGTTGATACCCCCCCAACGCGAACACCCCCGGCCCTGGCCGGGGGTGTTCGCGTTCAGTTCATGCTTTCCACAGAGGGTCTTCATGCACCCAACCCCACCGCTACAGGGAGATCGCCACGCGCACTTTCGGGCTGCTCGTAATGACGGTGCGGGCTTGATCGGATGAACTCCCCTCCTGCGCGTGGAACGCTCCACGCGCAGGGCAAGGAGGGGCTGGGGGAGGTGGCAGCTCGGTCACGCCGTGAACCCCACGAAGCGGAAACCTCCCCGTACCCCTCCTGGTGCGGAGCAGCGAGCGATCGCTGCTCAGGAGGGGGCTTGCCCCCCTCCCACCGGGCCTCCTGCAGATGGCTATTCAACTGATCCACAACCACTTACATCAAGTGACTGCCGGTCGCGGCGTCAGCTGTTCACGCGAGAACATCGACCAGTTCCGGGAAGATCGGACCCGGACGCGAGGAAGTTGGACCCAACTTCGGGAAAATTGGACCCAAGATCTTCGAAAGTGGACCCGTTCTCGAGGAAGTTGGACCCAACTTCTGGAAAACTGGACCCAAGATCATCGAAAGTGGACCCGTTCTCGGGGAAGTCGGACCCAACTTTGGGAAAACTGGCCCCAAGATCCCCGAAGGTGGACCCGTTCTCGGGGAAGTCGGTCCCGACTTCGGGAAAACTGGCCCCAAGATCCCCGAAGGTGGACCCGTTCACGAGGAGCTTGGTCCCCACTTCGGGAAAACCGGACCCAAGATCCGCGAACGTGGACCCGATCGCGAGGAAGTTGGACCTGGTTCCGGAACGTCCGGATCCGAGTTCGCCGAAGTTGAACCCGCGACCGAGGAACCTGGACCCGATCGCGCAACCGAGCAGCGCCAACCCGTCATCGCGCGGCCCGCGAAGCGGTCGAGGCGCTGACGGTACGGATGTCCTGCGGTGCGTAGAAACCCGGAGCACCGCACTCCCGCTCCCGGGGTCCACAGCCCCGTTCCGCGCCGTCGTCACACGATCACGCGCCGTCGTCCTGGGTACTCATGGCCTCGTCACACGATCACGCGCCGTCGTCCTGTGTACTCATGGCCTCGTCACACGATCACGCGCCGTCGTCCTGTGTACTCATGGCCTCGTCACATGATCACATGGCATCGTCCTGTGATCCGATGGCGTCGTCACATGATCACATGGCATCGTCCTGTGATCCGATGGCGTCGTCACATGATCACCTGGCATCGTCCTGTGATCCGATGGCGTCGTCACATGATCAGACGGCATCGTCCTGTGGTCCGATGGCGTCGTCACATGATCACATGGCATCGTCCTGTGGTCCGATGGCGTCGTCACATGATCACATGGCATCGTCCTGTGGTCCGATGGCGTCATCACATGATCACACGGCATCGTCCTGTGATCCGATGGCGTCGTCACATGATCACATGGCATCGTCCTGTGGTCCGATGGCGTCGTCCATGGATCCCGTCCGCCGAGGGGAGATCGGCACGGCGGCCTTCTTGGCCGCCTCGCAAGGACGAACCGTGCGGGGCTTGCCGCAATGAACGCCCCTCCTGCGCGTGGAACGCTCCACGCGCCGGGCAAGGAGGGGCCGGGGGAGGTGGCAGCTCGGTCACGCCGTGACCCCCCCGAAGCGGAAACCTCCCCGTACCCCTCCTGGTGCGGAGCAGCGCGCGATCGCTGCTCAGGAGGGGGCTTGATCCGATGAACGCCGCTCAGAGCTCCACCTCCACCCACACCGCGGCGTGGTCGCTCGCGTGGTTGCTGTAGCTCGTCACGCTGGGGAAGGGCTGCTCGCCGGTCACCCCATCCACGCCCCAGATGCCGCGGCGCTCCACCCCGGCCTGCACGAAGGCCTCCTTCAGCGGCGTGCTCAGCAGCAGGTAGTCGATCTGGTTCAGCTGGTTGCGGTACTTGTAGGTCCAGCGCTTCGCCATATCGGGGCCGAACTGCAGCTGCAGCGCATCGTGCAGGTGGGTCTTGCCCAGCAGCTTGCGCAGCGGGGCGCTGTCGGGCGTGTCGTTCAGGTCGCCCGCCACCACCACCAGGTCCGTGCGCAGGTCGAAGGTCTCGTCCAGGATCGCCGCGATGCGGTCGGCCTGCAGGGTGCGGCGCGCGTCGCTGGCCGCATCGTTGTTCATCTTGCTCTTCAGGTGGTTGCACAGCAGGTGCAGCGTGCGGCCGTCCGGCAGGCCCAGCTCCACGTGCAGGCAGTCGCGGCTGAAGAGGGCCGAGCGGCCGCTCTTCTCGAACAGGTGGGTGTGCACGGGGCCGATGGGCAGCTTGCTCAGCACGCCCACGTCGATGCCGCGCTGGTCGTTGCCGTCGATCAGGAAGGGGTAGTCGAAGCGCGCCGCGCCGCTCAGCATCTCGCTGTTGAAGCTCTTCAGCACCGGCCGGCTCTCGGCCTCCACCACGCAGCACACATCGGCCTTCACCGCCTTCATCACGGCCGCCGTGCTCGTGCGCGCGCCGTCGGCCACCTTCTCCTGGTTGAAGCTGATCTCCCCATCCCAATCACCCTTGCCGGTGGCCACCACGGTGCTGGTGCCCTGCCCGCTGAAGAGCTTGCCCCGGTCCACCTGCACGGTCGCGTACCCCTTCAGGTCGGCGCACAGCTTCACGATCTTCGCCTTGTCCGCCGCGGTGTAGGCCGGCTTCTTCAGCACGGCCTGCAGCTGGTCCACCAGCTTCAGCAGGCGGGTGGTCTCGGCGCGGTCCTCCAGGTTCAGCAGCTTGGCCCGGCGGAACAGGTTCTCCACATTGAAACTGGCGATCTTCAGGGTGGCCATGGGGTGGGGGTGTTGGGGATCTCCGAAGCTCCGCCGTCCGTCCATTCTCACCAAGCGAAACGGGCAGGGATTTTCACGTGGGACCCCCACGTTCTTTCACGTGGGTCCACCCACGTTGTTCCACGTGGTTCCGGATCCGTTTCTTTTTGTACAGCGAGGCCCGCCCGCCGGAGGCGCGGCGGCAGGCCCTCGGTCCAGGGCCCTCGCCCGGCGCGGGCGGGGTGGGTTTGGGGGTTTTGGGTAATTAGGTATAGAGGTAGGCGGAGCCCGTGCGGTCCTTCGGTCGGTGGGGACGTGCGGCGGATGGAACCGCTTTCACAGTTCACATGCATCGGATAATTTCCCACCGTCATGGCCCCCCTCACCCCCGAACAACTCGCCCGCGAACGCATCGACCAGATGTTGCTCGCCGCAGGCTGGGCCGTGCAGGACAAGAAAGCCTTCAACCCCTCGGCCTCACTGGGCGTGGCCGTGCGCGAGTACGACACCGACGTAGGCCCCGCCGACTACATCCTCTTCGTGGACCGCGTGCCCGTGGGCGTGGTGGAGGCCAAGAAGCCCACCGAGGCCGAAAAGTTCACCGTGCACGAGGAGCAGGCCACCGGCTACGCCAGCGCCAAGCTCCGCTGGACCATCGGCCAGAGCACCTTGCCCTTCATCTACCTCAGTACCGGCGAAGTGACGCGGCACTGGGACCTCCGCGACCCCAAGCCCCGCGCCCGCGAAGTGTTCAGCTTCCACCGGC
>Ga0073899_10003032_pt1 | contig 15024 bp, 11 predicted proteins | sample KloWWTmetaKNB5Ph_FD_88975 | JGI IMG/M metagenome (GOLD analysis project Ga0073899, IMG submission 88975) | Active sludge microbial communities from Klosterneuburg, Austria, studying microevolution and ecology of nitrifiers - Klosterneuburg... | ecosystem: Engineered > WWTP > Aerobic digester >...
AACGACATGATCGAAGAGACGGCAAAGAGCTTCGCCGTCTACTCGAAGCACGACGCCGACGCTTGGCGTGAGCTGAAGGCGAAGGCCAACATGTTCGAGCTGGTGATGGCCGCCGCACTCTACACGCCGCCCGCCAAGTGGAACCCGAGCGAGAGCCTGCCGAACCCCATGCTGGCCACCCAGAGCTCGTTCAGCATGTTCGGGCTCGACGAAGAGATGGCTTTCAAGACGGTGCGTGACTGCATCGACGAGTACTTCGAGGCCGACGAGGTGCGCGCCCTGCTCTATCGCGTGGCCATCGAGTTCGCGGCGCCCAGCCTGGAATGGCCCGGGTCGGGCTACTTCTTCCTGTTCGCATGTCTGTTCATGCCCGGGTGCTGGCGCATGATGGTGGGCGGCACACACCGTCTGAACGGAGCCATGGTCACGGCGTGCATCAAGGAAGGCGTGACCATGCGCGAGTCGAGCCGAGTGAAGCGCATCGTGCTCGAGGGCGGGCGCGCGGTAGGTGTCGAGCTGGTAGACGGCAAGCGCCTCATGGCGAAGCGCGCGGTGGTCAGCGCCATTGGCCTCAAAGACACGCTGCTCGACATGGTGGGGGCCGAGCACCTGTCGGACTACACGCGGCGGCGCGCAGCGCACTTCAAAGAGGGGCCCGACCAGGTGCTGGGGTCGGTGGCCATGGCGCTGCACGAGCCGCCCAAGTACAAGAGCGCGCGTTGGGACCCAGGCATCGACCGTGCCTGGTACCAGGTGGTCGGCTACGACAGCGCGAAGGACGTGCTCGACTATTGCCGCGCGGGTCATTGCGATCGCGTTCCCGAGCTTCCCGCGGCGGCGGTCTGGGTCAACTCGCTGTGGGACGCGACTCAGGCCCCCCCGGGGAAGCACAACCTGACCGGGTGGTACTTCTTCCCCAAGGCGAGCGCGCTCAGCGAGGCCGAGTGGGAAGAGGTGCGGGGGACGTACAACGACCGGTTCTTGCGGCTGTACGGCGAGTTCGCGCCGAACATGACCCGCGAGAACGTGATCGCCGACTACCTGCACACGCCGCTGGATCAAGAGCGCGGCATGCGCATGCGCGAGGGCGACTTCGGCCACGGCGCCATGAGCCTGGATCAGGTGATGGGCCTTCGCCCCTTCGCCGGCGTGGCGCACCACGGCACCGAAGTCCCGGGGCTCTACCTGGCGGGCAGCTGCATGCACCCCGGTGGGGGCGTCACGGCTGCGTGCGGCTACAACGCCGTCAAGGTGCTGTGCCAAGACCTGGGGCTGCCACCGGTGTGGCAAAACCCCAGAAGGTTCTACTGAGGCGCGCCATGGGCATGTTCGATCAAGGTTTCGACGCGATCATCATCGGCGCAGGCCACAACGGCATGGCGCTGGCAGCGTATCTGGCCAAGTCGGGTTGGTCGGTGGCCGTGCTCGAGCGCCGAACCGAAGAGGGCGGCGGGCTCTGCACCGAAGAGGTGACCGAGCCGAACTTCTTGCACAACCTGCACTCGAACTATCACTCGCTGGTCGGCATCTGCCCGGTCTACGACGACCTCGAGCTGACCGAGAACGGCGTCGAGTACGGCCACCCCGACGTGCAGATGGGCAGCATCTTCGATGACGGGACGGCGCTGACCATCCACACCGACATGCGGAAGACGGCCGCCAGCTTCGCGCGGTTCTCACAGAAAGACGCCGACACCTGGATGCGCCTCTGGGACGAGGTCTGCGGCTACATGGACCTGATGGTGCGCACGCTGATGTACGCGCCGCCGATTGCGCTGAACGACATCACGCGGGCCCTGGCGTCGTGGGGCGTGGAAGACAAGAGCGAGTTCTTGGCAGCGCGGCTGCGCTCGATGAGCGTGGCCGAATTCCTGGACAAGCACTTCGAGAACGACCGCATCAAGGCCATGCTGGCGTTCCACGCGGCGATCTGCGCCTATCAGCCCCACGTCAAGGGGTTGGCCGTGACCTATCCGGTGCTGCTCGGAAAGATCGCCAACTGGCACGTGTGCAAGGGCGGGAGCCACCGCCTGGCCCACGCTCTGATGCGGGTCATCGTCAAGGCCGGCGGGCGGGTCTTCCCGCAGGTGCCGGTGACCCAGATCGTGGTCGAGGGTGGCCGCGCGGTCGGCGTGATGACGCCCGATGGCTTCGTGCGGGCGCACAAGCTGGTCGCCTCGAGCATCGACGTGAACCAGACCTTCGAGACGTTGCTCGAGCCCCAGTTCGTGCCCGAGCGCACGCGGCGCGAGGTTGCCGACGTGAAGTACCAGGACGCCACGCTGTTCAACGTGCACGTCGCGATGAACGGCCTGCCACGCTACAAGGCGGCGGCGTTCGACCCGGACATCGATCGCGCCTGGATCCTGAACATCGGCTTCGAGAGCCTGGCCGACTTCGAGCACGAGTTCGCCGAGGCGCGGGCGGGGCGCCTGCCCAAGCGGCCGCGGCTGAACGCAGCCGTGAACTCGCTCTACGATCCGACCGACGCGCCCGAGGGGAAGGCCACGGGCCTGTTGCGCGTGTTCGCACCGTTCGCCCTCGAAGATGGCGGCGCCGAAGCCTGGGGCCGCGTCTCGCGACAGTATGGCGAGGCCTGCCTCGCGCGCTGGCGCGCGGTCATGATCGACGACGACGCGCAGCGCATCGTGCGGCGTTTCTCCACCGAGTCGCCCCACGAGATCAGCCAGAAGATGATCAACTACCGCTTCGGCGACTGGATGGTCGGGCGCATTCACCCCAAGAACCTGCTCGAACACCGCCCCACCGACGAGCTGGCGGGGTACCGCACGCCCATCTCGGGGCTGTACCTGTGCGGCGCGTCGCAGCACCCGCACGGCTACATCACCTTCGCCCCGGGCTACAATGCGCTGGGCGTGATCGCCGAGGACATGGGCATCGACAAATGGTGGGATCGGGTGTGACCGAGCGCCCGCGCGTCGAGCTGATCGGCGCCGACTCGGCCAGCGGGTTGGCCGATTTGCTTCACCAGTTCCTGGAGCAGACGGTCGACGCTTCCGATCAGAAGGCCGAAGCTGCCCGGGCTCTGAGGGGAGCGGTGGTGGTGCGTGCGGCGGAAGACGAAGCGATCGCCGTGCGCATTGCCTTCCAGGGCGATCGGATCGAGCTGCGAGACATCGGCACCGAGGCCACGGGCTCCACCCCGAGCATCCAGGGCGACTTCTTGTCGGTGGCCCACGTGACCAGCGGGCAGGCCAGCCCCATGGCGCTGGTGCTCAGCCGCCAGCTCCGCGTGTCGTTTGGTCTGGGTCAGCTGCCGTTCCTGTTCCGCGTGCTCGGTTTCATGCGGGTCGACGACGGGTCCGACCGGCCCCGCCGCGTCCCTGTGCTCGTACTCGTACTCGTACCCGTGCTCGTACTCGTACTCGTACTCGTCTTCTTCCTCCGCAAGTGACTCAGAGGTCCCCGAACATGCCCGCCATCTACTCCGACGCTTGGTACGACGACATGAAAGCGCTGATCAACGGATCGGCCGAGTTCAAGAAGCTGGCGCCGAAACAGCGCGCGGTCATGACGCTGGAGGTGGTCGGCGACGGCAAGAGCCCGTACGTCCCGAGTGGTGCAGAGCTCTACTTCCTGGTGGTCCTCGACGGTGGCGAGGTGGCCGAGTACCGGGCGCTTCCCGAGCGCCATGACGGCAAGGGGCTGGGCTTCCGCTTCACCGCGCCGGCGACGGTGTGGGAGAACATCGCAGCCGGGCTCTTGGACCCCATTACCTGCGGTTTGCGCGGCCAGATCAAGATCCGCGGCGACATGCGCTTCCTGATGCAGAACGCCGACGCGGTGAAGATCTTGGTCGACCTCTATGGTCGGCAAGGCCGGACCGAGTGGCCCCAGGGCAAGCCGCCCTACGCCTGAGCAACCGTCATTTACGGCACCGCCCCGACCGGTTACGCCAGGCCACAGGTGAGGGGTGTACCCCCGAAGGAGGCAGCGGTGAACGACAACGTGAAGTACACGCTCGACGAGTCCCAGATCCCGAAGGCTTGGTACAACATCGCGGCAGATCTGCCAAAGCCGCCCGAGCCGCCGCTGCACCCCGGCACGGGCCAGCCCATCGGGCCCGACGACCTGGCGCCGCTCTTCCCGATGTCGCTGATCCAGCAAGAGGTTTCGACCGAGCGCTACATCGAGATCCCGGAGCCGATCCGTGACGTGTATCGCCAGTGGCGTGTGACGCCGCTCTATCGCGCCCGCCGCCTGGAGAAGGCGCTGGGGACGCCCGCGAAGATCTACTACAAGTACGAGGGCACGAGCCCGAGCGGCAGCCACAAGCCGAACACCGCCGTGGCCCAGGCTTTCTACAACAAGGAAGCGGGGGTGAAGCGCATCAGCACCGAGACCGGCGCCGGTCAGTGGGGCTCGTCGTTGGCCTTCGCCGGCGCGCTGTTCGGGATCGAGGTCAAGGTCTACATGGTCAAGGTCAGCTTCGACCAGAAGCCGTACCGCAAGGCACTGATGCAGGCCTACGGCGCCGAGTGCGTGGCGAGCCCGAGCACCGAAACCGAGTCCGGCCGCGCCATCTTGGCGAAGTTCCCCGACAGCCCCGGCAGCCTGGGCATTGCCATCAGCGAAGCCGTGGAGGTCGCCGCGAAGAACGACGACACCAAATACGCGCTCGGCAGCGTGCTGAACCACGTGCTCTTGCACCAGAGCGTGATCGGGATCGAGGCCCTGAAGCAGATGGAGGTCGCCGGCGACTATCCCGACGTGGTGATCGGCTGCGCCGGGGGCGGCTCGAACTTCGCTGGCCTCGTCTTCCCGTTCCTGGGCGAGCAATTGCGCGGCGGCAAGAAGGTGCGCGCCATCGCCTGCGAGCCGGCGGCGTGTCCCAGCCTCACCCGCGGCAAGTTCGCCTACGACTTCGGCGACACCGGGCACCTGACCCCGCTGGTGAAGATGCACACTCTGGGCTCCACCTTCATCCCGCCCGGCTTCCACGCCGGCGGTCTGCGCTATCACGGCATGGCGCCGCTGGTCAGCCACGTGCAAGAGCTGGGGCTGATCGAGGCGAAGGCCTTCCACCAGAAGGGGTGCTTCGAAGCAGCGCTCGAGTTCGCACGCGCCGAGGGCATCATCCCGGCACCCGAGTCGAGCCATGCGGTGAAGTGCGCGATGGATGAAGCGCTGCGCTGTCGGGAAGAGGGCGTGTCGCGCGTCATCCTGTTCAACCTGTCTGGGCACGGGCACTTCGACATGGGCGCGTACACCGACTTCTTGAGCGGCAAGCTCGAGGACAAGGACTACGACGAGAAGGCCCTCTCCGAGGCGCTTGCACAGCTGCCCCCGGTGGCGGCGAGCTGAGCGTCGAACGGCGGCCGAGGCCCGCATCCCGGCGGGCTTCGGCTCCGGCGGTGTCGCGCCAGCCCGCTCGGCGTCAGGGCGCCGGTCGAGCCGGCTCGCCCAGCAGCACCTTCTGCGGCCCCTCTTGGATCAAGTCGGCGAGCAGATCGCGCTGGGCGGGGGTGAAGATGCCCAGCACCGCGTCGGTGCGACGGCTGGCCTCGGTGAAGCGAGCGCGGAGCAGGCGTGTCTTCTTCTCGCGGAAGGTGTCGAGGGCCGTCGCGAAGTCGTCGGTTTCGAAGGCAGTGGCCAGCTCGAGCAGCTCGTCGCGGCTCGGGTGCAGCCGCTGTCGGTTGCCGACCAGCTCTTGCTTGATCCGTTTCAGCTGTTCCACCTGCAGCGCCGACAACATCAGGTGGGCCGCCACGCGCTCGAACCCGCGACGGTCGTGGCGCTCGGCCTGGGACCGGTACTTCTCTTCGATGCGACGCCGCAGCTCGACCGCGATGGCGGCGCGCTGGGTCGGGTCGAGCACCGCGTGAACCTCGACCAGGGCGTCGGTGCTGCGCCGCATGCGTTGCTCGACGGCGCCGGTGGCCTCGCGCACCGCCCGATCGAGCTCCGCGGGATCGGCACGGCCTGCGCGCACCACGGCGATGGCCGAGGCCCGGAGCTTGTCGCCCGCTTCGCGGCGGCCGCCGAGATCGGCCTCGAGCTCTTGGGAGACGACCCGAAGGCTCTGTTCTTGATCGGCCGTCAGGCCGCCATGGCTCTTGGCCACCTCGAGCACCACCCCCACGGGCCCGAGGAACGGGCGGTGCCCCTGGGACGCCAGCTCTTTCGCCGTGACTTCCTCACCTGGGGGCTCGTCCCGCACTGCCACGGCGCAGGCAGCGGCGCTGAGCAGCGCGCCGGCGGCCACCGTGGCGGAGCAGACGCAGCTTCTTTCGTGCTTGGGCTTGGCGCTTCATGAAAGCCAGTCTAGGGCGTCTTTGCCGAAGCGCACGGGCCCTGGCCCGATCGAAACACTTCTTCACGAATCATGAACCACGCTCAGAGCATCCGCCTGGTTGCCGCCTTCGACCTTCTCGAGTCACTCAGGTCTCGCAAGGCCATCGTGCTGCTGCTGCTCTATTTGATGGGCTCCCTGGGGGCGTCGGGCATCTTCATCCGGATCCTGGTCGCGCTGCGCGAGCGGCTGGAAGAGGAAATCGGCCAGGCCGTGGACATGAAGCAACTGATGGAGAGCCCAGGCATGGCCCGCGTGGTCGGCGGGCTCACCGGCGACCTCGACGTGGCCAAGGCCATCGTGACCATCCCACCCATGGCGCTGTTCTACGGCTGGCTGGCGATGAACTTCGTGCCGCTCCTCGTGCTGTTCACTTCGTCGGACTCCATCTCCGGGGATCTGAGCAGCGGCGCCGTGCGCTATTCGCTGTTCCGCACGGATCGCATCAGCTGGGCGCTGGGCAAGCTGGTGGGGCAGACCGCGCTGATGGCGGTCGGCGTGCTGGTGGGCGCGGTGGCCTGCTGGTGCACCGGTCTGATCTGGCTCGACAAGATGCCGGTCGCAGACACCGCCTACTGGCTGCTCAGGATCTCTGGGCGGGCCATCGTGTACAGCTTTGCCTATCTCGGCATGGCGATGTGCGCCTCGCAGCTCACGCGGACTCGGGCTCGGGCCGGAGCGCTGGCGCTGGTGATCATGTTCATCGCCGCCGCGGGGGGCAGCATCGTTCAGGTCGAGCCCCTGGTGGAGCAGGCGCCCGCGCTGTTCCAGGTTCTTGCGAAGCTGTTTCCGAGCGGGCACCACCTCTCGCTCTGGCACCCACACCTGTCGCGCAGCCTGCCGGCCATGCTGGGCCTCTTCGCCATCGGGCTCGCGTTCTTTGCTCTGGGCTTCTGGCGTTTTGCCCGGAGGGACGCATGAGCGCGGCGCTGAAGATCCGGGGGCTGCGCAAGAGCTACGGCCGCACCGTGGCGCTCGACGGTCTCGACGTGACCATCCCCAAGGGAGCAATCTGCGGCTTCATCGGCCCGAACGGCGCCGGCAAGACCACCACGTTCGGCATCGTGGGCGGCTTGATCCGGGCCGACTCGGGCGAGGTCGACATCTTGGGCAAGGGCTCGCTGGCACCCCAGGCGCACCCCGGTCTGTTCACCATGCTGCCGCAGGATTGTGAGCTCAGCCCCCACGTGTCGTTGCGACAGCTGCTCACGCACTACGGTCGCTTGCAGGGGCTCACCGCCGGCGAGGCCCAGAAAGAGGTCGATGCCAGGCTGGACGAGGTGGCGCTGACCGATCGCGCCGAAGCCCGCATCAAGACACTGTCGCACGGCATGCGACGGCGCGTGGCGATCGCGCAGGCATTGCTCGGGTCCCCCAAGCTGGTGTTGCTCGACGAGCCGACCAGCGGGCTGGATCCCGAGCTGGTGCTGCGCATGCGCGACGTCTTCGCCTCTCACCGTGGCAAGCGCACACTGGTCGTCAGCTCGCACAATCTGCTCGAGCTCGAGGCGCTTTGCGACCACGTGATCTTCATCCACGGCGGTCGCTGCACCCGCGCCGGGACCATGGCAGAGGTCACCGAGCAGGGGCTGATCATGCGCTACACGGTGGAGAAGAACGTGGACGTCACCCCGCTCGAGCAAGCCCAGGCCGGGCTCGAGATGGCGTGGGAAGGCACGACCCTGATCGTACGGGGGTCGGGCAGCTGGACGGCGCCCACCATCAACGCCGCCGTGGTTCCGTTCCTCTTCCATGTGAGCGCGGGGCTGCTCGAAATCCGCCGCGGCAAGTCCCTGGAGGACGCGTATCGGCAGATCCACAGCGAAGCCGACGGCTGACGCCGCTTGCGGCTCGCGCGCCGCAGAGCCATGTAGTGCCGCGATGCGCGAACCTGCCCCGGCCGAGGCTCTCGGCAGCAGCTTGGCGGGGATCTCCGAGCGCAGATTGCTGGTGGCCCTCGCGCTCGTTCAGTTCGTGAACGTGCTCGACTTCATGATGGTCATGCCCCTCGGTCCGGACTTCGTCCAGGCGCTCGGCATCCCCAGCTCGCGTCTCGGACTGGTGGCAGGCAGCTATACGGCGTCGGCCGCCGTCTCAGGTCTGGTCGGCATGCTGTTTCTCGATCGCTTCGATCGGAAGAAGGCGCTGGTGGTCGCGCTCACGGGCCTCGCGTTCGGAACCCTCGCGGGCGGGCTGGCTACCGGCCTTGGATCGCTGATGGTCGCCCGGGTTCTGGCGGGGGCATTTGGCGGGCCTGCCACCGCGCTGGGCCTCGCGATCATCGCCGACGTGATCCCGCCCGCGCGCCGCGGTCAGGCGCTGGGGGCCGTGATGGGTGCGTTCTCGGTGGCGTCGGTGCTCGGCGTGCCGGCCGGTCTCGAGCTGGCGCGTCTCGGCGGCTGGCGGGTGCCGTTCTTCGCGGTCGGCGGGCTGTGCGGCGCCGTGGCCCTGGGGACGGCGCTGTCGCTCCCCAGCCTGACGCTGCACCTCAGGGCGGCCGAGCGATCCCCGCCGGCGGGTGCGCTCGACGTCATTCGCCGCCCGGTGGTGCTGATCGCGATGGGCGCGAGCTGGGTCACCATGCTCAGCGTCTTCATGATCGTGCCGAACATCACCAGCTATCTGCAGTTCAACCTGGGGTATCCGCGAGCGCAGCTGGGCATGCTGTATCTGGTCGGTGGGGTGCTCAGCTTCTTCACCATGCGGGTGGCGGGTCGCGTGGCCGACCGGTTCGGCACCAGCCTGGTGGTCACGTTTGGCACGTTCCTGTTCATCGTGGCCACCATCACGGGCTTCGTGTTCCCGCACGCCCTTCTTCCCATCATGGTGGTGTTCACCCTGTTCATGATCTCGGGCAGTTTCCGCATGGTGCCGATGAACGCGCTGGCCACCCGTGTGCCGCGCGCCACCGAGCGGGCGCGCTACATGAGCATCCAGTCCACCGTGCAGCACATCGGGGCCGCGATGGGCGCCGCGGGGTCGACCTATCTGCTGGTCGAGCAGCCGGGCGGACGGCTCGCGGGCATGCGCAACGTGGCGCTCGGATCCATCGCGCTCGCGCTGCTCTTGCCGCTCTTGATCGGGGCGGTCGAGCGCCGGGTTCGGGCTGCTGCGGGCTAGGCGCGCGCTCAGGGCAAGAGCACCCGCTCACCGAGCACGGTCGTGTTGCCGTCGGCGTCCACCGCGACCATGCGCAAGAGGCGCGGGCAGGTCGAGGGGGTGCCCACCGGGACCTGGCCCGAGTATCCGACCGCCGGGCATCCCTCGTACATCGGATAGACCGCGCACACGTCCGCGCGGGCGACGTCGACCGGGAACGTGGCGACGTCTTGCCCGTCGATCTGCGCCTTCACGCTCGCAACGTGCTGCGTGTCCAGCACCCAGCCCGACACGCTCACGCTCGAGCTGCTGCCCAGCTTCACGTCGGCGGCAGGCGTGTCGACGACACCGAATGGGGCTCGCTTCTTCAGGATTCCGTCCAGCTCGGCCTTGACCGTGCCGAAGCCGCCCAGGGCCAGGTAAGACAGCCCGCGCACCATTCCACCCGCAGGCAGGCCGAACAGCATCTCGGCCCGCACGTTGTGGAAGTACGGCGCGCTCGGTGGCCCGCCGCGCCAGCCCTGGAACTTCTTCACGCCCTGGTCCATGGCCAGGCCGACGCCGTAGGTCTTGTTCGTGTCTTGCCAGCTCACCCACGGCCCGGCCGAGGCGAAGTTGTCGTAGAAGAAGCCGTCGTTGCCCGGTGTCGCCAGCGTGATGGTCTTGCCCGACGCGTCGAGCAGCACCGGAAGGTCGGGCCCGCCCTTTCCGTTCGACACATACAAGGTCGGAAACTCTTGCGCGGTAGACGGATGCGAGATGGCTTCTTGACTGGTCACCTCGTTCTCGACCTCGACCACGTGCTCGGTCACGAAGCGGAAGCGCGACTTGTAGAGCACCTGGACCGGGACCCCGCTCGCGCCGCAGGCGCTCTTGACGCAATCCTTCGCGTCCCAGTCGGGGTTCCACTGCAGCGGCTGGATCACGACCTCGAGCGCGTCCCCAGATTTGCCCTGAGAAATCAGCTTTGCCCCGTGGTTGCACTCGTCGCCGCCCTGAACCGGGTTCCAGCCCAAGAAGGTGATCGAGTTGCCGCAGCTCGCGCTCGACGACTGGCACGAGGCGTTCCAGGCGCACGGCTGCCGCGCGCGGGTCGGATCGTAGATGGCGATCTGCAGCTCGCGCCCGGTGTCGTTGGCGTCGATCACGTTCGAGCCGGGGTTCGCGCTCAGCCCGAAGAACACCACCGTGCCCCCCCAGTCGAGCCGAGCACCGATCCGAATGTAATCCGTCGGGCTCTTCAAGAAGACGTCGGTGTGGCCGCCGCTGACCTTGGTCTCGATTCCGCCGAACCCCGCGGCGGGCAGGCGCATGGCCCACGGGTCGACCTTGGGCGCGGCCACGATCAGCGGACACGCTCCGCCAGTGCCCCCGGCGCCGAAGCCCCCGGTTCCGCCGCCGCCGGTGCTGGCGTCGCTCGGCACGCCGCCGCCCCCGACAGGCGCTCCCGCATTGCCGCCGCTCGGCGTGCCGGCAGCTCCGGCCGCGCCGCCCGCGCTTGCACCGCCGGTGGCTGCGCCACCAGCGCCGCCCGCGGGCGAATCGCTCGAGCTGGCCGTGTCCGAACACGCCGCCAGCGCGGCCAGCGCCAGGCCCGATCCTGCAGCCAAGAGCCTCATGGCGAGGAGTGTACGCCGCTTCGGGCTCTGAGTCGGGCTCGCATTGGCGGTTGGCGCGCCGGTCCGTGACCACTACCTTTTCGCCGCGATGCAGCGATTCGACCCCGTGGCGTTGATCGAGGCCACCTCGGGCTGGGACCCCGACGAGCAGCGCTGGCTCTCGGGCATTGCGCACGCAACGCGCGCCCTGGACTTGGGCGCGGGCCGCGTGGTCTACACGTTGCACTTCGACTCTGCGTCGCGCCCGCCGCGGTTGGTTGCCGCGGAGGACGGCGCACCGGGTTGGCCCGACGAGCTGGCCCGCCTGAACCAGGCCTTCACGCCGCGGGCGACGGCACTGGTGCACGTGCCGCTCGGCCGGGTGAGAACGCACGGCCCGGCCGTGGTTCGCGAGAACGCGCGACGCACCGGGCTCACCGAATCCCAGTACCTCGAGCTGGCCGGTCCCGGCGCCGCCGGGCCGCCCCTGGCAGAGTTCGCCTTCGGTGGTTCGGGCAAAGACCGCGTGGCATTCGTGGCACTGACCGCGACGCCACGAGCGCTCTCGCCCGAGCGTCGGCGCTTGGTCGAAATGTTCATCGCGCACTTCGCCGCGACAGTCCGGCTGCGCCGAGAGCTGGACGGGGGCGACCCGCTGGCGGGTGCCGACGCGGTGATCAGCCCGAGCGGACGGGTCTTGCACGCCAGCCCCGCGGCTGGGCAAGACCGTCAGTCGCTCACCGACGCCGTCCTCAGCCGCGAGCGGGCGCGTGGCTCGCTCCGATCGCGCTCCCCGGAAGAGGCTGTGGCCACCTGGCGTGCGCTCGTCGCCGGTCGATACACCCTGATCGAATCCGTCGAGCGCGACGGCAAGCGGCTGGTCTTTGCCCGCAAGAACGAAGCCCACCTGCGCGGCCTCTCGGCGCTGACGCGCTTGGAGGCAGCCTGCGCGTATTACACGGCACTGGGACAGCCCCAGAAGCACATCGCGTACGAGCTTGGCCTGAGCGTCAGCGCGGCGGCGCGCGCCACGCGAACGGCCATCCAGAAGCTGCGGCTTCGGTCGCCGGAAGAGCTGGTGCGGGTGGTGGGACCTCTGATTCGCGACCCGGCCAACGCAGCGCGCGGCAAGCGCGCGGGGGCGGCGCGCCTGGCCCGTCTGGGTCGCACGCCGCCGTCGCGACTGGCCGTGGAGCAGCTGGGCCCTCGGAAGGACGGATGGGCGCTGCTGTCGTGGGACGAAGCAGGGGTCGGCACGGGCGACCTGCCGCGAGCCCAAGCAGAAGTCTTCGCCGCCGTGGCCGCCGGCAAGACCAACGAACAGATCGCCAAACTCCGGGGAACATCGGTGCGAACGGTCGACAACCAAGTGGGCGCGCTGCTTCATCGGTTCGGTGCCAGCTCGCGCGTGGACCTGGTCCGCCGCCTGATGGCGCGCTGACGCCGATCGCGGCGCTCGAGCGCGCAGAGCCGGATAGGCAATTGTGAAGTCAACCTTCTCACTTTGCTGACGGGGTGGTACTCGCCCGCGCATGAAGCGCATTGGTTTCGGTGTTCTCTCCTTGATCTTGGCAGCCGGCTGCGGCGGTGACGACTCGAGCGGCTCTGGCAGCGGCGGGACCGGTGGGACCGGCGGAGCCGGCGCAACGGGTGGGGCCGGTGGCTCCACGGGCGGCACCGGCGGCAGCGGCGGCGGGACCGGTGGGGCCGCGGGCAGCGGGGGCACTGCGGGGACCGGCGGGGCGAGCGGTTCCGGCGGCGCGACCGGTGGCACGGGCGGCGCGACCGGCGGCACGGGCGGCGCGACCGGCGGCACGGGCGGCACGACCGGCGGCACGGGCGGCACGGGCGGCGCGACCGGCGGCACGGGCGGCGCGACCGGCGGCACGGGCGGCACGGGCGGCGCGACCGGTGGCACGGGCGGCAGCGGTGCCAATGCCGCGACCGCCGACGAGGTCGGCGTCATGCTCTACAAGAAGAGCGACGCGTCCAACACGCTCCGCTGGATCAAGAGCGACGGCACGCAGCGGGTGGCCGGCAGCTACTCGCTGTCGAGCAACTGGCAGACGATCACCAGCGTGAAGAAGCTCTCAGGGGCAGGCGCCGAGCTGGTCTTCCACATGCACACGACCGGTAGCCAGCATCCCATCTCGGACGTGGTGTTCAACAACGACACGACGTCATCTCAGAAGACCAACAACCACTTTGGCGACACCTACGAGCTGGCGACGAAGGTCGAAGAGGGGCGTGGGCTCTGGTACGACACCAACGGTGGGAAATGGGTCGCCGGCGGCTGGGGGGCCACCGCCTGGGACAGCGCGTCGATGCAGAGCGGCACCGTGGCGGCCGGCAACTTCACCTCGATGTTCGCCTGCAACGCCGGCAAGCACGTCTACTTCTACGAGAAGGACACCGACAAGCTGTACCGGCGAGAGTACAAGGCCGGCGGGCTCGACTCGGTGATCACCTCGGTGACCGTGGCCAAGGGCGCTCTCGCCGCTTGCGTGGACTCGGACAAGGCATTGGTCTTGATCTACGCCAACGACGGCAAGGGCTGGCTCTACCAATGGGGCACCACGGCGCCGAGCGCCCCGATCGCGAACTGGACGAACTTCTCGTGGGGCTGGACGCACATCGTCCTGCTCCGCAGCGGCCACACGCTGTTCTACCGCGCGTCGGACGGCGTCGGCGCCACGGCAGTCTTCACCGAAGCGTCCCCCTGGTCATCGCAGAAGGGCTCGTTTGCGGCGGGCACGTTCCCGACCGCGATGGACATCGTCACCGCGTTCTGAGGCCGCGGCCCGAGGGGGGGCGGGTCACCTGGACCGATGCGAGGTGACAGCGGCGGCGCTTTCGGTCACCATCACCGCCGAAGGGAGTCACGCGATGGCGACCTGGAAGCACTTGGGCTTGGTCGTGTGCGGCATGGGTCTCGCGGCCGCCTGCTCAGCGAACAGCGCCGCGGGCGGCGACGGTGACGGCGGCGCGCCGGCTGGCGGCGGCACCGCGGGAAGCGGCGCGGGCGGGTTCGGGGCTGGCGGCAGCACGTTCGGCGGCTCCGGTGGCGGCATCGCTCCGGATTCCGGCTCGGGGGGAACGGGCAACGTCGGCGACTCGGGTTGCTCGGCCTACACCGACGAGGCGAAGCAGACCTACGAGCCGGCGGACATCATCTGGGCGGTCGACACCTCTGGCAGCATGGTGGAAGAGGCGGCGGCGGTGCAGAACAACATCAACGCCTTCAGCCAGCAGATCGCCCAAAGTGGCATCGACGTGCACGTGGTGATGCTGGCGGCCTACCCGTTCTTGATCTTGCCGGGGATTTGCGTTCCCCCGCCCCTCGGCTCGGGGCAGTGCTCGCCGCCCGGTGCGGACTCGAAGCTACCGGCTTTCTGGCATCACCCCAGCGCTGTGATCGAGAGCGTGGACGCTGCGCTGCGGCTGGTTCAGCGCTTCCCCGACTACAAGTTCATGCTCCGGCCTGGAGTGAAGAAGTACGTGGTGGTCGTCACCGACGACGACTCGAAGAACGATCCGAACAGCTCGGGTGATGCCGGCAAATACGACAACAACCCCACGGGGTTCATCAACGACTATAGCGCCATCGACCCCATGATGAACGGGACGTGGAAGCTGTCGGCCATCTACTCGTTCACCCAGTGCAGCAACGCCGCGAACATCGGCACGGTCTGGAAGCAGATCGTGACGGCCACCGGCGGCGTCCACGGTGACATCTGCAGTTGCCCGCCGGGGCAGGCAACGCAGTGCTCGGCCACCTTTCAGAAGGTCTTCGACGAGCTCGCCAAGAAGATCATCACCGGCAGCAAGCCGCTGGCGTGTGAATGGACCATTCCGCCGCCCGCGCCGGGCAAGCAGCTCGACCCGAACAAGGTGAACGTCGAGTTCGTCGACAAGGGCAGCGGGGCGCCGGAGACCATCTACCACGTCGACGACGCCTCGAAGTGCGACGCCAAGCTCGGCGGCTGGTACTACAACGACAACAAGGCTCCGACG
>Ga0073899_10003033_pt1 | contig 15023 bp, 15 predicted proteins | sample KloWWTmetaKNB5Ph_FD_88975 | JGI IMG/M metagenome (GOLD analysis project Ga0073899, IMG submission 88975) | Active sludge microbial communities from Klosterneuburg, Austria, studying microevolution and ecology of nitrifiers - Klosterneuburg... | ecosystem: Engineered > WWTP > Aerobic digester >...
GCGCAGCGATAACAATAGCAATCACAACGATTGCGACAATGATTGGAAAAATTCGTGGTCCACTTCCTTTATACATAAGTTATATTATACTACGTCTATGCTTAAAAGTCAATAGATTCATTGCTATTCGCTCTCTAGGCGGCAAGCCGCTGGCTCCACGCGATTGCTCTCCTGCCCTCTTCAAAAGCAAGTGCTCGTTGGCGCAACTGTGTGAACTGTTGCTCGTTTTGCGCTTGCTCAGCTTGTGCGACGAGCCTCACCATCGATTCAAGCACCACAATATCTTCAAACGGATAAGATGCGCGCCCAAGTCCGAAATTCATGGTAGCATTTTCGAGATAATAATCGGGTGTCATCTGGCCTTGCATGCGTATCTGCTCGTACCTTGGCGGGTTATAGTGTGCCCTCCCGGCTTTTGAAACCTGCCAGCCAGTATTTGGGTCATATCGATCTGGCCAACGAGGAATATTCTCGAAGCCCCTCGGGGCAAGCTGCAACCAAAGACCGTGTTCGGTGTCGTCATCTTTGGAAGTTACTGATGCCTCAAGGACTAGATGGTCTCGCTCCTGTCCAGTGATGAGGTTCGCTTCCGCTACCAACCACGCTCTTGGATCTTCCATCTCGCGCCAAGGATCCCTGCCAATAAATAGTGCAGTACCTCGTACTGCACTAAACCCTGCGTGGATTGGAACTGAATATACAAATTCTTGACCGTCGTGCTCCCTGGTTGGCCAGGGGTGGTGGCCTTCGAGTCGCTGTTCAGGGTCTGCGCTCCCAAGCCACACCGATTTGGCATAATCATATGGTCCAAATCCAGTCTTTAAAAGTTGCTCCGCGAAATCGTAGAGTGGCGTCTGCGTAACAGATTCTTTACTCACCGTGCCCATATAGTGCCTACTATTAAGATTTTTGTTTACCTGTTTGATCTAGGTATACTCTAGTAATACTCCTGCGGACAGCTAAATTCAAGTACAATCCCGCTAATCTTTAATGTAGCCGAATTCGTTGTCGCGCTGACCGTGCTCGCGTATCAGTCGACTAAGCATGTCTCGCATCGGCGTAATATCGACAAATTGGAAGTTTTCGACCATACCGAACTTATCTGGAAGTGTCGAAAGTATCACGACATTGATGCGATGCTGGCCGTGGCCGTTTAGGATATTGGCGTAGCTCTGTTCATCCCCCTGTACTAGCTCTTTTTCGGTAATCCGATCTTCTTTGACTAGTTGCTCGAGCCGTCGACGAAATGCCCCCGGCGACTTCACATCGATGTTTATGTAGCGACGCGACTCAGGGTCTTGCACCTGCAGGTCGACGCCAAGCGCGTCTTGAGTGCGGCTTGTCATGTATACATAGAAGCCGCTGTTTTTTGCCGCTAAATAGACGGCAATCTCGAGCGAGAGGCCGCGGATGATTGCATCCCACTGCTCGTTACTAAAACATGGAGCACCGACGCGCCGACACATACGGTCTGTGCCTTGTTTGGTTCGCTCCGCAAAAAATGGCAACATGTTCGGCTCAAACGCCAGGACAGTGCTGACGATGGAATCGTTAAAATCGATAAGTTCAAATAATCGAGCGCGTTTGTCTTGATACCCATGAGGATGCGCGTCCATCTGTATCTGCGCCAGTGATGCGCGCGGTGCCTCGGCAAAGATGAGTGCCAAGCCATCAATAGGATTTTTGGTACGCTCAAACTTCTTTTGTAGCTTTGGAATTTCGCGTTCGAGGTCCTTCACTTCGGGCCGGCGCTGGAGCAGATCTGCCACCTGCTGTTCCGCACAGTCAAACATATCTGTACTGGCACACACAAACACTGGCTGCTGCTGGCGGACCAGATAAGCCTTGTCCTTTTTGTGATCACGCGTCGGAATAGCCCGTTCGTCGCGGTGCTGATTTCTTGGCTGAAATCGTCGCCAATGTGTTTTTAGTCGTGGGAACATATTGTGTTATTTTTCATGTTTATGCTACTTATGATTAGTATAGCAAACGTGCGGTATTTGACTCATGTATACTGAGAAGTATGCAGTATGAAATAGAAATCAAATGCCTCTTGCCGGATAAATCAGCTCTCGAAACATTGCTCAAAAAGATCGACCTAAAAGACCCTACTATGAAACTCGTAAGTGTCCAGCGACAGCGCAATCACTACTTTCACGGTGGAAGTCTCGAAAAGCTCATCGAACATGCAGTATCGCATCTCTCAGCCGAACAACTCGAAAATATCAAAGATATAAATGCGACCGCGACCCATATCAACGTCCGCTCACGGCAGAAAAACGACGAGGTCTTGCTCATCGTCAAAGGCTCTCTCGATGACGTTTCGGCCGCTCATAGCCACCACCGGATGGAATTCGAGGGTGTCGTCCCGCTAGACATCGATCAGCTCGATGATCTCATCTTGGAGAGCGGGTGGTTGCTCGAAGCGAAGTGGCAAGCCAACCGTGAAATCTACAGCGCACTCGGCCTCACCGTCGATACTATCGTCACTCCTGGCTACGGATACATGGTTGAGTTTGAACGTGTCGTGACTGATGATTCATCGCGCGAAGAAGCGCACCAGCAAATACTCGATGTCATGGAATCACTCGGCGTCGAAGAGTTGCCAAATGACCGGCTCGAGCGCATGTTTGCCTACTACAACGAGCACTGGCAAGAGTACTACGACACGGACAAAACGTTTGTCGTTAAATAATTTGCTCTTTCGATATCAAAACAGTCTTTGTTGACGGTTATCATAGAGAGCCTGGACCGCCAACCGTGCCGCTTTGTCGTGGAACCTATAGCCTCGACGCTTACAGTCAGGCATCGATCCATAAAACTCATAATCTGTTAGATCGAGCGTTAAGGTAGCTTCGCCCGGCTGGCATGCCAGGGAATGCTCGCAGTTATAGCACACCTCATGTCGTAAAATTGCATTATCAAAATCCGGGTTCTCACTCTTCGCGAACATGGTATCGACATTTACTTTTGGCGGCAATTTCCCTGCTAACATGAGCCGAAATATTGCGTCTCTTGGCCTAACGCCAAACCTCTGACAGAGTTGGACTATAGTTTCACCATCCACGCCACCAAACATATTCAACTCACTTTTGGGGATTGCCATCTCATATCCAAATACGTCACAAAATAGTTCTTCCTCTACAGACTCACCGTATTGTTCACGCTGACCGAGCACTAGCCCAGAAAAAATGTGCGCAACTTCGTGTCCAAAAGTGACTCTATCGTCCATGTCCTTGAGGGCGACGGTGACAGAGCCAATATCTCCAGTCTCTAAGCCTTTTACATATCCACGGAAGGGTGCATCCTGATCGTGAATGACCTGCAGGCCTAAATTAGCAGCTGTCTCTTCAATCGAAAGCCGACCGGACGTATCATGTGTGGCGATCAATTTCATCCATTCATATGCACCGGTTTCCAAAAGTGCTAATTCTGCATCATAAGCCGAATTAAATTCTTGTTTCTTGAGCCATTCGGTATCAGATACTATTGGCTTACCGTTCAATAATAGCTCGCCCATAGTTGTCTTCTCGTTATACTTCACCCCAGTTGACGCCGACATGTACATCGACCTGCAGCCTGACGCCAAGCTCTGGATATATATTTTCCATCGTGTTTTGCAATATCTCACTCACCTTTTCGGCATGTGCTTTTGGGCACTCGACGAGGATCGAGTCGTGAATCTGCAGCAGCTGCTCACCCACCCCTGGGAGTTTCGCATCGACGCTCAGCATCGCCATCTTCATCAGATCAGCTTCGGTGCCTTGTATCGGCATATTAGCGGCTGCGCGCTCGGCCCCTGAGCGAACAATATAGTTACTCGACTTCACGTCAGGTGTTGGTCGACGCCTGCCGAGAAGTGTCTCGACATAGCCGTCATCGCGCGCCTTTTGCACGGTGCTATCGATATAATCCCTTATCTTACTATGCACGACGAAGTACTCATCGATGAAATGCTTGGCGGCGATGAAGTCCATCCCGGCAGCGGCGGCGAGACCGTGAGGGCTCATGCCGTAGAGTACACCAAAGTTGACGACCTTGGCAGCGCGGCGCTGGTCTTTTGTGACATCATCGATTGGCGTCTTGAACACTTCGCTGGCGACCTTTGTGTGGATGTCGGTTCCGGCGTTGAAATTATTGACCATCTTTTTGTCACCAGCCAGGACAGCAGCCAGTCGAAGCTCAAACTGCGAGTAATCAGCGCTGACGAACACGTTACCCTTTTCGGGTATGAATGCATCGCGAATCTTGCGACCGATTTCGGTACGGATCGGGATATTTTGCAGATTTGGATCAGTACTTGAGAGCCGACCCGTCGCTGCGATATCTTGGTTAAATGTGGTATGTATTCGCGAGTGTTCATCGATTAGTTTTGGTAGCGTCTCGACGTAGGTATTTTGTAGCTTTGTTAGCTCACGGAACGTCTCAATCAATTCAATAATCGGTGACTTGCCGCGCAATTTGTCGAGCTCTTTTTGGCCTGTTGAGTAGCCTGTCTTACCCTTTTTGATACCTGCAGTCGGTAGGGCAAGCTTCACGAACAATACTTCTGCAAGCTGTGCAGGACTCGCGATGTTGAACTCCGACCCTACGAGCGCAAACATCGCCTTTTGTGTCTCGGCGATATCGTGAGTCAATTCTTTGTTCATGGTATCGAGTTTTGATGTGTCGAGGCGAATACCCCGGTGCTCCATGCGCGCCAAGACGGGTATCAACGGGAAATCAATTGTCCGCGCTACGCGAGCTAGCTTTGGCAATGCATCGAGCGCTTTTGATTGCTCTTCGTAGAGTGTCCAGATGGCAGTGATAGCGGTCTTCGGATCGATCTCTTCGATGCCGATAAGGTCAGAGAGTTGGCGAGATTTTCGCAGAGGATTGAGCAGGAACGATCCTTGCGCTGTATCGTGATGCACTTCGGGAAGTGCCGTATGGCCAGCTGTGAGAAATGCTTTGAGCAGCACCTTTGTGTCGTGCCCAATCAGTGGAACTGATTCGAGAATCTTTGCCGCATCGGCAAGTGGCAGCTTCGCTGCTTTGCCACGCTCATGGCTGAGCCATAAAGATTCATCTTCTGGATAGACGATGAGTTCTTTTGCCATCATCAAGACCGCTTGTGCGCTTCCCTGCTCTATCTCTACAGCAGGATCATACGCTACATCTGGCGCCACACTAGTACTGGTGTCGCCATCTACCATATGTGTCGGTAGGTTGCGTAGCAAGCTACGGAATTCGAGATTCGTCAGGAGCTGCTTTAGTTTCGCCGTATCGAGATCATTGACGTCCATCGCTTCGAGATCGAGAGTGATCGGTGCGTCAAACCAAAGCTCGCCCACTTTTTTACTCATCTCTGCAGACTCGCGGCCAGCTTCGAGCTTGCGGCGTACGGAATCTTTTACTTGCCATAAATTTTCGTAAATATTATCCATGGTCTCGAACTGCTGTAGTAGCTGTACGGCGGTCTTCTCGCCGATACCAGGTACGCCGGGGATGTTGTCGCTTGAGTCGCCTTTTAGCGCCTTTAGGTCGAGGAACTGGTCGACACGGATGCCATACTTTTCTTCGAAGCTTTCCGGCTTGAACAGGTCTATATTTGTTAGGCCTTTTTTGAGTGCATAGACGTGCGTGAGTGGAGTAATTGCCTGCAGTGCGTCGAGGTCGCTGGTGATCAGGCAGGTTTCGATACCCTTTTCACCTGCCTGTTTGGAGAGTGTCGCCAAGATGTCATCTGCCTCATAATCATCGAGCTCGTAGAGCGGCCAACCAAAAGCCTCGAGTAGTTCGTGAAGTACCGGAATTTGCGCATAAAAATCAGCTGGTGCAGGCTTGCGACCAGCTTTGTAGGCCGGGTGAATCTCGAGACGCTTGCGGATATTGGTCTTTGGCTTGTCCCACGCGACACAGACATAATCAGGCTTCAGCTTCTTGATAAGCTCCAGGGAAAGCGCGGCAAAGCCATACACGCCACCTGTCGGCGTACCGTCAGCGGTCGAAAGATTTGGCATGGCATAGTAGCCACGATAAAACACGCTCTTGCCGTCAATGATCACCAACCGTTTCGTCATATCACTATTCTAACCCATAGGGGTCGGAATAACCTAAGCCGATAAGACCGCGGCGCCAATTTTTCGCTTCTTTTTGGGTGACCGCGCAATCGCATCCATAATCATCTGGTATCCAGAGATAAAGTCGTCCATTGAATATTCGAGATCACGTAATTTTGGATACAGCCCTTTTTCGACATGTTCAATTGCCTGAACAATACCACGGCGAGCAGACACTGCCTTCTCAGGATCGCGCAAATCGAGCATCAAACCAAACATATCTACTTCGGCATATGCACCAACCTGGCGCATACCTTCTGAGCAGTACGCTGAGCCTACTGAATAACTGCTTGCTGGAAACTCTTCGTATGTATGGCCTTCGATATCGACGTATCTATATGGCAATGCTGGGATATTAGGATCAGCGCTAATGTGGCATGGCTCATTACCGTATTCGAGCTTATGAGGCTCATCGTATTCACGCCAGATTGCGGCGGCCTCTTCTGCTATAGCCTCTTCGATAAATAGCCCGACCGTCCCGCCGATTTTGCGCTCACCGCTTTCAGCCGTCGTTTGTATGCGAGCGTCAAAGATTTCATACCCGCTAATCGGATATGGGTCTATTCCGATTCCAGTCTTAACTCCAAATATCTTTGTGCTGTTCGCCCCTGTTGCATGCATCAGCTCGTGAACACACATGGATACGAGTGCTTTGTGCCGCAGGTCTCCAGATACATGACTATAGTTCTCTTTGTCGGCGAAGAAACGTACAACGCTTTCGACATAACTATAGTGCGCCGTTATATTCTCTTTAGCTAGCGACCGTGCGAGTGGTACGCCACTTAAGTCATAGCCTGTAAGTTCTTCAACAAACTGACGAGCCTCAGCAAACGCAGCATTGAGTTCATCACTTGGCTCGATATCATGCTCTGACTTCTCGGCCTTTACCCCTTCCATCCAGTGCGAGAGAGCTGTATTCGCCATCACCGTATCAAAATACGAAAATTCTTTCAGTCTTTCTCCTGAGTCTACGGGTGCATGATAAAACTTGACATCTGGCAATTCAAGCGCTTTTTTGAGTGATTTTTTATCGGTTTTGGTGTTCATGGTGGGTTATTGCATAATAGCATAAGTATCATGAAAAGTCAAGACGCTGACCCTTTTGGTGTACGCGGACTATGGAGTTCTGAGTCGTGGGCTCAACGACGCGCGATATGGTGCTTATACTGCGCGTTTCTTCAACTTGCGACGCTCGCGTTCGCTGAGGCCACCCCAGATACCAAATCGTTCGTCGTTATCAAGCGCATATTTGAGGCATACCTCTCGAACTTCACAGCCGACACACACCCTCTTTGCTTCTCGCGTTGAACCACCTTTATCTGGGAAAAACGCCTCTGGGTCCGTCTGCATGCACAGACCTCTCTGTTGCCACGACAAATCCTTCTCGTCTCCGGCTGCAAGGGGTCGTGCAAGCGCCTCCTCCTGAATTGCATCGAGATAAACTACGCGAGCGCGAGAAGAGGGACGAAATTCAACCGACTCAGGCCTAGGCGTCTCAACCGCCTTTTTACGAGCGCCGAGAGGTGGATGCCGATTAAGTACTCGATTTTTCACTTCTTCGGATAGATCTAGCCGAATACCATTTGCGAGATCATCCCACTCTGCGGGCGTCAACTGCAAGTGCTCTAATCTCTTCAGGTAGGTGTCAACCCAGCGTCTCACGGTCCCATGGGGGATATCTACGGCCTTTCCTATCTCAGGCCATGTTTGACCCGTCAAATATGCAAGCAGAAAATCGTGCCCATACAGTATTTCGTCTTCTTCGAACGATTCGTCAAGCGTGGTCATAGCTCGGTGTATATATGCAACGCGATTGTCACACTCAGCCCCGAGGTCAACGCCGAGTTGCTCGAACGCAGGAAGGATAGTCTTGTTGCGTGGATCAAGCCTAAATACATGATCGCCTACTACGGCAGCGCTACCGAGCGCGGCTATAGTCGATGCTCCGCCCTCCGAAGGTACTTCGCCGCCAGGCAAGTTAGTCTCCGCTAAGATACCGAGCAATTGATTATACTTGCCGTCGGCAGCTTTTCTGACCGAGATCGGTACATCTGCACCAGGCTCATCTGTAGGATCAAGTACCGGCTCGAGTGTTTCAGCCAATCTGACAAGCCTTGCTAGCGCCGCTCCCACCTGTTGAGCTGCCAGGGTTTCAATTTCACCTGCAAACAGATCATCCTGCGCCTGTAGTGCGATATCAACGTCAACTTCTCCCGCATCGGCCGCTTTCGTAACGCCGCCCACGAGGAACTCAATAGCTTCCTCTCCGGGACGGCGTCGTCGGTAAGCAGCTTCCATGAATGCAACAGATGCTTCGATTCCCATAATTATCCCCAATTATAGCCCGATTTATCACAAAGGCAAACGTAGGCGCTATCAGATGATAAACTATATATTATGACTCATCATGAAAACCTAAAAATACTCGCCTTTGTTGGCCTAGCTGGTAGCGGAAAAAGTAGCGTGGTCGAATATCTGACCGAAAAGGGATATCCAAAAATATATTTTGGTGGCATCATGTACAACGCCATGAAATCTGCTGGTATTCAGCCCGGAGACTGGGAGCCAGAGCGCAAATTCCGCGAAGAGCTCCGTGTAAAAGAAGGAAAAGGCGTCATTGCCAAAAGAGCAATCCCAGAAATTCACAATTTGGTTGGTGCAGGACAGCATAAAATTGTGCTCGACGGTCTCTATACGTGGAGTGAATATCGCGTCCTCCAGCACGAATTCCCTGGTGAACTAATCCTTGTTGCTGTCGTTACGCCTAAACATCTCCGATACCAGCGTATGGCGAAAAGGCCCGAGCGACCGATGCAACCGCATGAGGTGGAGGCTAGAGATTGGGCAGAAATTGAAAACCTCGAAAAGGGCGGCCCTATTGCCATCGCTGACTATTTCATCCACAACGACAAAGATATGGAAAACTTGCACCACCAAATCGAAGATGTCCTGACGGCGACAGAATTCCTCTCCTAGTGAAATCTAGTCGGGAGCAGTGTATACTAGAAGGTAATTAAATGGAGATCGCATGAACGACAACCAACCGTCAGAAGAAACACCCCACAATCCCGTACCTGCAAGCCAGCCTGTGCCGCCAGTAGCACCAACTGCGCCAGCGCCAGCACTCGTTGGGCAACCTGTGCCGCCAGTTGCCTACGCGCAAAACCCAGGCGATACGCTCGGCATCATCGGACTTGTGCTTAATTTCTTTGGCATCAACATCGGTGGCATCATCCTCGGCGTCATGTCACGTAACAGATCAAAAGAAGCGGGCTTCCCCACCACGCTCGGTACAGTCAGTATGGTTTGGGGTATCGTCGGCACCGTATTAGGATTTTTGGCGATTCTGTTCTTTGTTATCATGTTCATCGCTGCAGCGGCGTCGTCGTCGAGCTATGATTCATCAAGCTCGAGTAGCGAATCATCGACATTTCGCGACATTGATTCCTCTGGTCTTTAGGCCAAACAACCAAAAAATATCCCGCGTCGCTGCGGGATATTTTTGTTGAACAAACTTTTTACTGCAAGTACTCGTATAGTTTCTTGGCATCTTTGTGCTTACGAAGCTTAGCAAGGGCTTTTGCTTCGATCTGGCGGATTCGCTCACGGGTAACGGCAAATTCTTGGCCGACTTCTTCGAGCGTGTGGCTCTTGCCATTTTCGAGCCCAAATCGCATCTTGATGATCTTTTGTTCGCGCTCTGAAAGCGTCGATAGTACACCTTGTACCTGCTCTTTGAGGAGCTGGTTCGAAGCAGATTCTTCGGGAGTTGTGCCGTCTTCGTCTTCGATAAAATCACCGAGTACAGAGTCTTCGTCTTCGCCATCACGGCCGACGCCTGCATCAAGTGAGCTGATGTCTTGCTTGATCTTGATAACGTATTCGACCTTGTCCGGTTCCATCTCGAGTTCATGTGCGAGTTCTTCGATAGTCGGCTCACGGTTGAGCTCCTGAGTCATCCGGCGCTGCGTACGGAGAAGCTTGTTGATCGTCTCAACCATGTGTACCGGGATGCGAATCGTCCGCGCCTGATCGGCGATGGCGCGAGTGATAGCCTGTCGGATCCACCATGTAGCATATGTCGAAAACTTAAAGCCCTTGTCCGGGTCAAATTTTTCCACGGCACGCAGAAGCCCCGTGTGACCTTCTTGGATGAGATCGAGGAAATCAAGGCCGCGGCCCGAGTAACGCTTGGCGATCGAGACGACGAGGCGCATGTTTGCTTCAGCCATCTTGTCTTTTGCTCGTTTTTCACCAGCGACGACGCGCTGAGCGAGTGCTAGCTCTTCTTCGGCAGAAAGTAGTGGAATCTTGCCAATTTCACGGAGGTGAAGTCGCACTGAGTCATCAGAAATATCATCAAAATACTGTCCTGAGTTGAGGATGTCCTCTGGTGTGTCTTCTTCCTCGTCGAGCAATTCTTCGACAGCTGGCTCCTCAAAGTCTGCTGATGTTACTACTGGTGCTTTTATCGTCTGGTCATCATCTGCCACGCGCAATCTCCTTTATGAGTGTATTGAGTTCGACTCGGAGCGTGTTAGCCCTGGCGTCATCGCCAGTTGTTTCGGCCGCTCGAAGTTCATTAGTTAAATTATCTCTGGTTTGTTTCTTGTATTCATTTTCGATTTGGCGAATGAGACGTGCGGTTTCGAAGTAACGGTCGTTACTATCCCACTCAGCATATCGAGTCTCTGCCTGCAATAGTAATATTTTTACATACGTATCGTGTTTTTGCAACTCTTCAGGGGTGTCTGCAAGCACCTTTCCGTGGTTCGAGGCAAAGTATTTGCCGACGTCTCGACGCTCTTCGCCCTCAAACATCTCGAGATTCATATGCGCAAAGAGCTCTTGGCTCGGCGCATCGACGCAGGCAATAGCGAGTGCACTATCTTGATACGCATAGTTGACCGTCGGTCTCTCCTGGATTGACTTGACCGACTTTAGCGCTTGTTTTGCTTCGGTTTTTTCATTGGTTAACTTTTCGTGCACCGCATCAAGCGAGGTGTTGGTAGAGTTGGCGATGATGTTTTCGTAATGTTCCCTCTCGACTGGATCATCGATGAGTCGGACGAGCGCCAGGCCCGCAGTAGTAAACGCCCGCTTGCCGCTCGCCGTACCTATGTCGACGCGCTTTTGATACTGTGCGAGCACCCACTCTACGGCAGGTTCAGTTGCCTCGATCGCATGCTCCCATATTTTGGGATCCACTTGGATTGCCTCGTCAGGATCTTTGTACTGTTCGGGCAGTGTGACGATGGTCAGCTCTACTCCGACCTGTGACGCTATAGCGATCGCACGCTCAGTCGCAGCGATGCCTGCTTTGTCGCCGTCAAAAGCCAGTCGTACGTCGCCTGTGAGGCGTTTAAGCGCGCGCAAGTGACTTTCTGTCATAGCGGTGCCAGCTGTCGCCACGACTTGTTTGATGCCGACCTGGTGGCTGCTGATGACATCGAGATTTCCTTCGACGATGACGACGTGATTGAGTTTACGAATTGCCTCTTTTGCTTGGCTGAGCCCGAAGATGTGTCGACCTTTGTCATAAACACTCGTTTGTGGTGTATTGAGATATTTCGGGGCGTTTTCGATGTCGATGATGATACGGCCAGTGAACCCGATGATCTGTCCGCTCGCGTCCATAAGTGGGACAGTCATGCGACCGCGGAACATATCGCCACCATAACGATTTGCGAGACCAGCATCACCAACATCGCGGGGTGAGAAGCCCTTTTTGCCTAAGTATTTCGTCAACGCCGTGCCGGTATCTGGCGCATACCCTAGCTTGAATTCCTCGACAATTGCTCGCGAGAGTTTGCGTTTTTTAAATACATAATCGACGGCGTGTTGATTGCGCAAGAGACTATGCTGATAATAATTTGCCGCCATCGTATTTGCCTCGATAGCGCGCTTTTTGCGAGCTGCGATTTCCCTACTGCCTGCCGTTTCGTACTGAGATAAGTCGACACCTGCCTTGCGAGCCAAAAGCTCGAGTGCTGCGCGAAATTCTAAGCCTTCGACTTCCATGACAAACGTGTAGACATCGCCACCCTTGTTTGTGCTGAAATCATGCCAGATATTTTTTTCTGGACTGACAAAGAAGCTTGCTGTTTTTTCGCCACTAAATGGACTGAGGCCTTTGAAGTTACGCCCAGCTCGCTTGAGCTGCACGTACTCCCCTATGACGTCCTCGATATTGAGACGTGAACGGACATCCTCCTTGGCATCTTGCATGTAAATAGTATAGCACTCTTTACCTCTGTTAGCGGTTGTGCTTAAATGGTGATAGATGAATCCACAAGATCCGAATCAGCAGGCGCCGCCAGCGCAACCCCAGCCCCAGCAAAATTACGCCGGGCCCGGCGTGCCAACTCCTATGCCGGCGATCTCATACCCGTCTCCAAACCAGATACCACAACCAGCCTCGGAACAGACGACTGCTCAGCTGCCACCGATGCCAGGAGCTCCTGCACCCTATGATTCCTCGTCATATCCTGTTGATTATCTCAACAGTATCGCGCCCCAACAACGAGCAAACACGATCAACAAATTCGCCGTTTTTGGTATGATTTTTGCGGTCATCGCGATTGCACTCTTCGCAATTGTGATGATGGTTGCAGGTAGCGGCGCGCCGAATTTCACGACTCAAGCAAAAACCGCCCAGGGCCGCCTGCTTACCTTGCAAAAAGTAGTCGATACCCAGCAGAAACACCTTACCGACAACAACCTCCGCGCCACAAACACCACGCTCAGCGCCGCACTAACCTCGATGAATAGTGACCTCAAAGAAATCATGAAGAAAAATGCCATCAAGAGTTCAGAGACCACGCTTGGAGTTGAAAAAAAGTACGGCGAGACACTCAACGCAAAGCTTGATGACGCCTATCTCACCGGTACGCTCGATCGAAGCTATGCATCGGAGATGACCTACCAGCTCGCGCTCCTGAAGACACAGCTAAAACGCCTGAAGATACAGAGCGATAGCAAATCAGTCACAGAATTTTACGACAAAAACATCACGTCTATAGACTTCGTTAGCAAACAGCTAACTGAGTTTGCCGGTTCCAAGTAGAACTACTCGGAGACGAGTCGATAACTTAGCCGTGCGAGATCTTTGATCTCGTCATCGGGCAGTTGACCCGTGCATAGGATCGTATTCCAGTGTTTCTTGTTGAGATGATACCCTGGTACTACTGTTTCATATTTTTCGCGCAAAGTTTCGGCGAGTATCGGATCACATTTGAGGCTGACGCGGAGTGGCTTTGTGCCATCGGCGATGATCGCATAGATTTTGCCCTCGCCCGAGGCTTTGTCGCCAAATTTATACACACTCGTGCCTTCGCCAAATGGATAGTCGAGCCACGTGTCTGGAAAACTCAGTAAAAATTCTTCGAGTTCTTTGTGGGTCATGTGCGTACCTTTCCGAGATAGTACTGAAGCTCCTGTATGCTGCCGCGTATATCACCGAGCGCACGATGCTGTTCGGGTTTGGCAAATTGCTTGCCAAATTTACCGTTGAAAACGACTTTCCAGGCGCTGACGTCGAGCATGCGATAGTGCAAGCGCGCTGCGAGACGCGGCCAGTAGGTGTCGATGAACTGTCGATCCATATGGATCGAATTGCCGCCGAGCAACACGGGCTTTTCGGCATCAAAATGTTTGTCAATAAACTTCAGCAGTTCGTCTTCGACCGCCTCGAGGGCTTTGCTGCGTTGATTTTGCTCCATCAGATCGCCACGAGCCTCAGGGAACTGATCCCAGAACACCGCGTTGCCAGCGAGTTTTTCCTCGAGTGTCACGAGATCGTGCGCAACAACACCCTCGTAGACACCAAGCTCAGCAAATTTCCAATCTGTCGCGATAGCACCGACTTCCAGAATCACGTCATGATTAGGATTAAGTCCACTCATCTCGAGGTCCACCCATAGGATTTGTTTTGGTTTAAACGCAGATTTTGTCATATAGACCTATTATACGGGTTCGGTCAACAATTGCCACCCAGGGGTAAATGCGCTATAACAGTGATATGTAACCAACCGGTTACTCGTCCCTACGGAAGGATGGCCGTGTCCGATCACGATCACGATGTCATGACCCTGGATACGTTTCTAACCGATCGCGAGGAGCAGCTCAAGCACTTTCCCCGGCAAACGCCGGAGAAGCCCAGGGAGCGAGTCACGACCACAAGGTCGGCTACACCCGAGGAGGCCGAGAAGGTCAACGAGCCCGAGGAGGTAGAGAGGAAGCCGCGGGGGCCTTATAAGCCCACTAAGGACCAGCTGGAAATCGCCATGAGGCGCATCCAGGCGGCGCTCATCCGCAACAACTACATCGTCGACATCGAAGACGAAGCCGGCGCGATTAACTTCTGCAAGAAGCGCGTGCGCAACCGCAGAGACCAGCTCGGAAGTCCCAGAAATGGTGACTTCGACGCTGTCATCGTGGCCGCACTCGACGCACTGGACAAGGCCTCGATCGTCAAGCTCGACAAGGACCTCGGCCGACTCAGGCTCGTTCGGAAGCCGAAGCGCCGCAAGCGGCACAGCTGCAACCGCCCACATCGGTACGGTCAGCGAGCAACCTGACCCGAGGGGACGAAAGTAGGATGGGAAAAGCCACATCATGGTGACCCTCCTGAAATCAAACCCCCGACAACGACGTCGGGGGTCCCTTTTTTGTATGAACTAATTATTTATCTTTTTTGACGTCAAGCCGATCGAGCTTCATGAGATGAATCAACCAGTAGATAACGAGCGCTGTAGCGAGCAGCGTGATAAATGAACTCACAAACGCGCCCCAGGCAAAATCGCCGACACGGTCACCTATTTTGAGTTGCCAGACTGCTGAGTCGAGGCCTTCTTGGCTGCCGACGAGCAGCTGAACAAATGGACTGATCATTGCATCGACAAATTTTTTGACCGTGTCCCC
>Ga0073899_10003035_pt1 | contig 15014 bp, 12 predicted proteins | sample KloWWTmetaKNB5Ph_FD_88975 | JGI IMG/M metagenome (GOLD analysis project Ga0073899, IMG submission 88975) | Active sludge microbial communities from Klosterneuburg, Austria, studying microevolution and ecology of nitrifiers - Klosterneuburg... | ecosystem: Engineered > WWTP > Aerobic digester >...
ACGAAGACGGACCACTTCTACCACGCCCAGGCGCTCACCACCCTGGCCGAGGTGCGGCTCATGCAGGAGCGAGACGCCGATGCGAGCGACTTGCTGATACGTGCGCAGCAATCGCTCGGCAACTCCGAATCCGCACACGCTCCGTCGCAGGAGTACATTGATCGGATCCGCGAGCGCCTGTGCGCGTCGTCGCGACAGGCGACTTGGCCCGCCTGCGAGGCGCGTGGCTGACGACGTGCCTTCGACGCAACCGGTGGATGGGATGTCGAGGATCGTTCGGTGATCCGGCCGACCTGTCTGACGCGGCCGTCGGCCGGCACCTTCTGACTGGTCGGATCGGGGCGCCAGGCCATATCAAGCTACCAACCAGCATTACCTCGCTCACTACAACGAAGCGGGCTTCTTCGTGATCGAGCGTGATGGCGTTGACGTCGCGCTGCTGCCGGGGGCACTTGGGTACGGATTCGGACGTCCGCGCATTGGATTTCGGCTTTGCGGGGCGGCGCAGCGGCGCAGTGCATGGCCATTTCTCACCGCCCTTCACCACTTCGGATCCACCCACTCCCGATCCAGCCACTGCACGAACTCCTGGGGGTCGATGTATCGCGCGCGGGTGCGTGCGTCCATCCACTCGTAGTGCATCGCGTAGCGTGACGACATGGTGTCGATCAGCATCTTCAGGCCCGCCTGGCGCTTGGTCTTCGTCCAGGCGCTGAACAGGGCGCCGCGAGAGTCGATGACCGCATCCATGTCCTGCGCGAAGGGATCGAGGTCGCGCCAGGCCGCCTTGATGGCCGGCGACTGCTCTGGAAACTGCTCGTCCAGGGCCTGTTCGATCACATGCTCAAGCAAGTACGTCATCGCCTGATGGCGGCTGCCGTTGGGCATGAAGCCGAGCGCGATCCGCAGCATGCGGCTCTGGAACAGGATCACTGGCCAGAGGATCTCGACGCCAAAGGAGGGGCCGACCTCCTTCTCGTGGGTCGGCGGCTTGATGATGCGCCGCTGTCCCTCTAAGGCCTTGCGCACGTCGTAGGCGAGGCCGAGGAACACGCCCTCCTTGTCCGACACCACGGGCGAGCGGGTGTTCACATCGTGGATGACTTCGTGCAGCGCTTCCAGCGTGCGCTTGTCGCCGCAGAGCAACAGGCCGGCGAAGTTCTTCAATGAAGCGTGGGTGAGCATGGTCGTATCGGCGTGGGTGGAGGCAGGATGGTATCGGGCGCAGGCGTGGGCGTGCCAAGGCAGCAACGCATTGGCGGCAGCATCAGCGGATACTCGATTTCTCCGAAGTCGAGATGATGGCCGTCGCGCATGAGATCGATGACCAGCGGCACGATGTCGGCGAGGAGGGCGGCGCCGTCGGCGACCTGTTGGCGCTTGAGCGTTATTCTGAACGCGCTTCAGCAGCGGGACGAACGCCTTGGACAAGGACGATTGGTATGGCCTGCACGAACGACTGGAAACCCCGGCGCTGTTGCGCGTGTTGCGTTCGCTCGGGTTGGATGCGGCCGCACGCTGGGATGGTCCGCCACCGACGGAATTGATGCCGCATAGGATCGCGACGCATCTGGCCCAAGCGATCTGCGCGCGCTTGCTGGACTTGCGTGACGCCGACCGCGATGTCTGGGACCGCGCCTTGCGCCTGCTCGGCGAGGCACTGGACGCGGCCGGACATCCGCTGCGTGACCTCGTTTCCGAGTTGCCGAACGCGATGCCGCGCCAGTTGCTCGAAGTGTTGCGACCGGCGCGGACAACCCTCGCGGCGGTGCCGTCGCCGCGACCCGACTTGCCGTTGTCGGTCTCGACGCTGCTCACTGGATCGCGCCACAGCCCGAGTCTGGTGGGTCAAATCGAAAAGGAGCTTGCATCAGCCGATCGCGCCGACTGGCTGGTGTCCTTCATCAAATTCAGCGGCATCCGTCCTTTGCGCGAGGCCCTACAGCGGTTCACCGGACAACCGACGGATGCGGGCAAGGGACCCCGGTTGCGAATCGCCACCACGTCCTACCTCGGTGCGACCGATCCGGAAGCGCTGGCCTTCCTCGTCGGCCTGCCGAATACCGAAGTCCGAGTCAGCTACGACACCCATCGCACACGGCTGCATGCCAAGGCCTACGTGTTCCATCGCCGCACCGGTTTTGGCGCCGCCTACATTGGCTCGGCCAATGTCTCGCGTGTGGCGCTGGACCAAGGACTGGAGTGGACCGCGCGCATCAGCCAGCAGGAACTGCCGCACCTGTGGCGCCAGGTCACGGCCGGTTTCGAGATGCATTGGGAAGATGGCGCCGAGTTCGAACCGCTGACCCACGACGATCTCGGTCGTTTCGAAGACGCGGTTCGTTCCGAACGTGGTGAAACAAACGGCGCAATACCGATACGCCCGTTTTTCGACCTGCGTCCGTATGGCTTCCAGCAGCAAATCCTCGACGACCTCGCCGCCGAGCGTGCTTCCGGCCGCCATCGGCATTTGGTGATCGCCGCTACCGGAACCGGCAAGACCCTGCTGGCGGCGTTCGACTACCAGCGCGTCTGCCGCGAAGCCGGCGGCAGTCGTCTGCGACTGCTGTTCCTCGCGCATCGCAAGGAGTTGCTGGAGCAGGCACGGCACAGCTTCCGCGAAGTGCTGCGTGACGACGGCTTCGGCGAGTTGGTGGTGGATGGCGGCAGGGCACAGCAGGGCGATCACCTGTTCTGTTCGGTGCAGAGCTGGCGCAGCCAGGAACTCGACCAACTCGACCCCGCACACTTCGATTACGTCGTCCTCGACGAGGCGCATCACGGCTCGGCCAGTTCCTACCAAGCCATCCTGCGCCATTTGCGGCCGCGCATCCTCCTCGTCCTCACCGCCACGCCGGAGCGCATGGACAGCATCGATATCCGTGCCGATTTCGGCGGCAGCTACAGCCACGAACTTCGCCTGCCGGATGCCGTGGAAGCGCGATTGCTGGCGCCGTTCCACTACTACGGCATCGATGACCATCCTGATGTCGATCTGTCTAAGGTCCGATGGAGCGCAGGCCGGTATGAGCCAGCGGAGCTTGAGAAAGTATTCGGAGGCAACGACGCGCGTGCACTATGGATACTGCGCCAACTCCATGAGCACGTCGCCAATCCGCGACAGATTCGCGCGCTCGGGTTCTGCGTCAACCAGGCGCACGCTGGCTTCATGGCGAAGTACTTCAATGATCGCGGCATCCCCAGCATCGTGCTGACCGCAGAATCGCCACGCGACCTTCGCGAGCGCGCGCGCCAGCAGTTGGTCGCGCGTCAGGTCAACGTGATCTTCACCGTCGACCTCTACAACGAGGGCGTGGACATTCCCGAGGTCGATACGGTCCTGCTGTTGCGCCCGACCGAAAGCCTGACCGTGTACCTGCAGCAACTCGGACGCGGCCTGCGCCTGCATCCGGAGAAGGCACAACTGACCGTGCTCGACTTCATCGCCCCACAGAACCGACAGTTCCGATTCGCCCAGCGATTCCGAGCCTTGAGCTTAGGCAAGCCCGGCGAGCGTCCGCGCATCGACAAGGAAGTTGAAGAGGGCTTCGGCTGGCTGCCAAGTGGTTGCCTGATCCGGCTCACCAAGAAGGCCCAACAACACGTGCTGGACAACATCCGTGCCCAGATCGGTCTCAATCGGCCACGATTGGAGCACGAACTGCGCAGCCTGATGCAGCAACTCGGTCGTCGACCCTGCCTGCAGGAGATCCTCGACCATCTGGTCTGGGACAGTCCCGAAGACCTGCTCGCCAAGGGTCCGCCGTGCGAACTGCTGGGATTGTCGTCGGCAATCGAACGCAAGCGCGCGCCGGGCGCAAAGCGACTGCAGCGCGGCCTGCGCGAACTCGCGGCGTGCGACGACCCCGAACTGCTCTTCGCGCTCGTCTACTGGCTCTCCCAAGGCATCGGTGCCGCACCGGACGATCCGGTGTTGGGCGCGATCACGCTCAGCCTGCTCTGGGGCCATCCACGGACAAGTGTCCAGACGGTGCTGGATGGCTTGCGGGCCCATCCGCATTGGAGCGAGGATGTGCGCGACGTCGCCGAGTGGCGGTTGCCGCAACTGCTGTCGCCACCTGCGCGCCGCTTCGCGCACCTGACGGGGCCACTGCGCCTGCATTCGCACTACACCCGCGAGCAGATCCTCATCGCGCTGGGTGTGCAGGGTTTCGACGGCGCCGGCAATTTCCGCGAAGGCGTGCTGCACGTGCCCGCGCGCAAGGTCGATGCTTTCTTCGTCACCATCGACAAGGACGCGAAGTCCTTCTCGCCACAAACCATGTACGAGGACTACGCGCTCAAGCCCGACGAGTTCCACTGGCAGTCGCAATCACGCACCACCGCGCGGGGCGAGACCGGACAGCGCTACCTGCATCACGCGGCGCGGGGCTACACGCCCCTGCTGTTCCTGCGGCGTGCCAAATTGCAGCCGAACGGGCTGACCGAGCCGTTCTGTTACATGGGGCCACTCGAGTACCTGCGCCACAGCGGCGACACGCCCATCAGCATCGTCTGGCGCTTGAAGCATCCGATGCCGCCCGCGGTGTTCGAGATGGCACATCGACTGGTGATCTGAGCGCGGCCGCGCCGTGCGCACAAGGACTCTTGCATCCGTTGAGCGGCCCGGATTGGATACCGTTGGCCTGGCTCGAACGACTAATCCTCAGTGAAAAATCTGGCGCGCCCGGAGGGATTCGAACCCCCGACCACTGCCTTCGGAGGGCAGTACTCTATCCAACTGAGCTACGGGCGCGAGGCGGGCAGTCTAGCGTGCGCGGTGTGGCGCCGGCCAGCAATGGCGCCGGCGCGTGGCGTGGTTCATTGCGCAGTGAGGTTGCCGAGCGCGACCGCGAGCAGTGCGCGGGTGCCGATGCGCAGGGCTTCTTCGTCGAGGAAGAACTCGGGCGAGTGGTTGCTTGGGGCCTTGCTCGGGTCGGTGCCGCGCGGGGTGGCGCCGATGAAGAAGAACGTGGCCGGGACTTCGCGGGCGTAGTAGGCGAAGTCTTCCGCGCCCATGGTCAGGCCAGGGTCGACGACGTTGTCAACACCGACCACCGACTGCAGCAGCGGCAGCACCTTCGCGGTCAGCGCGGGGTCGTTCATGGTGACCGGGTTGCCGAGGTCGCGCGGGTCGGCCTCGGACACCGGGATCGCGTGCGTGACGCTGGCGCCGTGTGCGGCGGCGGTGTGGTCGGCGATGCGGCGCAGGCGCGTGTAGACGTCGGCGCGCATGGCTTCGTCGAAGGTGCGGATGGTGCCTTCGAGCGTCACTTCGTCGGGGATGATGTTGTAGCGCACGCCGCCGTGGATGGCGCCGAAGGTGACCACCACCGGCCAACGCGAAATGTTCATCTCGCGACTGACGATCTGCTGCGCCGAGCCGATCAGCTCTGCCGCGACCACCACCGGATCGACCCCACCCCAGGGGCGCGAGCCGTGCGTCTGGCGACCGCGCACCTTGATCGTGAAGCGGTCGGACGCTGCCATCAGCGGGCCCGGGCGCACGCCGATCTGGCCGACGTTGAGCGTGCTCATCACGTGCAGGCCGAACATCGCCTGTGGCTTGGCATCGGCGAACAGGCCCTCGGCCAGCATCTGGGTCGCGCCGCCCAACTCGCCGTCGGGCGGGCCTTCCTCGGCCGGCTGGAACACGAACACGACCTCGCCCGCCAGCTGCTCGCGCATGCCGACCAGCGCCTCGGCCACGCCCATCAGGATCGCGGTATGCGCGTCGTGGCCACAGGCGTGCATGACGCCGACCTGCTGGCCACGAAAGTCGGCCGTGGCGCGCGATGCGAACGGGAGATCGACGCGTTCGGTCACCGGCAGCGCATCCATGTCGGCGCGCAGTGCGATGCGCGGACCGGGCTTGCCGCCCCTGAGCACTGCGACGACACCGGTGTGCGCGATGCCGACCTTCGGCTCCAGCCCGAGCGCGCGCAGGTGCGCAGCGACCACGCCCGATGTGCGCGTCTCGCGGTTGCCGAGCTCCGGGTGCTGGTGCAGGTCGCGTCGCCAGGCCAACACCTTGGCATCGACCGCGGCGGCCGGCGCCTGCACATCCGCTGCGGCAACGGGAAACGCGGCAAGGATCAAGGCACTGGCGAACAGGCGATGCAGCATGAGGGCGACTCGAGCGTGGCGGGCGGCAAGACTAGCGCGATCATCGCGGTGGCGGCGGCACCGTCGCTACCGTCGAGACATGGTCCAGTCGGCTTCGCGACTGGCCAAGCTTTGCCGACATGGCTACGACAAACACTTGCGACTGGTTCCAGGCTGCTCGGTGCCGGCGATACCAGGCCCTGGAACCCATGGGCATCAGTCAATACCGGCTCGCCAAGGAGATCGGCGTGCCGCAGCGGCGCATCGGCGAGATCGTGGCGGGCACACGCGCCGTCACCGTGGATACGGGCCTGCGCTTGTCGCGATTCTTCGGCACGTCCGAGGGCTTCTGGACGGGCTTGCAACTCGACTACGACGCCGCGACTGCCAAGAACGCACTGGCCAAGGAACTGGCGCAGATCAAGCCTTGGGCCACGGCAGCCTGACGCTCCTGCGACTGCGCGCGAAGACTCGCGCACTGGTCCCGCGAGTACCAGCGCGCAGACGATCGCCAAGGCGGGCTCGTTCCGCCACCGTGAAGGAGCGGTGAAGCGCGCGCGGCCCGCGGCATCGCACTCGCGCCTGGTCACGGGCACGGTTGCGCAATGACCGCAGTGGTGGCCGAATGTCCGCTCACGAGGGGGACGATGAGCATGATGCACTCGATGGCGCGGGCGTTGCTGGTGCTGTTTCTCGCGTGCGCGGCGGTCGCTGCGCGTGGCGCCGAAGCGCCCGCGGACTGGCGCCAGGTCGCGCTCGATCAGGTGCGCGCCGCGGCAGCGGGTGCGCCCGCGCCGGCAAGTATCGCGAGCGTCGCCGCGCGGCCTTGGCAGGTCTCGGCGCAGTTGTACGTGGGCGGTGAGGTCGTCGCTTTCGAGGCGTCCATCGGCAGTACGCTGGTTGCCGCGGCGACGGAAGTAGGCGCGCGCTTTCGGCGCTCGCTCGCTCCCGACCTGCTGCGCGGCGGCCGCCTGTTTCTGACCGTGCGCGGTCCCGGCGTCGACGGCATGCTGGTCGAGTACGAGGGCAAGGCGTTGGCCGTGGTCGGGGATGTCACCGCCGTGCCGACCTTTGACCGGGCGCAGGTGCTCGCCACCGTGCGCGACCAGCGCGACTACCTGTTGCGCCAAATCGATCCGGTGCACCATGGCTTCTTCAAGGTCTACAGCGCGCGCTTTGATCGTTCGCAGTCGCGACTGCGCGTCACCTACACCGCCTCGGCGCTGTGGACGCTGCTGCAGTTGCGCGAACTCGAACCCGACCCGCGCATCGACGCCGTGCTCGGTCCGGCTGCGGAGTTTCTGTTGTCGATGCAGGTGCGCGATGGCGAACACCGCGGCGCCTTCCACTACGCGCTCGATCCGGTCAGCGGCGAAAAGCGCGAGCGCTACGTCGTGGGCACCGCGTCCAAGTCCATATTCACCTTGCTCGAACTGCATCGCCGCTCCGGCGAGCGCCGCTTCCTGGACGCCGCGAATGCCGCCGGGCAGTGGCTGCTCGGGCGCGTGCAACGCGATGGCCGCGTGCTCGCGGTGACGCTGCGCAGTCGCAGCAGCGGTCAATGGGAGACGCCACCGCAGCAGTCGGTGCTGTATTCCTGCGAGACCCTGAGCGCGCTGTCGCGGCTCTACGGCGCGACCCAGGATCGGCACTACCGCCGCGCCGCGCGCCGCATCGCCGAGCGTCTGCTGCAGCAGGGAGCGCAAGGCGGCTTCGTGTTCGGCGACGACTTCCGCAGACCGAACACGGTCTCGACCAGCTGGGTGGCGATGGCATTGCTCGACTACACCGCGGCGGTGCGCGACGAGCGCATGCAGCGCGCGTTGTTCACTGCGGCCGACCAGGTGCTGTTGCGTCAGATCGAGATGGGCAACAACCTGCTCGACAACGGCCGCTACTTCGACACCTGGGCCACCAGCGGCAACGGCTGGATGAACGAGGTGCTGGTGCCGGTGTACCAGCGCTGCCTCGACACCGGTCGCGCCGGCTGCGAGCGCTACCGCATCGCGATGAACCGCTCGGCGCGCTGGCTGCTGCAAAACACCTACACCCCGGCCAACTCCTACCACCTGCCGAACCCGGCGCGCGCGCGCGGCGGCGCCATCCGCAACTCGAAGGTGGAAGCGGTGCGCACCGACGCCGTCTGCCACGCCGCCAACAGCCTGGTCGGCCTGCTGCAACTGCCGCCAACGACGCTGCGCGACCCACGCTACCCGCTGTGAGCCGATAGACTCGCGCATCCACCATGCGCCGCAAGCCGAAAAAGTTTCCGCTGCACCCCGCGCACCCCGAACGCGTCTGCTGGGGTTGCGACAAGTACTGCCCGGCGGATGCGCTGGCCTGCGGCAACGGCTCCGGCCGCACCCTGCATCCGGCCGAGATGATCGGCGACGACTGGTACGAACACGGCGACTGGGGCATCGACCCCGACACCGTGGCCAAGACGCGGGCGAAGCAGAATGCCTGATCCCTGCCGCTGCGCCTACCGGCCGATCGGGTACCCCGGCCTGATCCAGGTCAAGCGCGCATGGGTTTCGCACTCGTGCCGCGCCTTGCCGGCTGACGCCGGGTTCCTAGCCTCCTAAGCTGCGCTGTTTCTCGCACACGCCCATCTTGCCCCGGAGCCGCCGATGTCGATCCTGTTGCACCGCCTCTCCTTCCTGTCCGTGCTGCTGGTCGTGATCGCGGCATCCGATTTCGCGTTCGCCCAGTCCGGCGCGCTGACGGCGGGCGGCCGGCACACCTGCGCCATCACCGACGCTGGGAGCGTGAAGTGTTGGGGCGACAATGGCAGCGGCCAGCTCGGCAACGACACGACCACGAACAGCACCACGCCGGTGGCGGTCAGCGGGCTCGCCAACGTCGCGGAGATCGCGGTGGGAAATTCCCACACCTGCGCGCGGCTGACGGATGGCACCGTGCGCTGCTGGGGCTGGAACATCAGCGGTCAACTCGGAAACGGCACCACCTCGAACAGCACCACGCCCGTAGCGGTCAGCGGGCTCGGCAACGTCGCGAACATCGCGGCGGGAGATTCGCACACCTGCGCACGGCTGACGGATGGCACGGTGAGCTGCTGGGGCTGGAACATTAACGGTCAACTCGGAAACGGCACCACATCGAGCAGCACCACGCCGGTAGCGGTTAGCGGGCTCGCCAATGTCGCGAACATCGCGGCGGGCTACCGCCACACCTGCGCGCAGCTCATTGATGGGACGGTGCGCTGCTGGGGCTACAACGCCTCCGGCCAACTCGGAAACGGCACGACATCGAACAGCACCACGCCGGTGGCGGTCAGCGGGCTCGCCAACGCTGCGGGAGTCGCGGCGGGCTTCACCCACACCTGCTCACTGCTCACGGATGGCACGGTGCGCTGCTGGGGCAACAACGGCAACGGCCAACTTGGCAATGGCACGACCACGCAGAGCACCACGCCGGTGGCGGTCAGCGGGCTCGCCAACGCCGCGGAAATCGCGGCGGGGTACTCCCACACGTGCGCGCGGCTGACGGATGGCACGGCGCGCTGTTGGGGCAACAACGACAACGGCCAACTCGGCGACGGCACGACCATGCAGAGCACCACGCCGGTGGCGGCCAGCGGGCTGGCCAATGCCGCAGCGATCACGACAGGGTCCCACCATGCGTGCGTGCGGCTCGCGGAGGGCACGCTCCGATGCTGGGGCTACAACTACTCCGGCCAACTCGGCAACGGGACGATCGCGGATAGCACCCGGCCAGTGGCAGTCAGCGGGCTTGCCGACCTCGCGCAGATCGCGGCGGGCGGCTACCACACTTGCGCGCGACTGACGGATGGCACGGTGCGCTGTTGGGGCCGCAACGCGGAGGGCCAGGTCGGCGACGGCACGACGGCGCAAAGCGGCACGCCGGCACCGGTCAGCGGGCTAGCCAACGTCGCGCAAGCCACGGCGGGCGGCTTGCACAGCTGCGCCCGGCTGACGCAGAGCACGGTTCGCTGCTGGGGCTACAACGGCAGCGGCCAGCTCGGCAACGGCACGAACACGGACAGCACCACGCCGGTGGATGTCATCGGGCTCAGCGACGCCGCGGAGATCGCGACAGGTGGCTCGCACAGCTGTGCGCGGCTCTCGGATGGCACGGCGCGCTGTTGGGGCAACAACGGCAACGGCCAGCTCGGCAACGGCACGTACGCGGCCAGCACCACGCCGGTGGCGGTCAGCGGGCTCGATAATGTTGCGAAGATCACGGCGGGCTATCGCCACACCTGCGCGCAGCTCATTGATGGGACGGTGCGCTGCTGGGGCTACAACGCCTACGGCCAACTGGGCGACGGCACGACTACTGAGAGCACCGTGCCGGTGGCGGTTACCGGGCTCGCCAACGTCGCGCAAATCGCGGCGGGCACCAATCACTCATGCGCACGGCTGGCGGATGGACAGGCGCGCTGCTGGGGTCGCAACAGCGAAGGCCAACTGGGCAACGGCACGACCACGCAGAGCGCCACGCCCGTGGCGGTCAACTGGTTCGGCGACGTTGCGGAGATCACGCTGGGAGAGTGGCACACCTGCGCACGGCTCACGGATGGCGTGGTGCGTTGCTGGGGTGGCAACTGGTACGGCCAGCTCGGCGATGGCACGCATTTGGACAGCACCACGCCGGTGGCCGTCAGCGGGCTCCTCAACTTCGCCGGGATTGCGGCGAGCGCGACCCACACCTGTGGGCGGCTCGCGGATGGCACGGCGCACTGCTGGGGCTGGAACCGTTACGGGCAGCTCGGCGACGGTGGCGGCGACGTCTACTACCCGACACCGCAATGGGTGATCGGCTCGCCCTTCGTCAACCCGGAGATCTTCGACGACGGCTTCGAGACCGCGCTCCGCCGCTGATGTGCCGGAGGCGCGGTGTTGCGGTGACGGCGGGCGCCAGGAAGGCTGGGGCGCTCATGCTGCACCGCAAAACACGCGCTTGAAACAGACGTTTGATTTGTGACCCGGTTGGCATTAGTGTCGGCAGCGTCGTCAGCACGGCAAGCAAGATCGTGCGGCGGCGAACCAGGCAAACCACGAGGGGAAAACCATGATCCGCACACTGCTGTCCCGGCTCTTGCTCGCTTTCGCGCTGCTCGGCGTCGTGCCGCTGGCCAACGCCCAGAGCACCTACACGCAAACCCGTCATCCGATCGTGCTGGTGCACGGCCTGCTCGGTTTCGATTCGCTGTTCGGCGTCTACGACTACTGGTACGGCGTGCCGTCCGACCTGCGGTCCGGCGGCGCCCGCGTGTTCGTCGCGAACGTGTCTTCGTCGAACTACACCGAGGTGCGCGGCGAACAGTTGATCCGCGACCTGGTCAACCTGCGCGCGGTCTACGGCTACCAGAAGTTCAATCTGATCGGACACAGCCATGGCGGACCGACCGCGCGCTATGTCGCGTCGGTGCGGCCGGACCTGGTCGCCTCGGTGACTTCGGTCGGTTCGCCGCACAAGGGCAGCAAGGTGGCCGATGCGCTGGCGACGACGCTGCCGGAAGGCTCACCGCTGCGGCCGCTGGTCGCGGGCTTCGTCGACGCGCTCTCGGTTCTGATCGAGTTCCTCTCGGGTGATGATGACCCGCAGTACGCGCTCGGCGCGCTGGCTTCGTTGTCTTCCTCCGGCTCGGCTGCGTTCAATGCGCGCCATCCCCAGGGCATGCCGACCACCAGCTGCGGCCAGGGCGCGGCCAGCGTCAACGGCGTGCGCTACTACTCCTAGGGCGGCACCTCGGTACTGACCAACGTGCTCGACGCCAGCGACGCGATGATGGGCGCCGGCGCGCTGTTCTTCGGCTGGGAGCAGAACGACGGTCTGGTCGGGCAGTGCTCCTCGCACCTCGGCGCGGTGCTGCGCGACAACTACGGCTGGAACCACCTCGACGAGGTCAACCAGATCTTCGGCCTGCGCGGGCTGTTCGCGTCGAACCCGGTGTCGGTAATCCGCGCCCATGCCAATCGGCTGAAGTACGCCGGGCTCTGAGCGCGCGTCGCCCATGCTGCGTCTACCCGGAGTGATTCGGCGCAACCCGATTCACTCCGTTTTCGCCGGCATCGCGCTGCTGATCGTCGCGATTGGCGTCTGGCACACGCAGCTGGAAATCGATGCGCACAAGAGCCGTGTCGCCGAGCGCGAGGCGCGTTCCCTTCCCGCACCGCCCGCAGCGACCGGGATCAACGCGAGCTCGGTTGCGATAGCGGCGCCAGCGTTGCTGCCGCAGAAGCAGCCGCAACTCGAGTGGCCCGCCTCGCTGCGCGACAGCGAACCCGACGGCGCAGTGACCCTCGACGCGCTCGGCCAGGTGCAGCCGAGCATCGAGCTGCGCCGCCTGTTCGACTACTTCCTGAGCGCCCTTGGCGAACGCGATGTCGCGGCGATCCGCGCGCTGCTGCTGGCGCATGTGCGCGACCGCCACGGCGACGCCATCGCCAACCAGGTCGCGGCGCTGTTCGACCGCTATGTCGACTACCAGCAGGCGCTCGCGGCAATGAACGCCCCCCCGGGCGAAGCCTTGCGCGAACGCCTCGAGCGCGTGCGCGACCTGCGCCATCGGCTGCTCGATCCGGCCATGGCCGAGGCCTTCTTCGGCGACGAGGAGCGCTACACCGAGTACGTTCTCGATCGTCGCGACGCGCTCGCCGATCGCTCGCTCGATGCGGTCGAGCGCGATCGGCGCCTGCAGGAACTCGATGCGCGCCTCGCCCCCGAACAACGCGCGCAGATGCAGGAAGCGAACACTGCGCTGCTGGTCGATGAGCAGAACCGCCAGTTCGACGCGCTGCGCCTCGACCCCGCCCAGCGCCAGGCCGAACGCGAAGCGCTGTTCGGCGGCGAGGCGGCACAACGACTGGCCGCCGCCGATGCCGAACAGACCGCGTGGGATGCGCGCGTCGCTGCCTACGTGCAGGCACGCAACGCGCTGCGCGCCGACGCCCGCCTCGACACCGCCGCGCGCGACCGCGCCATCACCGCGCTGCGCGCCCGCAGCTTCGACGCCGCCGAGCAGCGCCGCATCGCCTCACTGGAAGCAATCGGGCAGCTGTAGCGCGCTGTGGGTCCGGTCCCGCAGGAGCGGAGACTCAGGGATCTGCGAGCCCAGGCGCATCCAGGTCGACATTGCCGCCCGACAGCAGCAGCCCGATGCGTTGGCCGCGGAAGCGTTCGCGGTGCGCGCGCAGCACGGCGTAGGTGATCGCGGAACTCGGCTCGACGACCAGCTTGAGGCGCTCCCACAGGCGCCGCATCGCCGCACGCACGGCGGCGTCGTCCACCGTCAGCACCTCGACCTGGTGCGCGTGCAGGATGCTGCGATTGACCTCGCCGATGGTCGCGAGCAAGCCATCGCAGATCGAGTCCGGGCGCTCGACCGCGACCACGCGTCCGGCGGCGAGCGAGCGTTGCGCGTCGTCGGCACCGCTGGGTTCGGCACCGACCAGCACGGTATGCGGCGAACGCGCGCGCAGCGCGGTGGCGCAGCCGGACATCAGGCCGCCGCCGCCGACCGGGGCGATGAAGGCATCGAGGCCATTGACCTGGTCGAGCAGCTCCAGCGCCGCCGTGCCCTGACCAGCGATCACCAGCGGGTCGGTGTAGGGATGCACCAGGCGCGCGCCGCGTTCGCGCTTGATCGCGCTGCACGCGGTCTCGCGTGCGGCGAGCGTCGGCGCGCAAGTGTGCACGATGCCGCCGGCCTCGACGATGTTGCGCAGCTTGAGCGCGTTGGCGTTCGCCGGCACCACGATGTGCGCCGGAATGCCGCGCAGCGCCGCCGCCAGCGCCAGCGCGGCACCGTGGTTGCCGGAGGAATGCGTGACCACGCCGCGCGCCGCATCCGCGTCGTCGAGCGCGAACACGGCATTGCAGGCGCCACGGAACTTGAATGCGCCGACGCGCTGCAGGTTCTCGCACTTGAAGTGCACGCGCGCGCCGATCTCCTCGTCCAGCGCCTCGTCGCGCAACACCGGCGTCAGCCGCGCATGCGCCGAGATGCGGTGACGTGCCAGTTCGACGTCGGCGATGCTGGGCAGGGTCTCGGACATGCGCAATTCCCGGTTTCGGTCGCCGCGATCTTATCGGAGCGGCGCGGGCTGCTGATAAAGTGCCGCGATGCCCGCAGCCTGCCGCACGCGCAGCGAACCCGCCTGATGCTCGATACCGAAGCCCTGCACGAAACACCGGAAGGAATTGCGCTGCGCCTGCGCGCTGCGGGGCCGGCGCCGCGGGCGTTGGCCTGGCTGGTCGATGCCGGCATCCGCCTCGCGGTGTTCATGTTCGCGTCGATCCCGATCTCCTTGCTCGGCGAAAGCGGACAGGGCCTGCTGCTGATCCTGCTGTTCGTGCTGATGTGGGTGTACCCGATCGCGTTCGAGCTGTTCATGGACGGGCAGACGCCGGGCAAGCGCGTGGTCGGTCTGCGCGTGGTGCACGCCAATGGCACACCGGTTGGTTTCACCGCATCGCTGATCCGCAATTTGATGCGCACCGTCGATGCGCTGCCGATTGGCTATGCGTTCGGGTTCTTCAGCTGCGTGATCGACCCGCATGCGCGACGTCTCGGTGACCTGGTCGCGGGCACGCTGGTGGTGCATGCCGATCGCCTCAAGCACGACCTGGCGATCCCGGCGGTGCCCGCTTTCGTGCCGATGCTGGCGCTGCCCGCCGACGAGCATGCGGTCGTCGTTGCCTATGCCGAGCGCAGCGCGCAACTGACCGAGGCGCGCCAGATCGAACTTGCGGCGCTGCTGCCGCAACTGACCCAGGCGCGCGGCGCGACCGCGGTGCAGCGCCTGCTCGGCTTCGCCAACCACATCGTCGGTCGCTGATGCGCCAGGACCAGTTCAGCAGCCGCCACGAAGGCGAATGGCAGGCACTCGGCGCCTGGCTCGATCACGCGCGCCATCCGC
>Ga0073899_10003037_pt1 | contig 15010 bp, 13 predicted proteins | sample KloWWTmetaKNB5Ph_FD_88975 | JGI IMG/M metagenome (GOLD analysis project Ga0073899, IMG submission 88975) | Active sludge microbial communities from Klosterneuburg, Austria, studying microevolution and ecology of nitrifiers - Klosterneuburg... | ecosystem: Engineered > WWTP > Aerobic digester >...
GGCGTCATGGTGGTCGTCGGCGTTCCGCCGGAGCCGACTCCCGTCGCCGCGTTCTCGCTGATCCAGGGCAATCGCCGCCTCGCTGGATCGCTCATCGGCGGCATCCGCGAGACGCAGGAGATGCTCGACTTCTGCGGCGCGCACGGCATCACCGCCGACGTCGAGGTGATCCCGATGCAGCAGGTCAACGAGGCGTGGCAGCGTTTGGAAACGGGCGACGTCAAGTACCGCTTCGTGATCGACATGTCGTCGCTGAGCGGCGTCTGAAGGAGGATGGAGCGATGAACTCTGCTACTCCCAACCGCACCACGGACGCTGTTCTCTCGCTCGCCGTCGCTGTCGCTTCGGCGGGTTCCGTCGCACCCGCGGCAGCGCAGGGTGCGCCGGCGACGGTGAATCAGTCGATCACCCGCGCCGGCGACCAGGCTTCCGTGGCCGGCCCGGCCGATTTCTTCACCGGCCGCGTGCGGGTCGATCCGGTCTGGCCGGCCGACGGGCAGATCAATGCGTCGGGCCACTGGGTGACCTTCGAGCCTGGCGCCCGGTCGGCCTGGCACACGCATCCGGCGGGCCAGCAGCTCGTCGTGCTCACCGGCGTCGGCCTGACGCAGGAATGGGGCAAGCCCGTGCAGACCATCCGCCCAGGTGACGTTGTCTGGTGCCCGCCGGGCGTCAAGCATTGGCACGGTGCGACGCCGACCACGGCGATGACGCATCTCGCGGTCACCGGCACGTCGGACGGGAAGAACGTGAGCTGGATGGAGAAGGTGAGCGATGAGCAGTACCAAGGCAAGTGAGCGGCCGACGCGGCGCGCGTGGATGGCGGCGGCATCGGCGATGCTCGCGACGCTGTCGAGACCGGCGATGTCCGTCACCTCCCAGGAGCCCATGACCATGGCCACTGCCAAGACCCTCTCCCCCAGGCAGCAGGCCATTGCGCCGATCACCGCCGCGGCGGCCGTCGGCGACATGCCGCGCCTGAACGCCGCACTGGCGCAGGGGCTCGACGCCGGGCTGACGATCAGCGAGACGAAGGAACTGCTGGTGCAGCTCTACGCCTATGCAGGCTTCCCGCGCAGCCTGAACGCGCTTGGCGAGCTGATGAAGGTGCTGGAGGCGCGCCGCCAGCGCGGCGTGCAGGATGCGCCGGGTCGCGAGCCCGCGGCGCCCATCCCCAAGGGCAAGGAACTGCTCGCGCTCGGCACTGCGAACCAGACCCAACTGATCGGCGCACCGGTCAGGGGGCCGCTATTCGAGTTCGCGCCCGCGATCGACGAGTACCTGAAGACCCATCTGTTCGGCGACATCTTCGCCCGCGACAACCTCGACTGGCAGAGCCGCGAACTGGCCACCGTGGGCATGCTGGCGGCGATGCAAGGCGTCGAGTCTCAGTTGCAGTCGCACATCGCCGTCAGCATGAACGTGGGCTTGACCGCTGCGCAACTGCGCGAGGTGGCCGACGTGCTGGCCGAAGCGGGTCAGGCCGACGCGACACGGAGAATCCGGGCCGCTCTCGAGCGGCACCTGACGGGCCCTACCCGATGAAAGACCGCCGATGACCAAGCTCGACATCTTCCAGCGAGAACTGGCAGGCGAAGTGATCTCGTTGCGCGACCCCGAGTACCCGAAGATCGCCGCGCTGATCGCCGAGGCGCAGCGCATCACCGCCGAGATGAACACCGGCTACCGCGACCCGGCTGAGGTGCGCGTGCTGTTCAGCCGCCTGGCGGGCGCAACGGTGGACGAATCGTTCTGGCTGCTGCCACCGTTCTACACCGACTTCGGCAAGAACATCCGCGTCGGGCGCAACGTGTTCATCAACCACGCCTGCGAGTTCATGGATCGTGGCGGCATCACCATCGGCGACGATGTGTTGATCGGCCCGAAGGTGAACCTGGTCACGATCAGCCACCCGCTGGACCCGGCGACGCGCCGATCGACGCACTGCGCGCCCATCGTCATCGAGAAGGGCGCGTGGCTGGGCGCAGCGGTGTCGGTGATGCCGGGCGTGACCATCGGCGAGAACGCGGTCGTGGCGGCCAACGCGGTGGTGACGCGCGACGTGCCGCGAAACACCGTGGTTGGCGGCATCCCGGCGCGGTTCATCCGGCACATCAGTGAGGCGGGATCCGAAGTCTTCGGTGCGGAAGCTGGGGCCGAGTCGCCACGGCGGCATGTATCGACAGTGGTCGATCAAGCCGGGAGCTTTTGACATGGACCGCTTGCGGCGGCCATCGCTGCGCCACGGCAGATACGGCGCTCGGACGGGGGCCGCGCTGCTGGCGATGGCGATCGCACTTTCCGCCCACGCCGCCGATGTCCGACGCGACCTTGGCGGTGCTTCCAACGCGCGCTCGGAGACGCAGGAGCAGCCCAGCATGTGGATGACCGTCGGCACACAGCGCTTCGCCGTGGCGCTCGAAGACAACCCCACGGCGCGGGCGTTTCAGCAGTTGCTGCCGATCACGCTCGACATGGAGGAGTTGAATGGCAACGAGAAGCATGCGGCGCTGCCGCGCAGTTTACCCACGCGCAGTGCCCGGCCCGGCACCCTCCGCGCGGGCGATGTGATGCTGTACGGCGACAACACGCTCGTGGTGTTTTACGAAACCTTCGCTTCGAGCTACAGCTACACGAGGATCGGCCGAATCGAAGGCAGCGCCGGGCTGGCCTCGGCGTTGGGTTCGGGCCATCAGCGCGTCACGTTTACGGTGCGGTGAGAAGCCATGCACCGAAGGTGCTCAAGCCCTTTTTCGAGCTTGCTGTCAAAGAGGCGCAGCGGTTGTCTGCTTTGTGACAACGTCGGTAATGGCCCGCTTTGGCCGCCAGTGTGAGTTCGAGGCGGCGCCAGGAAGCTGACCTCCGGCGCAAATGACTCAGCCGACCGAAGTCAGCTTGCAGCAACCCCCAGCGGGGACCCGGTCTCGGCCATCAAGCAACATTCATCCCCGAACCCGAGAGCAGCCGTTTAAGCCGCACAAGCCAGCCAAGGGCTTGAGTCACGGTCGCCTGGCACCATCCTGCTCTATCGCCTTGAGGACGAGATCGGCCATTGCCACGGGCTCGTCGCCGGCCTCCTCTTGCAGGCCCCGCACCGTGCCGTGTCTGTCCTGAATCTCTTCATCCTGGCTGGCCTTCAGCTTTCCCTCCAGCCGTTCGATGACGATCTCGATGCCGACGATGCCGCGCATCAACCTGTCGATGAATGAGGTGGGCGCGTCGCCGACGGACCACGGCATCGAACGTCGAGCCTCGTGAGCGTTGGTGAGGCGGTTCAGCATGTCGAGCATCCAGTCGCGATCCTCAATCGCGCGCGCAACTCCGTGCGCATGCGCCACCACGTAGTTCCAGGTGGGAACGACCTTGTCATGCTTCGCCTTGCTAGGGTACCAACCCGGCGTTATGTAGGCCTGCGGTCCCTGGAACATCACCACCGAGGGTGTGGCCGAGTCCAGTTCGCGCCAGACAACGTTGGCGCGTGAGACGTGCCCGATCAAGGTGCCCAGCGGCCCACGATCGCGATCCAGAAGAAAAGGCACATGGTTCGCGATGAGGCCCTCGCGGCCGTGGCACACCCAGGCGCCCAACGGGCGGAAAGCCATCAACGAAAAGAGGACCTCGCGATCCGTGAGTTGGTGCAGCGCGTTCACATACATGCGAGGTACCTCAGATCCCGATCAGCGCGTGCCGCACCAACAGCGCCGACAGCACGAACATGGTCACACCGATCAGGCCATCCAGCGCCTGCCACGACCTGGGCCGTGCAAACCACGGCGCCAGCCACCGCGCCCCAAAACCGAGCAGCGCAAACCAGAACAGGCTGGCGCCGCTGGCCCCCGCGATGAACCAGCCGCGCAGCGCCGCTGGCTGCTGGGCGCCAATGCTGCCGACCAACAGCACCGTGTCCAGGTACACGTGTGGATTGAGAAGCGTGAAGGCGGCCGCCTGTGCCACTGCCGCGCTGCGCCTCAGGCCCGCCCCACCCTTGGCGACGTTCAGCTGATGCACCTGCCGCGCGCGGCGCAGGGCTTGCCATCCATACACCGCCAGGAAGACGGCACCTGCCAGCGCGAGCACCCGTGCCAGCCCAGGGTTCTGCCCCAGGGCCTGCGCCATGCCCAGAACACCTGCCGCAATCAGGACGGCGTCTGCCACGGCACAGAACAGCACCACGCTGCCGACGTGCTCACGGCGCAGTCCTTGTCGCAGCACGAAGGCGTTTTGCGCGCCGATGGCCACGATCAGCCCGAAGCTCAAGACCAGGCCTTGGACGAAGACCGGGAAAGCGAAAGAAGTGGTTGTTGTCAGTGTCATGGTGCGCCGAGCTTGCCAGCCCAGGCGTATGTAGACAAACTAATCAGTCTAATGTTGATGAAGAGAATCTGAATCATGTTGGACTATGCCGCGCTCGCCGCACTGGCGGCAGTCATTCGGGAGGGCAGTTTCGAGCGCGCGGCCAGCGCGCTGCATGTCACGCCTTCGGCGGTGTCTCAGCGCATTCGCTCGCTTGAAGAGCGTGTGGGCTGCGCCCTGGTTGTGCGCGAACAGCCCTGCCGAGCCACCGAGACGGGTCGGCGCCTGTGCCAGCACGTGGACCGCGTACGGCTGCTCGAGCAGGAACTGCAAGGCACGCTGCCGGCGCTGGCGCCTGAAGGCGTCACCCGCGTGGCGCTGCCGATCGCGGTCAATGCCGACAGCCTGGCAACCTGGTTCGCTCCGGCGATTGCAGCCTTCGCGGCTGACGCCCCGGTGCTGGTGGAGCTCGCGGTGGATGACCAGGACCACACCACCGAGTGGCTGCGCAGCGGCGCTGTGCTCGCGGCCGTGACCGGCACGGGCCGTCCTGCCGCAGGTTGCAACAGTCGAGCTTTGGGCGCCATGCGCTACGTCGCGGCCGCCAGTCCGGCCTTTGTGGCGCGACATTTCGCAGACGGCATCGGGGCCGGCAGCCTGGCGCGAGCCCCCAGCCTGATCTTCAACGCAAAGGACGACTTGCAGGCCCGCTGGGCGCGGCGCCTTTGCCACAGGGACGTGACCTTGCCTCGGCATACCGTGCCTTCACCCCATGCGTTCGTCGCCGCAGCCACGGCGGGCATGGGTTGGGGCATGCAGCCTCTGTCGCTGATTGCCCAGCACCTGCAGGACGGTTCGCTGGTCGAGATGTTGCCCAACAGCCCGCTGGACGTACCGCTGTACTGGCAGCATGCGCGCGCCGCGTCGGCGTTGCTCGATGGGCTGACCCGCGAGATTCTTGCCGCCGCCGCACGTGCCCTGCTGCCACCTTGATGCACACACGGCTGAGCGCTGGTGACGGACATCGGCCGCTGGCTTCCTACGGAGGTCGGCGTGGAATGCGGAATGGCCGGTATCGCCGGTCTTGGGCGACAGTTCAGGGTCGGCCACTGCTGCCTGCGCACGTCGGCTATCCGGTAGCTCAATTTGGGAGTCAGCTTTCCGGCGATGAGATCGCTCAACCTGTTGTCGCTGGCCGACCCACAGCAGACAACCGCCGAGTCGTGAAGCTGCCGGTCGGCGGCCTACGGCTTGGTGGACGCAGCCTGTTGCGAGAACGAGAGTGCCACGAAGTCCACGAAGGCCCGGACGCGCGCTGCCAACTGGTGGTGCTGCGGATAGACCGCATGGATGTCTGCGTCCGGCGTGTGGTATTGCGGCAGCACATGCACAAGGCGCCCGATGCGCAGATAGCGCTCGATGTCCCATTCGGCGCGCATCAGGATGCCATGTCCATCGAGTGCCCAGTTGACGGCGATCTCGCCGTCGTTGGTCGTCAGGTTGCCACGAATCTTCACGGCCTGGGTCGTCGCGCTCTTGCCGCGCCCACTGGTCAGCCGCCACAGGCCATAGGCCTCTTCTCCCTGGCGGATGCCGATGCAGTTGTGTTTGGTGAGGTCATTGGGAACCTTCGGCAGACCACGCCTTGAAAGGTACGCAGGCGATGCGCAGAGCAGCCTGCGGTTCGGCGCAATATGGCGCGAAATCACGCGCGAGTCCGGCGGGGCGCCGAAGCGGATGCAGACGTCGAACGCGTCGTCGGTCAGCGGCGGCGGGTTCACCGACAGCTGCAGTTGCACTTCCACCTGAGGATGCTTGCGCACGAAGCGCGAGATCAGGGGAGCGACGTGACTGCGGCCGAAGCCCAGCGTCGCGTTGACCCGGAGCAGCCCTTTGGGTGTGGCCTTGGCCACGCCGAGCATCTCACCCATCTCGTCGATCTCTGCCAGGATGCGCCGTGCACGCTCCAGGTACATCTCTCCCTCGGGTGTCAGGCTCATACGCCGCGTCGTCCGAACCACCAACCTCACACCGAGGCGCGACTCCATCTGCGACAGGTGCTTGCTCACGGCCGGCGTGGTGATGCCCAGTTCACGACCCGCGGCACTCAAGCTGCCTGCTCGAGCAAGCGTGGAAAAGAAGCCCAGATCTGCTGGCTGGATACCGTTCGTCATGCGTCTTCGATTGTTGAACTCAGGTTAACTATGGCTTCACTGTAGTAGCGAACCGAAGGAGTGTCCAGCTCTTACAGTCTCCTCAACCCACCCACTTCATCGCTGACGGAGACCTCTATGAAGACCTACGAAATCGCAACGATTCCCGGTGACGGCATCGGCAAGGAAGTCGTTCCTGCCGGCCAGCAGGTGCTAGAAGCGCTCGTCCAGACGAGCACCAGCTTCCGCTTCAGGTTCCAGAATTTCGACTGGGGCGCCGACTATTTCCGCGAACACGGCGTCATGATCCCGGAAGGCGGCCTGGACGCGATCCGCCAAAAGGATGCCATCCTCTTCGGCAGCGCCGGCGATCCGCACATCCCCGACCACATCACGCTGTGGGGCCTGCGGCTGAAGATCTGCCAGGGCTTCGACCAGTACGCCAACGTGCGCCCGACGCGCATCCTGCCCGGCATCGACGGCCCGCTGAAGCGCTGCGGCCCGGACGAGCTGAACTGGGTCATCGTGCGAGAGAACTCGGAGGGCGAATACGCCGGTGTCGGTGGCCGCGTCCACCAGGGCCACCCGATCGAAGCCGCCACAGACGTTTGCATGATGACCCGGGCCGGCGTCGAACGCATCATGCGCTTCGCGTTCAAGCTGGCCCAGTCACGCCCCCGCAAGCTGCTGACCGTCATCACCAAGAGCAACGCCCAGCGCCACGCGATGGTGATGTGGGACGAGATCGCGCTGCAGATCTCCAAGGAGTTTCCGGACGTCACCTGGGACAAAGAACTCGTCGACGCTTCGACCGCGCGCATGATCAACCGCCCGGCCTCGCTGGACACCATCGTCGCGACCAACCTGCACGCCGACATCCTGAGTGACCTGGCCGCTGCGCTGGCCGGCAGCCTGGGCATCGCGCCCACCGGCAACATCGATCCGGAGCACCGCTACCCGTCGATGTTCGAGCCGATCCATGGCTCGGCCTTCGACATCATGGGTAAGGGTCTGGCCAACCCGATCGGCACCTTCTGGAGCTGCGTGATGATGCTCGACCACCTGGGCGAGCCTGAGGCCGCGCAACGCCTTATGAACGCTATCGAACAGGTCACGGCCAACGCGGCCCTGCACACGGGTGACCTCGGCGGCAAGGCCACCACTGCACAGGTGACCCAAGCCGTGTGCGAGCTGCTTGCCGCACCGCGTCAACGCAAGGCCGCCTGACCACCGCCTGACCTCCGCCTGACCCCTTCCCGACCCACGGGAGCTTCGAGCTCCCTTCATCTGCCCGCCATCGTTGCGGGCGCCATTCCAAGTCCATCGAACTGGAGACAGACATGCGCAGATTCAATCTTCGTACCCTGGCCGCCACGGCGGTTCTCGGCGGCAACCTGGCGCTGGGCCTGGCGTTGCCCGGCTCGGCGTTGGCGCAAGGATTCCCGAGCAAGCCCATCAACTACATCCTGCCGTTCAACGCGGGCGGCGAGTCCGACATCTCGGCGCGCTTCCAGCAGTCGGTTTTCAAGCAGGTGGCCGGCGTGGAGGTGGTCATCCAGTACATGGCCGGCGCCGGTGGCGCGCAGGCGTGGTCGCAGCTCAACTCGATGCCCAATGACGGCTACACAATGATGGGCATCAACCTTCCGCACACCGTGCTGCAGCCGCTGCAGAAGGAGGTGGGCTACCAGACGGATGACCTGACGCCCATCAATTACTTCCATTACACGCCCGACGCGATCTTTGTCGTCAAGGACAGTCCCTTCAAGACGCTGAAGGACCTGATCGACTACGCAAAGAAGAACCCGGGCATGGTCACGATGAGCGGCTCGGGCTCCAACTCGTCGAACAACCTGGCGCAGGTGCGATTCGACGAGCTGGCCGGCATCAAGACCACCTACATCCCGTTCAGCGGCACCGGCCCGGCCGTCACCGCCATCCTGGGCAAGCAGACCGTGGCCGGCTTCAACTACGCGCCGTCGGGCATCGCCCATGCCGACAAGATGCGAATGCTGGCCGTGGCCGCAGAGAAGCGCATGCCCGCGTTCCCGGACGTGCCGACCTTCCGCGAACTGGGCTTCGAGCTGGTGGGCGGCGCCTATCGGGGTCTGTCTGTGCCGAAGTCGACGCCCCAGGACGTCCGCCAGAAGCTGTCCGACATCATCAGCGCCATCAATGCCGAGCCCGGCTTCAAGAAAAAGATGGAGGACGGCGGGTTCGTCCTGACCGACATCGGCAACAAGGACATGCCCACGTTCATGGCCGAGAAGAAGAAGGAGTACGCTGCACTGGCCGTGAAGCTCGGCATCAAGAAGCAGTGATTCGGGCAGGTCACGACCATGGACATCCTGCAATACCTGCTTGATGCCCTGACGCCCCTCAACTTGGTGCTCGCACTGGTTGGGGTGGCGTTGGGCACGCTCATCGGGGCCCTTCCGGGCCTGTCCGCCACCATGGCTGTGGCCATCCTGGTTCCGTTCACCTTCACCATGTCGCCGGCATCCGGGCTGATCGCGCTGGGCGCTATCTACACCGGGGCCATCTACGGCGGCGCCTTTGCCGCCATCCTGGTCAATACCCCCGGCACGCCGTCCTCGATCGCGACGACGTTCGACGGCTATCCCATGGCCAAGCGCGGCGACGGCGGCCTGGCGGTCACCCTGGCCACGCTGGCCTCCGTGATCGGCGGCCTCGTCGGTGCGGTGACCCTGCTGCTGCTGGCACCCCCGCTGGCGGACGTGGCGTTGTCGTTTGGACCCACCGAGTACTTCTGGATGGCCATCTTCGGGCTGACCCTGATCTCGGCACTGTCGGTGGGCAACACCGTCAAGGGCCTGATCGGCGGTTGCCTGGGCCTGCTGCTTTCGACCATCGGCGTGGCCGTGGTCGGTGGCGATGTTCGCTACACGATGAACACCCAGATGCTGCTGGGCGGTATCGACGTGACCTCCGCGCTCATCGGCCTGTTCTGCATCCCGGTCGTCATCGACCTGGTGGCGAACAAGGCGCCGCACCTCACTGTCCTGCAAGACGACCGCGGCTACCGCATGGGCGACGCGCTGCGCATTGCCCTTGGCAGCAAGCTCAACATGATCCGCAGCTCGCTCATCGGCACGGTCGTGGGCATCCTGCCTGGCGCAGGGGGCTCCATCGCCGGCCTGATCTCATATTCGGAGGCCAGGCGCTCGTCGAAGCATCCCGAGCGCTTCGGGACCGGCGAGCCCGACGGTGTGATTGCCACCGAGGCCTCGAACAACGCCACCGTGGGCGGCGGATTCATCCCGACACTGGTGCTGGGCATCCCCGGCACGCCGCCGGACGCAATCATCCTGGGCGCATTGCTGGTGCAGGGCATCAAGATCGGCCCCAGCCTGTTCAACGACCAGGGCAACGTCGTCTACACGTTCATGTTCGGACTGCTGATCGCCACCGTGCTGATGCTGCCGGTGGGACTGGTGATGGGGCGCTACGCCTACAAGTCGATCGTCCACATCCCGAAGTCGCTGCTGGTGCCGACCGTGGCGTTCCTGACCGTGCTGGGCAGCTTCGCGATCCACAGCAACGCTGGCGACACGCAGATGATGGTGTTGCTCGGCATCGCGGCCTGGGTGCTGCAACGCTACGGCTTCGCGCCGTCGCCCATCGTCCTGGGCCTGGTGCTGGGGCAGATCGCAGAACAAGGCTTCGTGCAGACCTACATGATCGGCAACGCCACCGGCGGCATGGCTGCGATGTTCTTCGGCCGGCCGATCAGCATGGCCATCATTGGGTTCGCGCTGTTGACGCTCTTCTATCCCCTGATCGCCACACTCCGCAAGCGCCGGCTGAAGCAGGCCGCGGTGGAGCGCACCGACATGGTCGTGGAAGCTGCGCCATCCACTCAGCGCCCGTACCGCGACATGCCAGCCATCGTTTTCGGTGTGGTGTTCCTGGTCGTTGGCGTGTTGGCCTACATGCAGACGAAGGATATGTCCGCGATGGGTTCGGTCTTCCCCGGGGCCCTGGCAGTGGCGCTGGTGTTGTTGTCGGCTCTCCTGATCGCCTTCCAGATCGGCCGCCCGGCGGCGCCACGCAGCGTCGATGTCAGTGCCGAGGGCAAGCCTTCGACCGCCAGGCGTTCAGCCATCGTCGTCGCGCTGGTCGTGTGGGCCATGCTGATGCCGTTGCTGGGCTTCTTCGTGACCAGTCTCGCGGCCTTCCTGGTCATGATCGCCATCGCGTCGTTCGAGCGCCTCACGCTCCGGGTCATGGCCGTGTACGCGGTCAGTGCGGTGGTCATCGTAGGAGCCTTCCATCTGTTGATGACCTATGTGCTGAACCTGCGGATGCCGCTGGGTCTGCTGTTCTGAGCGCGCCCGGCGATGAACGCAGACGATCGCCCTGGCCTGCTGACGGCGATGTTCGAGGCCGCCATAGCGGCGGCACAGCCGGCGCTGTGCCTGCCGCACCAGTTGCCTGAAGCCCCGAAGGGCCGGCTGCTGGTGATCGGCGCCGGCAAGGCGTCCGCAGCCATGGCGCGCGCGGTGGAAACCCACTGGCCAGGCCCGCTGTCAGGCCTGGTGGTCACGCGTTACGGCTATGCCGTGCCATGCGAGCGCATCGAGATCATTGAAGCGGCCCACCCGGTCCCCGACGCAGCCGGCGAAGCCGCTGCAAGGCGCCTGCTGTCGCTGGTGCAAGGACTGACCGCGGACGACCTCGTACTCTGCCTCATTTCGGGCGGTGGCTCGTCACTGCTGGCTCTGCCGATGCCCGGCCTCACCCTGGCCGACAAGCAGGTCTTGAACAAGGCACTGCTCGCCAGCGGCGCGAGCATCACCGAGATGAACTGCGTGCGCAGGCACCTGTCGTCGATCAAGGGCGGCCGCCTGGCGGCGGCCTGCCACCCGGCCCGGGTGCTGAACCTGCTGCTGTCCGACGTACCCGGCGACGACCCCATCGACATCGCGTCCGGCCCCACGGTGCCCGACCCCACCACCTGCGCCGATGCCCTGGACATCCTTCGGCGCTACGGCATAGACGTCCCGCCCGTCGCGCGCGCCTGGCTGGAGCGTGGCGATGGCGAGACGCACAAGCCTGGCGATGCGCGCCTGCCACCCATCGAGACACGCCTCGTTGCCACACCGCAAATGGCGCTCGAAGCCGCAGCCAAGGTCGCACAGGATGCCGGGCTGACGCCGTTCATCCTCGGCGACGCCATCGAGGGCGAAGCGCGGGACGTCGCCAAGACGTTGGCCGGCATCGCCCTCCAGGTCGCGCGCCGCGGCCAGCCGTTTAAGCCTCCCTGCGTGCTGCTGTCCGGTGGCGAGACCACCGTCACTCTGCAAGGCCAGGGGCGGGGCGGCCGCAACGTCGAGTTCCTGCTCGCCCTGGGCATCGCACTCGACGGCGAGCCGGGCATTCACGCCCTGTCCGGTGACACCGACGGCGTCGATGGCCAGGAAGAGATCGCCGGCGCCGTGCTGACGCCCGACACGCTGGCCCGAGCCTGGGCGCGAGGCCTGAATCCGCGCGAGCGCCTGGACGACAACGATGGCCATGGATTTTTCGAGACGCTCGGCGACTCGGTGGTCACCGGGCCTACCCTGACCAATGTGAACGACTTCAGGGCCATCGTGATCGATGTCCGCCGCCACGAAGACAACGGAGGAACCCCCTAATGCCGCGCGCCAGCAATGCCAAGATCGTCGCCACGCTAGGCCCTGCCAGCGCGGACCGCCGCACCATCGAGGCCCTCGTGCGTGCGGGTGCCGATGTGTTCCGCCTGAACTTCAGCCATGGCACCCACGCGGACCACCAGCAGCGCCTCGAGCTGATCCGCGCCGTCGAGGCCGATGTCGGCCGCCCGATCGGCGTGCTGCTCGATCTCCAGGGCCCGAAGCTGCGCGTGGGCACCTTCGCGGGCGGCCCGGTGAGGCTCTTGGACGGTGCGCCATTCCGGCTCGATCTTGATCAGGACCGCCCGGGCGATGCGACGCGCGCCCCGCTGCCGCACCCGGAGATATTCGCCGCGATCGAGCCCGGCATCGAACTGCTGCTGGACGACGGTCGATTGCGCCTGAGGGTGGAGAAGTCAGGCAAGGACTTCGCTGATACGACGGTCATCAATGGCGGCATGCTGTCCGACCGCAAAGGCGTAAACGTGCCTGGTGTCGTGTTGCCGCTGTCCGCGATGACGGTCAAGGACCGAGCCGACCTGGCCTTTGGCCTGACGCTGGGCGTCGACTGGGTCGCGCTGTCGTTCGTGCAGCGCGCCGCCGACATCGTCGAGGCCCAGACCATCATCCAGGGGCGCGCTGGCATCCTCGCCAAGTTGGAGAAGCCGGCGGCCATCGAATGCCTGGACGAGATCCTGGCGGTGACCGATGCGGTGATGGTGGCGCGCGGCGACCTGGGTGTCGAGATGCCGGCCGAGCAGGTGCCAGCAATCCAGAAGCGCATCGTTCGCGAATGCCGCAGGCTCGGCAAACCGGTGATCGTCGCCACGCAGATGCTGGAGTCGATGGTCAGTGCTCCGGTGCCCACCCGTGCCGAAGCGTCGGACGTGGCCACCGCGATCTACGACGGCGCCGATGCGGTCATGCTGTCAGCAGAGTCGGCGTCAGGCAAGTTCCCGGTCGAGGCCGTGGCAATGATGGACCGCATCATCGCGCAGACCGAAGCCGACCCGCACTACCGCGACGCGATCGACGCGTCGCATACACAGCCAGCTTCCAACACGCCCGACGCCATCGGCTGGGCCGCGCGATCCGTCGCCGGGCTGCTCGATGTGGCAGCGATGGTGGCCTACACAAGCTCTGGATCGTCTGCCCTGCGCATGGCACGCGAGCGACCCCGCGCGCCCATCATCGGCATGACGCCCAAGCACGAGACAGCGCGCCGCCTGGCGCTGGTCTGGGGCGTCAACCCGGTCCTGTGCGACGACGTGTCCGACGTCGACGACATGACCGAGCGTGCCGTCGCGACCGCCAAGTTGCTTCAGCTGGCGCAGCCAGGCCAGACCATCGTCATCGCCGCCGGCCTGCCTTTCGGCACGCCCGGCTCCACCAACCTGCTGCGCATCACGCAGATCCACTGAGAACACCATGGCGACCATCCAACAGGTCCGCGGCTTCGAGATCCTCGATTCGCGCGGCAACCCCACCGTCGCGGCCGAAGTCGTGTTGTCGGACGGAGCCCATGGCTTTGCGGCTTCTCCGTCCGGCGCATCGACCGGCACCCGCGAGGCGCTCGAGTTGCGCGACGGCGACCTGCGCCGCTACCTTGGCAAGGGAGTGACCCGGGCCGTCGCGCATGTGAACGGCGAACTGAGCGCGGCATTGCTCGGCGCTGATGCAGCGAGTCAGGCCGCCGCCGACCGCCTGATGATCGACCTAGACGGCACGCCGACCAAGGCGCGATTGGGCGCGAACGCGATCCTGGCGGTGTCGCTGGCGCTCGCGAAGGCAACTGCAGCTTCGGCCGGCTTGCCACTGTTTCGGCATCTCGGCGGCGACCGCAGCGCCCGCTTGCCGTTGCCCATGATGAACATCATCAATGGGGGCGCCCACGCCGACAATAACGTCGATATGCAGGAGTTCATGATTTTGCCGGTCGGCGCGCCACGATTCTCCGAGGCGATGCGCTGGGGTGTCGAGGTCTTCCATTCGCTGAAGAGCCTGCTCAAGAAGCGCAGCTTGTCGACGGCCGTCGGCGACGAAGGCGGATTCGCCCCGGATCTCCCGTCCAACGAAGCGGCGATCGAGATCATCCTCGTGGCGATTGCCCAAGCCGGATTCAAGGCAGGTCAAGATATCGCCCTTGGCCTGGACGTGGCCAGTTCCGAGTTCTGCAGGGATGGCGTCTACGAACTGGCCTCTGAAGGCAAGCGTTTCGACTCGGCACAGTTCGTCGACCACCTGGCGCGCTGGGTGGACACCTACCCGATCGTCACCATCGAGGACGGCATGGCCGAAAGCGACTGGGACGGCTGGGAACTGATCACCGCCCGATTGGGCAAGAGGGTGCAGCTTGTAGGCGACGACCTGTTCGTCACCAACACCGAAATCCTCCAGCAGGGCATCACGCGAAGTGCAGCCAACGCGATTCTGATCAAGCCGAACCAGATCGGGACGCTGACCGAGACGCTGGCCGCCATCACGATGGCAGACCAGGCCGGCTTTGCATCGGTCGTCTCGCATCGCTCTGGTGAGACCGAAGACACGACGATCGCGGACCTGAGTGTGAGCACCGCTGCGACCCAGATTAAGACCGGCTCACTGTGTCGTTCGGATCGCATGGCAAAGTACAACCGGCTGCTTCTGATCGAGGCGGAACTGGGCTCGGCCGCGGCTTTTGCCGGGCGCGCCGCATTGCGTTCGGCGTGCTAAGCAGTAGCGGCATCCAAGCGTCGTCGCTAGCTGCGATCGTGGTTGAGGCGTCAGTCCAACGACCGCTCTCTTCACACCATCTCGACGACCGCTCCTGGCCGGTCAGCGACAGCCATCAACGGCAGTTTCCCGCGCTTCGGATGGCACGGGTTTCGAAGTCGATGGTCGCCCCAGGTTGCTGGAACGCTCGGTTCA
>Ga0073899_10003045_pt1 | contig 14984 bp, 13 predicted proteins | sample KloWWTmetaKNB5Ph_FD_88975 | JGI IMG/M metagenome (GOLD analysis project Ga0073899, IMG submission 88975) | Active sludge microbial communities from Klosterneuburg, Austria, studying microevolution and ecology of nitrifiers - Klosterneuburg... | ecosystem: Engineered > WWTP > Aerobic digester >...
TCCAGCAGCGGCAGCATGTCCACCAGCACATCGCCCATCGCACGGATTTCGCCGCCATAGCCCAGGCGGGCCCGCAGCACATGGGCCTGGCTGTAGGCGCGGCCGTCGATCCACTTCGGGAACTGCAGCGCCACCAGCGCCAGGCGCGGCAGGTCGGCCTCCAGCGTCTCGACGTCGACGGTGTTGGCCAGCATCACACCGGTGCGCAGCCCGGCAGGCCAGGTCTCGCGCACGGCATGCCACTGCTCCAGCGTCAGCAACAGGCCTTCCTTCGCCGCTGGGTGCGGGATCGGGCCGTCTTCGCCACCGGCGGTGTGCCAGGCGTCGTGGTGGGTGTCGATGAACTTCATGATGGGGTCAGGTCTTGTCTATTGCCTGGCGCGGCCGATCAGGCGACGGCTTCGGCGACTTCACCGTGGCGCGCGGTGGTGGTTCGGCAGGCATTGGCGGCCGCCTTGAAGGGCTCCAGCCCCAGCCGCTTGACGGCGTCGATGAACTTCTCGCCGGTCTGGCGCCGCTCGCGGTAGGTGTCGAGGATGGCCTCGACCGCATCGGCGATCTCGCTGGCGGCGAAGGACGGCCCGATCACCTTGCCCGGCACGGCCACCGGCGCGTGGTTGCTGCCGTCCGAGCCGCCCAGCGTGACCTGGTACCACTCGGTGCCGTCCTTGTCGACGCCGAGGATGCCGATGTGGCCGCTGTGGTGGTGGCCACAGGAGTTGATGCAGCCGCTGATGTGCAGGTCGATGTCGCCGAGGTCGAACACCTCGTCCAGGTCGGACAGGCGCTCGGTCAGCTCCTCGGCCACGGGGATGGAGCGGGCGTTGGCCAGCGCGCAGAAGTCACCGCCCGGGCAGGCGATCATGTCGGTGACCAGGCCGATGTTGGGCGTGGCATAGCCGGCGGCCTTGGCGGCCTCGTACAGCGCAGCCAGGTCGTCGCTCTTCACCCAGGGCAGCAGCAGGTTCTGGTCGTGGGTGACGCGCAACTCACCCAGGCTGAAACGGTCGGCCAGATCGGCCGCAGCGTCCATCTGGGCATCGCTGACGTCCCCCGGCGGCTGGCCGGCGCGCTTGACCGACAGGGTCACGGCCCGGTAGCCGGCCACCTGGTGGGCATGCACGTTGCGCTCCGCCCAGCGGCGCAGCGCCAGCGGGGCGTCGGCGGCCAGCGGCACGTCGGCACGCGGCTGGACACCGGCCGGGCGGGCGAAGCTGGCGGCGACGCGGTCCAGCTCGGCCTGGGGGATGAGCTGCGAGGCGCCGCTCACGTCGCGGCTCATGATCTTGTCGAACTCCGCGTTGACCGCGTCGAAGTACTTCTGCCCCTCGGCCTTCACCAGGATCTTGATGCGCGCCTTGTAGAGGTTGTCGCGCCGGCCGAAGCGGTTGTAGACGCGCACCACGGCCTCCAGGTACAGCAGGATCTGCTGCCAGGGCACGAAGGCACGGATCTCGCTGCCCACGATGGGGGTGCGGCCCATGCCGCCGCCCACCAGCACGCGGAAGCCCACCTCGCCGGCGGCGTTGCGCTGCAGCTCCAGGCCCACGTCATGCCAGGCGATGGCAGCGCGGTCTTCCCGGGCACCGGAAATGGCGATCTTGAACTTGCGCGGCAGGAAGGCGAATTCCGGGTGCAGCGTGCTCCACTGCCGCAGCACCTCGGCATAGGGGCGGGGGTCCACCACCTCGTCGGCGGCCACGCCGGCCAGTGCGTCGCTGGTGATGTTGCGGATGCAGGCACCGCTGGTCTGGATGCCGTGCATGTCCACCGCGGCCAGGCGGTCCATCGCGTCGGCCGACTTCACCAGCGGGATCCAGTTGAACTGGACGTTCTGGCGGGTGGTGAAGTGGGTGTAGCCGCGGTCGAGGTCGCGGGCGATGGCGGCCAGCGCGCGGATCTGCTCGCTGGAGAGGGCGCCGTAAGGCACGGCCACGCGCAGCATCGGCGCATGGCGCTGGATGTACCAGCCGTTCTGCAGGCGCAGCGGGCGGAACTCGTCGTCGGTCAAGGTGCCGGCGAGGTTGCGCTCCAACTGGTCGCGGTACTGGGCCGCCCGGGCGTGGACGAACTGGCGGTCGAAGTCGGTGTAGCGGTACATGTCGTCAGGGTCAGGAAATCAGGGGCGGGGCTGCCGGGGCAGCACGGCGGGTTTCGGTCGGTGGCGCCGGTGGATGCCACCTGGCGCCGGTCGCAGCAGGCGTCAGGCCGGCAGCAGCACCTTCTTGGCGGCCAGCAGCAGCGAGGTGGACAGCGCCAGGCGGGTCCAGAAGTCGGGCAGCAGCTTGGTCAGCTTCGCGCCCAGCCAGATCGCCGGCACCGAGCCGATCAGCAGCTCGATCAGCAGCAGCCATTCGACGTTGCCCAGCGTGGCGTGGCCGATGCCCGCCACCAGGGTCAGCGGTACCGCGTGGGCGATGTCGGTGCCCACCAGCCGGGCCATCGGCAGACGCGGGTACATCAGCAGGATCAAGGTGGCACCCAGCGCGCCGGCGCCGATGGAGCTGAGCGACACCATCACGCCCAGCAGGACGCCGCAGGCCACGGTCAGCCAGGGGCGGCGCGAGTCGGTGATCCAGCGCTCCAGCCACAGGCCGACGCGGTGCCACACCGGGCGCAGGATGATGGTGACGGCCGTCAGCACCAGCGCGACGCCCAACGCGAAGCTCAAGGCGCTGTCGGCCTGCTTGCTCATGCCGACCATGTGCATCCACGCCGTGGTGCCGATCGACGCCGGGATGCTGCCGGCCAGCAGCAGCGTGGTGATCTTGTAGTCGACGTGGCCGTGGCGGTGGTGCGCGACAGAGCCGGACACCTTGGTCAGCCCGGCGAACCACAGGTCGGTGCCGATGGCCACGGCCTTCTCGAGGTGGAACACCGAGATCAGCAGCGGCGTCATGAGCGAGCCGCCACCCACACCGGTGATGCCCACGATCAGGCCGATGCCGAAGCCGGCCAGCGTGGCAGTCCAGTCGAAGGGGAACCAGGTCATGTCGAGGCAAAGTCCAAGGGTGGCAACGAAGGTCGCCACTCTAGGGACTCACCCCTTATAAGCAAAATACATATAAATAGAATGCTTATGTCACATTGGAATATGAAGACACTCAGCGCGGCGCGAAGGCCTCGCCGCCGATGCGGCTTCCCGCCTTGAGGCCGCGCTTGGCAAACCAGCCCTGGTTCATCTCCAGCGCCAGACGCACCGGCTTGGTGGGGCAATGGGACGCCTCGCTGCGAGGCGGCATGTCCGCGATGTTGACGATGCTGCCGTCATCGGCCAGGAAGGCGATGGACAGCGGCAGCAGCGTGTTCTTCATCCAGAAGCAGTGCACGCCAGGCTGCTCGAAGACGAACAGCATGCCGTGGTTGGCGGGCATGCTGGGGCGGTGCATCAGGCCGACGCCACGCTCCTCGGGGCTGTCGGCCACCTCGGCGGTGATCAGGTGCATGCCGGCCGTCAGGCGGGTGACGGGCAGTTGCTGGGCGGCGTCCTGCGCAAGCGCCGCAGCCCCCACGCCCGCCAACGCCAGGGCAGCCGCCGCGCGCCGGATCAACGGGTGCAGAAGCCGGATGCGCCCGGGCCGGCGAGCACCTCCATCGAGCGGGCTGGAATGATGCTGCATCGCAACATGAGTGGCGGCCATGTGAGACTTGATCGGTATCATGTTGGGCTGTTCGAGTCCCGTGAAGAATAGCGCACTGCTGCGGTGGTTTCTGCGGTCAGTGCCTGTCTTGCTGGTGGGTTTGCCCCCATCAGGGGTGCCGTCATGCCCTGACCCGTGGGCGTGTTGGTCGATTTCCGGGTCCATCCATGAGTTTGCCGTCCTCCACCGAAGCCCCTCCCGAGTTGCGTGCGCCACCGGAAGCCGTGCGGGCACTGTCGCCCACACAGGTGGTTGCGGTGGACGACGATCGTTCGCTGGCCGCGCACACGCAGTGGATCGAGGGGTTGCAGGGCGAGCGCCTCGGGCAGTCACGCCTGCTGCTCAGCGGGCTGCATTGCGCGGCCTGCGCCGGGTTGATCGAGGAGGCCCTGGGCCGCGTCGACGGGGTGCGCATCGCCGAGGTGAATGGCGCCGCGCAACGGGCCGTGGTGACCTGGGACCCGGCACGCACCCGCATGTCGGTGCTGATCGCCGCCGTGCGGCGTGCCGGCTACGGCGCCTTCCCGGACACTGGCGCCCAGGCAGTCGTGCAGGCGGCCCGCGAGTCACGCCAGGCGGTGTGGCGGCTGTTCGTGGCGGCCTTCTGCATGATGCAGGTGATGATGTACGCCACCCCGGCCTACATGGCCGAAGCCGGCGACCTCAGTGCCGACATGGCGCAGCTGCTGCGCTGGGCCAGCTGGGTGCTGAGCATCCCGGTGCTGCTCTTCGCGGCCGGCCCCTTCCTGCATGGCGCCTGGCGCTCGCTGCGGGAGCGGCGCATCGGCATGGACGTCCCGGTGACGCTGGGCATCGTGGTCACCTTCGTGGCCAGTTCGGCGGCCACCTTCGGTTCGGACGGTCCCTTTGGCGCCGAGGTCTATTTCGACTCGATGACGATGTTCGTCAGCTTCCTGCTGGCGGCCCGCTGGCTGGAAAGCCGGGCACGCCAGCGTGCCGCACAGTCGCTGGACGCCGTGATGCGGCGTCTGCCCGATGCGGTGGAGCGGCTCGACGCCAGTGGCCAGGCTGAGTGGGTCACGCCGGGGGAGCTGGGCATTGGTGACCGCATCCGGGTCCACGTCGGGCAGGCTTTCGCTGCCGACGGGGTGATCGAGCAGGGCAGCACGCAGGTCGACGAGGCCGTGCTGACCGGAGAATCGCGCCCGGTCGAGCGCGGGCCCGGTCAGGAGGTGGCCGCAGGCAGCCTCAACCTGGGCTCGCCCGTGCAGGTGCGGGTCACCCAACTGGGGGCGCAGACGCGCTACCAGCGCATCGTCTCCCTGGTCGAGCGGGCCCTGACGCAGCGACCCGGCTTCATGCTCAGCGCCGATCGCATCGCCGGGCCCTTCCTCTGGGTGGTGCTGGGCCTGGCCGTGGCCGCATATGCGGTCTGGTCATGGATCGATCCGTCGCGGGCGCTGTGGATCGCCGTGTCGGTGCTGATCGTCACCTGCCCCTGCGCCCTCTCGCTCGGCGCCCCGGTGGCGCTGATCGCCGCGGCCGGTGAGCTGGCGCGGCGTGGTGTGCTGCTGCAGCGCCTCGACGCGCTCGAAGTGCTCACACGCGCGCGGCACCTGGTGTTCGACAAGACGGGCACGCTCACCGAGGACCGCCTCAGCCCGGCGCCGACGGTGTGGCTGAGGGCACTCTCGCCGGCCGAACAGTCCGGCGCGGCACGCTTGGCGGCCGATCTGGCGGGGCAGTCGGCCCATCCGCTGTCACGCGCGCTGGTGCACGCGGACGATGCAACCCGGGAGGGGGCCTCACCGCCGATCTGCGACTGGCAGGACGTTGCCGAGCTGGCCGGCCAGGGGCTGCAGGCGCGACTGGCCTCGGGGGGCGAAGCGGGGGTCTGGCGCCTGGGCAGTGCAGCCTGGTGCCACGCCGAGGGCGACGCCCCCCTGCGCCCGGCCGTCTGGCTCGCCCGGGAGGTTCAAGGCCAGTGGCAGGCCTGGGCCCGCTTCGAATTCGACGAGGTGCTGCGGCCGGACGCCGCCTCTTCCGTTGCCGTGATGCAACGCTCTGGCTGGTCGGTCCACCTGCTCTCGGGTGACCAGGCAGCCAGCGTGCAGGGCATGGCGCGGCGGCTTGGCCTGCCTGGCGAGCAGGCACGGGCGCAGTGCTCGCCGCAGGACAAGCTGGCGGCGGTGGAAGCGTTGCAGGCGCGCGGCGACGTCGTGGTGATGGTGGGCGACGGCATCAACGATGCGCCCGTTCTGGCGCGCTCCGACGTCTCGGTGGCGATGGGCAGCGCAGCCGCTCTGGCCCAGGCGCGCGCCGATGTCATCGTGCTGTCCAACCGCATCGGCGACCTGCTGGTGCTGCACGAGATGGCGCAGCGCACCCTCGCCATCGTGCGGCAGAACCTGCGCTGGGCCTTCTTCTACAACCTCGCCTGCGTGCCGCTGGCCCTGGTCGGCTGGCTGCCCCCCTGGGCGGCAGGGCTGGGCATGGCGGCCAGCTCGCTGCTGGTGGTGCTCAATGCCCTGCGCCTGACGCGCCACTCTGCCGGGTTTCCCTCCGCCGAGGGTGTTGCGGCCGAACCACGAACCGCCTGAGGACCGCAATGGAAATTCTGTATCTGCTGGTCCCCCTGTCGGTGGTCCTCGTCTTCGCGATCATGGTGATGTTTGCCTGGGCACTGAGGTCCGGGCAGCTGGACGACATCGATCGGGAGGGGGAACGCATTCTCAGGAATGACCCTGATGAGGTTGATGCCAATCAAGCGGCAAGGTAACAGGTTGACAAAGAATTCCGCCGGCAAGGACGGAGAAGTTTTCTAAGGAGCATACCGATGGCAATCAGTACGAGACCCGGCGCATCTGCACCGGTTTATACGGATGGCGTCGTCAGGGCATTCGCCCTGGCGTCGGTCATCTACGGCATCGTGGGCATGCTGGTGGGCGTGATCGTCGCGTCCCAGTTGGCATGGCCCGAGCTGATCAACGGCATTTCCTGGCTCAGCTACGGACGCCTGCGCCCGCTGCACACCAATGCGGTGATCTTTGCGTTCGGCGGCTGCGCGCTGTTCGCAACCAGCTACCACGTGGTGCAGCGCACCGGTCAGACACCGCTGTTCCTGCCGGGCCTGGCCTGGTTCACCTTCATCGGCTGGAACCTGGTCATCCTTTCGGCCGTGGTGACGCTGCCGCTGGGCATGACCCAGGGCAAGGAGTACGCCGAGCTGGAATGGCCGATCGACCTGTTGATCGCCGTCACCTGGGTGGCGTACGCCGTGGTGTTCTTCGGCACGGTGGGCATCCGCAAGATCCGCCACATCTACGTGGCGAACTGGTTCTTCGGCGCCTTCATCCTCGCCGTGGCCCTGCTGCACATCGTCAACAGCGCGGCGATCCCGGTCAGCCTGGGCAAGTCCTACTCGGCCTACGCCGGCGTGCAGGACGCGATGGTGCAATGGTGGTACGGCCACAATGCGGTGGGCTTCTTCCTGACCGCCGGCTTCCTGGGGATGATGTACTACTACATCCCGAAGCAGGCCGAGCGTCCGGTCTACTCCTATCGCCTGTCGATCGTGCACTTCTGGGCGCTGATCTTCACCTACATGTGGGCGGGTCCTCACCACCTGCACTACACCGCGCTGCCGGACTGGACCCAGTCGGTGGGCATGATCTTCTCGCTGATCCTGCTGGCTCCCTCCTGGGGCGGCATGATCAACGGCATCATGACCTTGTCGGGCGCCTGGCACAAGCTGCGTGACGACCCGATCCTGAAGTTCCTGATCGTGTCCCTGTCGTTCTATGGCATGTCGACCTTCGAAGGTCCGATGATGTCCATCAAGACCGTGAACGCGCTGTCCCACTACACCGACTGGACCGTCGGCCACGTGCACTCCGGTGCCCTGGGCTGGGTGGGCCTGGTGTCGATCGGCTCGCTGTACCACCTGATCCCGCGCATGTTCGGCCGCAAGCAGATGTTCAGCATGCGCGCTGTCGAGCTGCACTTCTGGGTGGCCACCATCGGCATCGTGCTCTACATCGCCGCGATGTGGATTGCCGGTGTGATGCAGGGCCTGATGTGGCGCGCCACGAACCCCGACGGCACGCTGGTCTACAGCTTCGTCGAGAGCGTCAAGGCGACCTACCCGTTCTACGTGATCCGTGTCCTGGGTGGCCTGCTGTACCTCTCGGGCATGCTCATCATGGGCTGGAACGTCCTGAAGACCGTGGCGGCTGGCAAGGCCGAGCCGATCGCGATCCCCGCCCCGGCGCACGCCTGAGAAACTGGAGAACAACATGGCAAGCCATAACCAAGCCGTGTCGGGTCACGAGAAGATCGAGACCAGCAACTTCCTGATGATCGTGCTGATACTGCTGACCGTCTCGGTCGGCGGTCTGCTCGAAATCGTGCCGCTGTTCTTCCAGCGCTCGACCACGCAACCGGTGGAAGGCCTCAAGCCCTACACCGCCCTGCAGCTGGCCGGCCGGGACGTCTATCTGCGCGAGGGCTGCTACAACTGCCACTCGCAGATGGTCCGCCCCTTCCGCGCCGAGACGCTGCGCTACGGCCCGATCTCGGTGGCCGGCGAGTTCGTCTACGACCACCCGTTCCAATGGGGCTCCAAGCGCACCGGCCCGGACCTGCACCGCGTGGGCGGCAAGTACTCGGACGAATGGCATCGCGTGCACCTGAACAACCCGCGTGACGTGGTGCCCGAGTCGAACATGCCCTCGTACCCGTGGCTTTCCAATGCCCCGGCGAATGCCGGCATCGGCGCCAACATGGCTGCGCTGCGCAAGGTGGGCGTGCCCTACACCGACGCCGAGATCGCCAAGGCGGCCGAGGACGTCAAGGGCAAGACCGAGATGGAAGCAGTGATCGCTTACCTGCAGGTGCTCGGCACCGCGGGCAAGTGAACAGGGGCGGACCATGGATCTCAACGATTGGCGCAGTCTGGTCACCGTGATCTCGTTCGCCAGTTTCCTCGGCATCCTCGCGTGGGCCTGGTCCCGCAAACAGCAGCAAGGTTTCAACGACGCGGCGCAATTGCCCTTCATGGGCGAGGACGCCGGTCAATCCAACATCGGAGGCACGAATGAGTGACTTCATTTCGAGCGGATGGGCGCTCTACGTCTCGGGCATCGTCATTGCCTCGATCGCGTTTTGCGTTCTCGTCCTGATTGGGGCTGCCAAGCGGCGGCCGATGGCAGACGACAACACCACCGGACACGTCTGGGATGAGTCGCTGCAGGAACTGAACAACCCGCTGCCGCGCTGGTGGATGGGCCTGTTCTGGATCACCATCGTGTTCGCGCTGTTGTACCTGTTCCTGTATCCGGGCCTGGGCAGCAATGAGGGCTCGCTGAAGTGGACCAGCCGCAACCAGTGGCAGGCCGAGCAGGCCAAGGCAGCCGAGACGATGAAGCCGGTCTACGCCAAGTTCGCCAGCATGCCGGTCGAGGCGCTTGCCGCCGACGCCCAGGCCATGGGCATTGGCGAGCGGGTTTTTGTCAACAACTGTGCCGGCTGCCATGGCTCGGATGGCAAGGGCAGCAAGAGCTTCCCCAACCTGACCGACAAGGACTGGCTGGGTGGCGACGGCAGCCACGACTACATCGTCAAGACCATCGCAGAAGGTCGCCAGGGCAACATGCCCCCGATGGCCGCCGCGGTCGGTACCCCTGAAGATGTCAAGAACGTGGCCAACTACGTTCTGAGCCTCTCTGGCGCCCCGCACAACGCCGTGGCTGCCCAGCTTGGCAAGGCCAAGTTCGGAGCCTGCGCGGCCTGCCACGGTGCAGACGGCAAGGGCCAGACCGCCATGGGCGCCCCCAACCTGACCGACAAGGTCTGGTTGCACGGCTGGGGCTCGGAAGCCATGGTCAGCGAGATGATCAACAAGGGCAAGGTCAACGTGATGCCGCAGCATGCCACCCGCCTGACCCCCGAGCAGATCCGCGTGCTGGCCGCCTATGTCTGGGGCCTGTCCAACAAGCAAGGCGCCAAGACCGCACTGAACACGGTGCAGTGATCATGAGCTGACACCGGATAGCTGCAAGGTTGCCTGCAGTGCGCAAGCAACCTGTGGCACTCCGGCCAGCGTCACTGCTGGCTCAGTTCCCCCGCTGGTCGGGGGATTTTTGTTTTTGTTTCCCGCACGAGGCGCGGACAGAGAGAATCACGGGCCGGCCAGTGATGGCACACCGTTGATCTGAGTGATGGATCAAGTTCTCTCCGCGCTGCCCACGACCAGCTGCCTGGCGCTGTCTGGAATGCCCCCTACAGGAGTCATGCATGTCGAATGCCCCCTCGTCCCCCGCCGCCAATGAGCCGTGGTGGAAGATCAAGATGCTGTGGCTGGTGATTGGTGGCCCACTGGCCGTCGTGATCGCTGGCTTCGTCACACTCGGGCTGGCGCTCAAGCACCCCGATGAAGTACTGAAGCCCTCGACGTCAACGGCAGGTGCCAGCGAGGCCGCCGGAAAGGTCGATGCAGACGCAGCAGCGCGCATGCCGGCGCTGCAGGCTCGCAACCACGCAGCCACCGGCGGCAAGTGATCAACGCTGAGCGCTCGCATGTGCGGCGCTCAGCAGGTCATGGCGCTAGAGCAAGTTCGCTGCCCGGGAGGCAGTGCAACCAAACGACCTCCAGCCCAAACCCATTGGCTTGCTGGAGGTAGAGCCAGCGCTTTTTCAGGCCGGCGTGCGGGATCGCAAAGGACCCTTGCCGTCCGCCTCCAGCCAATGGCGCACCCGCTCGGCATCCCCCAGGCGAGAGTACTTCCCAGCCGAGTCGAGGAAGACGAGGATCAGCTTGCGGCCGGCCAGCTGGGCTTGCATCACCAGGCAGCGCCCGGCTTCTGCGATGTAGCCCGTCTTCTGCAAACCGATGTCCCAGGTGGGGTTGCGCACCAGCCCGTTCGTGTTGCGGAACTGCACGGTTCGGCGACCCAGATCGACCGCATGCTCCGGTGACGTCGACAACTCTCGGATGAGCGGAAAGTTGTAGGCGGCCTTGACCAGCCGCGCCAAGTCGGGAGCACTGGAACGGTTTTTGCTTGACAACCCCGTGGGTTCAACGTAGCGGGTATCGGCCATCCCCAGGGCAACCGCCTTGCGATTCATGGCGTCGACAAAGGCAGGCAACCCACCGGGATAGTGGCGGCCCAGCGCATTGGCTGCCCGGTTCTCCGAGGCCATCAACGCCAAGTGCAGCATCTCCATGCGGGTCAGGCGGGTGCCCACAGCGAGTCTGGAGCGACTGCCCTTCTCGGTGTCAATGTCTTCCTCAGTGACTTCCAGCACCTCGTCAAGCGCCAGTTTCGCCTCGACGATGACCAGCGAGGTCATCAGCTTGGTGAGCGACGCGATCGGGAGCACGGCCTCCGGGTTCTTGGAAAACAGGACCTCGGAAGTATCCTGGTCCATCACGTAGGCAACGCTGGACTTCAACGCCAGCGTGTCATGAGTCTGGTGCAGGCCAGCGATCTGCCCCACCGAGGGCTTCGCCGCTTCGATGACTTTGGCGGGGGCGTTGCGCACCGAGACCCGACTTGCCTTGCCCGACTTGGTCGCTTTAGTCGCTTTAGCAGGTACGGCAGCGCGCTTGCGCGGCGCGGCCTCGGCCGGAGAGACCAGGCCAGCGCAACCCATGGCAAGAGCGACCATCAGCGCCGACAGGCGCAACAGCGGCAGCGGGCGGCTGCGCGGGAAACAGCGGATCATCTGTACTGCCTGGAACAAGGATGCGGTTGAGTCTAAGTGAAACAACAGTCACGCACAACGTCTTGATTTCACAAGCTTTTTCAGTTTTTCGCCGCTGTTCGCCAGATCGATGCGCCTGACCTGCCTCAACCCTGTGCCGCCACGCGCTCGGCCTTGCTGTGGAGCTTGTTCAGGGCGGCCAGATAGGCCTTGGCGGACGCCACCACGATGTCGGGGTCGGCGCCCACGCCGTTGACCACGCGCCCACCCAGCTGCAGCCGCACCGTCACTTCGCCCTGCGACTCGGTGCTGCCCGAGGTGATAGCGTTCACGGAGTACAGCAGCAACTCCGCACCGCTTTGCAGGCGCGACTCGATGGCCTTCAGGCTGGCATCCACCGGCCCGTTGCCATCGGCCTCGGCACGGTACTCCTCGTGCCCAGCCGAGAATGTCACCTGCGCATGGGGCCGCTCACCCATTTCCGAGTGCTGCGACAGCGCCAGCAGCCGGTAGTGCTCCTGCTCCTGGGTGACACTTTCGTCGCCGACCAGCGCCAGGATGTCCTCGTCGAAGATCTCGCTCTTGCGGTCAGCCAAGTCCTTGAAGCGCATGAAGGCTGCGTTGACCTCGGCCTCCGACTCCAACTCGATGCCCAGGTCCTGCAGACGCTGCTTGAAGGCGTTGCGGCCTGAAAGCTTGCCCAGCACGATCTTGTTGGCGCTCCAGCCCACGTCCTCGGCGCGCATGATCTCGTAGGTGTCGCGCGCCTTGAGTACGCCGTCCTGGTGGATGCCGGAAGCATGGGCAAAGGCATTTGCTCCCACCACCGCCTTGTTCGGCTGCACCACGAAGCCGGTGGTCTGCGCCACCATGCGCGAGGCCGGCACGATCTGCGTGGCATCGATGCCCAGATCCAGGCCGAAGTAGTCGCGGCGGGTCTTCACCGCCATCACGACCTCCTCGAGCGAGCAGTTTCCGGCGCGCTCCCCCAGGCCATTGATGGTGCATTCCACCTGGCGCGCGCCACCGATCTTGACGCCCGCCAGCGAATTGGCCACCGCCATGCCCAGGTCGTTGTGGCAGTGCACCGACCAGATCGCCTTGTCTGAATTCGGCACCCGCTCGCGCAGCGTCCTGATGAAGTTGCCGTAAAGCTCCGGAATCGCATAGCCGACGGTGTCGGGGATGTTCAGCGTGGTGGCGCCCTCATCGATGACGGCCTCAAGCACCCGGCAGAGGAAGTCCGGGTCGGAGCGGTAGCCATCTTCGGGCGAGAACTCGATGTCCGCACAGAGGTTGCGGGCGAAGCGCACCGCCAGCCGGGCCTGCTCCAGCACCTGCTCGCGCGTCATGCGCAGCTTCTTCTCCATGTGGAGTTCGCTGGTGGCGATGAAGGTGTGGATGCGGGCACGCCGGGCGCCCTTGAGGGCCTCGGCGGCACGGCTGATGTCACGGTCGTTGGCACGCGCGAGCGAGCACACCGTCGAGTCCTTGATGACGTCGGCAATCGCCCTGACCGCCTCGAAATCCCCGTTGGACGACGCAGCGAAACCGGCCTCGATCACGTCCACCTTCAGCCGCTCCAGTTGGCGGGCGATGCGCAGCTTTTCCTCGCGTGTCATCGACGCGCCGGGCGATTGTTCCCCGTCACGCAAGGTGGTGTCGAAAATGATCAGCTTGTCGCTCATGGCGGCTCTCTCGGGTGGGTTGATGGCAACGCCGCGTCAGGAATGCAAACGGCCCGCTGCGTTGCGCTGAAGCGGGCCGTGATCCTGCGGAAAGTACAGATGTGATCAATCAGCGCGCTCGAGGCACTCCTAGCAGGGATAGCAGCAGGGGCAGACGCAGATGGGACATCACGCAAAAACTATAGCACGGCTGTGACGGCGCACTGGGAGCGCAGCCATGAGGGCCTTCACCGATGCAGGCCTTCTTCGTCGGGTTCGTCGGTCGATGTGGCGATCACGCTCACCGGCGACCCGCGCGACTTCTTGACCGCATAGACCACATATCCCGACAGGCCGTAGACCACGAAAAGCGCGAACAGCACCATCGGCGGATGGACATTGATCAGCGCAATGCCCAACGCGATCAGCACGATGACGATGAAGGGCACGGTGCGCTTGAAACTCACGTCCTTGAAGCTGTAGAAGGGCACGTTGGTGACCATCGTCAGCCCGGCGTAGAGCGTGAAGCCCAGGGCCAGCCAGGCCAGCCAGTCGATCTGCGAGACCCCCTTGAAGCCCGCGTCGTCCATCACCCAGATGAAGCCGATCACCAATGCAGCGGCGGCCGGGCTGGGCAGCCCCTGGAAATAGCGCTTGTCGACGATGCCGATGTTGGTGTTGAAGCGCGCCAGGCGCAGCGCAGCGCAGGCGCAGTAGACGAAGGCGGCAATCCAGCCGGCCTTGCCCAGCCCCTTGAGCGCCCACTCGTAGGCGATCAGCGCGGGCGCAGCGCCGAAGCTGACCATGTCGGAAAGGCTGTCCATCTGCTCGCCGAAGGCACTCTGCGTGTTGGTCATGCGCGCGACACGCCCATCCAGGCTGTCCAGCACAGCAGCACAGAAAATGCCGATGGCCGCATTCTCGAAGCGGCCATTCATCGCCATCACCACCGCGTAGAAGCCACCGAACAAAGCGCCCAGCGTGAACAGGTTCGGCAGGATGTAGATGCCTTTGCGGCGCTTGCGGGGCGGCTCGGCCGACTCATCGTCGAGGTCATCGATCACGGGTTCAGTGGTCATGGCGAGAGGATAACTCAGCGCCCACAACGAAAAAGGGCCGCCCGGCGGGCGACCCTCGTTGGCAGCGGGCACCTGGCGCCCGTTGGCCCCGTGACGTCAGTTACGGCTCTTGTCGACCAGCTTGTTGGCCTTGATCCAGGGCATCATGGCGCGCAGCTTCTCGCCCACCACCTCGATCTGGTGCTCGGCGGTCAGGCGGCGGCGGCTCAACAGCGTCGGGGCGCCGGCCTTGTTTTCCAGGATGAAGGACTTGGCGTATTCGCCCGTCTGGATGTCCTTCAGGCACTGGCGCATTGCGTCCTTGGTCGCCTCGGTCACCACGCGCGGGCCAGTGACGTACTCGCCGTACTCGGCGTTGTTGGAGATCGAGTAGTTCATGTTGGCGATGCCGCCTTCGTAGATCAGGTCCACGATGAGCTTGAGCTCGTGCAGGCACTCGAAGTAGGCCATCTCGGGCGCGTAGCCGGCTTCCACCAGCGTCTCGAAGCCGGCCTTGATCAGCTCGACGGTGCCGCCGCACAGCACGGCCTGCTCGCCGAACAGGTCGGTTTCGGTTTCTTCGCGGAAGTTGGTCTCGATGATGCCGGCCTTGCCGCCACCATTGGCCGCGGCGTAGCTCAACGCCAAGTCACGCGCACGGCCGGACTTGTCCTGGTGCACCGCGATCAGGTGAGGCACGCCGCCACCCTGGGTGTAGGTGCCGCACACGGTGTGGCCGGGGGCCTTCGGGGCCACCATCCACACGTCGATGTCGTCACGCGGCACGACCTGGCCGTAGTGGACGTTGAAGCCGTGGGCGAAGGCCAGCGAAGCGCCTTCCTTCATGTTCGGGCCGACCTCGGCGTTGTACACGCCGGCGATCTGCTCGTCGGGCAGCAGGATCATGACCACGTCGGCGGTCTTCACCGCGTCAGCGATCTCGGCCACCTTCA
>Ga0073899_10003046_pt1 | contig 14984 bp, 9 predicted proteins | sample KloWWTmetaKNB5Ph_FD_88975 | JGI IMG/M metagenome (GOLD analysis project Ga0073899, IMG submission 88975) | Active sludge microbial communities from Klosterneuburg, Austria, studying microevolution and ecology of nitrifiers - Klosterneuburg... | ecosystem: Engineered > WWTP > Aerobic digester >...
CAATCTCGGCGGCACGGCGCACGTCGCGCGGGGCAAGGCGCACCGTGGCCACGGCACTGCGCTCGCCAAGGTTGGCGACGATGGTGTAGGTGCCGGGCTCGTAGCCGACGAAGGCACCATCTTCGCGGATGACTCCGTGGCCGGGCGACATTGACCAGGTCGGCGTGAGGCCGGTGATGGCAGTTCCCTGCGCTGTGCGCGCATCAATACCGAAGCGAATCACGTCACCGGCGCGAGCCTCTGTAGTGCCCGGCGTGACCACGAGCGTGCCGATCAGCGCCCGGATGACCTCGATGTCGACTTGCGCCGTCGCGATGCTGGCCTGCTGAAACCCTCTGCTCACTCCTGTCACCATCCCGGTCCCCGCCACGATCACCGCGCGGCCAGGCCCAACGGCCGTGAGGACGCCTGCAGGGCTCACCGTGGCCACTCCAGGATTGCGACTGGTCCAGGTGATCCTGTCGCCGCTGCGCGCATCGTTGTCCTTGGAGTAGGCGGTGGCCGTCAACGTCACACGCTGTCCGACGGCAAGACGATTGGGCGCCTTGTCGATCACCATCCGCGCGGGTGGGCCAGCGACCATCGCCACCTCGACCCGCGCGGTCACGGGGGCGGTCCCCGGCACCGAGGCGATCACGCTGACCGGAAGACGGCCCGTTGCGCCCGAGCTCACCAGTCCATCGGCCGCGACCCTGCCTTCGAAGCGTGCCCCGGAGGCAAGCACGAAGCGCACGGTGACGTCAGGCACTTCCTTTCCGGCCGCATCGACTGCCGTCGCGGTCAGCCGAAGGGTGTCGCGCGCGAACATCGTGGGGTTGGCCGGCGTCACGGTGAGTCGGGCGATCGGCGAGGGGGGCAGCCCTTCCGCGCGCGCCGCGGGAACCTGCCCTTGCTGGAGCACGGCAACTACGAGGAGACCGAGCATCGAGGCAACCTGTCTGGGGGAAGGACGAAAGATAGCGTCTCAGCGCCCTTCGCGACCCCCGCCCTATGCCGTCGGCAAGACGACGCGCATGACCTGACTCGCCCAGCGCACCGCGTACCCCGCCATGGCACCGACGGCACCGGGGAGGTCGGGCGGGATGCGGACACCCTCGCCCAGGGAGCGAAGAATCGGCCCCCGGAATCGCAAGGCAATCGGCGTGGCGAACGCCACCGGATTGAACCTCGGGTCGTAGCGCACGCCGAGCCCCTCGATGAGGGCCGCCGTCCGGGCGAAGTAGACCATGTCGGGCGGCAGCTGCACCGGAAAGTCGTAGAGCGTACCGACGACCTCATCGGCGAGACGGGTCACCTGCGCGATCCGCCCCTGTGCCGTGGTCCGCGCGCCGGCCAGCGCAATCAGCTGGCTCGCGAGCGCATGAATGACCTCTCGCGAGGCACCGGGTTCGATCAGGCCGAGCCCGTAGAATCCGTCCACCACCCCGGTCGTATCCTTCGAGATGGCCGCGAAGACCGTCCGCACCAGGTGTCGCCGCGTCTCGGTCGGGACTTCGACCACCATCCCGAAGTCCAGTAGGACCACGCGCCCTTCCGCATCCACGAGGATGTTGCCCGGGTGCGGGTCGGCATGGAAGAGGCCGTCCACCAGCATCATCTGGACGTACAGTTCCATGACGGTGCGGAGGATCCGCTCGGGCGCGAGCTGGCCCGAGCTCATCGCATCGTCGAGTCGATCGATGCGCGTGCCCTCGACGTACTCCATCACCAGCGTCCGACGGCGCGTGAGATCGTCCACGATCTCGGGTACGCGCACCGTGGAGACCTTGGCGAAGTTGGCGCGGATCGTCTTGGCGAAGCGCGCCTCCTGCCGGAAGTCCATCTCGTCGCCGACTCGCCGCTCGAACTCATCGAGCACCGATCCCAGCCCGGTGACGTGTGGCGGGTGGAGTCGTGGGGCGACGCGCCGAAGCAGCCAGCGGGCGATACGGAGGTCGGAGGCGATGGTCGACTCGATGCCGGGACGCAGCACCTTCACCACCACGTCGCGCCCTGCGAGCGTGGCCCGGTGGACCTGGCCAAGCGAGGCAGCGGCGAGCGGCACCGGACCGATGGAGTCGAAGAGCGCTTCGGGGGGACGGCCGTAGCTCTCGGTGATGGCGGTGCGGATGGCGGCCCACGACTCCGGCGGGACGCGATCAGTGAGGGTGCTGATGCTCCCCACGTACGGCGGTGGGATCAGGTCGGCGCGCCCGGCAAAGAGCTGGGCGAGCTTGACGAAGGTCGGTCCGAGCCGGGCGATGGTGGCGGCGAGGCGCTCGGCGCGCCCCTCGTGGAAGGCCGGCGTCCGCGCTGCCCCAGCACCGAAGAGCAGCCAGCGACGCCGATCGCGGGCAAAGCTTGCCAGCAGGGGGAGAACCAAGGCGATCAAACGCAGGGCGCGGAGCATGCGGGATGATACCCTGCCCGGGGCTTCGTGCTCCCCGGGTGACGCTCGGTCCACCCTACGGCAACGCGGCGCCGTGAGGCGCCGCGTTAAACCGACGTGCGAGCCAACCGGTCGTGGGTCAGCCCTGACCCAACGTCAACTCCGCCAGCCGCACCTCGGCCTCGGTCCGGGCGGCCGTCTCACCGAGCTTGTCGATGATCTCGCGGTAGCACTTGATGGCCTCGTCCGAGTTCTTGGCGTTCCGGAAGGCGCGGCCGGCGTCGAGCAGGGCCGTTGCCTTGAGGTAATCGGACGTGGCGGTCTCGGCGGCCTTGCGATAGGCCGCGGCGGCCTCGGCCGGCTTGCCGGTGTTCTCGTAACCCGTCCCGAGGAGGGCATGGGCCGGCGAGGCGTACAGGGCCGGCGGGTTCCCCTTCAGGAACTCGGTGAGCGAGGCAATCGCCAGCTCGGTCTGCCCGGACACCAAGCGAGCCTGGGCCACGCCGAGCGCCGCGCTGTAGGCTGCCGAGGTGCCCTTGTAGGTCGTCACGACCTTCTCGAACTGCGAGACGGCCTCGGGGAGGTTGCCCTGCTCCGCCACGAGGCGAGCGCTCTCGAGCGCCTGCGCCGCGAAGGTCTCCTTCCGCTTGCCCGCAGTGATGGCGAACCAGATCCCGAGCGCCACCACGAGGATGGCCACGGCCGCGATGCCGAGGATCCGGATCCGCTGCGGGGTCAGGAAAGACTCGTCGCCAAAGTGGGCCGTCGGAGCGGCCTCGGGGGTCGTCGGGGGGGTATCCGCTGAGATAGCCATGCGACCTGTCGTGAAAGAATCCCTGCCAGTGGCCCGAAGTGGCCGATATAGCCCGCAAAGATGGCACAATGGCCACTCCGGCGCCAGTTGGTCACTCTCCCTTGCCACCTGCCCCCTCGGGGTGTCCATTCCAGCCAGCCCGCACCGGAGGACCGTTTGCTCGCCAACTGGATCACGCTCTCCCGCTTCCCCCTGCTGCTCGCCAACATCCTCATCCTCTATTACGCCCCGCCACCGATCCGGCTGGCCGGGGTGGTGCTGCTGCTGATCGGCCTGGGGCTGGATACCGTGGATGGCATGGTGGCCCGGCGCACCGGCCAGACCACCATGTTCGGATCGGTGTTGGACATCGCGGCCGACCGCACGTACGAGCTCGTGCTCTGGGCGGTCTTTGCGGACCTCGGCCTGATCTCGGTTGTCATCCCGCTGGTCGTGATCGCCCGAACCACCCTGACTGACGCCTTCCGGAGCATCGGCATCAGCCAGGGGGTGGCCCCGTTCGACCAGCACAAGTCCAAGCTCGGCCGCTTCATGGTGGGATCCCCGTTCATGCGGACCGGGTATTCCGTCACCAAGATCGTGACCTTCACCGCCCTGACCCTGGCCCAGGCGCTCGCCGGGTACCCTGCGGAATCCACCCTCGGGGGCTACGCCGCGCCGCTGCTCCGCGCCGGCCAGGCGGTGGCCTGGGTCGCCCTCGCCTTCTGCGTCTTCCGGGGACTGCCCGTGATCATTGCCAACCTGCGACGCTACTGGGGAATGCCTGCCGCGGCGGCCGCCCTGCTCCTGAGTTTCCTCCCACTCGCGGGCGTTGCCGCGCAACAGTCCGCCGCCACGCCGACCATCGCCGCCAAGACGGCCGGTTGGACGCGCCTCCCCGGTTTTGTCCCGATCTACCTGGACGATGCCAAAGGGACCCTCGCCCTTGAGCTGCCCAAGGAGGGCATGCGGGCGTTGCTCTTCGCGGAACTTGCCACCGGCCTTGGCTCCAACCCGATCGGTCTCGATCGCGGCGCCAATGGACCGTCGTTCGTGGCGCGGTTCGAACCGACCGGCTCCGCCGTGCGCGTGGTGTTCGAGAACTGGAACTACCGAACCTCCGGCGACTCCCTGCACCGGCGCACCGTCGAGGAGGCCTTTCCCGCCAGCACGGCCGCTGCGCTCCCGGTCATCGCCGCGGAAGGCGACCGGCTCCTGGTCGATGCGACGGACTTCGTCCACCGCGACTGGATGGACGTGGCCGCCACGCTGCAGCGCAGTCAGGAAGGGAGCTACGCCATCGCCCGTGATCGCTCCGGCATCCATCGGCCGCGCACGGCGGCCTTTGCGCGCAACAGCGAGATCGAGGTGGCGCTGACCTTCGTGACCACCGGTGCGCCTGGCCGGACCGTGGCGATGATCGTTCCCGACGGCCGGGCCTTCACGGTACGCCAACACCTGTCGTTGCTGGCCTTGCCCGACGACGAGTATCGCCCGCGCGCGCTCGATCCGCGCACCGGTTTCTTCGGTACGTCGTTCAAGGACTACTTCGAGCCGATCCAGGGTGACCTCACCACCCGCTGGATCGCGCGGCACAGGCTGCAGCGTCGAGATCCCGCCGATCCGACGTCGCCGATCATTCAGCCGCTGGTCTATTACATCGATCCGGGCATTCCCGAGCCGATCCGCACCGCGACATACGAGGGCGCCAAGTGGTGGGAGACGGCGTTTGACCGAGCGGGAGTCCGTGGCGGCTTTCGCGTCGAGTATCTCCCGGCGGGCGCCGACCCGATGGATGCCCGCTACAACGTGGTGCAGTGGGAGAATCGCAACGAGCGCGGGTGGAGCATCGGTGGCGCGATGGACGACCCGCGCACCGGCGAGATCCTGAAGGCGATGGCGCGGATGGACTCGCATCGCGCCCGCACGGACTACAACCTGTATGCCGCCTTCTTCGGGGCGGAGGCCGCTGCGGCCGACACCGCCTTTGTGCTCGCCCGCGTGCGACAGGTCACTGCCCACGAGATCGGTCACACGCTGGGCCTGGCCCACAATTACATCGCCTCGACCTACGACCGTGGCTCGGTGATGGACTACCCCGCTCCGCGCTTGCGGATGAAGAACGGCAGGCCCGATGCGTCGGAGGCGTACGACGTCGGTCCCGGTGAATTCGACATCTGGGCGATCCGGTGGGGCTACGGCATCTGGCCCGCGGCCGCCGAGGCGGATTCGCTCCGGATCATCGTGGCCGAGGGACTCCGCCGCGGGTGGCTCTTCCTCTCCGACAACGACGCCCGACCGGAGTCGGCGGCCGATCCGCGCACCAATCTCTGGGACGACGGCTCCACGGCCGCGGAGTTCCTGCGTCACCAGATGGAGGTCCGTCGGTGGGGCATCCGGAACTTCGGCCTGCGAAACATTCGCGAGGGCGAACCGGTTGCCGTCCTGCAGGAGCGCTTCGTCCCGCTGTACTTCTGGCATCGCTTCGCGATCAACGCCCTCGCCAAGACGATCGGTGGCATGGAGTACTCCTACGCCATGAAGGGCGACGGGCAGCAGGCGAGCCGCATCATCCCGGCCGTGCAGCAGCGTGCGGCCCTGACCCAGCTGTTGGCCACCCTCGAGCCGGTCGAGCTGGCCATTCCCGATTCCATCCAGACCTTGATGTCGCCGCGTCCCGGTGGCTATCCCGAGAACATCGAGCTCTTCGCCTCACGCACCCGCCCCGGCTTCGACGCGCTCAGCGCCGCGCGCACGCTCGCCCAGATGACGGTGGATGCCTTGCTGCAGCGTGAGCGGGCCAACCGGCTGGTCATTGCCGCGGTCCGGGAGCCGGGCCAGTTGACCCTCGGTGAAGTGATTGACCGCGTGGTCGCCGCGACGTGGCGCGGGGCTGCGGCAACGCCGGCCGAGGCGATCCTGCGGCGGGTGACGCAGCGGGCCGTGGTGGATCGGTTGCTGACCCTTGCTGCCGATCGGGACGCGGCCCAGGAGGTCCGCGATGTGGTCGAGTTCAAGCTCGCGGCGCTGACGGTCGAGGCACGAGGGCGCGCCGCAACCGGCGACCTCCCGACCCGGGCGCACTGGACGGCCATCACCGCGGATCTGACGCGCTGGCGGGAGCGTCGGGAACTGCCGACGCCCTCCCCTGCCCTCAGGGCCCCGCCGGGCGACCCCTTTGGTGACGACGGTTGGCCCTGATGCCACCGGCGTGCATCCAGTCGGGCCGCGCAGACGAACCTCTGAGCAGGAGTACCACGATCATCCGACTCTGGAGCAGGAATGGCAGCAGGCTTGGCGCTGAACACGCCCTGGGCGCACCGGGTCAGCTCGTCCAGCCGACCCACCAGGCCGGTCCGGAGGGAGCACGTGACTGACACGGGTGTGTTCACGATCTTCTCCCGCATCGCCTCGGGCGACCAACGCGCGGTGGCGGAATGCGTGCAGGAGTTCGGCGGCCTGGTGCAGGGACTCGCGCGGCGGTGGCACGCCGAGCCGGCCGACGCCGAAGACGCCGTACAGGAGATCATCATCGACCTCTGGAAGAGTGCCGGGCGCTACGATGCCGCCAAGGCCTCACCGCGAGGCTTCGTGGCGATGATCGCCCGTCGCCGGCTCATCGACCGTGCCCGCAAACGCGGTCGGGCACCGGAGATGATCTCGTTTCCCGACGACTTCCAACCGGCGGCCGAAACGGTTGGTGCCAGCGAGGTGCTCGAGCGCGCCGACGCGGCGCGTCGAGTGCTGGCGGAGCTCACGCCCATGCAGCGGCGGATGCTCGAGATGACGCTGCTCGAAGGGAAGACGCACGAGGAGGTGGCGCTCGAGACCGACACCCCGCTGGGCACGGTGAAGTCCCACGTGCGGCGGGGATTGATGCGGGCACGGGCACTGATGGGCGTGGCCACGGCGTCCGCGGCGGAGGAGATCCGATGAACGACAATATGCGACTGGACGACGAGCTGGTCGAAGCAGAACTCGCGGCGGCGCTCGTGGCACAGGACGAACAACCGCTGTCGCCGGCGCTGGCCGCACGGCTCATCGCCCAAGGCCAGGCACACGTCAGCCCGGTGGTGGACATCGCGTCGCGCCGGCGGAGCAGCTGGCCGATGTGGACAGGGTGGGCTGCTGCCGCGGCGGTGACCATCTGGGCGGTGGCCGGCCGCGACGCCGGGCGACCCCTCACGGAGCCGGTGGCGCCGGCGGCGTTGCGCGCCACCTTGGTGGCGTCGTCGGGCGAGCTGGCCTGGAGCGCGGGCGGCGATCCGACCGGCGGAGAGGCCCATGGCGACGTGGTCTGGAGCGACTCGGCACAGGCCGGCGTAATGCGCTTCCACCAACTGGCTCCCAACGACCCGACCAAGGAGCAGTACCAGCTCTGGATCTTCGACGCGTCGCGCGACGAGCGCTATCCGGTGGACGGCGGGGTGTTCGACATTCCCGTTGGTCAGGACGAGGTCCTGATCCCCATCAAGCCCGGAGTCGGCGTCAATCGCGCCACGCTCTTCGTGGTCACGGTCGAGCGCCCTGGCGGCGTCGTGGTCTCCGACCGTTCGCGCATCGCGTTGCTGGCCAAGCGCAGCGGCTGATCGCGCGGTTCCAACGCGACACGGGCCGGGCCGCCATGGAGGCGACCCGGCCCGTGCTGCGTTGCTGCCTGCCGCCTACGGGGTCGGCGGCGTGGGCGTGGTCATCTGGAACTGGTCGCGTCCCTTGTCGACCGCCGGAATGCCCTTGATCATCCACTCGGGCGCCGGAGCGCCCTTGAGCTTGTGGTCGAAGAACTGCTGCATCCGCATCGCCATGTCCTTCTGGTTGGCGCGCGAGGCCGGATTGTGCACGTCGCCGTTGTAGTTGATCAGGTACACCTCCTTGCCGAGGCGGCGCAGGCCGACGAAGAGCTCGATGCCTTGCCACCAGGGCACCGCGTCGTCCTGGTCGTTGTGCATGATGAACAACGGCGTCTTCACGCGCTCGAGGTGGAAGAGCGGTGAATTCTCGATGTACAGATCCGGCGCATCGAAGAGCGACTTGCCGATGCGGCTCTGTCCACGCTCGTACTGGAAGGCGCGCGCCAGGCCGGAGCCCCAGCTGATGCCACCATACGCCGACGTCATGTTGGCGACGGGCGCGCCGGCCATCGCGGCCGAGAAGAGATTGGTCTGCGTGATGATGTAGGAGGCCTGATAGCCGCCCCACGACTGGCCCTGGATGCCGAGGCCCTTCGGGTCCACGTAGCCGCGCGCCAGCAGCATCTGCACCCCCGGCACGATCGACTTCCGCGCGCTCTCGCCCGGATGCCCTTCCTCGTAGAAGATGTCGGGCATGAAGACGAGGTAGCCGTTCGAGGCATAGTGCGTGGCGTTGATCACGTTGCGGCCGGTGGGCGCCACGTAGCTGTAGAGGCCGTCGGAGAGGTCCTCGTAGTTGTACGCGATCAGCGGGTACTTCTTCGAGGGATCGAAGTTCTCCGGCTTGTAGAGGATCCCCTGCAACGGCACCCCGTCCTCGCTCAGCCAGGTCACCAACTCCGCGGTGCCCCAGTTGTACTCGCGCTGCCACGGGTTGGCGTCGGTGATGCGCGTCACCTGCGTCAGCGACGGGCCGACCCAGAGGTTCGGGAATTCGACGAAGGTGCTGCGCGTCATCATGAAGACCTCGGCGTTCTTCGCCTTGGTCGGCTGGCCATACGCGTAGTCGCCAAAGACGATCTGCTCCGGTGCCTTGGTGGTGCCGAGCTGGTCGCGGTAGAATCCACTCGCCTTGGTCCGCTCCGAGAAGGCGCGGAAGTACAGCGGCTTGGCCGGGTCGATGAAGCGATCCTCCTCGCGGTCGCGGTACATGTCCACCAGTCGCAGGGTCATCTCGGCCCGTCGCCCGGCAGAATCGGTCACCATGACCGGCGCGCGCGTGCCGAGCGGATCGATCTCCCAGAGGTCGAAACGATCGTAGACCAGCATCGAGCGATCGCCCTTGGTCCAGCCTGCCACGCCCCATCCCGGCGGAGCGCCCGGCGTGCTGAAGGTCTCCTGGTCGAAGCGGACGCCCGGGACCTGCGCGGTCACCTTGATCAGCTTCCCCGTGGCGATCTGGTAGGCATGCCAGTGCCCGGCATTGAAGAAGGTCACGAACTTGGCGTCGGTCGAAAGCTGCCCTGCGCTCTGCACCTTCTCGGCAATCAGCTTGCGGCTGCCGTTGGCCGGGTCGACGAGATAGATGTCGTTCCCGTCGTCGCCCCACATCTTGGCAATGTTGTAGCGGACCGAGGTCGTCGCGACGCCCACCTTGGCATCGTCGGAGAGCTGCACGCCGCTGACGGTGTCGTCCGCAAGCCGGATGACCGCCTTGTAGGCGAGCGTGAAGGTGGTGTCCGACCCCCTGATGGTCCGCTTCGGTGCCGGACGCTTCACGTCGAGATGCATGATCGCCTGGTAGCTCTTGGTGCGATCGCGACCGGCGCTCAGCAGCTGCGCCGGCTGCAACTGCGGATCCTTCCAGTGCCACAGGTCGAAGCGCGCCTTGCCGTTCAGTGAATCGGCCGGGATCGAGTCCGGAGCCGGGGGCGATACGGTGAAGGTGATCGCCGATGCGTTGCGCGTGAACGACGCGCTGGCCGTCGGCAGCAGCCGCATGCCGGTCGGCAACATCGCGGGCGTGACGAGCGGTGCCGCCGTGCCGGCCTTCAGGGTGCCATGGTAAATCGTCACCGGCGCATCAGGCTTGCCGAACTCCGGCCCGGCGTCCGACGTGAAGGTGAACTGTTCCTGCTTGCGGTCGAAGGTGAAGCCCCGGTAGTTCCCCGGTCCCTTGATCACCGTCGTGGTCGTCCCGGTGGCGAGGTCGCGGATGAACAGGCCGTCCTGGGTCGAATCACGCGAGGCGACGGCGTAGATCAACACCTTCGCGCTGTCGTCGAAGGTGGAGGACGACACGTACGTCATCTTCTCTTCGACGCCGGTGGTCATGTTGCGGAGCACGATGGTTGAGCCGTAGCTGCCGTGGCCCGGTCGGCGCAGCGCCAGCGGCGCCCCGACCACCCGCAGCACCGCGGCCCCCCGCTGCAGGCGCCGCACCGCGCCCATTGGCGGCGGAGTCACCGGCGACACGGGGGGCGGGCACCGAGTCCGGTGTGTAGATCATCCAGTCACTGCGGTCGCGGGCGAGACGCGGTGCGCGGGCGCCCGGAAGCGAGGTCTGCTGCCCCGTTCGCAGGTCGAGGATCACCAGCGCGCCCTTGGGCGTGGTGGTGTCCGGCGCCGCGGCGGGGGCCGCGCCCGGGGCCGGACGCGGCGCTGCCCGAAGCGCGGCGACGGCCTTTGCCACCCGCTCGACTTCCGCCTTGGTGGCCTGCGTCGTCGCGATCGCGAATCGGCCATCGCTGGTCAACTGGCCGCCACCACCACCGGCCCCGCCGGCGGGCGCTCCCCCGCCCGCGGCACCGCGTGCCGGGACGTTGTTGTTGGCGCGCGCGATGTAGCCGAGCGGGATGGTGTATTCCGTCGTCCCGGTCGTGGACCGCACCACGTAGCGCCCGTCGCCGACCTGGGGGCGCACGGTGTAGCCCACCCAGCGCCCGTCGTTCGAAAGCGCCGGCGTGGCAATGGACTCCCAGCGATCCCAGTCGGCCTGGGTCAGGGCCTTCTTCTGCACCTGGGCATGGGCGGGGACGACGAGCACGGACAACAGGAGGAGCGCACGAGGGAAACGCGGTCGCATCGAGACACCTGGTGACGGGGTTCAGTTGAGGGGAGCGGAGAATCTAACGGATTCTCTCATCCGGATGGGGGGCGGACGCGACAGGGGCGCCGGTTCCATGCTGAAACCGGCGCCACTGTCATTGCCAGTGAGGTCCTAGCGGCCAGCCAACTCGCGGGTCACGTCCGCCAGCATCTTGACCTTGGCACCGTCCTTGGAGCCTGCCGCTTCGCGCGTCAGCTGGTTGGCCAAGGTGGTCAGGGCCGTCCGACGCGCCCCGCCCGTGGCCTGCTCCGCACGGCTCAAGCTCTGGCGCACCGCGGTCAGGCGCGTGGCGCTCAGGCCACCCGTCCGCTGCAGCTGATCGACGTAGGCGCGGGCCACCGGGAAGCTCGGCGCCCAGACAAACTTCGGCTGCATCTGGGCGTTGAACTGCTCGAACGTCACGGTCTTCGCGGCATCGATCTCGTTCTGCGTCAGCAACGGGCTCGGCGCGAGCTCCAGGATGTCGAGACCGCGGGCGATCTCCGAGGAGACCAGCACGCCGTTGTACCAGTAGACCGACCAGGGGCCGGCGGCCTCGAGGTCGGTGGCGCTCAGCGGGCCGCGATCGAAGTAGGCGATCTCCACCGGCTTGGCGGCATCGGTCCAATCGAAGATCGAGACGCCGCCCTGGTACCAGGCCTGCACCTTGATGTCGCGTCCCGGCACCGGAATGAGCGAGCCGTTGTGCGCCACGCAATTCTCGACGGCGGACTGGACGACCGGCAGCTTGTAGTAGCTCTCGAACACCATCTTGCCGTTCTTGAGCGAGAAGATCGCGTTGGCGCCCCACTCCTTCGGGTCGCCGGCGCGGCACTTGGCGCCCGTCCCACCGCCCCATTCGTCGGTGAAGAGGATCTTGGTGCCGTCGTTGTTGAACGAGGCCGAGTGCCAGTAGGCGAAGTTCGAGTCGGCCACGGCGTCAATGCGGCGCGGGTTGGCCGGATCGCTGATGTCGAGCAACAGGCCGTAGCCCTCGCAGGCGCCACCCGCCAGGCCGATCGCCGGGTAGAGGGTGATGTCGTGGCACTGGTTCGGGCCGGGCTTCGGGCCGCGCGCGTCGTCCGCGGAGCCACCCACCATCTGCGCAATCATGGCCGGGAGCGCGGCACGCAGCGAGGCGCTGTCGGCCGCCGTCGGGGCGCCGGTCGCGCCGCGCGCCTTCACCACGTCGTTGAGCAGCTGCGCCACGAAGCCGTTCGGCAGGATCATCTCCTCGGCGCCGATCGTCGCGGTGAACGCGCCCGCGGCCTTCGCCTTGGCCAGCGCCTCCGCATCAGCCGGCGACACGCCATGGCCCGGCGCTTCCTGCAGCCCTTCGAAGATGCGCGCCGAGTTGACCACGGCCGCCTGCTCCGGGTTGGCCACCGGCACCTTGATCACCTCGACGCGGAAGAGCGCCGAGTTCGGGTTCTTGGACGGCGATTCGTTGACGCACCCCGGGAGCTCGTCCGCCGGGCGGACCGGCGCCGAGCCCGAGATGTAGACATACACGTTGGCGGGATCCTTCGGATCCACCAGCAGCGAGTGTGTGTGCGAGCCGCGGCAGGTCTGCACGTTGCCGATGTACTTCGGGTTGCGCACATCCGTGATGTCGAAGATGCGGATACCGCGAAGGCGCTCGGTGCTCACCGCCGTCGGCACCCCGCCCTCCTTGCAGTCGAGCCGGCCTTCCATGCCCTCGCCCGAGACGAAGAGCAGGTGCTTGTACACCGACACGTCACTCTGCGAGGCCGGGCAGAAGTACTCGGTGGCGAGCACCGGATGCTTCGGGTCGGCGATGTCCCACACCTGGAAGCCGTTGAAGTTGCCCTGGATCGCGTACTTGCCGCTGAACGCCAGGTCGGAGTTCATCGCGGTGGCGAACCGTGCCGGGGCCGGCGTGGACGACAGCAGGCGAAGATTCCAGATCGCCTGGCCGGCGTCATGCAAGCCGGCCTTCAGGTCGAGCCGCGGATCCGGCGACGGGGCGGCAGCCTTCGCCATCGGCGTCGGCGTCTGTGCCGACGCGGCCGAGCCGGCGAAGAGCGCGAGCGCAAGCCCGAGACCCGCACGCGCGCGAACGGAATGGAGTGGTGAAGACAGCGTCACGATCAACCTCGAGGTGGCGGGAAGGAACCGGGCCGCGGCGTTCACGGCGCGGTGGGGGCAAAGAGGATGGCAGCGAGCATGCGCTGCATCCGGGCAATCTCGGTGCGCTGGTCCACCTGCACGTCAGAGGCGAAGCGGAAGACGGTTTGATCCTGGGCGGCACCGTCCGTGCCGAACAACTCCGTCACCATGGTGACCGCGCCCTCGTGGTGCTGAATCATCAGGCGGAGGTAGAGCCGATCGAACTCGCGCCCTCGCGCGGCCGTCAACTCCTGCAGCTGCGCGGGGGTGAGCATCCCCGGCATCATCGCATGGCCATCGTGCCCCGCATGGTCGGCGCTCGCCACCACCTGGCCGCGTTCGCGCAGCCATCGCGTCATGATCGCGATCTCGTCGCGCTGGGCATTGATGATCCGCGCGGCGAGCGTGCGAATGGCGCCATTGTCGGTGCGACTCGGTGCCAGCTCCGACATGGTGATGGCCTGCGCGTGGTGCCCGATCATGCCCGTCATGAAGCGGATGTCGGCGGCCGTGTACGGGTACCGGGCGCTGTCGGCGCGCGCGCGTGCGGTCACGGGCGGCGCGTTGCCCTGGGCGGAGGCCTGCCCGGGGACAATAGCCACGAGCAGGCCAACGAGCGGAAGCAGCGAATGCCGAGACCGAATGCAGTGCATGCGAGGGATCTCCTTCGATCGGTCCATGGACAGCGATGCCCCCGGCAGGACTTGAACCTGCGACCCCCAGTTTAGGAAACCGGTGCTCTATCCAGCTGAGCTACGGAGGCGAGCCGACAATCTAACGCAGGGGGCTCGCCGGAACCGCTGCCCGTGCCTCCAGCCAGTCGGCCAGCGCCTCCGAAGGCGCGCTGAGCCCGAGATGCCGCGCGAGGAAGGCCACGGCGGACAGCGTCGCCCCTGGGGGGAGCCGGTGCCCCGAATCATACCATTCCACCGTCGCACCCGGAGGGACCGTCGCGTGCAGCCGCCGCGCCCGAGCCGGCGTGACCGCGTCGTCCTGACGGCCACTCTGGAGCAGCAGTCTTGCACGCGTGTTGCCCACGAATTGGATCGGTTCAATCGGCCGGAGCGAGGCCACCCACCGCTCCCGCTGCGCCGCCGGGAGGTCCTCCTCCGCGATGCTCCAGCGGAGACAGCCGGCGATGGTCTCGGGACCTCGGGCGCCCTCATCGCAGGGATCGCTGAAGTGGGCGAGGAATCCCCCGTCCGCGACGCGCAGCACGGCTGCGGTGATCCGCGGCTCGACCCCCACCAGCAGTGCTCCCTGGGCCCCGCCGTAGCTGTTGCCGAGGTAGCCGAGCCGAGACCGGTCGACGTCGGGGCGGTTCGAGAGCAGGTCCACCCCGCGGCGGAAGTCCACGATCAGCTGAATCTGGTCGGCGCTGTCCGAGGGGGTGAAGGAGAGCGGCGGGGCGTTGCGACGGGCAAACGGTGCGTCAATCGCCAACACCACGGCGCCACTCTTGGCCAGCGCGAGCCCCAGCTCCACCGTGCGAAAGCCTCGGCTGTTGCCTGGCGCCCCATGCCCTAGCACCACGCCGGGGTGCGGAGCGGGAGTCGTGGGCAGGTAGAGGAGGCCGGTGACCCGTCCCCCCTTGGGGGACGCGAAGGAAATCGCGCGGATCTCGATCCCCTCCTGGGTTTGCCAGAGGGAATCGCGCAGGTCGAGCGGGAGCCGGGCATCGTAGTCGAACGGGGATTGGGCCGGCGCGTGCGAGGCGGCCAACGCGCTCACCAGGAGGAGGCGGAAGAGGGTGGTCATGCCCGTTCAGACGCACCGAGCCGCTGTTTGGTTGCAGAAGGAAACGAGTCGGTCTCCGTCGTAACCGCAACCCTGGTTACCCCTCGCGGCGCTGCCCGGCCTTCCACCCCTTGAACATCTCCAGCGCGATCGGGAGCACGCTCACGAAGATGATCCCCAGAATCACGAGCGAGAAGCGCTCCTTGACCGCCGGGATGTTGCCGAAGGCATAGCCGA
>Ga0073899_10003047_pt1 | contig 14983 bp, 7 predicted proteins | sample KloWWTmetaKNB5Ph_FD_88975 | JGI IMG/M metagenome (GOLD analysis project Ga0073899, IMG submission 88975) | Active sludge microbial communities from Klosterneuburg, Austria, studying microevolution and ecology of nitrifiers - Klosterneuburg... | ecosystem: Engineered > WWTP > Aerobic digester >...
CCTCAGCTACTTCGTGGTCAACAACCTCGGCTTCGGCCTGTCGCTGCGCAACTTCACGACCTTCCTGCCGGCGAGCCTGAAGGCCGACTTCCCCGGCATCGAGAAGCAGATCCCCACCAACGAGTTCAGCGTCATCCCCGGCATGACGCTCGTCCTCTACCGCAGCTTCCGCTTCTCCCCCTACGTCGCCGGCGGCGTCGGCCCGGTCTTCCTCAACCACAAGCGCGGCGTCGTCGGCGAGTGGAACGCCGGACCCGGCGTGCTCATCGGCCTCGGCCGCATGCTCGCGCTCAGCCTCGGCGTCAGCTTCTCGATGCGCTTCCCCGCCGACCGCTGCGACGACGCCTACCGCTTCCCCGGCGACACCACCCAGAAGTTGAGCGCCTGCGGGGTCCGCTGGGGCATCAACGGCGGCCTCGTGTTCGGCTTCGGCGTCGGCCGCAAGCGCAACCCGCCGCCACCGCCGCAGGACCCGACCTACGCGCCCGCGCCCGCGCCCGAGCCCTACCCCGAGCCCGCGCCCAGCCCCGGCTACACCGTGCCCGGGCCCGCCCCAGCCCCGTCCGCGCCGCCTCCCGGCGAGGCGCCAGCAGCCACCGAGCCACCCGTGGTCACCGAGGAGCCCATCGCCGCCGAGCCGCCCGCACCGGCCCCGACCGCGCCGCCGCCCGGCGAGAGCGTCCCGGTCGCCCCACCGCCCGGCGACTGATCCCGCGCCCGCAGCGACCTGTCCCCGCGGCCATCTTCACCCGACTGATCCCGCGCCCGCAGCGACCTGTCCCCGCGGCCATCTTCAACCCACGCCCGATCGCCGCGCCCGGCGCCGTCGTACCGCCCTTCATGCCGCACCCGCGCCTGCTCGCGCTGCTCCTCGCCGTCACGGCCCCGGCCTGCGCCACCGCCGTGCCCGCGAGCCCCGGCCACGAGCCGACCGGCACCGCCGAATTCACCTGGCAGGCCTGGACCGCGGACAGCTTCGCCGCCGCCGCGCGCGAGCGGAAGATCCTTCTGATCAACGTCGCGGCCAGCTGGTGTCACTGGTGCCACGTCATGGACCACGAGACCTACGCGGACCCCGAGGTCGCCGCCCTGTTGCGCGCGCACTTCATGCCGATCCGCGTCGACGCCGACGCCCGCCCCGACCTCGCCGAGCGCTACGCCGACTGGGGCTGGCCCGCGACCGCCGTGCTCACCAGCGACGCCCGCCCCGTGCTCGAGCTGCGCGGCTACCAGGACCCGCGAGCCTTCGCCGCCCTGCTGCGCGAGCTCGTCGCCGACCAGCGCGCCGGCACCCTGCGCGGTCGCAAGGCCGTGCCCGCGCCCGCCGCCCGGGACGCCGACCTCGTCGCCCTGCGCCGCTCCGCCGAGCAGCAGCTCGACCGCTTCTACGACGAGCAGCAGGGCGGCTGGGGTCGCAAGCAGAAGTACCCGCTCGCCGCCCTCGACGAGCTCGCCCTGCTGCGCGCGCGGGTCCTCGGCGAGGCCGTCTGGCAGGAGCGCGCGCTCACCACCCTCGGCAACGAGCTGCGCCTGATCGACCCGGTGTGGGGCGGCATGTATCAGTACTCGGTCGCCGGCGTGTGGGACCAGCCGCACTTCGAGAAGATCGGCGCGATCCAGGCCGGCGCGCTCGAGGCCCTCGCGCTCGCCTACCGCCGCACCGGCGATGCCCGCTGGCAGCAGGCCGCACAGCTCCAGCGCGGCTACCTGCTCGGCCCGATGCAGGACCCGGGCGGCGGCTTCTACACCAGCCAGGACGCCGACCTGCAGCGCCCCGGACAGCCGCCGATCCTCGGCGCCGAGTACTACGCGCGAGACGACGCGGGCCGCCGCGCCCTCGGGCTCCCGCGCATCGACACCGCGATCTACGCCGACCTCAACGGCCGCATCATCGCCGCGCTGTGCCAGCTGTACGCCGCCGTCCCGGGCCCCGACGGCGAGCCCGACGCGATGGCCCTGAGCGCCGCCCTCGCCGCGGGCGAGCGCCTGCTCGCGCAGCATCGCACACGCGACAACGGCTTCACCCACGCCGCCGGCGACACCGGCCTGCTCCACCTGCGCGACCAGGCCTCGGTCGGTCGCGCCCTGCTCGCGCTCCACCGCGTCACCGGAGATCCGCGCTGGCTCGAGCACGCGAGCGGCCTCGCCGACTTCATGCGCACGCACCTCGAGGACCGCGAGCACGGCGGATTCTTCGCCCACACCCGCGACCCCGACGCGGTCGGCGTGTTCGCCGAGCGCCGCAAGCCGATCGAGGAGAACGGCCTCGCCGCGCGCTTCCTGCTCGAGCTCCACCGCCAGACCGACCACCTCACTACCCCCTCGGTCGACGCAAGCACCGCCGTCCGCGCGCTGCGGGCCGTCTCCGACCCGGCGCAGCTCGCCGAGCAGGGTCGCATGCTCGGGCAGTACGCGCTCGCGCTCGCCGAGGCGACCTTCACCCCGGTCGACGTCACGGTCGTCGGCGACCGCGGCGACCCGCGCACCGTCACGCTCCACCGCGCCGCGCTGCGCCTCGACGACCCGCGCGCGGTGGTCAGCGTCAGCCCGCCCGGGCTCCGCTACCCCGACATCGGCGCCCCCGCCGTGTACCTGTGCACCGACAGCGCCTGCTCGACCCCGATCCGCGACGCGGAGAAGCTCCCCGCGGCCGCCCTGAAGTTCCTCGCCACCGTGCCATGAACGGACGGACGCGCCGGGCTCACGGCTCGTGAGTCGTCGGCGCGTCGGGCAGCTCGATGCGCTTGAGCGCCTCGACGACGCCGGTGCGGATCGCCAGCAGCGGCGCGGGCACGATGCCGCCGACCAGCAAGGTCCCCATCATCGCCACGGCCACCAGGTGCTCCCAGCCGCGCAGGTCCTCGAAGGACCGCAGGCGCTCCGCGTGCGGCGAGGGCGGGCCGAGGAAGGTCTGCTTGAACGCCTTGAACAGGGTGATGCCGTTGACCGCGGTGACGATCAGCATCACCCCGGCGACGACCTCGTGCTGGCGCAGCAGCCCCTGGATCGCCAGGTCCTCGGCCACGAACGAGATCGTGCCGGGGAAGCCGACCGCCGCCGCCGACAGCAGGAGGAAGCCCGTCGCCATGCGCGGCGCGCGATGCACGAGCCCGCCGAGCAGCCGCATGTCGGTCGTGCCCGCGCGCGCCTCGACCTCGAGCGCGATCAACATCAAGCCGCCGACCTCGACCACCGACGACATCGCCTGCATCAGCGCCCCGGCGACGCTCGGGGCGTTGAGCGCGGCCAGGCTCGCCAGCACCAGCCCCATCTGGCTGACCCAGAAGTAGGCGAGCACGCGGCGCAGGTCGTGCTGCCCGACCGCGAGCAGGGCCCCGTACACCGCCGTCACCGCGCCGAGGATCACCAGCGGCGACGAGGCCTGCTCGCACACCTGCGGGAACAGCGGCATCACCACCCGCGCCAGCGCGAACGAGCCGAGCGGCGTGAGCACCGCCAGCATCGCCGAGTAGCCGGGCGCGCGCGAGGCCGCGGCGGTCAGCCACAGGTGCATCGGCACGATGCCCATGCGCAGCAGGCCCACGAACAGGAACAGCCATCCGACCGCCGCCGGCGGAGCGACGCCCGCGCGCGAGATCGCCAGCAGGTCGAGCGGCGCAGGCAGGCCGTTCTCGGCGCCGTGCACCCCCAGCAGCACCACGGCGACCAGCAACGCCGCGATGGTCGCCCCGAACGCGAGGGTCAAGATCACGTGCAGCGGCCGCGACCCGCTGCGCCGCGTGTCCTGCCACAGCGGCACCATCGACGCGACCCAAAACAGCGAGAGCAGCGCCGCGTCGAAGGACAGCAGCGCGCCGAGCAGCGCGCCCTCGACCACGAGGATGCGCGCCGTGGTGTCGCCCCGCAGGTCGGAGCGCGGCGCCGACAGCAGCGCCGCGAGGGCCACAGCCGCGGTCATCGGCAGCAGCACCGCGTTCAGGCCGTCGACCGCCATGTGGTAGTGCAGCGACAGGAACACCGGACCGAGCTCGATGTCGTCGCGCGCGAAGGCGTCGTCCGAGCCGTTGATCACCAGCAACACCAGCGCCGCCGCGAACACCAGCCAGGCCACGCCGATCGCCACGCCGCGCTGCTGCCGGGGATCGTGCAGCAAGCCCTGAACCACCCCCGCCGCCAGCAAGGGCACCAACCACAGCGACAGCACCAGCCCCGACATGAAACCACTCACGGCTCCACCCCCCTCTGCGGATCGGCCTTCGCCTCCAGCGATGAGTGCGACGACGCCTGCAGCGCTGACTGCGGCGACCCGTGCGGCGGCGACAGCGTCGCCGGCCGCGCCAGCGGCACCGGCCGGTCGTGCAGCGCCAGGAACCGATTCTCGAGCCGGTCGAGCCAGCGCGACAGCCCCATGATCGGCCGCGTCAACCACCGGTCCAGCGCGGTCTCCACGGCGAAGCGCTCGATCGCCAGGCGGAAGACGGCCCGACGCCGGCGCAGCCCGACGCGCTCCCACAGCGCCGCCGCCTCGTCCTGCTCGGTGCGACCGAGCGCCGCTCGCCGGGCCAGCGCGTCCTGCAGCGCCGAGGGCGTGCGCAGGAACTGATAGTAGCGGAGCGTCGCGTGGGCGATCAGGTGCACCGTCGCCAGCGTGTAGAAGCCGAGCCCGCAGGTGACGAACATCAGGCCGACCTGGGTCGCGGTCGCGTACGCGGCCGCGGACTTGGCGTCGGCGGAGACCTTGTGGCTCAGCGAGGCCATCACCGCCGTGACCGCGCCGATCACGATCAGCGCCGCGCGAGCCGCCGGCGAGTGCTCGATCAGCGGCGCCGCGCGCAGCAGCAGGTACACCCCCGCGTGCACGGAGAGGCTGCCGTAGAACACCGCGCTCGAGGCGGTGGGCCCCTCCATCGCGCGCGGCAGCCAGCCGCCGACCGGGAACTGCGCCGACTTGCCCATCGCCGCGAACACCAGCGAGAGCGCGACGGCGAGGGCCGGCAGCGGCGCGGCGTGGACCGCCGCCGCCGCGAAGGCGTCGACCCACACGGTCGTGTGCAACCAGTGGTGCAGCCACACCCCGCCGAGCAGCAGGCCGATGTCGCAGATCCTGTAGGTGACGAGCACGCGGATCGCCGCCTGGACCGGGCCGGCGCGCTCGTGGAAGAACGCGACCAGCAGGATCGAGGTCATGCCCACCAGCTCCCAGCCGATGAACATCAGCTCGATGCTGCCCGCCAGCACCAGCAGCTGCATGCCCGCGCCGAACAGCAGCATCAGCAGGAAGAAGCGGACGTAGCCCGGCTCGCGGTGCAGGTAGTTGACCGAGAACTTGCAGGTCGTCAGCAGCAGCACCGCGATCAGCAGCGACACCGACGCCGACAGGCCGTCGAGCAGCAGCACCAGCGGGAAGCTGTACTCGAAGGCCTCGTACCAGTTGCCGAGCCGCAGGTCGCTCGGGCCGCCGATCACCCGCAGCGCCACGCCGCCGAGCGCCCCCATGAAGCCGAGCCACAGCGCGAACCAGGCGATGCGCGCGACCGCCCGCTCCGCGGGGCGCCCCTTCGGCACCAGCATGAGGGCGATCAGCACGGCGCCGAGCGCCGGCCACACCGGGGTCAGGGCGACGAAGCGGGCGAGCCAGACGTCAAGAGGCATGGCGGGCCCTCGGGTCGATCAGCGGCGGCCCGCCGACGCGAGCGGGCGGCAGGAAGCCGTCGTGCCCGCTGTACCAGTCGCGCGAGCGGCTCACGGCCGGCAGCGTCGGGTTCGCCGGCGAGTACGGGCGAAAGCCCCGGCGCGCGTCGAAGGTGAAGATCTGGCCGGTGTCCGGGTCGACCGCCGCGAGGCGCAGCCACTCGCCCCGCACGAGCTCGGCGATCGCCGGCCGCCGCTCGCAGATCGCCGTCAAGATCGCCGGCGTCGACTCGACGACCAGATGCATGCGCACCGGCTCGTGGATCTCCGTCATCTGCGTCGGCAGCCCCGTCCGCAGGTCGCTAGACGCCCCGTTCATCACCCCGAACAGCCCCGTCACGTTGTGCGGCAGCTTGGTACCCGCGCCCAGCCGCTCGTTGTCCACCGTCGAGAAGAAGTACTCGAGGTTGATGCCCGCGCCGACCGGCCCCACCGCCGCCAGGATGCGCTCGAGCACCGCACCCTCCGGGTCGATCTTCGGGTCGTACGAGACCAGGAACGCCCGCCGGTCGAGGAACAGCCCGCGCGACAGAGCCCGCCGTCCGACGATGCAGGCCGCGTTGGTCGCGTGGCCCAGCTCCGGTCGCGCCTGGCTCAGGTCGAGCGCCCGGCCCTCGACGTGGTGCAGCGCCCCCGCGTAGCTCGGCCACGGCGGCGCGGTCGGGAACCGCCGGCAGCGCTCGTGCGCGTTGTGCTGTCCGGTCGCGGCCAGCAGCCGCCTCAGCGCCGGCAGCTGGGCCTGGGCCTCGGCCGGCAGCTCCTCGACGTCGAACAGCCGGACGCTGTCGTTGCCGGTGTTGTAGACCCCGCCGACGAACACGGTCTCCGCCGGCACGACGATCCCCCGCGCGGCCAGCCGCTCGCGCACCTCGGGGCGGTTGGCCATGCGCGCGAACAGGCGCGCGTTCGGCCCGCCGCTGCGTCCGCCGCAGGCCCCGCACGAGTAGGCCGGGAAGTACGGGTTGTTGACGCTCGAGGAGTCGTGGCCGAGCACCGCCACCACCCGCGCGAAGCCTCGCGTCAGGCCGATGTCCTCGAGCAAGTTGCCGACCCGCAGCGCCTTCTCGTCGAGCGAGAAGCCGGTGTGCAGCGTGCTGGCGGCCATCTCCTCGGAGCCGGTCCGCGCCGAGGTCAGCCGCGTCTTCGGCTCCGGCAGCAGGCGCCGCCGGATCGCCTGGCGCAGCCGCCCGGCCAGCTGCGGCGCGAACACGCTGATCAGCAGCGGCACCACGGCCGCCACCCCCGACACGATGCTGACGAACAGACCGAGCAGCAGCGAGCGCGAGGCCCGACCGAACAGCGTCGTCGCCTGGCCCCACCTGTGCAGCCGCTGCTTGCGCAGCTCGGCGAGCGGCCAGTGCTGCGAGTGCGGCTCCTCCGCGACGCGGTGCTGCGGCGTGACGACCACCGGGCACAGCGGGAAGGTGCTCGGGTCGTCGATCCCCTGGTACGCGATCGCCAGGTTGAAGAAGCCCGCGACCCCGAAGGTCCCGACCTCGCTCGACAGCTCCTCGAGGTGACGACGCACCGACTCGAAGCGGTCGTCGAGGCAGAACATCACCTGGAAGCGCCGCGGCGGCGCCTCGGCCGGCGGCGCCGGCTCGTACTCGCGGTTCGCCGCGACCGCGTCGAGCAGCTCGACGCGAAAGCGCCGCTCGTAGGCCTCGTGCCACAGCCGCTGGCGCGCCGTGTCGTCGAGGCGGTCGAGCAGGCCGATCACCGCGTCGATGTCGGCCCGCACCATGGTGCGGATCGTCGGCGCCGCGACCCCGGCGAACTGCGCCAGCACGAACAGCGGCCACGCCGTGTCATGCGGACCGCGCAGCCGCGCAGGTGCGATGCGCGGCAGCCGGGCGCACAGCGCCCGCACCTCCGCGACCGGGCCGCGGTGGCCCAGGCGCCGCGCGATGTCCTGGAACGCGAACAGGTCGAGGGTCAGGCGCACCGCCAGGAAGTCGACCAGCCGCGCCCGCGCCCCCGAGCGCCCGGGCGGCACGGGCGCGGCCTCGAGGCGCGCGAACATCCCGGCCCAGCCCCGCAGCTGCAGCAGCGTGCGCTCGATGAACAGGTCCTGCTCGTCGTCCGCGAGCCCGAGCTCCGCGAGCAGCTCGAGCACGACCGCCTCGGCCTCGAGGCCCCGCTCCTCCCACGCCTGCAGCCGCCGCCGCAGGCCCCGCAGCCAGCCGGGGCGGACCGAGTGCCCGGCCAGCAGCACGCTGCGCCACGCGTGGAAGAAGCCGAGCTCGCGACCCGGCATCGACCAGTGCGACTGCCCGCGGTCCAGGAACGACGCGCACAGCGGGATCAGCGTCGTGTGCACGAGGTCGTTGGCGTCCTCGTCGCTGCACGCGAGCAGCAGCTCGCGGTGAAACTCGGGCGCCTCCGGGCCGGGCTGCCGCGCGCCGTCGAGGTGACGACAGGCGTCGACGCAGGCGGTCCACAGCGCGCGCACGGCCACCGCCTCGTGGCGGGCCGCGAAGGCCTCGGGACGCGCGCGCGCGCCGAGCAGCGCGCCGAGCTCGGCCATCGGCGTGCGAAACTCGGGCTGGCCGACGATCAGCCGCGCCAGCTCGGCGTTGACCGCCCGCTTCCCCGTCGAGCGAGTCAGGTCCGCCAGGCGGATCAGCTGTGAGCCCTCGCCCCCGACCCCCGCCAGCGTCGGCGCCAGCCAGGCGTCCGTCGCCACGACGATCGCCCGCCGCGCGGCCGTCGGGACCTCGGCCGCGAAGCGCGACGTGGCCTGCTTCTCCACCAGCTGCCAGTGCAGGTCCGCCGGCGTCTCCGCGGCGATGCAGTGCCGCGTCACCAGCCGCGCGACCGTCATCTCGCTCGGGAAACCCGCGGCGATCGGCCGCGTCGAGTAGCTCGTCTCCGCCAGCACCACTTCGAGGTCGACCTCGCTGATGCGACCACGCGCCAGCGCCTCACGGTACCGCTCCTCCGGCATGTATCCGTGCGCCCCCAGCTGGGCCTGCGCCGCTGCCACCCCCTCGTGAAACGGCAGGTGCTGGTACGCGTGCAGCGTGTTGTGATGCACGAACACCTCGAGCGGCGCCTGAGCCGGCAGGTAGTGCTCGGCGTGCCGAAGCGTCTGGCGAAGACGAAGCCGGGCGTCCGGCTCGGGGCTGGTGAGAAGCCTGGACATCGCGCGCTCCCGCGGCGCAGCATCCTCGCCTTGGCATCGCGATGCCAGACCCAAGTCATCCGAAGTCGCCACGCGGCATCGCCTGCGCGCCGGACACCTGTCCGCGGCGACCGCGCGACGGCCCCCGCAGCGCTCCAATCGCGCGCTCTCGGCTCCGTCCACCCAATTGGGGTCCCAGGCGAATGTTCGTGACCCCGAGGTCCACCGCGGGGTAAACGAGGTCTCGGGTGTTTGCGCGAGGTGTCGCTCGTGTCGGCGTTCGTCGGCGAAGGGCTCGCCGCCGCAGCCGTCACGGCCCGCATGCGCCCGCTGCCCAGCGATCGAGGCTCCGCGATGGGATCGGCCGACGACACCCACCCACATGAATCGAACGCCGCGTCGAGGCCGGCAACAATGACCCGTCCCCCCACCGACCTCGCCCGGACACACACCCGCGTCCCGCACGACCTCGGCACCGCCCACACGCTGGCCCCACACGACACCGACGTCGACACCCTGCGCGACACCCTGAGTCACCCGGCCCGCACCGACCCGCTCGCCTTCCCCGACCTCGACAGCGAACAGGAGCGGCGCATGGAGGACCTCCTGGCCGCCCGCTTGTTCCCCCACCAGACCGCCCCGCAGCGGATCGGCCGCTACACCCTGCTCGACCGCCTCGGCCAGGGCGGCATGGGCGTCGTCTACGCCGCCTACGACCCCGAGCTCGATCGCCGCGTCGCCATCAAGCTCCTCAACGCACCGCTCGGCCAGGCCGAGGCCCGCCTGCTGCGCGAAGCCCAGGCCATGGCCCGTGTCGTCCACGCCAACGTCGTCACCGTGATCGAGGTCGGACAACACCTCGGCCAGACCTACGTGGTGATGGAGTACCTCCGCGGCATCAGCCTCGAGCGCTGGCCCGAGCGCCGACCCGACTGGCGCGCCACCCTCCGCATCTACATCGAGGCCGGGCGCGGCCTCGCCGCGGCCCATCGCGCCGGCGTCATCCATCGCGACTTCAAACCCCACAACGTCATGCTCGTCGAGGGCGGCAGCGACGACGGCCGCGTCAAGGTCCTCGACTTCGGCCTCGCCCGCGCCGCCCACACCACTCCCGGGCCCCCGAGCGACGCCATCCCGCCCTCCCTGACCCAGCCCGGCGCCGTCATGGGCACCCCCGCATACATGGCCCCCGAGCAATTCACCGGCGCGCACGTCGACGAGCGCAGCGACCAGTTCAGCTTCTGCGTCGCGCTGCACGAGGCCCTCGTCGGCGTCCTACCCTTCGCCGGAAATTCCTCGCTCGAGCTCATGACCGCGGTCTGCGCCGGTCGCCTGCGCCCGCTCCCCCACAACCTGGCCGCCCCACCGCAGCTCCTGGCGATCGTCGCCCGCGGGCTCTCCACCGCCCCCGCGGCCCGCTGGCCAACGATGGACCCCCTGCTCGCCGCCCTCGAGCGGGTCCTGCATCCACGCCGCCTCGCCCCGCGCACGCTGGCGCTCGGGCTCACCGCAGCCCTGCTCCTCGGCTTCGGCGCCGCGGCCCTCACGCTCGAGCCAACCCCCGTCTGCGAGGACCTCGCCAGCCGCCTGGACAACGTGTGGGACCCCGCCCGTCGCGCCGCCGTCCGCGAGGCCCTGCTCGCCACCGGCAAGCCCTACGCCGCCGCCATCGCCCTCCAGGTCGACCTCAGCCTCGCGCGCCACGCCGATACCTGGCTCGCCGCGGCCCGCAGCAACTGCCGCGCCACCCGCGTCGACGGCGACCAGAGCGAGGCGATGCTCGACCTGCGCAGCGCCTGCCTCGAGCGCCGCCGCGCCGACCTCACCGCGGTCATCGACATCCTGATCGCCGGCGAACACGAGCCCGCTCGCGCCCTCAACCTCGTCGAGGGCCTCGAGCCCATCGAACCCTGCAACGACATCGACAACCTCGCCGCAGGCATGCCCCTCCCGCCCTCCCGGGCCGCTCGCGCCCGCCTCGGCGCGCTCGAGCGCCGCCTCGCCCGCGTGCGAGCGCTCCGCAACGGCGGCCGCGCCGACCAGGGCCTGGCCCTCGCCCGCAGCAGCGTCGATGAGGCCCGCGCCCTCGAATACACCCCGACCCTCGCCGAGAGCCTGCTGCTCGTCTCGCGCCTCGAGGCCGACCTCGGGCGCAGCGACGACGCCGCGACCACCCTCGACGCCGCCGCGAAGTCGGCCGCCGCCGCCCACCGCGACGACCTCCTCGTCGAGGTCTGGCTCGCCGAGCTGTGGCAACGCTCGCTGCGAGGCGTCAGCCAGGAGACAGTGGACACCCTGATCCGCGCCGCCGCGCTCGCCCTGGCCCGCGCCGGAGATCCACCGCGACTGACCGCCCTCTATCACAGCGTCGTCGCCCATGCGCACCAGCGCCTCGGCGCCAGCGAGCGCGCCCTGTCCCATTACGACGCCGCCCTCGCGCTCATCGAGCACCACCAGCTCGGCGCCCTGCTGACGCTCACCACCCGCCATAACCGCGCCACCCTGCTGCGCGAGCTCGGCGACGACACCCGCGCCGAGACGGCGCTGCGCGAACTCCTCGCCGACGTCGAGACCCAACTCGCGCCGCAACACCCGCTCGTGGCCGCCATCCTCGCCGAGCTCGCCCTGCTCGCCCAGCGCCAGGACCGGCTCGCCACGGCCCTCGAGCTCTTCACCCGCGCCGGCGCGATCAAGGCCGCCGAACGCGGCCCGGACCACCCCTCGACGCTGCACACCCTGGCCAGCCGCGCGATGCTCCTGCACGAGCTCGGCAGGCTCGACGAGGCCGCCGCCGCCCTCACCGATGTGCTCACCCGCCAGCGCCAGCGCCACGGCGACCGCGACACGCGGGTCAGCGAGACCCTGGTCAACCTGGCGCTCGTGCAGCAGCAACAGGGCGCCCTCACCGCGGCCGAGGCCGCCCTCCACGAGGCGCTGGCGATCGACCGCTCCCTCCAGGGCGACGACCACCCGACCGTCGGCATCGACCGCCTGAACCTCGCCAACATCCTCTCGGTCCGCGGCGCCCCGCAGCTCGCCCTGCAGGAGCTCGAGCAAGCCCGCGCGATCCTCGTCGCCGCCGAGATCCCAGAGCGCGACTACCTCGGCGAACTCCTCACCGCCCGCGCCGCCGCCCAGACCGCCCTGGGACGCCACAGCGAGGCACTCGCCACCCTCCACGAAGCCCGCACCCACGCCCTCGACCACCCGGACCCACCACCCCAGGAGCTCGGCCTCATCGACCTCGCGATCGGCGCCGAGATGCTCGCCACCGGTGAGCGTGAGGCCGGACTGGCCCGCGCCACGGAGGGCCTCACGCGCGTGCTCGCTGGCCGCGCAGCGACCCACCCCCAGGCCCTCACCGCCCGCGCGAACCTGGCCGCGCTGCTGACCCGGGCCGGTCGCGCCGACGAGGCCGCCACGCGCCTCACCGAGATCCTCCGCGACGCCGAGACCACCCACCTCGATCCCCACGCCCTCGCCGAGCTGCGCCTCACCCTCGCCGACACCCTGCTCGCCACCGGTGACTGCGACCAGGCACGGGCCGCCGCCGCCGCCGCCGCCGCGCCCCTCCGGGCCGACGATCCGCTGCGCGCGCGCGCCGAAGCCCTGCTGTCCGCCCAAGGACCGCAGCGGTGCCGATGATCAGACCGCAGATACTGTCACATCCGCCCAGGCCGCATCGCCCGTCCGGCGGAACACGATGAGAAGGACGGCGGCGAGCGCCGCAACCTGGCCCAAGGGACAGGATACGGCGCTCGCGGTCGAGCGACCGAGCGACCGACGGCTCAGACCTTCTTCGCGGCCTTCGCAGCCGGCGCGGTCTTCGCAGCCGGCGCGGCCTTCACAGCCGGCGCGGCCTTCGCAGCCGGCGCGGCGGCCTTCACGGCCTTCGCGACCTTCGCGGCCTTGCGGCTGAGGGTCTCGTAGGTCTCGAGCAGACGCGGCAGCGGCAGCGTGCCGAGCTTGGCGACGAAGTCCTTGTCCTTGGCCTGGCCCTTGAGCTCGGCCACCTTGGTGACGAGCGTGGCGGCGCCGCCGAGCTTGGCGATGCTCGCACCGATGTCGGCGAGGCGCAGCAGCTTGGCGTTGGCGACGTACTTGAGGCGCTTGGCGTAGTCCTCGCGGGACTCACCCTCGGCGGGGGTGAACATCCCGAGGACCTTGCTGATCAGCTGGTCCTTGGTGCCGTGGAGCTTCTTGACGGTTTGCAGGGGAGAGAGCTTGGACATGGAGTCCTCCTCGATGGTGGCCGCCAGAGGCAGCTACAAGGGGGTTGTGGCCATTTGGCCGGATGCCGCGGCGGACCGCGAGAGAGCCGCCGCGGCGGAGGCCGCGGTAGCATGGACAAAAACAAACGGCCCGGTCCGAAGACCGAGCCGCACACCTTTACGGGATCCCGCGCGCGCTCGCAAGTGCCTTGCGAGCGCGGGATCACGAGATCACGGGGCGGGCGCAGCCGGAGGCGCGTCACCAGCCGGCGCGGCCGGCTCGGCCGGAGCGGCCGGAGGAGCCTCGGGCTCCGCCATCATCGGCGGGGGACCACCCATGCCGCCGCCCATGCCGCCAAGGCCGCCGAGCATCGCGCCGGCCTTGTCCTTGAGCTTCTTGACATCGTCGTGGCCCATCGAGGCCGAGACGGAGATCGTGGAGCCGCTGGCGTCGACCTTCAGGGTCTCGACGGCCTTGGCCGGGATCCCGAGCATCGGCGCGAGGCCCTTGAGCGCGGCCAGACCCTCGTCGGCCTGCTTCTTCATCGCGGTGGCCTGGTCGGCCGAGGCGAGGCCGACGGCGGCCTGGAAGGCCATGCCGTCCGCGAGGTCGAGCGAGAACGAGAAGTCCTTCGGCTCCGCGCCCATGGCCTTGGCCATGCCAGCGGCCTCCGCGGGGATCAGGCCGGCGGCCCAGATGTGCTTGCTCTGGTCGGCGCGACCGAAGATGTCCTTGTTCGGACCGTCGCTCGCGGCCTTGCCCTTGCCGTCCATCAGGTCCTTGACGGCCGCTTCCCAGGTCTTGCTGGCGAACACGATCGTCTTGCCGTCGACGATGAAGCCGGTGCCGTCGCCCTTCTCCATGCGAAGGACCTTCTTGCCGGCGTCGTCGGCGATCGTGAAGGGGGTCTTGCCGCCGTTCTTCTCCTTGGCCTTGTCGGCGATACAGGTGAGGTTCTTCTCGTCGCCGAGGCCCTCACCCGTGATCACCACCGCGAAGTTCGCCTTGCCGTCGGTCCCGATGAGGATCGAGCTGAGCGCCTTCTCCGGGTCGAGGTTACAGGCCTTGGCGGCGGCCGACATCTCGGTCCACTCGCGCTGGCTCTCCAGCATCGCCTTGTTTTCGGAGTAGTGCTTGGTCTTCATCAGACCGGCAATGTCGATGCCGCCCATGATGGTCGCCTGCTCGGGGATCAGCTTGCCGCCGGCAGCAGCCGCGCCGCCCTTGCACGCGGTGAGACCAAGGAGTGCCGTTGCGGCGAGGGTCACGAAAATCGTCTGCTTCATAGCCGGGCCCTTATACGACCCGGAATTACGGCCCGCAACAAAAAAACCGGGGCAGCAACGCGCCTAATACGTGCCTTTTCGCCGGTCCCCGACCGCGATCCGTGATACTCCAGGCAACGCACGCACGCCCTCCAGCGGGGCGTGCGCCCCCCGACAGAGGTCCGACGATGGCGTGGAAACCTTTCCAGTTCAAGGATCAAACGGTGTTTGTTCGGGTCCTGGCGACCGGCAAACCGATCGTGCACCGCGGCCGCGTCGAGATGCGCTACCGCCTCGGCGCGACCAAGTCGTACCGGGCCGCCCCCGACAACCTGATCGAGGTCGAGGGCGGGGAGATCGTCCCCGATGACGCCTTCGGCGGCGCGCCCGTGCCCGCCGTCGCCAGCCAGGCCGTCCGTGAGGACCCCGTCAAGGCCGCCGGGCCGGCGACCATCGTCATCCACACCGACGGCGCCTGCTCCGGAAACCCCGGCCCCGCCGGCATCGGCGTGTTCATCGAGCGCCCCGACGGCGAGATCATCGAGCACTCCGAGTTCATCGGCGAGGGCACCAACAACATCGCCGAGCTGACCGCGATCCTCCGCGCCCTCGAGATGCTGCGCCCCGAGGAGCAGGAGGCCCACGTGCTCCTCTATACCGACAGCGGCTGGAGCCTCGGCGTGCTCGTCGGCGGCTGGAAGGCCAAGGCCAACCTCGAGCTCATCACCGC
>Ga0073899_10003049_pt1 | contig 14981 bp, 10 predicted proteins | sample KloWWTmetaKNB5Ph_FD_88975 | JGI IMG/M metagenome (GOLD analysis project Ga0073899, IMG submission 88975) | Active sludge microbial communities from Klosterneuburg, Austria, studying microevolution and ecology of nitrifiers - Klosterneuburg... | ecosystem: Engineered > WWTP > Aerobic digester >...
CGCGCCGCACGGAGATCGCGCGGCACGCCTGGCGCGTGCTGCAGTTCAGGCCGGACATGGATGTCGCGCTCCTCAACGCGATGATCTACACGATCCTCGAGGAGAACCTCGTGGACCCGGAGTTCATCCGCCAGCGCACCACCGGATTCGAAGCCCTCAAGGAGAACGCGCAGGGCTTCAGCCCGGAGGCGATGGCGCCCCACTGCGGCATCCCGGCGGAAACGATCCGCGAGGTGGCGCGTGCCTATGCCACGTCGAAAGGTTCGATGATCCTGTGGGGCATGGGCATCTCGCAGCACGTGCACGGCACCGACAACGCGCGCTGCCTCATCGCGCTCACCCTGATGACCGGCCAGATCGGCAAGCCCGGATCGGGGCTGCATCCGCTGCGCGGCCAGAACAACGTGCAGGGCGCCTCCGACGCGGGGCTCATTCCGATGATGTTCCCGGACTACCAGCGCGTGGATAACCCGGAAGCCAACGCGCGCTTCGAGAAGTACTGGGGGCAGAAGCTCGACACGAAGCCGGGCCTCACCGTGGTGGAGATCATGGATGCGGCGTGCGAGGGAAGCATCCGAGGTATGTACGTGCTGGGCGAGAACCCGGCGATGTCGGACCCGAACGCCCACCATGCGCGCGAGGGGCTCGCGAAGCTCGAGCACCTCGTCGTGCAGGACATCTTCCTCACCGAGACGGCCTATCTTGCCGATGTGGTGCTGCCGGCCTCGGCCTGGCCCGAGAAGACGGGAACGGTCACCAACACCGACCGCATCGTGCAGATGGGGCGCCGGGCGCTGGACGCGCCGGGCGAGGCGCGGCAGGACCTCTGGATCACGCAGGAGATCGCGAGGCGCCTGGGCCTCGCCTGGAACTACGAGGGGCCGGAGAGCGGCGTGGCGCAGGTGTACGAGGAGATGCGCGGCGCGATGAACTCCATCGGCGGCATCTCCTGGGAGCGCCTCGAGGCGCAGTCGGCGGTCACCTACCCGTGCCGCACCGAGGACGATCCCGGCCAGTCGGTCGTCTTCACCGATGACTTTCCGACGAAGGACGGCAAGGCGAAGTTCGTGCCCGCGGACTTGATCCCGGCCAACGAGCGGCCGGACGCCGAGTACCCCTTCGTGCTCATCACCGGGCGCCAGCTCGAGCACTGGCACACCGGCTCCATGACACGCCGGGCGTCCGTGCTGGATGCGATCGAGCCGCGGGCGGTGGTCTCGATTCACCCCCTGGACCTCGACCAGCTCGGGGCGCTGCCCGGGGACGTGATCACCGTCGCATCGCGGCGCGGTGAGATCGCTCTCGCGGCGCGCGCCGACGACGGCACGCCGCGCGGCAGCGTCTTCATCCCGTTCGCCTACTACGAGGCGGCCGCCAACCTCCTCACCAACCCCGCGCTGGATCCGTTCGGCAAGATCGCGGAACTCAAGTACTGCGCGGTGAAGGTCACGAAGGGCGGCACGCTCCGCGAGCTGATGAGCTACGGCGGCGGGCAGTCTGCAGCTCGCATAAGCATCAAATCTTCCATCTCCTGAGGTACTTTTCATGCAATCCGACATCGAAATCGCCCAGAAGGCGAAGATGAAACCTATCGGCGACATCGCCGGACGGCTCGGTATTCCCGAATCGGCGATCGAGCCGTTCGGCCGCACCAAAGCGAAGATCTCGCTCGACTACATCGATTCGCTCAAGGGCAAGCCGGACGGCAAGCTGATCCTCGTGACGGCCATCAGCCCCACTCCTGCGGGCGAGGGCAAGACGACGACCACGGTCGGTCTGGGCGACGCGCTGAACCACATCGGCAAGAAGGCGGTGATCTGCCTGCGCGAGCCCTCGCTGGGGCCGGTGTTCGGCATGAAGGGCGGGGCGGCGGGCGGCGGCTACGCCCAGGTGGTCCCGATGGAGGACATCAACCTGCACTTCACCGGCGACTTCAATGCGATCGCGCTCGCCAACAACCTGCTCGCGGCGATGATCGACAATCACATCAACCACGGCAACGAGTTGGGCTTCGACGTGCGCCGCATCGCCTGGAAGCGGGTGATGGACATGAACGACCGGGCGCTGCGCGAGATCACCGTGTCCCTCGGGGGGCCGGCCAACGGCTTCCCGCGCGAGGATGGCTTCGACATCGTGGTGGCCTCCGAGGTGATGGCCATCTTCTGCCTGGCCACCTCCGTCAAGGACCTGAAGGAGCGGCTGGGCAACATCGTGTGCGGCTACACGAAGGACCAGAAGCCGATCCTCGCGAAGGAACTCAAGACCCACGGCGCGATGGCCGCCCTCCTCAAGGACGCGCTCGCCCCCAACCTCGTGCAGACGCTCGAGCACTCGCCCGCCTTCATCCACGGCGGCCCGTTTGCCAACATCGCCCACGGCTGCAACTCGGTGCTCGCCACGCGGACGGCGCTCAAGCTCGGCGACTACGTCGTGACGGAGGCCGGCTTCGGCGCGGACCTCGGCGCTGAGAAGTTCATCGACATCAAGTGCCGCAAGGCGGGCCTGAGGCCCTCGGCCGTGGTCCTCGTGGCCACCATCCGCGCCCTCAAGTTCCACGGCGGCATCGACGTGAAGGAGCTGGGCAAGCCCAACCTCGCCGCGCTCGAGAAGGGCATCACCAACATCGAGCGGCACGTGAACAACATCCGCAACAACTACGGCCTGCCCTGCGTGGTGTCGATCAACCACCGCACCGAGGACACCGACGCGGAGGTGAAGCTTCTCATGGACAAGCTCGCCCACCACGGCGCCAAGGTGGTGCTGGCGCGCCACTGGGCCGACGGCGGCAAGGGCGCGGCCGACGTCGCGCGCGAGGTCGTGGCGATGTGCGAGCAGCCCAACGACTTCAAGTAAGTCTACGAGGAGTCGCTCCCCCTCTGGGACAAGATGAAGGCCATCGCCACCAAGATCTACGGCGCCTCCGACATCACCGCCGATTCCAAGGTGCGCGGCCAGATCAAGAAGCTCCAGGAGTCGGGCTACGGCCACTACCCGGTGTGCGTGGCGAAGACGCAGTACTCGTTCTCCACCGACCCGCAGCTGCGCGGCGCGCCCTCCGGCCACGTGGTCAACATCCGGGAGGTGCGGCTGGCGGCGGGCGCCGAGTTCGTCGTCATGGTCTGCGGCGACATCATGACGATGCCGGGCCTGCCGAAGGTGCCCTCCGCCTGCTCCATCGACGTGAACGATGACGGCAAGATCGTCGGGCTGTTCTGAGCGTCACCCTGATGGGCGACCGGAGGCGGAGGCGTAGATGACAGCGAACATCATTGATGGAAACGCAGTGGCGAAAGAGGTGCGCTCGCGGTGGCGCGGGCGCGCCGAGACGTTGGCGGTCAGCGGCATCGTGCCAGGACTAGCCGTTGTTCTCGTGGGCGACGACCCTGCTTCACGAGTGTATGTCGGCCGCAAGACCAAGGCCTGCAAGGAGATCGGCATACACTCGGAGGTTCACGAGTTTTCCGCAGATGCTCCCGAAGAAGTGGTACTGGGCCGTATCGGGCAGCTGAACTCGAATCCCTCGATCCATGGAATCCTTGTTCAGCTGCCGGTCCCGGCGCACATCAACACACGGCGCCTGATCGAGGCGATCGACGTTCGCAAGGATGTCGACGGATTCAATCTCTACAATGTCGGTGCGCTTGTGGCCGACAGCACGGTCTTTCCCCCATGCACCCCCTACGGGGTGCTGTGCCTCCTTGAGCATACGCGGGTTCCTATCGCAGGGCAGAATGTCGTCGTCGTCGGAGCGAGCAACATCGTGGGCAAGCCCATGGCGATGATGCTCATGAAGCGGGAAGCGACGGTAAGCATCACTCACATTCGGACCCGCGACCTCGCCCAGTACACGATTCTCGCGGATATCCTCGTTGTCGCGGCAGGAAAGCCCAACCTCATCACGGCCCCGATGGTGCGTACTGGCGCCGTGGTCATCGACGTGGGGATCAACCGCCTGGAGGACGGTCGGCTGGTAGGGGACGTCGATTTCGAGGGAGTGCGGCAGAAGGCATCCCACATCACGCCTGTGCCTGGCGGGGTGGGGCCTATGACGGTCACGATGCTGCTCGTGAACACTATTCAAGCGGCCGCGCGCACTTGCGGCATCGAATTTGAGGCGTGATGGTCGGTTTATCCCGCAGTTTGATGCTTCTTGCCACATTCACCGCAACGCGGCAGGCGGTGGCGGCACGCCTTCGGACTCGGAGCGATAGTTGATGTCGTTGCGCAGCACGCCGATCGAGGCTGCAGGGCGCGGGCCCGTTGGACGTGTATCGAAGGCGACGATATGCGTTCTGTCGGTGCTCGCGATGGTCGCATTTGCGGGAAATTCCCTTCTGTGCCGTATCGCACTCAAGGACACATCGATTGACGCGGCTACGTTCACTACGTTGAGATTGACCTCGGGAACCGCGGTACTCCTTCTCTTCGCGCGCTGCCGGGCGTCAGGAGCCGTGGTGCAGGGCGATTGGATGGGCGCCCTCGTCTTGGTGACCTACGCGTTCGCTTTTTCGTTTGCCTACGAGAAGTTGACCGCAGGCACGGGAGCATTGCTGCTGTTCGGAGGCGCCCAGGCTGCGATGATTGGTTATGGCGTCTGGATTGGCGAGCGATTCCGAGGTCCACAAGTTCTCGGCATAGTGATTGCCATCGCCGGCCTCGTCGCCCTGCTGTTGCCGGGACTAGCGGCGCCACCGTATGGAGCAGCGATTCTCATGCTTGGATCCGGGCTCGCGTGGGGGATGTACTCACTGCTCGGAAGGCGTCGTGGTGATCCGATTTCGACGAACGCCGGGTATTTCATTCGTGCCCTGCCTATCGCCGTCGTCGTAAGCCTGGCATGGAGTGACTACTTCTCCATCGACACGATTGGGGCCTTGTGCGCAGCTGCGTCCGGCGCAGTCACTTCGGGAGTCGGCTACATCATCTGGTATACGGTGGTTCGCGAGATCACGGCGACCAGTGCATCGACGATGCAGTTGAGCGTGCCTGCCATCACCGCGATCGCCGGAGGCGTTCTTCTGGCGGAGCCCCTGTCGTTGCGACTCATTGTCTCGTCGATCGCCACATTGGGAGGGATTGGGCTGTTCCTCTTTTCCATGCGGCGGTAGTGTTTCTCAAAGTTCCCGCTACCTTGTCGCCGCCGCCCCCGGCGCTCAAAATCGAGGCCTTCCCCAGTAGACGGTGAGTTCCAGGTACCCGGTCGGTTTAGAGACCGGCCGGGCGAAGGGATCGCCACGCGAAGACGGTACGTCACCGGCTGCGCCGGAACCGCGCCCTCAATCACGCCCGCCCGGCACTCATTTGGCAAAGGCCACGGACTGAGATTGCGAGGGCTTGACGCGGTCCGGCCCTTATCTAGAATGAGCCTGCAACCCGTTGAAGGCCGGAGTGGCGCCACCATCCCCCTTGAGAGTGGAAGCCGCCGGAATTACCCGCGGGTTGCCTACATTTTCGATGGTTGGGTGGTCGACGCAACTCGAGGAAGTCGTCTTCCCGATTTGAACGTACCTGGCCGCCTAGCTATCCTGTTCGTGCGCCCCACCCTCGACCGCCGCCGCTTCTTTGGGAAGCTGAGCATCAGCGGTTGAGATCTCGAGGCGTCGTAATTAGTAGAGTTCCCGCACTGGCGACGTTGTACACACGGAATCGACAAGAGCGCTTTAGCTAGACTTCAATCTTTTTCTTTACTCTCCGCGTAGCGAGTCCTAAGTCGCTGATTATTACACTGATGCTAGTGATCTCTGATGGTCGATTATCGGGGCATTCCCGCGTCAAGGTGCGTCGCCACCCCGCCACCACAGACCAGAAGGCCGGGGCATTGCGCCCCGGCCTTTTTTTCGGCGCCCCGGCCAGGATCAGGGCGTCACGGTAAAGCCCATGCCGGGCGACCACGGCCCGACGCCATTGCTGTTGTACGTCAGCACGTACCAGGTGTGGCTGCCGGAAGGAAGCGCTGCGCCGGCTACCGAGCAGGTGCCGGTTCCGCTGCCGCATCCCGCCTCGCCCGGCAGGTACCAGGTCAGGTCGCCGTTCACGTAGAGGAAATACAGCGAGGCGTTGGATACCGCATTCCAGGTGTAGGTCGGCGCGCCGCTGATCGTCCCGGAGGGACTCACCTGGGTCGCCGCGGCAGGAAGCGCTGTCGAGGCGACGGTGAAGGCGAGACCCGCCGACCACGCCCCGGCGCCACTGCTGTTCCAGGTCAGCACGTACCAGGCATAGGCGCCGGATACGAGCGGGGGACCTGCGAAAGTGCAGGTGCCGATGCCGGTACCGCAGCCGGCCTCGCCGGCGGTGAGGACCGTGAGCGCGCCGTTGCTCAGGTAGACAACGTAGTGGGAGGCGCTCGCCACTGCGAACCACGTGTAGGTCGGGGCACTGGTAACGGTGCCGGTTGGGCTGATCTGGGTCGCGGCAGGCGGGGGCACCGGCGCGGCGACGGTAAAGTTCATGCCGGACGACAACGGCCCGACGCCGCTGCTGTTGTAGGTCACCACGTACCAGGTGTAGCTACCCGGGGCTAGCGCGGCGCCGGCAATGGAGCAGATCCCGGTGCCGCTCGCGCAACCGGCCGAACCCGCGGTGTACCAGTTGCCGGCGCCGTTCACGTAGATGTAGTAGTGCGTCGCGTTGGATACCGCGTTCCACTTGTAGACCGGCGTGCCGCTGATCGTGCCGGAGGGGCTCACCTGGCTCGCCGCGCCGGGCAGGCTGAGCCATTGATGCAACGCCGCGTTGTAGGCGACATCGAACCGGCCGTAGTAGTCCGGCGCGGTCGGGTTGGCGCAGGTGCTCGATCCACCATGCAGCTGGCCGACGAGATAGCGGTTGCTGCCGGACGTGATCCAGAGGCCGGAGCCGCTGCTGCCGCCCTCGAGCGCGCCCTGGCTCAACACGAGCTGGAGATGGTTCGCGCTGGCCGATGACGCCGACGTGCAGGAGAAGGTCCCCGGCCCGGCGGGAAAGCAGGAAGCGTATCCGGTGATCGAGCCGAAGCTGATCTTCTGCAAGTCGCCGGCCGGGTTGTGCAGGCCGGTGACGGCCGCGCCCAATCCCGCCACTCCCGTCGCCCACCCGGCGTACCAGACGCCGGCGGGCGGCGCGCTGTTCAAGCGCATGAAGCTCGTGTCGGTCCCGGTGTTCGCATAGAGGAGTGTCGCGCCGCCCGCCAATGTCCGGTTGGCCGGGCTCAGGGTCCCGCTGTTGCAGCTCGCGGAGCGATAGAACCAGTAGGTCTGGAGGGACGTGGCGACGGTCTGCGTGTCGATGCAATGGTTGGCGCTCAGGAAATACGGCGTCAACGAGATTGCGACGTCGGCAAGCAAGGTCCCCGTGCACAGGTAGCTGGAGGCGCCCACCGTGAAGATCATCCGGGCCACGGCCAGGGATTCGCTTCCCCAGGTCGATGTGTAACAGGTCGCATCGAGGTTGCATGACGCCGACTGGCCGATCTTTTCCCGAAGGGTCCGGGTGTCCAGGGGTGATGAGAACAGATGGGAAATGCGCGGTATGGAAAAGCGCACGTCCTCCGCGGAACCGCCCGGGGGAAGCTCGACTTCCACCGTGGCTTCCTCGCCGTCGATGACCGGCGACCAGTAGGTCCGGGCTTCATCGCTGTCATCGCCGGAAGCGAGGTTTCGCGCGATGGCCTCGCGGACTTCCCGGCCTGATACCTCGTACGCGGGGGTGGACCCCGGGCCGTAGAAACGAAGCAGGACGGCGTCGGGCAGGCTTTCGACCCGCAGGCCGAGGCGCACGCCAAGGGCTCCGGGAGACGTGACGCTCACGGCGGCGATTCGCCCGCCGGCAACTTCCGCCCAGCCAATCATCGAAGACATCCGGGCGCTGTCGCCTAGCATCGGGACATCGCGGCCGAATCCGACCTTCAGGGGCGCCCCGGGACCCGGCGACGGCTCCTCTTCCTCGATACCGATGCGCTTGGCGTCGAGACGATCCAGCACGATTCTGGCGGGCGACAGCGACATTGGCAATCGACGCTTCGGCATGGGCTGCGCATTGGCGGGCGCCGGGGCGAACGCGCCTTCGGCGCGCGCCGCGGGCTGAGCCGCGATTCCATGCTCGAGTCCGGCGGCTTGCGCGCCCGGGAGCAAGGAAAAAAGAATGGCGGCAACGACCAAGAGCGAAGCGTTCCCCGTCCAGCCCGATGGATTTTTCATGGTGTCCCCCTGCGGTGGATTCCGGGCTGCTACCCCGGATCTAGAGCTTGCCCGTGCCAACGCTACGCTGGTTGGCGGCCGTGGACAACCGAAGGCCTTCAGACGGGGCGACCGCGGACTGCTCGTCGATCTCGTGAAGAATCGCGGCAAATTCGTCGCCGCCGAGGCGCGCGACCGTGTCGGTCGCCCGCTGAGCCTCGGCCGCGTCATCGTGCCGGATCGGATTTCGGCGCGCGCGGTCTCACTGGCCGCGGGATTTCAGGCCCTGCCGGCGTCGCCTTTCGGCCGCACGCCGGGACCGATTCCCGGTGCAGCAGGCGAATCGGCACCCGCCGGCGAATCGGCCTCGGGCTGCCCCGCCGCGGGCTTTGCCTCGTCGGCATGGAATTCGTCCTCGTCGCCGCCGGCGTCGGGAGGCTCCTCGCCCTCCAGCTTCGCCGCCGCGGCAGCGCGGGCGGCCGCGGCATCTTCTTCCGACAGGCGAAAGCGTGCCACCGCGATCAGGCCGGAGGAGGCGAGCAGCACCAGCACCACGGTGCCGTCCAGGTAGCGCGGCAGCTCGAGCGCTTCCTTCACCGAGAGAAACAGCAGCACGGTGATGAGGCCGCGCGGGGCGAACCAGGTGAGCGCCGCGGCCCGCTTGTGGCGGCTCGCCTTGAGCATGAAGTGGCGGCTCACGTAGATCGTGACCAGGACCAAGGCCGCGGCGAGCCAGGCATCGAGCATCGCGAGGGAGGACAGCTCGGTCCAGTAGCCCAGCAGCAGGAAGAAGAACCCGCGCACCGCGAAGGTGAGCTCGAGGACGAGCCCCTTGAATGCCTCGAGGGTCTCGTCGTAGCTCTCGTCGACCCAGTTGCGAAGGGGCCGGAAGCGGGTGATGAGCGTCGGGTTGTTCAGCGCCAGGCCGAAGAGCAGCACCATGATCAGCGGCGAGAGGTGCAGGAGCTCGCCCAGCGCGTAGAGGCCGAAGAGCCCGGCGAGCAGCGGGATGAAGCGGATGTGCCCGTCGATCCGCACGAGGACGAGCATCAGCCCGACCGCGCAGATGATGGAGAGCAGCAGCGACAGCACGCCCCCGCCCACCAGCCCCGCGAGGACGCTCGCGAGCGTGCCCTTGGAGTTGAGCAGCGCGAAGAACACGAGCACGCCCAGGATGTCGGACACCGAGCTTTCGTAGATCACGAACTCGCGGCTTCGCGGCGGCATGAAGTCGCTGCTGGGGATCGCCACCGCGCTGCTGATCACCGCGAACGGCACGGCGAGCAGCGCCGACTGGAACGGCGTGAGGCCCAGCACGAGCAGCGCGATGGATCCGAAGAAGAAGACGAGGAAGAAGAACCCGGCCACCGCCATGTTGAGGGCGCCGGCGGCGGTCCGGATGCGGTCGCGCCGCAGCTCGATGTCGAGCGCGCCCTCGAGCACGATGAGGATCAGGCCGATGGCGCCGAGGATGGGGACCACGACCTCCAGGCCCTCGAGCGCGAATCCCCGCGAACCGAGCAGGGGCTTCGCCGCCAGCCCCACGACGATCATCACGATCACCGAGGGCACGCGCAGGACGCGGCTCAGGCGCTCGATGGCGAAGGCGAGGACGAGGAAGATCGAGGCGAAGAGGATCGCGGAATAGGCCATGGGGGTTCGCGTGCGCTACGGATGCCCGGGCGGGCTTGCGCGGAAGGTGCCGCGCCGGGCGCGCGGTGCTCGTCCGCGCGCCCGGCGGGAAGGGTGCAGGATCTTCAGTTGCCCCTGGGGGCGTTGCCGATGCCGCGGCCGGTCTCGAGCTTCCAGTCTTCCTTGCTCATGGCCTTCTGGTCGCCCGTCGACTTGCGGGGGATGCGGCTGCCGGTCATGACCTCGTCCTCCGCTCCCGCCGACGGGCTCTGGGTGCTGGCTTTCGGATCGGTGGCCGCACAGGCGGCAAGGCCAACGGCAGCGGCGAGTGCGGCAAACGGCAGAATCCGGCTCATGGGTCTCCTCGGCTCGATGTAATCTCAATGGGTCATTCCATGGAGGAAGCGCGCATTCTGCCACGAACGGCACCCGGCGAAAAAGGAAGGCTCCCATGAGGACAGAAACACTCCTCGCCGTCCTGCTCCTGGGCGCGGCCAGCGCCGCGCCCGGCCAGGTCGAGCTGAGGAAGCAGACGCTTCGCGCCGGCGCCGTCGAGGTGCCCGTCGAGATCGCCGTTCCGGCGGGCAAGGGGCCGTTTCCGCCCGTGCTCTACGTGCACGCGCGCCGCGGGTTCGAGGATCCGGACCGCGCCCACCTGCGCACGCTCGCCGAACAGGGCTTTCTCGTCGTGGCGCCGGACTGGCAGAGCGGGCGCTTCATCGAGCGCTGGCCCCGAGCGCACGATCCCGCGACGGAAACCGACGTCGAGGCCGCGCTGGATTTCCTGCTCGCGAGTCCCGAGGCCTGCCGGGGTCCCGTGGGCATCGTGGGCTACTCGCGCGGGGGCTACTACGCCATCCGCCTCGCCGCGAAAAGACCGCGGGACGTGGCGGCCATCGCCGCCTACGCCGGGCACATGCAGGACCCCAATGCCCCGGAGCCGGACCAGCTCTTCGGCATCGCGCCCGAAGTGCTCCGGATCACCTCGCCCGTGCTCTTCCTCGTGGGCGACCAGGACTTCGAGCTTCGCCGGACCAACATCGGGCGTGCCTTCTACGCCCTCCACGAACGCGGCGTGCCGGTGGAACTGCAGACCTATCCCCTCGCGCGGCGGGCGTTCGACTTCCGCGCCGACCAGGCGCCGGAGGAGAAGATCGCCGCCCGCCACGCGAGGGAGCGCGTGCGCGGCTGGCTGCGGCGGTGGGTGTGCCCCTCGACGGGGCGTTGACGCGAGTCAACTTACCGCGCGGGGATGAACGCAGAATGAGGCAGGGAAAACCGCCCCATGCCCGTCGACTACACCCCTTACCTCGCCTTCCTCACGAGCCTCGCCGTCGGCCTGCTGATCGGGCTCGAGCGCGAGCGCCACAAGGAGGCGAAGGCCGGCGTTCGCACCTTCTCGCTGATCGCGATGCTGGGCACGATGTGCGCGATGCTCGACTCCCAGATGGGCACCACGTGGCTCGTGGTCGGCGGCCTCCTCGCGAGCACCGGCGGCATCATCGCCGCCTACCAGGCCGCGGGGAAATCCGCCCCCGACGCCGGGGCGACGACGGTGATGGCGGCGGCACTCACCTTCTGCCTCGGCGCCGCGCTCTGGCACGGCAACCGCGAGATCGTGATCGCCGTGGCGATCGTGACGACGGTGCTCCTGCACTACAAGTCGCAGCTCGAGGGCTTCTCGGCGCGGCTGACGCCCACGGACATCGGCAGCCTGCTGCAGTTCGCGGTGCTCTCGCTCGTGATCCTGCCCGTGGTGCCCAACCAGGGCTTCGGCCCCTACGGGGCGCTGAACCCCTACCACCTGTGGATGATGGTCGTGCTCATCTCGGCGGTGAGCCTCGCCGGCTACGTGGCGTGGCGCCTGCTGGGCGGGCGCGGGCCGGTGCTGCTGCTGGGCGCGCTAGGCGGGCTCGTCTCCAGCACCGCGACCACGCTCGTCTATTCGCGCGGCGCCCGCGGCAAGCCGGCGCTGGAGGGCACGGCCGCGACGGTGATCCTGCTCGCCAACATCGTGGTCCTCATCCGGCTGTCGGTGCTCGCCGTGGCCGTGTCGCCACGCATCCTGCCCACGATGCTGCCGGTGATGGCCGCGGGCCTCGTCGCGGCGCTGCCGATCGCGTGGCTCACGTGGTATCGGCATGCCGACAGCGAGGCGATCGAGAACCCGGAACTCACCAACCCGACGGATCTCCCGGTGGCGCTCGGCTTCGGCGCGGCCTATGCGGTGGTGCTGATGGCCGCGGCCTGGCTGAACGACCTCGCCGGGGTTCGCGGCGTCTACGCCGTGGCGCTGGTGTCGGGCCTCACCGACGTGGATGCGATCTCGCTCTCCTCGTTTCGCCTCTTCGGCGAAGCGCAAGTCACGGCTGCCGGCGCGGTGATGGCCATCGTGGTCGCGCTGTGCTCGAACATCGTGGTGAAGGCGACGATCGTCTTCGTCGCCGGCGGCGCCTCCCTCGGCCGGCGCTGCCTCGGCGGGTTCGTCGCGATGGCCGCTGCCCTCGTCTCCGCGGGTTTCCTCCTCTCCTGAGTCCGGGCAGGCGGCCCACCCGCCGGCCGGATTGGTAGAGTATGCGGATGCGGGCTCCCGCCCGGGGAGCCCGGGTCCACGAGGCGGCGCAGGGGCGATGACGAGACCGATGGGAGGACTTTCACTGGGCGCAATGCCGGCGCTGAGGGCGGCCCTCGACCCCGCCATCGCCGACTTCCTCCGTCACGCGAGCCCCCGGAAGCCGTTCGCCTTCCCGGACGTGGACATGCCCGGCATCGGCGCGCGGCAAGCCGCGAGACGGATCGAGGCAAAAAATGCAAGAATTCGTGTGATGATGATTTCCGTTAACAAAGAAGAAGCCCAGGCGCGGGCGGCGCCCGCCGCGGGAGCCGATGCCGTCGCGGCGCAAGGCGCCACGGAAGCCCCCGCGGAAGCCTCGCGTTGAATCGCGCAGCGCAAGACACGCCGCAGCTCCCGGAAAAGGCGACATCGCGCCCCGCGCGGATCGCCCTTTTCTACGGCGTCCTTGCCGCGGTCTGGATCGTCCTGTCGGGCGCGTTGCTCTCCCTGGTGGTCTCGGACCCCGTCCTGCTCGGCCGCCTCGAGCTGGCGAAGGGCCTCGCCTTCGTGTTGGTCACGAGCGGCCTGCTCTACCTCGCGCTTTCGAACAGTGCCGCCGGCGGGACGCAGCCCGGCGAGGTCGCCGCGGGCCTGCCGTCCGGGCGGCGCCTGGGGGCGCTCTTCGTGGCGCTGGCGCTCGTCGTGCCGGTGATCGGCCTCGTCATCGTGGGCGTGCAGGGTCCGCGGACCGACCGCGCCGCGCTCGCGAACCTGGAGGACGTCGCCCGGCTCAAGGGCGAGGCCGTCGAGCGCTGGATCGCCGAGCGCGACGCCGACGCCGCGAACCTCGGCGCCGACGAGAACCTGGGCTCGCAGATCGGCGCCTGGATCCGGATGGGCGCGGGCGCCGCGATTCCCGATGGCGTGGCGCGCAGGCTGGAGAAAACGCGCTCGACGCTGCGCTACGACGGCATCCTGATTCGCGACGCCGCGGGCCGGTTGCTCCACGCCTTCGGCGAGCAGCCGGATACGGCGCCCGTGCAGCTTGCCGCTGCCGCGGCGCCGGTCTCCCCAGCGAATGGCGTGCGCCACGGCGACCTCTACCGCGACGGGGCGGGCCGCGTCTACATGGACTGGACGACGCCGATCGTCCTGTCCGGCCGCGAAGGCGAGCGCTCGGTCGCGACGATCGTCCTGCGCGCGCGCGCCGAGAGCTTCCTCTTTCCAATGATGGAGAGCCGCTTCCAAGCCTCGCCGAGCGCCGAGACGCTGCTCGTGCGCCGCGAGGGCGACGCGATCGTCTTCCTGAATCCCCTTCGCCACCAGCCGGGCGCGGCCCTGTCCACGCGGCGGGCCTCGACCGACGAGGCGCTGCCTGCCGCCGAGGCCGCGCGCCAGGGGCGGCCGGGAACGACGAGAAGCAAGGACTACCGCGGCGTGGAGGTGCTCGCCGCCTACCGTCCCGTGGCCGGGACGGGCTGGCACGTGATCGCCAAGATCGACCGCGCCGAAGTGCGCGCGCCCCTGCACGATCTCGTCTTCTGGGTGAGCCTCGTGGCCGTCGCCGCGTTCGTCGCGATCAGCTTCGCCCTCCTCGCCCTCTGGCGGCAGCAGCGGCGCGCCCAGTCGCTCGCCGTGCTCGCGGAGCGGGGACGGGCCGACCGGATCGCCGGCCGGTTCTTCGAGCTGCCCTTCATCGGCATGGCGATGACCTCGCCGGCGACCAAGCACTGGCTGCGGTTCAACGACCGCCTGTGCGAGATCCTCGGCTACCCGCGGGAGGAGCTCGCGCGCAAGAGCTGGGCCGAGATCACCCATCCCGACGACATCGGCAAGGACCAGACCGAGTTCGAGCGCGTGATGCGCGGGGATGCCGACGGCTACGCGATGGACAAGCGCTTCATCCGCGGCGACGGCACCGTCGCGCACGCGACGATCGACGTGAAGGCGATCCGGGACGCGAGCGGGGCCGTGGACCACTTCCTCGCCACGATCGAGGACATCACGGAACGCAAGCGGGCGGAAGCGCAGCTTCGCCGCCAGCGCAATCTCTACGCGGCGCTCTCCGACACCAACCACGCGATCGTTCGCCTGGGCACGCGCGAGGAAGCGTTCCAGAGCGTGTGCGCCGCGGCGGTGGAGCGCGCGGGCTTCCAGTTCGCCTGGGTCGGGATCGCCGATCCGGACAGGGGCGAGTTGCGGCCGGTAGCGCGCCACGGCCGCGAGACGGGCGGCCTCGACGCGCAGCCCATCCGGCTCTCGCCGGGCGACGCGCTCGCTTCGCGACCCTCGGCCCGCGCCTTCCTCGAAGGCGCCCACCAGGTCGAGAACGACATCGGGGCGCTCGACAGTCCGGCCGAATGGCTCCGGCTCGCCCGCGAGGCCGGGGTGCGCGCGATGGCCGCCTTCCCGATCCGCCAGGGCGGCAAGCCGGTCGGCACCTTCTGCGTGCATTCGACGGAATCCGGAGTGTTCGACGGTGACACGGTGGCGCTCCTCGACGAGATGGCGACCGACCTTTCCTTCGCCCTGGACAACCTCGAGCGTGAGCGCCACCGCGCCGAGGCGGTGGCCGCGCTCGAGGCGGCGGAGGCGCGCTGGCACTTCGCCCTCGAGGGCGCGGACCACGGCGTCTTCGA
>Ga0073899_10003050_pt1 | contig 14979 bp, 14 predicted proteins | sample KloWWTmetaKNB5Ph_FD_88975 | JGI IMG/M metagenome (GOLD analysis project Ga0073899, IMG submission 88975) | Active sludge microbial communities from Klosterneuburg, Austria, studying microevolution and ecology of nitrifiers - Klosterneuburg... | ecosystem: Engineered > WWTP > Aerobic digester >...
CAATACCGAAGACATCCCGCAGTCGCGGGATTCGATCTTTTTTCGCCCGGCAGATAAAGCCTCAGCGGCGCCGGATCTCCTGCCGGATATCGCCCGGCCGCATCACAGCACGCAGCGAAACTTCGGCTTCACGCTCCTGCCCGAGCCAGTCGAGAAGTACCGCGACACGATCCCCTCCGCTGACGAGGCGGGTCACGATCGTTTTCAGACCCTTCATCGCCCCGTCAGTGATCGTGATCTCATCGCCGGGCGCGATCGCCTGCTCAATGACCCGGATCGCATTGGATTCTTCCGGAAACTCTTCTCTCAGCTCACGTATGTAAAGATCGCTGATCTGCGGGTAAAAGTCCGCAAATCGCAGCACACCGCTCACCCCCGGCGCGGCATTGACCGCCCGAAGTTCGGTGGCGAGGTCGAAGCGGGCAAAGAAATAGCCGGGAAAGAGGGCTTCGATATACCAGACCCGCCCCCGCAGGGTCGCTTTTTCGTAGCGAATGCGGGGGCAAAAGACCTCATCGAGATGGGCAAACTGCTGCAGATTGCGGGCCGCGATGTGCTCGCTCTTGGGCTTGGAACGGACACAGAACCAGCCTTCTTCGGGGGCTTGGGGAATATCGGGCATTTCAGGGGGATGAGGATAGGCACTCACTATAGAACTCACTCGAAGGGGAGGAAAGGCCGATATCATCCTTCCGGCGGGTCTTTGCGAATCCTTGCGAAACCGCCCATCGTCCTGTACCTGTCCCTTCGATGCCCGCGCGCGGCCCCCTTTTTGCCATGTCCCAACCCTCTCCCCCACCTACACCTCTCCGGGCGCTCGACATCGCGAAGGCGTCGTCGGACGATCTTGCCGAAGACCGCCGCGCCGTCTTCGCTCGCCTCCTCGGCTACATCAAGCCACTCAAAGTCCGACTCATCTGGGGCATTTTCTTCGGCATCCTCGCCGGGGTCTTCAATGGGATTTTCCTCCTCGTGATGAAATCCGTTTGCACGATCGTTCTGCCCGGGGCGCAGGGGGCACCGACACCGGAGGTCTATCGCCCCTTTGCCGACCTCAACCTCCCCGCCCTCGTGGATTTTGAGATCCCGGCCCCTTCGCTGCCGCCCGACAAGGAGTGGATCTTTGTTCTTATCGTCTGCCTCAGTATTCCCCTTCTCCTCCTCATCCGGGGGGCATTCTATTTCCTCCATCAGTACTGCATGCTTTGGATCAACATGAAGGTGCTCTACCGCCTCCGCGATGAGTCCTTCACAAGCCTGATGAAGCAGTCCCTTTCCTTTTACAACACCGTGAAGCAGGGTGAACTGATCCAGACCGTCGCCAACCAGACCCGCACCACCGCCGATGCAGGCAGCCAGCTTCTGAGTTCACTGATCCAGCACCCTGCCGCGATCATTTCCATTATTTTCGCCCTACTCGTGATGGACCCGCTCTACACCTTCGTGGCAATTGTTGTTTTCCCCCTTTGCATCATTCCGGTCGCCCTCATCAGCCGCAAGGTGCGGAAGGCCGGGGGGCGCGAGGAAGAGGAATCCGAGGGGCTCATGGTCACCCTGCACGAAAGTTTTTCCGGCATTCGATTGATCAAGGCTCACGGCAGAGAAGACTATCAGCGAGCCCGCTTCAACGAGGGCAACAGTAAGATCATCAAATTCATCACGCGCTGGCGCAAGGCACTGGAGCTCTCGAGCCCTCTTGTCGAAATCGTCGCCTCGTTCGGCTTCGTCTTCGGAATGGTCTATGCGTGGGTCACCAAGCTCAGTCCGGAGACCTTTGTCACGCTCAACCTCGGGCTCATCAGCCTCTACCCGAATGTGAAAATGCTGAGCCGCATGCAGATTCAGCTCCAGAAATGCTACGTCGCGGCGGCCAAAGTTTTCGGCTACATCGACGCCGAACCCGACGTACGCGATCGCGACGACGCGACAACGCTCACTCACTGCCGGGGTGCGATCGAGATGCGCGACGTGACCTTTTCCTACACTCCGGAAGGCACCGCGCAAAACCGGGCGGCCCTCAACGGAGTCTCGCTGCGCTTTGAACAAGGGAAAAAATACGCCCTCGTCGGTCAGAGCGGCTCGGGGAAATCGACGATCCTCTCCCTCATCCTCCGTTTTTATGAGGTGGATGAGGGGGCCATCCTCGTCGACAATCACGACATCCGCAGCTACACCCAGCAGTCGCTCCGCGATCAGATTGGTCTCGTCAGTCAGGATACCTTCCTTTTTCACGACACCATCTACAACAATATCCGCTACGGTCACCTCGAGGCGACCGAGGCCCAGATCCTGCATGCCGCGAAGCTTGCCCATGCGCACGAATTCATCACCGAGCAACCGGAAGGCTACGAAACAATGCTCGGCGATAAGGGCTGCACCCTTTCCGGTGGCCAGCAGCAGCGCCTCTCGATTGCCCGGGCGATTCTCCGGGACGCACCCATCCTCTTCCTCGACGAAGCCACTTCTGCCCTCGACTCCGAATCAGAAAAGGCCATCCGAAACGCTCTCGAAGAACTTTCCAAAGGCAAAACGGTTATCGCGATCGCCCATCGACTTTCCACTGTCCTCGATTCTGACGAAATCGTCGTGATGAGTCAGGGCCGCGTCGTCGATGTTGCCCCGCATGAGATCCTCATCGAGCGCTGCAGTGAGTACCGGCAACTGTATCATCTGCAGTTTTCAGAAACGCCCGCAGAGGCCGGCGTTCGGAGCAATCAGGGTTAGGTCGGAGAGGCAACAAGGTTGAGTCGGAGGGCCACTGGCGGAAATGCGCGGAAGCCACACTCCCCGCCGCAGTAGCGGCATTGCCGGAGACCGGCGGTTGTGCGAGACTGGGCACCATGCAGATATTCCTCATCGTTTTCATCATCGCGCTGGCCCTCACGATGTGGGGCCGCAGCCGATTTCTGAAAGTCTATGGTGAGGAATTCAAAAACACGATTTCCTCGGGGATCACCGGAGCCGAGCTCGCGGAGCGTATCCTCAAGCACCGCGGCGTCGGGGGAATCTCGATCGTTCGCGGGCGTGGTATCTTCACGGATTTTTACGTCCCCGAGAATCGACAAATCTGCCTCGCTCCCCAGCATTTTTCAGGATCTTCCTTCTGCGCTCTCGCGATGGCAGCGCAGCAGGCGGGCAAGGCGATTCAGCATTTCGAAGGCCACGAGCCCCTCCTCTGGCGAACTTCGGTGATCCGATGGACCGTTTTTCTCAGTTTCCCCCTCTTCTTCCTCGGCCTCATCGCCCTTCTCCTGGGAATGACGAAGACACTCCTGCCGATGGTGCTTCTCGCCTGGTCGGCGACAGCGTACTGGAATTTCCTCACCGTGCCGACCGAACTGGATGCCGGCTCGCGTGCTAAAAAACAGCTCGATGAACTCCGTGTCCTCAGAAACCTCGACGAAAGAATCGGCGTAGAGCGCGTCATGGGTGCCGCCAGCACCGCCTACATCGATGGTCTCTCCGTCATAGGGTCCTGGGCGGGACGCACTTTTCTCCCCTGGATACGAAAACAGATGGATTCGGAGTGATCCGGGACAGTGCTCTTCGGCACCGTAATTTCTATTGATCCACCGTTTTTCAGTTTTAAGCTAACACTATGACTTTCACAGGGGTGCTCGACCGAACCGGGCGGATTGCCCACTCTATTCTCCGCCGTACATTCTATCTCGGCGCAATATCGACCGAGTGTTTCGCCTATATTGTCAGACCTGCTTCGTGGGTGCAGCCGGTACGCTCCCGCTTGGTCAAACAAATCCTTTTCGGAGGCGTCGAAGCGATTCCCTTTACCGTGTACGCCGGGATCCTGATGGGTATCGTCCTGACGCTTAATTCCTACGAGTGGCTCAAGTTCACCGGCAGGATCGAGTTTCTGGGACCGGCCCTGAGCATCCTTGTCATACGGGAAGCCGCTCCGTTCTTTGCGTGTTTTATCATCATTTCGGCGAGTGCCTCCGCGATCACAACCGAGTTGGCCAATATGCGGGTCTCCGGTGAAATTGATCTGATCGAATCTCATGGCATCAACCTTGTACAATTTCTCATCATGCCAAGAGCGGTGGGGCTCTCGATTGCCGGTACCGGGCTCGCCATTGTATTCGTAGCCTCCGCGCTCGCCGCATCTGCGGTGGGCCTCCTCCTGATCGGACCGGTTCCGCTCAGTCCCTTGTTTGACTCCATTTTCAGATCACTTTCACCCGCAGATTTATGCAATCTTCTGGGGCGTAGTTTTGTGGCGACCTTTTTAATAGGAGTCATCTGCTGTTTTGAAGGGTTAAGCGCAGCGGGTGCGACCACCGCCGTGCCTCAGGCGGTGACACGGGCCATGCTGCGCTCGGTCGAAACGACCCTCGTCGTTTCTGTTTCATTCGCGCTCCTGACCTATCTTTGATTATGCCATGATCGAATTGGAGTCAGGGGAAAAAGGGGAGGTCATTCTTGAACTGGAGAACGTTCGATTTGACTCCTTCGAAACAGATCATGACATTAATCTGACGCTAAAAGCGGGAGAAATGGCCTTTCTCCGCGGAGAATCGGTTTACCAGGGCGTTCTCGGACTGAGCGAGTTGCCCCGGGGGAACATCCGATTCCTGGGAAAGCAATGGGAGGAGCGTTCGGTCAAGGAAACAGAGAGTCTGCGCCGACGGATCGGCGTCGTCGTCAACCCGGATCGTCCGCGTTCAGCGAGTTGGATCTCAAATCTCGATGTTGATGAGAGCGTCTATCTCGGCGCGAGCTTCGAGCCGGGACGAAGTCAGTCAAGTGTGCGCACGAGGGCAAAGGAGCTGGCGATCACGTTTGGCCTCTCCGAAGGGATTCCAACGACCCGGTCCGCCCAAACTGCCCCCGGGGACCTGATCCGCTCCCAATGGATCAGAGCACTCCTTCCCTCGCGCCTCGATCTCCTGATCCTTGAGAATCCACTGGATTCCGCGCCGACGGCGAGTGTTGCTCCTTTCATCGCCGAAATAAAGAAAGCAATGGCGGCGGGAACGTCCGTTCTGTGGGTATCAGAGTCCCCTCCTTCTTTTGATAAACTCGGACTATCGCCAACCTTTTTTTCCAACGAACACTAGAAAGTCAGTCAGGGGACGGTATCGTCCCAATCCCGGAAACGATCCTTAAAGAGGCATGAATTCTCACCCGTTCAAATTTCGATATATCAATCGAATCGCCGGAAGCTTCATCTTCCTGGCCTCTATTATTCTTATTATTTTCGCTGTTCTCGCGGGGAAATCGCAGATGTGGTTTGCCGAAACGACGGAATACCGGGTCAAAATGCCCGGTGGCCGCCTTGAAGGGGTCGGCGGCAGCGAAAAGGGAGGAACTCTTGGTATCACGCCGGGATCAGACGTCCGGGTCATCGGGAGCTTGGTAGGGCACGTGAAGCGGGTCGAGCTTTGCCGGGGCGATGATCTGGTCCCCATCAGTTCTTTTGAGGATGCAGATCCCAACGAGATCCGGATCGTCGGGGTGCTTCAAGTAAAAGGGGATTTTGCAAAGTTCATCGGTCCCGACTCGAAGGTCGTCCTCAAGTTCGACCTTGGCGGCCTTGGGGCTGCTTTTTTTGATATCAGCCGGGGATCAAAACCATTCCCACCATCACCGGACCCGAGCATATCCCACATTCTCAAATTCGATCAGGAGGCAAACGCCAAAGAGCAGGCCTTCGAAACAATCAAACGTGTGGAAAATGAGCTAATCCCGGCGATCCAGAGCTTCAAGGAGTTGTCCGTTACCTCGACGGCACTGGTGGAGAAACTTTCGAAAGACGACGAGGCACTCTTTCGTCTCCTCAGCTCATTGGAAGTAGGAGTCGGCGACCTGAACAAGATCATTGGCAGGATCCAGAATGGCGAGGGCGCTCTCGGCGACATGATTTCGTCGGATTCCGATATGAGAAAACAATTCAACGAGTTCGCGGTCACCCTGAACCGCAGTTCGACGAGTCTTGAAAAGGCAATCGCCAACCTTGATCAGGGTATCACCCGTCTCCGGGAAGGGGGGGTGGAACCGCTCAACCGCGCCGTCGAGAAGTTCCCGACAACGATCGGTGCAACCAACGAGGCGATCTATGAATACAATGAAGCGGCACTGCAGTTGCAGGAGACGATCCGGGAGATCGAAGTCCTCACGATAGGCCTGCAAAAGCACTGGCTGGTTAAGAATCTTATCGTGGACCCGGTCGAGGATCAACCGCCGGGATCCGCGGCGGCAGCGGCAAAACAAAAGCAGACCCCTCGACCAAAACCTTCCGAGAGTGAAAAGCAGGGCGGGCTGTTCAAGGGGTTGTTCAAGAAAAAGGAGAGCCCCTAGCAGGCCGTCGAACGTACCCCGCCCGGCTCGGGGTGTGGCCTGTTGCCGCTCATTTTTGCATCGCCACACGGCATAAAAGCAGCGAGACTGCTTCCGTGGAAAGCGTAATTGAAAGTCATCTCAGCAAAGTCATCAGGCGGGAACTTACCCCGGCAGCAGGAGAGCTTTGCTCCATCGCAAAGAGCCTTGTCTCTCTCCACGAAGACAAGAACGATGCCCTGGGCCGGGATCTCGCCAAGTTTCAATCCGAAGCATCCACGTTTCTCGGCGAACTACCCATTTGGTTTCCAGACTCAATCCTGAACGACGAGGTCAATACACAAGGACGAGAGAGACTGAAGTCCGCCCGTCACGACGCGCGTAATCGTCTCAATCATCTCTTCGGAATCATTCAACTCATCCGCCTTGGCGATCCGCCCGGGACTATTCTTCACTTGAGCGGAGAGTCGATCCGATGTCTCGAGAAATGCCTCGCCGCTGTAAGCGGAATTATACCTGATGAAGCAGCGGATGTCCCGGCGGCTCTACCATCCGCACCATCCACCGTTCCGGGGAGTGCCGGCTATCTTTTAATCGCCGACGATGACAGCGAAAACCGAACCATCCTCGGGCGATTACTTGAACCTCATGGCTTTCGTCTCGCTTTCGCCGAAAACGGTGTTGAGGTGATAAGCCAGATGGCCAGTCAGGATTTTGACGCCGTCCTCCTCGATATCCAAATGCCGAAGATGGACGGTTTCGAAGTGCTTTCCAGACTTCGCGAGTCGGGTCAGTTGCGCAATACTCCGGTGATCGTCGTGACCGGCCTCCAGGAAGAGCAGGATGCGGTGCGCTGTATCGAGAATGGAGCCGAAGATTTCCTCTCCCGCCCGATCCGACCGGCCCTGCTGATGGCGAGACTCAGCGCCAGTCTTGAGAAAAAGCGTCTTCGCGAAAAGGTGTTCGAGCAGCACTTCACCCGGGAACTGGCGAGGGAGCTTGCCCGCAATCCCGACCCCATGAAGATGCAGGCACGGCAGGCCGATGTCTCGCTGATGTTTTGTGATATCCGCGGCTTCTCTTCCATCAGCGAGCGGCTCGGCCCCGCGCAGACGATCGACTGGCTCAGCGGAGTGATGGGGGATTTTTCCTCCATCGTCATCGATCACGGTGGAGTGCTAGTCGATTATACCGGGGATGAACTCATGGCCATGTGGGGCGCTCCGAACGAGCAACCCAACCACGCCGAGCTAGCCTGTCGGGCGGCTCTTGAGATCCTGCGCAGCCTACCCTCGCTGAACGAAAAATGGCGACCCATCGTCGATGCGGAGACCGAGGTGGGGATCGGAATCAACTCCGGTGAAGCACTCGTCGGCAATGTCGGCACCCATCGGAAATTCAAGTACGGCTCTCTCGGGACATCTGTAAATCTCGCCAGTCGCGTTCAAGGAGCCACTAAGTTTCTGAAGACCTCGCTGCTCATCACCGGGGACACCGCGGAAAAAGTCCGGACGATTTTCCCGACACGGCGACTCTGCCAGGTTCGGGTGCAGAATATTAAAGCCGCAGTTCATCTCCACGAGTTAGAGGTTCCGGGAACCTATGACAACTGGATCAAGCTTTCGTCGGACTACGAGAAAGCCCTCGATTTCTTCGAAAGCGGGGATTTTGACACGGCGCGGGACCTCTTAAATAGATTTCTCCTCGCCGTCCCTGAAGATGGACCCGGACAGCGGCTCCTCGCTAGAATCAATGACGCCACCCGAAGTGAAAACCCGGAATTCAGCGCCATTTGGACGCTTCCCGGAAAATAAGAAATGCCCCTTGCCTCAGGCCGCTTCACAACGACAGATAGCCCCGATGCACCCGCACTGGTGACACCAGTCAAAACGCCCGCCGCATTTCGCAGGGAGACCGCTCAGGACCCGCTGGATGCGACAATGGCAGGCGCGGCAGCCGGTTCCCGCACCCGTGACTTCCATCACCTCTTCGACCGAAGTCACCTCGCCCAGAGTCACTGCCGAACTAACCACTGACTCGGCCACCCTGGCGCAATGGCACAGAAAAACCTCCGCTTCTGCAGCGGGGGCAAATCGGCAGGTCGCTACGGTCATGGAAACGGCGGTCTGCATGGAGGAATGCGCTCTTATTTTTCAACGGATTCGCCAATCTGCTGCGCAAGGTATCGCTCGAGACTAACCCGGTTGATGAGATCAAGCTGCGTCTCGGCCCAGTCGATGCTGTTTTCCGACTCGACGACCATACGCTCCATGAGATCACGTGATCCGGAATCACCCCGTTCCAGACAAAGGCGCACCCCCTCATTGTACGTCGCGACGCCGCGGCTCTCCAAGGTATGACTGTCCTGAATCTGCTGCTTCGGGTTATCACCCACCAGAATTTTATCATAACGGGCGATCTCAGGGATTCCATCGAGATAGAGGATACGATCGATGACTTCCTCAGCATGCTTCATTTCCTCAATCGACTCGGCATAGAAGTGGGAAGCGAGTTTGTTAAGGCCCCAGTCTTTGCACATCTTGGCGCAAATAAAATACTGATTGATCGCCGTGAGCTCAATGGTGAGTCCGGCGTTGAGCGCGGCAATAACTTCCTGATTCCCTTTCATACCTGTTTCATACTTGGCCCGCTTCGGGGAGACGCCCGGACGGGTGACTTCATTGCCATTTTGGCGATATTGAGACCTAGTCGCAACAATAGGAGAAATCAAGTGTTTTCTTGGCTGGATTGCGCCATCCCCTTGCTTCGGCAGTTCCTACGAACCGCCGCCCCCCTGCAGACCGGGGATCAGGGATTCAAGAGCTTAATCAGCCTCCCGGCGAGATCAGCAAACGCGGCGGAGATAACGTTTTCTGCCGGATCAAGCAACGCAATCGGCTCCCCTCGGTCGGCCCGTTCCCGGGTCGCAATGTCGAGAGGGATCTGACCGAGGAGCGGCACACCGAGCCGGGCAGCTTCGGTCGCGCCTCCGCCTTGACCAAAAATCGGGTACTTAACGCCGTGATCGCATTCGAACCAGGCCATGTTCTCGACGATACCGGAAATGGGAACATTCACCTTGCGGAACATTGCTGCGGCCTTGCGAGCATCGATGAGCGCAACCTCCTGCGGAGTGGTGACAATGACACTGCCATCCACCGCCACGGTCTGGACAATCGTCAACTGAATGTCCCCGGTTCCGGGAGGCAGATCGAGGACCAGATAATCGAGTTCCCCCCAAAGGCACTGACGCAGGAACTGCTGCGTGTAGCGAGTCGCGAGCGGCCCGCGCACAATAACAGCGGAATCGTCGCTGAGCAGGAAACCCATTGAAATGGCTTTGATCCCGTGCGCCTCGATCGGCACGATCTCATTTTGATCGGTCGCCATGGGCTGCTGATCGGTCGCTCCGAGCATGAGCGCGATACTGGGGCCATAGAGGTCGCAGTCGCAGAGCCCGACCCGGGCACCGGTTTTGCTGAGAGCGATGGCGAGGTTCGTCGAGACGGTCGACTTTCCGACGCCCCCCTTTCCGCTCGCCACGGCGATGATTTTCTTCACCCCGGGGATGCTCGACTGCCCGGCGGCCGGGTTGCCGCCGGTGACAGGATCCGGCGGGTCTTTGATGTCGAACTCGATCACCACTTTGCCGACCCCGTCAATGGCGTTGAGCGCGCTCTCAACACCCTCGTGAATCCCGCGAGGTACTCCCGGATCGCGGGTTGCGATACTGATGTGCACCGTGACGTCGTTGCCGCTGATGACGATCTTTTTGACGAGCCCGAAGGAGATGATGTCCCGGCTGAAGCCGGGGTAATTGACTTTCTTCAGCTTTTCGCGAACTAAATCTTCCGTAATCATTCTCTTTTTAAAGGTTGGCACTTTCCGATAGGCCAATACGGCGCGAAGTCCAACACAGAGGCATGACAAAGAAGGAACCTAGCAATTTGATGCGCAAGACCGCAACGGCGCTCTACCCCGACTCGCTAGAGTTTCAGGAATCTTTTATCGATGCACTCCTCTCGCCCCGCCCGCAGGGGAATGCGGTGATCTGGACCGTGCCACGGCGCGCCGGGGAACTAGACGCGATTGCCCGTGAGTCCCTTCCCGACTGGCTCCCGGACTCAGTCGAACTGATCCAGCCGGGTGTAAAGATCGGTCGTTCCGCCGCGTATCTCGCAGGCGACATCTACAGCCTTGATTTTTCCTCCGTCGTGACCGGCTCGGCGATGCTCGCGGCCCGTAATGATCTCCCGGAGGCCCCGCAAATCCTCGATCTCTGCGCTGCGCCAGGCGGGAAATCAATACTGGCCTCGGTCCTGTTGAAACCGGGCCTGCTTCTATCCAATGAGGTCGAGGCGAAAAGACTCGGCATTCTCTGCCACCATCTCAGCCGCTGCCGCGTGGCGAACGCCTTTACACAGCGTCTTCAGCCCGAAACACTGGCCCGACTCGCCCCCGCGAACTTCGATCTCTGTCTCATCGACGCGCCCTGCTCCGGCCAGTCGCTTCTCGCCAAAGGCATCGAAAATCCGGGGTGCTTTCACCCGTCAACGGTGAAAGGCAACGCCCGCCGGCAGCTCTGGATCCTCGAAGCCGGTGCCCGGACCGTGGTCGGCGGCGGTTATCTGCTCTACACGACCTGCACCTTCAGTTTGCGTGAGAACGAAGGAGTCCTTGAGAAATTCCTGCTAAATGCTCCTGAATTCGAAGCGGTTCCGGTGCCGCATCTTCACGAATTCCTTTCCCCGTTTTCCGCGCAGCCCTGCTATCGTGTCTACCCTCACCTTTCTCCCGGTGCGGGAGGATTCGCGGCGCTCCTGAAACGCCGGGGATCCGAAGCTTCAGTTGATAACCCCCCGCTCCCTTCGCCTCTTCTCGAATACCCTGTGGCCCGTCACACCGTTCCTCCATCGAGAGACGAAGAGGCTTCATGAATCGCTTCCTCGGCCTCCCTCGCCGCCTCGCGGCTGATCGTCGACAGTTCCCTCGGCAGATCGGAGAGACGAGGTTCACAGGCCAGAAACTCACGCGTATAGGCAAATTGAGGTGCCTCCAGCAGCTCTCTTGCCGGGCCCGCTTCAAGGATTCCCCCTTCATAAAAGACGGCAACCTGATCCGCAAAACGTTCCACTCCGCGCAGACTTCCCAGAGTCATGAGAATACTCAAACCAAGCTCTTCTCGAATCTGGCAAAGGAGTTCAATGAATTGGGCTTCCGCGATCCTGTCCAGCCCTGACGTCGCATCATCACAGATAAGGAGCCGCGATCGAGAAATGATCGCTTTCATGACGAGGAGGCGCTTCAAGAGCATGGAAGAAAGGTCGCCCATGGGCTTCGATAGAATCTGTTCCGGCTCGACGATTCCGACGCTGTGAAAATAATCGCTCCACGCCTTTTCACTCGCCAGCTCCCTGGGACGCCGCGTCAGCCTGAGACAATCCCTCAGCCATTGCCGCACACAACAGTCGGGATTCACCTGCGCGATGGAGTCTCCCGTGACCATTGAAATCGAGCTGCGCCGCACCTGCTGTAGATCGCGGGCTCTCATGCGGAGAAGGTCCCTCCCTTCAAACAGGATCGTCCCTCCCAGCGGCTTCACTTGCGGTCCGGCAGCACCGACAATCAATCGAGCGAGAAGTGACTTCCCGCTCCCCGTCTCGCCGGCGAGCACAAGAATTTCCCCCTGCCGGAGAGTCATCGAGACCCGCCGTAGACCGATCCGTCGCTCTCCAAGACCCGCGGGCCTCTCGACCGTCACGTTCCTCACTTCCAGCAGCGTTTTGTCCTCGGATTCCATGAGACCGTTAAAAAAGGCGGGGCAAGGTCCCGGTTCGCAAGGCGGCGGAAACACGCCAACCGAGCAGGGTGAGGGCCAATACCACAAGCGAAGCCATGATGCCCGGGTAGATCGACATCCATGGAGCCTCAATGATGAGATCCTGTCCATAGGCAATCATCGCCCCGCAACTGAGGCGGTCCCCTGTCAGACCCATAAAGGAAAGGGCCATCTCCGCCATGACCACCACGGGAACGAGGCTGGCAAAGACGCCAATGAGGCGGCGCAGGACTTTTGGCAAAACGCGATTGATCACAATTTCCCGACGCGATAGCCCCAGGGCATAACCGGAGACGACATCGAATCCGCTTTCCCCCTCCTTAAACCATTCCGCCATGACCGGACAGAGGTGGAAGGCGATAACAAGAATTAAGCCGGAGATCGCAATAACGAGGCTGCCGCCGGAGGCTCCGGTGAGGATGACAAGAAAAACCATTGAAGGCATCACAAACCCGGCTCGACTCACGGCATTGAGAAGATCAAAACGCCTCTCTCCGGGATCAAAAACAAACAGCATCGTCAAAAGCAGGGCGAGCCCGATCCCCAGCGAGGTGGTAACCACCGCCACCGAAACAGAAGTGGCCATGGCAAGGCGGCTCAGCTCAAAAAGATCCACCCCGTTTCCAGTGGTACCGAACCAGTGCGCCTTATCCGGCTTTTCCCAAGCGGGAACGTCCGGCACTTCGTATATCACGCCAGGACGCACATCCATGCGGCTGTCCGCCAGGAAGAGCCAACTGAGAAGAAATAAATAGGGGATCACGAGAAGGATCACTCGCCGAATCTGCCAGATCCGGGCCATGAAAAGGCGCAGAAGGTGGATTACTTTGGAATTTCGCCGGTTCATGATGAGAATCCCTCCGGTTTTACGAGGCGCGCCACGCATTCACTTACCGCGACACACAGACTGACGAAGGCTGCCATCGATAACGCACTCACCAGAATCCCCCCGTAACTCCCGAGTTTTACGGATTCCACGAGGAGCGATCCGATTCCCGGATAGCGAAACGCATACTCAAGACAGACGAGACTACCCGCGAGGCAGGATAAGGTCCGATCACTCAATGCGAGAAGAGACGGCAGCGCCCGTCGGAACACATTGCGGTAGAAAATATCTTCATCGCTGTATCCGGCGATGAAGAGGCCCCTCAGGTAAGGCCGGGCAGCCTCCTTCTCGAGCACTGTTGAGACGGCCCTGATCTGCCAGGCAACACCCGCCGCCATTGCCGGCAGGGCGACGACACTGATATGCCACCAGGTGAGAATGTCAGGCCCCCGCTCAACGACCAGCTCATTAGCAAAACCCGGTCGCTTCCATTGAAAATACGAATAGATCGCAACGAGGATAACAAACCAGAATCCCGGCACGCAGGCGAAAATACTGAAGGGAGCCCCGAGCAGGCTCGTCCCGCGAAACCGTCTCAGGCGCGCCCCGAGAGTTCCCCACGCCCCCCCGATCAGAAGCACCCCGGTCAGCGAAACAAGCATCACCGGGAGACTTGCTGCGGCCCGATCCCGGAGCAAGCCGGACCAGTTGACAGGGCGGGTCGTCAACTCCGCCGGGACAGGGCCATAGGATTCAGGCAACCAGACATGGCGATCCGTTCTGCCGATAACACAATAAACCACCTCAATAAGCATGATCAAAGCAATCCCCGCCGCTGCAAAACGGATCAAGGCAACCAGGAGACTCTGAAGGAAAAGGCGGGCCATACGATTACTCGGCGCGTAAGTTTCCGGCTTCCAGCCCCTCAAATGTTTCCCTGCGCACCCACCAGGGCCGCACCTGTTCGAGACCCGGCTTGCCAATCACGAGCGGTTGGGCAACCCCTGCCCCCCCTGGCAAAGGACGATAGACCTCGATGTCATCACTCCGCACCGTGATGATTCGCCCGGTATCACAGACAAAAAAGCAGGGCTGAAGATCGGCGATGGCTTTCTGAAGAGCGGACGTGTAGCCCGCCAACCGAAGCGGGTCGTCTTCATAACGGAGCTTTTCAAGGATGTCATCGACCACCTGACTGCGCAGCCCCGAAAAATTACTCTTCCCCGGACCCACACCGGAGGAATGCCAGACCGTATAGCGATCCCGCTCAAACGGGATTTCCCAGCTCAGAACGAGGGCGTCAAACTTTCGGGGGGCAAGCCGTTTTGAGAGTATATCATTCCAGGCCAGAAACTCCACCTTAACGCTGACACCAACCCCCGCCCACTGCTCGACGAGGGCACCAGCGAAACGACGATGCTCGGCATTCGCCTCATTGACCGAGAGGGTGAATGAAAGGGGTTGCCCGTTCGCGTTTTTACGAAGACCCGTTTTTTCGTCGAGTTTGTAACCTTCCTCCTCGAGCAGATTTTCGGCTCCCCGGGGATCGTAGAGCGGCAACAACATTACCTCTTTGTGATGGGAGCTCCCCGGATAGAAAAGGCTCGTGACCGGCTGCTCAAATCCTGTCGCGGTATCGTGGATTACTTCTTTCAGATCGACCGCTTTGGCGAGGGCAAGCCGGACCGGATTACGATCGAATGGCGCGACGTCCAGATTCCACGCAACAAAATGCTGAATGCGGGGCTCGCAACGAATCGGGCGAACTGATCCCGGATTACGCTCGGACCAGTCTGTGAAGCGCTCATCAGGAATGATGGCATCGAGAGTTCTCGACCGCAGGGCGAGGAGAGTCGCTTCAAACGACCCGAATCGCCGATATCCGATCCGCTTTTCCAGCGGAATCGCCCGGAAGTGATACTCATTGGCGACCAGTTCCACTCCACCATCGTCCCTTCTCGCGCTCAGACGATAGGGGCCGGTCCCAACAGGCGTGGCAAAAAAGGCGTCACGCTCTTTC
>Ga0073899_10003051_pt1 | contig 14978 bp, 13 predicted proteins | sample KloWWTmetaKNB5Ph_FD_88975 | JGI IMG/M metagenome (GOLD analysis project Ga0073899, IMG submission 88975) | Active sludge microbial communities from Klosterneuburg, Austria, studying microevolution and ecology of nitrifiers - Klosterneuburg... | ecosystem: Engineered > WWTP > Aerobic digester >...
CAGCGCCAGGAACTGCGGCGCCGTCTCGGGCGTGATGCCGCCGGTGGGGCAGAACACGACGTCGGGAAACGGTCCGCCCAGCGCCTTCAGCATCGGGATGCCTCCGGCCGCCGTGGCCGGGAAGAATTTCAGGAACTGCAAGCCGTCGGCCTGCGCCGCCATCACCTCGCTGGCGGTGGCCACGCCCGGCAACAGCGGCAGGCCGGCGTCGCGGCAAGCCGTACCGACCTCGGAGGTATAGCCCGGGCTGACGCCGAAGAGGCTGCCGGCCGCCTTGGCCGCGCGGGCATCGGCCGCCGAGCGAATGGTGCCGGCACCGACGATGGCTTCGGGCACGTCGCGCGCAATCGCCTCGATGCAGGCCAGCGCCGCCGGCGTGCGCAGCGTCACCTCGAGCACCCGCACGCCGCCGGCCACCAGCGCACGCGCCAGCGGCACCGCATCGGCCACGCGGTCGAGCACGATGACCGGGATCACCGGGCCGTGGGCGGCCAATTCCAGGGTGTTCATCATGGTGTTCACATCCAGCTGATCGCGCCTTGCTCGGCGCTCAGGACATTGCGCCGCAGCCCGGCGAAGAGTTCGCGACCCAGGCCGTGGGCATGCCCCTCGGCTTCTTCGGGCGGCACCACGGCGGGGGTGCGTGCCGCCCACTCGGCCTCGTCCACCAGGGCCTGCAGCGCACCGGCATCGGCGTCCAGGCGGATGAGGTCACCGTCGCGCAGCTTGGCCAGCGGCCCGCCGGCCAGCGCCTCGGGGCTGACGTGGATGGCGGCCGGCACCTTGCCGCTGGCGCCGCTCATGCGGCCGTCGGTCACCAGCGCCACCTTGAAGCCCTGGCCTTGCAGCACCGCCAGCGGCGGCGTGAGCTTGTGCAGTTCGGGCATGCCGTTGGCGTGCGGCCCCTGGAAGCGCACCACCACCACCAGGTCGCGCTGCAGTTCACCCGCGTTGAACGCGGCCAGCAGGGCTTCCTGACTGGTGAAGACCCGCGCCGGCGCCTCGACCACATGGCGTTCGTCGGGCACCGCCGAGGTCTTGATCACGGCGCGGCCCAGGTTGCCTCGCAGCAGCTTCAGGCCACCGGTGGCGGAGAAAGGTTCGGCCGCCGTGCGCACGACGTCGGTGTCGCCGCTGGCCGCCGGCAAGGCGCTCCAGCGCAGGCGCTCGCCCTCGAGCGCCGGCACCTCGCCGTAGGCGCTGATGCCGCGTTCGCTGACCGTGGTCACGTCCGGGTGCAGGCAGCCGCTTTGCAGCAGTTCGCGCAATACGAAACCCGGGCCGCCGGCGGCCTGGAACTGGTTTACGTCGGCGCTGCCGTTGGGGTAGACGCGCGTCAGCAGCGGCACCACGGCCGAGAGATCGGCGAAGTCGGTCCAGTCGATGACGATGCCGGCGGCGCGCGCCACCGCCACCCAGTGGATGAGGTGGTTGGTGCTGCCGCCGGTGGCCAGCAGCGCCACCATGGCATTCACGATCGCGCGTTCGTCGACCAGGCGGCCGATGGGCGTGAAGCGCTGGCCGGCACGCGCGCTGATGGCCAGCGCCGTGGCCACGGCCTCGCGCGTGAGCGCCTCGCGCAGCGGTGCGTACGGGTGCACGAAGGCGGCACCCGGCACGTGCAGGCCCATCGCCTCGAGCAGCATCTGATTGCTGTTGGCGGTGCCGTAGAAGGTGCAGGTGCCGGGGCCATGGTAGGCGGCGCTTTCGGCGGCGAGCAGTTCGGCGCGCCCGGCCAGCCCTTGGGCCGCCTGCTCGCGCACCTTGGCCTTGGCGTTGTTCGACAAGCCCGTGCTCATGGGACCGGCGGGCACGAAGACACAAGGCAGGTGACCGAAGTGCAGCGCGCCGATCAACAGCCCGGGCACGATCTTGTCGCACACGCCGAGCAGCAGCGCGGCGTCGAAGACGTCGTGGCTCAACGCAATGGCGGTGCCCATGGCGATGTTGTCGCGCGAGAACAGGCTCAGCTCCATGCCCGGCAGGCCTTGCGTGACGCCGTCGCACATCGCCGGCACGCCACCGGCCACCTGGGCCGTGGCACCGCGGCGGCGCGCCTCGTCGCGGATGACGGTCGGATAGCCCTCGTAGGGCTGATGCGCCGAAAGCATGTCGTTGTAGGCCGTGACTACCGCCAGATGCGGCGCCTTCTCGGCGACGACGCGGAACTTGTCGCCCGCCGGCAGCGCGGCGAAGGCGTGCGCGACATTGGCGCAACCCATGCGCTCGGGGCCGGGCGGGCGCTGCAGCAGGCGCTCGATGCGCGCCAGGTACGGCCCGCGGGTGGCGGCACTGCGGGCAACGATGCGGCGGGTGACTTCGACGAGTGTGGTTTGCATGGCAGGCACCGGATGTAACCAATGAATTGATTATCACGTAACTCAGTTACATCGTCAAACTCGGACCGGATGTGGCCGGTGAAAATGCCGGCCATTCGCCGCGTTCGCGTGGTCATCGCCTGGGTTCCGGTGAACGTAACATCGCCCTGCCGTGAACCACCGCATCGCCCCGGAACTGATCGTGCGCGACCCGCAGCAGGCGCTGCAGCGCCTTAGGCACGAATGGCACGGCCACGCCGAACGCTGGGTCTTCGGTTATGCCTCGCTCATCTGGCGTCCGGAATTCGACGCCGCCGAACACCGCACGGCCCTGGTGCACGGCTGGCACCGTGCGTTGCGGCTGCGCTCGCGCGTGAACCGCGGCACACCGGAACTGCCGGGTCTGGTTTTTGCGCTGCTGCCAGGCGGTGCCTGCCGCGGCATGGTCTACCGGCTGCGCACCGAGCACGCCGAGGCCGAGCTCGAGCGCCTGTGGGCGCGCGAGATGCCGACCGGCGTCTACGACGCGCGGCTGCTGCCTTGCCGCACGCCACAGGGCACGGTGGCGGCGCTGGCCTTCACGCTCAGCCGGCGCAGCGAAGCCTGCCTGCCTCGGCTGCCCGACGAAGAGGTGCTGCACATCCTGCGCCACGCCCGTGGCCGCTACGGCAGCACGCTGGAATACCTGGCCGAGACCGCCACGGCGTTGCGCCAGCATGGCGTGCGCGACCGCGAAATCGAACGCCTGATGGCATTGACGCGCAGGCACGGACTCGCCTAGGAAACCGGCGCACAGGCATCGGCGCCCGGGGTGCCTACGGGCGTACGGGCGCGGCGGCAGCGGCCGGCGCGACGGCCCGGCGCAGCGCTTCGAGGTCGGCCTCTGTGTCCACGTCGAGCAGCACGCCGGGGTCGTCGAGCTCCACGCCCTGGGCCGGGTAGCGCGCCACGATGCGGCGCGCACCTTCGTCGCCGCGCAGCAGGATCAGTTCGGAATACAGCTCGGCGGCAAAACCCACCGGGTGGCCGCGACGTCCGCGGTGCTGCGCATAGGCCACCGGAAACTGTTCCAGCGCGCTGGCCACGGCGAGCAGGCTGGCCGGACGCACCAGCGGCATGTCGCCGGGCAGCACCAGCCAGCCCGTGGCGCCGGAGCGCTCGGCCACGCCGGCGGCGATCGAATGACCCATGCCGTTCACCGCTTCGTCCTCGGAGAGCACGACGATGTCGCGCCTGGCCAGTTGGCGCGCGACCAGCGGCGCCAGGGCGGCGGTGGTCACCACCACCACCGGCAACTGCGTCTCCACGGCATGGCGCACCGTGGTGCCGAGCACGGTGCTGCCATCGAAGGGCTGCTCCAGCTTGTGCAGCGGCCCGCCGAAGCGGCGGCCAAGTCCTGCCGCCGTGATGACGATGCTGGGACGGAATCTCATCCTCTTGTCGGGTGCCCGGCGATGGCCCGCACCCCCCCTTCCGGTCACCCGAGAATGGGCGCGCCGCGGCGATGCAGGAAGTGGGACGTTCACTTACGGCGTTCCACGTAAGGGATGCACCCGGTCCGGTGACATTGCGTTACGCCGTCGCGGCGCGCCGGGGCGCTTCCTATACTGGCACCATGGACATCGCCAGCCTGCGCAAGAGCTATGAACGCGACGAACTCGACGAGACCGCCTCGGCGGCCGACCCGATCGACCAGTTCCAGCGCTGGTTCGACCAGGCGCTGAATGCCCAGCTGCCCGAACCCAACGCCATGACCCTGGCCACCGTGGGGCCAGATGGCCGACCGTCCACGCGCGTGGTGCTGATCAAGGGCTTCGACGCGCGCGGCATCGTCTGGTACACCAACTACGCCAGCCGCAAGGCGCGCGAGCTGGCGCACCAGCCCTTCGCCGCGCTGCAGTTCCACTGGGTCGAACTCGAGCGCGTGGTGCGCATCGAGGGCCGGGTGGAAAAGACCTCGGCCGAGGAGTCCGACGCCTACTACGCCACGCGCCCGCTGGATTCGCGCCTGGGTGCCTGGGCCTCGCCGCAGAGCGAGATCATCGCCTCGCGCGCCATGCTGGTGACCGGCGCAGCCAAGGCGGCGGCGCGCTTCGCGCTGCACCCGCCGCGGCCGCCGCACTGGGGCGGCTACCGTCTGCAGCCCGACCGCTGGGAATTCTGGCAAGGCCGCAAGAGCCGGCTGCACGATCGGCTGCGTTACCGGCTGGACGGCGCGGCCTGGATCCGCGAGCGCCTGGCGCCGTGAGCCGGGTCAGTGGGCGATCTCCGCCGCCAACCCGTCGATGCCGGCCAGAAAACGGTCGAACTGGATCGGCTTGGTCCAGTAGCCGTCGAAACCCGCGGCCAGCGCCGTCTCGATGTGATCCGGCATCGCATCGGCCGACAAGGCCACGATGCGGCAGCCGGCGGTGCGCGGGTCGGCACGCAGCCGGCGCATGACCTCGACGCTGTCGATATCGGGCAACTGCAGGTCGAGCAACACCAGGTCGGGCGGCTCGTTCAGCGCCGCGGCCAGGCCCGAGCCGCCGTCCACCGCCGTGGCCAGCCGCACCGTCGGCCGCAAGGCCAGCAATTCGCGCACCAGCTGCAGGTTGACCGGGTTGTCTTCAACGCACAGCACGCGCAGCCCGCCCGCCGCCCGCGGCGGCGGCGCGGGGGCCGGGTCGGGCTCCAGGTGGGCAATCTTCAGCAGACCGTCGACCAGCGACATCATCTCCGCGCCCGCGCCGGCGATGCGCGCCAGCCGCTCGCGCTGGCGTTCGCTGGGCGGGTCGGCGGCGTCGTCGGCCAGCAACTGCGTGAAGCCGAGCACCGCGTTCATGGGCGTACGCAGCTCATGGCTCATGCGCGCCATGAAGGCCGATTTTTCGCGGTTGACCTGCTCCAATTGCTGCCGCTGCTGCAGCATCTCCTCGGCGCGCCGGCGCTCGGTCACGTCCATGTGCATGCCGTAGGCCATGCGTCGCCCGCCGCGGCTGGTGCGCCGCACCCAGGAATGCACCCAGCGTGGCTGGCCGTCGCGGTCGGGGATGCGGAATTCGGTCTCCGCGACTTCTTCGCCCCGGGTGTCGGCCTCGCGGATGCTGCGCTCGATGCGCGCCTGGTCCTGCGGGTGCACGCAGCGCTGCAGCCACTGGCGGCCGGTGAACGGCCCCCTTTCCGGGTCGACACCGTAGATGCGGCACATCGTCTCGTCCCAGACCGCGTTGTCGGTGTCGACGTCGCGGCTGGAGAAACCCACCCCCAGCGCCCGCACGATGAGCTGCGTGCGTTCGTGCAGCACCTCCGCGCGCTCGCGTTCGGCGAGCTGGCGCGACAGGTCGATGGAGATGCCGGCCAGCCCGGTGGCGCGCCCGGCCACGTCGCGTTCGGCCACGCGCCGCGTGAGCAGCGTGCGCCAACTGCCGTCGGGGTTGCGGTAGCGCGCCACCACGTCGACGACGCCATCGCTCTTCAACGCCTCCTCGGCGGCTTGCTCCACGGCCTGGCGATCTTCGGGGTGGATGCTGCTGCGCATGGACTCGAGGTCGATGCCGTTGGCGTCCTCGCTCATGCCCATGACGCGAAAGCCCACGGCATTGAAGAAGATGCGCCGCGTGAACAGGTCGATGCGCCATACCGAGACGCCGGCCAGTACCAGCGCACGATCCAGGAATTCGGTGGCGCGCTGGGTGGCCACGGAGCCGGCGCCCGCGTCCGAGACCCAGACCAGGTGACCGTCGGGCAGGTCGACACGCGTGCAGGTCACGGCCACCGAGCCGACGAGGGCCGGCACGCAAGCCGGCCCGCGCGCCAGCCCCGCACGCGCCAGGTCCTGCAGTGCCCCCAGCCCCACGCCATGCGCCAGCGCCCAGCGGCGGGCCGCTTCGTTCGGTTCGACGTCGATGGCCGATCCCGTGGCGCGCACGCGCAGCGAAGGCAGCGGCGCATCGAGCCAGATTCGGTCCATCCGTGGGGTCCCTGCAAGCGCAACGCAGCGCAGTTTAGCGGCCGCTCGGCAGGCCCCGCCACCGCGGCGCGCACGCAGCCGGACGGCGCCGCGTCTTCACCCCAGACCCCCCGGGGCCGGGCCGGCCGGCGGATTTGCGGCTAGAGTCTGCGCCCACCATGAATCTTTTGCTCTTCATCGGCGGCCTCGCCGCGCTCGTGATCGGTGCCAACCTGCTGGTGCGTGGCGCTTCCAAGCTCGCCTTGTCCTTCGGCATCTCGCCGCTGGTGGTGGGTCTCACCGTGGTGGCCTTCGGCACCAGCGCGCCCGAGATGGCGGTGTCGGTGGGTGCGGTGCTGAGCGGCCAGACCGATATCGCCATCGGCAACGTCGTCGGCAGCAATATCTTCAACGTGCTCTTCATCCTGGGCCTGAGCGCGCTCATCGTGCCGTTGGTGGTGAACGTGCAGCTCATCCGCCAGGAGGTGCCGATCATGATCGGCGCCTCGCTGCTGCTGCTGGTGCTGGTGCAGGACGGCCGCATCGGCGTGCTGGACGGGATATTGCTGTTCGTGCTGCTGTTGGCCTACACGGTCTTCCTGGTCGTGCAGTCGCGCACCGCGGGGTTGGAGGTGCAGCAGGAATTCGCCGACGACCTGCCGGTCAGCACGCCCGGCACCTGGGACAGCCGCGTGCCGGTGCAACTGGCGCTCATCGTGGTCGGACTGGCCGGGCTGGTGCTGGGTTCCGACTGGCTCGTCACCGCCGCCGTGTCGTTTGCCAAGGCGCTGGGCGTGAGCGACCTCGTCATCGGCCTGACCATCGTCGCCGCCGGCACTTCGCTGCCCGAGGTCGCGGCCTCGATCGCCGCGGCGCTGAAAGGCGAGCGCGACATGGCCGTCGGCAACATCATCGGCAGCAACACCTTCAACATCCTGGGCTGCCTCGGTCTGGCGGGGATCGCCTCGGGCAGCACCGGGTTGGGCGTGGGACCACAGGTGATGGGTTTCGACCTCTGGGTCATGCTGGCGGTCGCCCTGGCCTGCCTGCCGGTCTTCATCACCGGGCGCGAGATCGCGCGCTGGGAAGGTGCGCTGTTCCTGGCCTATTACGCGGCTTATGTCGCCTGGCTGATCCTGGCGGCTCAGCACAACGGCCTGCTGGGGACTTATGCCACGGTGATGACGAGCTTCGTGCTGCCGCTGACTCTGGTGACGCTGGTCGTGATGCTGATCCGCCGGCCGCGGCGGCCATGACCTCGCTGCTGGTGCTGGCCGCCCTGCCCTGGCTGGGCGCCATCGCCATGGCGACGGTGCCGGCCGCGGCGCGGCGCATTGCCGCCTGGCTGGCCGGCGCCGTGGCGCTGGCGGCGCTGGCCCTGGTGCTGGCCGCGGCGCCCGCGGTCTTCGGCGGCGAGGTGCTGCGCTTCAGCGTGCCCTGGCTGCCGGCACTGGGGCTGGACTTCGGCCTGCGCCTGGACGGCCTGGCCTGGCTGTTCGCGCTGCTCATCACCGGCATCGGCGCGCTCGTCGTCCTGTATGCCGCCTGGTACCTGGACCCGGCCGACCCCGCGCCGCGCTTCTTCACCTTCCTGCTGCTGTTCATGGGCGCCATGCTCGGCGTGGTGCTGGCCGACAACCTGATCCTGCTGGTGCTGTTCTGGGAGCTCACCAGCCTGAGCTCGTTCCTGCTCATCGGCTACTGGCACCAGCGCGAGGACGCGCGCCAGGGCGCGCGCATGGCGCTCACCATCACCGGCGCCGGCGGGCTGTGCCTGCTGGCCGGCGCGCTGCTCATCGGCCACATCGCCGGCAGCACGAAACTCGACGTGGTGCTGGCCGCTGGTGACGTGATCCGCGCCCACCCGATGTACGAGACGGCGCTGGTGCTGGTGCTGCTGGGCGCCTTCACGAAGAGCGCGCAGTTTCCTTTCCACTTCTGGCTGCCGCACGCGATGGCCGCGCCCACTCCGGTGTCGGCCTACCTGCATTCCGCCACCATGGTCAAGGCCGGCGTCTTCCTGCTGGCCCGCCTGTACCCGGCGCTGGGCAGCAGCGAGCCCTGGTTCTGGATCGTCTCGCTGGTGGGGCTGGCCACGCTGCTGGTGGGTGCCTATACCGCCATCTTCCAGCACGACCTGAAAGGCCTGCTCGCCTATTCGACCATCAGCCACCTCGGCCTGATCACGCTGCTGTTCGGCCTGGACGAACCGCTGGCCGTGGTGGCCGGCGTCTTCCACATCATCAACCACGCCACCTTCAAGGCGGGCCTGTTCATGAGCGCCGGCATCATCGACCACGAGTGCGGCACGCGCGACATGCGGCGCATCAACGGCCTGCTCAAGTACATGCCGTTCACGGCCACTTTAGGCATGACGGCGGCGGCGGCGATGGCCGGCGTGCCGCTGCTCAACGGCTTCCTGAGCAAGGAGATGTTCTTCGCCGAGACGGTGGCCAAGGAAGCGCATGGCGCCATGCAGTGGCTGCTGCCGGCCGGCGCCACGCTGGCCGGCATCTTCAGCGTGGCCTACAGCCTGCGTTTCGTGCACGACGTTTTCTTCAACGGCGAGCCGGTCAACCTGCCGAAGAAACCGCACGAGGCGCCGTTCTTCATGGTGCTGCCGGTGGGGCTGCTGGTGATGCTGTGCCTGGCCGTGGGCCTGGTGCCGGCGCTGACCGCCGGGCCGCTGCTGGGGGTGGCGGCGCAGGCCGCGCTGCACGGCGCGCCGGGGGCGCCGTTGCCCGAGTACACGCTGGCCATCTGGCATGGACTGAACCTGCCGCTGCTGATGAGCGGCGTGGCCACGGCCGGCGGTGTGGCCTTGTACTTCGGCCTGCAGCGCTTCATCAACCTGCACCGGGTGGTGCGGCTGCCGGGCTGGGTGAGCACGGGCGGGCGAGACATCTTCATGGCCCTGCAGACCGGCACCGTGCACGCGGCGCAGGCACTCACGGCGTCGCTGGAAACCGGCACCCTGCAGCGTTATCTCTCGCTGCTGGTGGTGGTGGCGCTGGCGGCGGGCGCGTGGCCCTTCTTCGGTACCGGACCGGCCACGCCGATGGCGCCGGTGCGGCTGGACGAAGCCCCGTTCGGCGTCGTCGTGGTGGCGCTGATCGGCCTGGCGGCCACCGTGGGCACGGTGCTGGCCTACCGCCGGCGGCTGCTGGCGGTGGTGCTGGTGGGAGCGGTCGGCCTGGCGGTGTGTCTGGCCTTCGTCTGGTTCTCGGCGCCCGACCTGGCGCTGACGCAACTGCTGGTGGAAATGGCCACCGTGGTGCTGCTGATGCTGGCGCTGCGCTGGCTGCCGGCCTCCAGCCCGGTGGAGCCGGCGCGCTGGACGCCCTGGCTGCACGCGGGGCTGGCGCTGGCCGCCGGCCTGGGCGTGGCCGCGCTGACCTGGCTGCTGCTGTCGCGGCCGTCGGCTTCGATCTCCGATTTCTTCCTCGCCAATACGCTGCCGCTGGGCGGCGGCAGCAATGCGGTCAATGTCATCATCGTCGACTTCCGCGCCTTCGACACGCTGGGCGAGATCGCCGTCTTCGGCATCGCCGCGCTGGTCATGCACGCGCTGCTGGCGAATTTCGACCCGCAGCGCGTGCTGCCCGCGGGCGCCGAGGACGACAAGCACCCGCTGATGCTGCAACTGGCCTCGCGCCTGGTGCTGCCCTTCGCGGTGCTGATTTCCCTGTACATGCTGCTGCGCGGCCACAACCAGCCCGGCGGCGGCTTCATCGCCGGGCTCGTGCTGGCCATCACGCTGCTGCTGGTGCAGGTGGCGCACGGCCACGACTGGACGACACCGCGCGCCGGCAACGACTACCGCGGCTGGGTCGGCTGGGGTCTGCTGATCGCCGGCGCCACCGGCGTCGCGAGCTGGCTGCTGGGCTCGCCCTTCCTGACCAGCACCTACGACTACCCGTGGCTGCCTGGCGTGGGCGGCGTGCCGCTGGCCAGCGCCGCGGCCTTCGACCTCGGTGTGTATCTCGTCGTGGTCGGCGGCACGATGGTCATGCTGCAGTCGATCGCGCGCCTGTCCAAAGGCAGCGGAGGGCCGCGCTGATGCTGTTGCTGCTCACGCTGAGCATCGGCACGCTCACTGCAGGCGGCGTGTGGCTGCTGCTGCGCGCGCGCAGCTTCGACGCCATCCTGGGCCTGACGCTGCTGTCCTACGCGGTGAACCTGTTCCTGTTCGCCACCGGACGGCCGCGCGTCGACGCGGAGCCCATCCTCACGCCCGGCGTGGCGGCCACGCTGGCCAACACGACCGACCCGCTGCCGCAGGCGCTGGTGCTCACGGCCATCGTCATCGCCTTCGCGATGACGGCGCTGTTGCTGGCGATCGCGCTGCGCGCACGCGCCGAGACCGGGTCCGACCATGTCGACTCGAAGGAGCCGCAGTGAACGGTCCGGCCCTGGACACGCTGCTGGCCACGCACGGCCCCGTGCTGCCGGTGGTACTGCCGCTGCTGGCCGGCGCGCTGCTGCTGCTGCTGGAGTCGGCCCGATCGCAGGCGCTGCAGCGCTGGGTGCCGTGGGTGTCGGCCACAGCGACCTTCGCGCTGCTGGCGCTGGCTGCGCTGCTGCTGCGGCAGGCCAGCGGCGGCGAGGTCCAGGCCTATCTGGTGGGCAACTGGCCGGCGCCTTTCGGGATCTCGCTGGCGCTGGACCGTCTGGGCGCACTGATGGTGCTGCTCACCGCGGCGGTGGCCTGCACGGCGCTGGTCTACGCTTTGGGCGGCATGGCGGCGCGCGGGCTGCACTTTCACGCCCTGTTTCAGTTCCAGCTGATGGGTTTGAACGGCGCCTTCCTCACCGCCGACCTGTTCAACCTGTTCGTCTTCTTCGAGGTGCTGCTGGCTGCCAGCTATGGCCTGCTGCTGCACGGCCGCGGCGCCGGGCAGCGCCAGCGGCTGCAGGCCGCCGTGCACTACGTGACCTTCAACCTGGCCGGCTCGTCGCTGTTCCTCATCGCCCTGGGCCTGCTCTACGGCGTGACGGGCACGCTGAACATGGCCGACCTGGCGCACAAGCTGCCGGTGCTGCCGCCCGGCGACGTGCGGCTGGCGCAGGTGGCGGCGCTGCTGCTGCTGACGGTATTCGCGGTGAAGGCGGCGCTGCTGCCGCTGTATTTCTGGCTGCCCGACACCTATGCCGCGGCCAGCGCGCCGGTGGGAGCGCTGTTCGCGATCATGACCAAGGTCGGCGTCTATGCCGTGCTGCGCGTCACCACGCTGGTCTTCGGCGCCGAGGTTGCGGCACCGTTTCTTTCGCTGCTGGCGCTGGCCACGCTGGCGCTGGCGGCCGTGGGGGCGCTGGCCGCCACCCGGCTGCGCGGGCTGGTGGCCTACCTGGTGGTGGCCTCGGCCGGCACGCTGCTGCTGGCCGCCGGGCTGGGCAGCGAGGGCACGCTGGCCGCGGGCCTGTTCTACCTGATCAACAGCACGCTGGTAGCAGCGGCGTGGTTCCTGCTGGCCGACCGCATCGCCGCCGCGCGCGGCGGCAGCGACCTGCTGCAGCCGCGGCCGCTGGGTGGCGGCTGGGCGCTGCCGGGTGCGGCCTTCTTCGTGGCCGCCGTGGCCGTGGCGGGCGTGCCGCCGCTGGCCGGCTTCATGGGCAAGGCGCTGCTGCTGCAGGCCGCCGGGCCGCTGCCGATGGGGCCGTGGGTGGTGGCCGGCGTGCTGGCTTCCAGCCTGGCCGTGATGGTGGCGCTGGCGCGCGCCGGCAGCGTCATCTTCTGGAAGTCGGCGCAGGTTGGTGCCGCGGCGCCGGACGCGTCGCCCGCCCACGCCACGGCGCTGGCCGGTGTGCTGGCCGCGGTACTGGCGTTGGCGGCGGCGGCCGGGCCGATCTCGGCCTACACGGGAGCCGCGGCCGGCCAGTTGCTGCAGCGCCAGGGCTATATCGACGCCGTGCTGGGCGCCCGCCCGGCACCCGCGGCCTGGGACGTGCGCAAGGAGATGCGCGAACGGGGAGATGCCAAATGAGTCGCCGCAACGACGGCGCCTGGTCGCGCCTGCGCTTGCGCCTGCTGCCTTCGCCGCTGCTCAGCGCGCTGCTGTTCCTGGCCTGGCTGATGCTCAACGAATCGGCGTCGGCGGGCCACCTGCTGCTGGCGCTGGGGCTGGCGCTCGTGCTGCCCTGGTGGAGCAACCGCTTCCGCCCCGAGCGGGTGCGACTGCGGCACGGGGGCACGATGCTGCGCCTGACGGGCCGCGTGCTGGCGGACATCGTGGTCTCCAACGTCGAGGTCGCGCGGCGCGTGCTCGGCCCCGAAGCTGCGCTGCGCCCGGTCTTCGTGTGGGTGCCGCTGCAGCTGCGCAGCCCGCACGCCAGGGTGACGCTGGCCGGCATCGTGACGCTGACGCCGGGCACGCTGTCCAGCGAGATCACGGCCGACCGCCGCCACCTGCTGGTGCACGCCCTGCACTGCCCCGACGCCGAAGCCGAGGCGGCGCTGGTGGCCAGCATCCGGGAACGCTACGAGGCCCCGCTGAAGGAGATCTTCGAATGATCCTGCCCGACGTGCTGCCCTGGGTGATGGTGGCCTTCGCGCTGGCGCTGGCGCTCAACGCCTGGCGCCTGTTCCGCGGCCCGGGCCTGCCCGACCGCATCCTGGCGCTGGATACGCTGTATATCAACGCGTTGGCGTTGATCGTCGTGCTCGGCCTGTGGCTGGAGACGAAGGCCTATTTCGAGGCCGCCATGCTGATCGCCCTGCTGGGTTTCGTGGGTACGGCGGTGATGGCCAAGTTCGTGATGCGCGGAGATATCGTCGAATGAGTGCGCTGCCGCTGTGGGCCGAGATCGTCATCACCGCGCTGCTGGTCACCGGTGCGGCCTTCGCCCTGGTCGGCTCGTGGGGGCTGGCCAAGCTGGGCGACATCCTCAAGCGGCTGCACGGTCCGAGCAAGGCCACCACGCTGGGCGTGGGCTGCGTGCTCGTCGCCTCGGCACTCTTCTTCGCGCTGCAGGGCGAACCCAGCCTGCACGAGTTGCTGATCGCGCTGTTCCTGTTCATCACCGCGCCGGTATCGGCGCACCTGATCGTGAAGGCCGCGATGCGGCTGGACCCTGCGCTGCGGCCACCGCCGCCGGGCGAGCGGCGCTAAAAGCCGCCCCCGCCGGGGGCGAGCGCCGCTCAGGCCGGAACCTGGCGCACCACGCGCTGCGGGTACGGAATCTCCACTCCCATCTCCTCGAACAGGCGCAGCAGCGCCAGGTTGGCGTCCGAGATCGGCCCGAGCTGGCCCTGGTCGGGGTCGGCGATCCAGAAACCCACGCGCAGGTTCAGCCCGTCGGCGGCAAAGGCGGTGAGCAGCACGCCCGGCGCCGGGTCGGCCAGCACGCGGGGCACGCGCGAGACCACGGCCACCATGCGCGGCATCAGCGCCTCGAGGTCGGTGCCGTAGGCCACCTGCACCTCGGTGAACACCGCCACCTTGGTATCGGCCAGCGAGGCGTTCTCGATGCGCTGCGTGATCATCATCTCGTTGGGCACGATCGATTCGCGGCCGTTCAGGGCGCGGATCACGGTGTAGCGCGTGCTGATGTCGGTGATGCGGCCCTCGAAATTGTCGACCTTGACCAGGTCGCCGATGCGCATGCTGTGCTCGGCCAGGATGACGAAGCCGCTGATGTAGTTGGCAGCCAGCTTCTGCAGCCCGAAACCGATGCCCACGCCCACGGCGCCGCCGAGCACACCCAACGCGGTGAGGTCGATGCCGGCGGCCGACAACGCGAACATCAGGCCCACGAACAGCAGCAGCGCGCGCAGCGCGTTGGCCGCCATCTTGCGGATCGAGAGGTTGTCGGTGGCGCCGGCCAGCAACCGCGCTTCGAGCAGCGCCGACACCCACAGCGCCAGCATCAGCACCAGCACCGCGCTGACGACCCCTTCGATGAGGTTGCGCACCGAGATCTGCGTGCTGCCGATCTTCCAGCTGATCTGGTCGAGCTCCTGCAGGATCAGCGGCAGCATGCCTGTGATCCACAGCACCACCGCCACCCAGGCGATCCAGGACACGCTGCGCTCGACCACCCGCATCAGCTGCGAATCGGGGAAGCTGGCGTGCAGCACGCGCACCGTGAGCCGGATCACGGCCAGCGACATGAGGATCGGCACCACGAGCCGGAAGACCGCCACCGGCAGCTGCTCGGGTGTGACGGTCTGCATGAACCAGCGCGCCAGCAGCGCCAGCAGCAGCGCCAGCAGCGGGAACAGCACGCCGTCGAAGACGCGGTCGCCGAACCAGATGGAGCCCGGCCGGGCGCCGGCACCGCGCAGCGCGCGCACCACCAGCCAGGCCACGAGCAGACAGCCCGCGACCACCGCGAGCTCGATCAGCGCGCTGCGCTGGAACAGGGACTGGACCAGCGCGCCGAATTCGGCGGCCGTCTGGCTGCGGGCCATGGCTTGCCCGCCGCTCAGGCCAGGTCGGCCAGCACGCGCACGTGGGCGGCGACGCTGCGCGCCAGTGCCCCCAGGTGGTAGCCACCCTCCAGGCAGGAAACGATGCGGCCCTGAGCGTGGCGGCGCGCCAAGTCCACCAGGCGCTGCGTGATCCACTCGTAGTCGGCCTCGACCAGGCCCATCTGGCCGAGGTCGTCCTCGCGGTGGGCGTCGAAGCCGGCCGAGATGAAGACCATCTGCGGCGCGAAGGCTTCCAGCGCCGGCATCCACATGGCGTCGATGGTCTCGCGCACCGCGGCGCCGCGTGTGTACGGCGCCA
>Ga0073899_10003052_pt1 | contig 14978 bp, 11 predicted proteins | sample KloWWTmetaKNB5Ph_FD_88975 | JGI IMG/M metagenome (GOLD analysis project Ga0073899, IMG submission 88975) | Active sludge microbial communities from Klosterneuburg, Austria, studying microevolution and ecology of nitrifiers - Klosterneuburg... | ecosystem: Engineered > WWTP > Aerobic digester >...
GGGCGTCTCGCCCGGTGCGACACCGGAGGTCATCAAGACCTCCTACCGCAGAAAGGCGAACCAGTATCACCCGGACAAAAACCAGTCACCTGATGCCGCGACCCGCTTTCGCGAGGTTCAGGAAGCCTACGAGGTTTTGTCCGACGAAACACGCCGCAAGGCTTATGACGACAATCGTCGTCGCAGCCTGATTGATGACCCCCAAACTGTTGCCCAGGACATCTGGAAAACTTATCTCTCGGATGTTGCTACCTCATGAAAAAATCCCGCTTTTTTGCCGAACTCTCCCACACCTACGCCAGCGAAATTGACGACCTGCTGAGCGATTCCGAAGGCAAAACCGTCCTGCAATCCCGCCTCAAGGAAAAGCGCGACGCCATCCACGCCATCCTGCCGATGATCGAATTCGCCCCGGAAATGGTTGCTGTCGCCTTCTACGAAGCCTTCCAGTTCAAGGATTCGGCACTCATGCTGCGGGCCGTGACCAACGAACCCGGCCAGCCAAGTTTCCCGGCCTGGAATGTCGTCAAAGGTTCGCTTGGCATTGCCGAGTGGGCCAAACCGCTGGTCGCTGCAGCCCTGCGCGAAGAAGGCGGCGATGCCTTCCTGGTCACCACCGTCGGGCTTGAATTTCTGCGCCTCAAGGATGGCAGCGACTTGCCGGCAGCAAGGTCGGATGAGTCCGAGGAATCGGAAAACCGCGGCTCAGATGATGACGAAGAAGATGACGAGCGCGATCTTTCGGAAGCCGGCTCCGACTGGATGTCCAAGCAGGGCTTCGATTCAGTAGACCATTGATCGTTAGCAACTTTCAAACCCACTGGATCGCCCCCGCCACGGATCAAAGCATTCAAGCACTAAAAGGAAGCCGTATGACACACCCCGTCGTTCAAGAAACCATCAAACTCATTCTCGCTGGCGATGTTGCCGGCGCCGAGAACGCGCTGGTCGCCATCGCCGATGAAGAAGGCGATGACGCGCTGGTCGCCATCCTCGATGAAATCCCCCCCAAAGATCTGCTGGCGATGATGCGCGAGTTCGATGCCTCGCGGGAATCGGTGATCAATATGGTTGTCTCGCCGGCGCAATTTGCCCGTGCCGTGATCCTTGAACAGAAGTACCGCGACCGGACCCATGAAGCCTTGCGTGGCATGATCAACGCCGTGGTGCACGCCAATGGCGACATGGCGGGCGAATACCTGGAAGCGATTGGCGAAATCGATGGCGGTTACGACACCTTTGCCAATTACTTCGCGGATCGCTTCGAAGAAGTGTTGCACTTTGCGATGACGGGTGAGTTCAGCGAAACGATGCCGGAATCCTCAATGGAAAACAAATCCATTACCTGGCTGGCCGAGAAGGTCGACGAAATCGACGAGGCGCTGAATCTGGGTGACTCGATCTCCGACACCCAGCCCCGCGTCACACGGGCCGAAGCTTCCGACGGTGACTGGATGGAAACCGCCTGGGTATTGCGCCACGAGCATCCGGACATCTTCGAGCAAATCATCATTTTGCTGCGCGATCGCATGCAACGCATTGCCGAACAGGCTGCAGCGGCCCTCCAGACGCCAACCGCTGAGCAAAACGAGCCAGGCGAACTCGAAGAATCCGCAATCTGACCGAGGGAATTCATGGCTCACGCTTCTAGCGCCATCACGACGGTCGACAGCCGTCCATTCTTTGAAAAAGCGCTCTGCTTCGGACTGCAGCAGAGCATCATCTCGCCCAGCCGCCTCGATGCCATCCTGAACGACGGCCCCAAAGGCATCGTGCAGATTGCCAACCATTTCGGCACCGCCCATTTGCGTACCGATCTCGAAAATGCGCGTGAGCGCATGGTCAATCTGGTCAGTTTGCACCTGGAAGAAAGCACCGGCGGAGACCTGCAACTGGCCGCTCTCGCCCTGCGCGACAAGTCCTTCCTGTCGCTCTCCAAAGGCGGCTCGGACATGCTGAAAATGCTACACGCCATGCCGGACAGCACGCTGATCGACGGCCATAGCGCCTTGCCGGAAGATCAGAAAAATTTCCTCAACGACAAAACCTTTGCCTCGCCGCTGTCAATCAAACAATACCGCGACGAGCAGGCGCTGCGCACTGCCTGCCAGCGCCAGATCGGGCTGGCCTGCTGGCTCGGCAAGAAGCTCGGCCTGAGCCGGGACGACCTGGACTCGGTGGTCGCCGACACGGTCATCCGCAGCGCCCTGCTGGTGCTTTTCATCAAGGATGCGCCGCTGGAGATCCCGGGGCGAACTGGTCTGGCCAAACTGTTGCAGGCCGCCCGGAAAAAGCCGGCGAAACTCGATGAAGCACGACTGAATGCTTTTCTGGCGAATGCACCGGAAGATTTCCAGACGGCAACACGCAATGCGCTGACAAGGTTTGTCAGTGAAATCATCCCCGAACTGCGCGCCAGCGACAAAAGCACCGATGCGCTGCTGCACGGCGAGACAGCCGGTGATTACTTCATCAATGAAAGCGTTTCCGAAGCAATCGGGGAATACGATCAGTTGGTCGCCAAGGAATGGCACCGCGTCACCAAGGGCGATGGCGACGACGCCAATGTCGTTGCCACCGTCTTTCTGTTGGTGGCAACCGGTTTTGCCCCCAAGGCCAGCCTGCTGCAACGGGAAGCCAAGGAGATCATCCAGTCATTCAGAAAATCCGGTTTCAATTCACCAGCGGTGATCGATTTCATCGAAGCGCACGCACCGCACGAGATGCGTGATGACCTGAAGGATCTCTGGCTTGAAGACCTGCGGCCGGAAGCAGAAACACAACTCGCCGACCTCGATCCTGAAATGCCGGACAGCCACATGGAACGTGCCCTGCGCTATATCCAGAAAACCTGCCAGACCTCCTGGAAGGGACGCGGCCGCTAAATGGTGTGGGGTGTCTGGCTCTCCCCATAACACCCCACCCAAAACTCACATTCATGCCCGATTTTTGGGCATTTTTTGCACCATCCATGGCCGCCAGCCCTGCATCTGCACCATTTCCGCGCATCATGAAATATTGCTGCCATGGCCGCCATTTAGGGGTTTCCTGCCCCCTATAATGGACTCGATTTCCCGAAAAATTCGGGTAAAAAAGGAAGTCGACCGGAGATCATTCAACCCTCCTTCGGCTTCACTCAACGAGAAAATTGCTGCGAGCTGGCGCAGAGATTTTTCGCTTTTTCATGAGTACCAGTCAGGAGCAAGCCATGCAGCAGTTCACACCACAAGGTCAGCAGTTCATTCAGAATTTGGCGCAGCGCTATAACGTCAGTACCGATGCCGTGGTCAACATGGTTTATGCGGTCATGAATGGCAACGGCACAATGGCGCAATTCAGCCATCCGGATCTCGGCGGCTCCGGCCAATGGATGCAGGGCGGCATGACCATGGTCGGCGACATGTTCAATTACGGCTTGAAATCCAAGGTTGATGGCTTGTGCGTGGAAATCTCCAACCAGCTGATGAACCAGCCCGGCAGCTTTCAGCCGGTCTCCAGCCAGTCGCAATATCAGTCGTCACACAATGCGCCGAGTGGCAGCTTGTTTGTTTCAGCTGCGGCAGCCGGCCAGTGGTGGCCGAGCGATCTCGGCTCACCCTCCTCCACCGGTGCGCAAAACAATGTGCGTTACGCCGTCTTCCCGGCAACACGCCGGCTGGCCGTCGAATTGAATGGCCAGACGACGATTTACGACACGCTTGATCATTCAATCGGCGGCGTTTCGCAGCAACAGGGCAGCAATGACTCGATGACCTTCAACAGCCAGTATGGCGTGGTCAACGTCAGCAACCTGCCGGTGATTAGCGTCGACGGTTTCACCCCGCAGCCGCCGGCCGCACAATTTCAGCCGCCCCAATTTACTGAAGTGCTGACCGAAGTTCCTTCCTTCGCTCCGCCCGCCGCCTTTGATGGTGACGTCTTTGCCAAAATCGAGCGATTGGCCGACCTTTTTCAAAAAGGTGTACTGACCGAGCGCGAGTTCACCACCAAGAAGGCGGAACTGCTCAGCCAGGTTTGAGCGTAACGGTGCACCATTAACGGGTTTGCCGGGGTATTCGCCTTCATTAACGGGGGCGAATACCGTTTCGCCACCCTCAGCAGTTGGCCTTCACTGCCGCCGCTTCAGCAGCAAGCCGCTTTCCAGATGCGGCGTATAGGGAAACTGATCGAACACCGCGGTGGCCACGATCTCGTGCGTCGCCTGCAGTGCGATAACATTTTCGAGCAGGGTTTGCGGGTTGCACGAGATATAAATGATGTTCTCGAAGCGGCTGGCAAATTCCAGGGTTTGGGCATCCAGGCCGCTACGGGGCGGATCGACAAATAGTGTCGAGAAGCGGTACTGATCGAGATCGATATTCAGCAACTGGGTGAATTTTTTGGACTTGTCGATAGCCGCGCTGATCTCTTCGCTGGACAAGCGGACTACAGCCACGTTGTTCAGTCCGTTGGCAGCGAGGTTGTATTCCGCCGCCTTGACGGAAGACTTGGCCACTTCGGTCGCCAACACACGTTCAAAATACGGCGCCAATGCCACGGTGAAATTGCCGTTGCCACAGTAAAGCTCAAGCAAATCGCCGCCGAGTCCGCTGGCCTGCTGGCAAGCCCAGGCCAGCATTTGCCGATTCACGCCGCCGTTGGGCTGGGTGAAGCTGCCCTCAATCTGCTGGTAACGCAAGGTACGGCCATTCAGTTCAAACTCTTCCAGCAGCCAGTCGCGCTCCACCACCAGCTTCCGCCCCCGACTCCGGCCGATCATCTGTACTTTGAGCTCGGCAGCCAGCCGCTGTGCGGCCGCTTCCCAACGCGGGCCGATAGGCTGGCGGTAGATCAGGGTAATCATTAGCTCACCACTCAGGGTGGCGAGAAAATCCACCTGAAAAAGACCATCCTTCAGCGTGTTGCTGGCCTGAAGGTACTCGCGCAGGCGCGGCATGATGGCGCAGATCGACTCCACCGCAACCGGAAAATCCTCAATGGCCACCGGCAACTTCGGGTTGGCAGCACCGAACATCGCGTAGTCGACACGCTTGTTTTCATGAGTGACGTGAAACTCGGCACGCAAGCGGTAATGCAGCGCTTCTGAACGAGCAATTTCGGGTTCGGTGATACCAAGCGGCGTAAAGGCCTGCACGAACAGCGCAACTTTTTCAGCGAGCTGGGTGGCGTAATCGGAGGGAATGATGTTTTGTAGCGGCATAAGGTAGTTTGCCGTTTGTGGCTCATAGGGAACCTGAACGGCAGGAAAACAATGAGAAATGGAACCGCTTGAGCAGTTCGACCGAGGGCGGAATATACACGGGCAAAACCTCAAATTGAGCGCTTTTTGGCAGTTGACCGCAGAAACTCAGTCTCAATCCCGGATTCATCAGCAACCCGACCAAAGAAGGCATTCACCGACACTTCGCAGCAAAACGCGTCATTCGTTCAACGAAATATCAACCCCGAAATTGCTGGCTGGCTAGCCCGGCAACTTGCGTTTGAGGGCTTTTGGCGACGACGGCCGCACGCTCGAGCCTTGCGAGGCGATACGGCACACATCCGTACTCGCCCGTTCATTCAGCACTCGCCCGGCCAGCCAGGAGATTCCGCCGGTGGCAACGGCAATACCAAGCGTTGCCGCCTCCTGCGCGGCGCCTTTGGGGTCGATGCCGACTTCCGGGGTCTGCAACGGCCCCTTGAGCATCACCAACTGGGCCAGACTGGATTGGGTGAGACCAAGCCCCTTCTTGGCTTGCGGTTGAAACACCAGCGACAGGGTCTGCCTGACCAAGTCAACCTCGCCACTGGCCGAGACAGCGATCTGTTTCGTTTCCATGGCAATCGAGCGGTCTATCCTGGCCATCCCATGCAAAAGCGGCAGACGCACCACCGCACACTCGATGTCCAGTCCTTGCTGTACATGCTGCCCCGGAACCAGCACCTGCAACAAGATTTCCAGTGGTTTGAGTTCCAGTGCAGCTGCCTTGCCTGCGAATGTCGTATTTCTTATGGAAAGCAGCACATCCCCGGTTGCCGAAGCAGCCAGGAGGCGCGGTGTTACACCCGTCAGTGTCAGATTGGCCTTGAGATCGGCCAGGCCGCCGCGAAAGCGTTCATCGTTCCCCGATAGCGCTCCCGCAGAAAGCCCTTTGGCATCGATAACCAACACCGTCCGTGGCGCGACACCGGTGTGCTGAGTGATCTCCATTCGTCCCTTGACCGGAGCCCCCTCCGCTGCAAGTGACAGCTGATCAATGACAAATAGACCGGGTTCAGCCTTCAGTCGGCCCGATACTGCCGACAAGGATGGAATAACGTGCAACAAAAGCTGATCAATCCGAAACTCCAAGTCCATCGGAATCGTCGGCAAGGCAGCAAACGGCAGAGGAGCATCGCCAAACAGTTGCGCCTGGCCTTTGGCGGCGGCAGGCAGAGACTTGCCGGTGAACCACTTATCGACATCAATCAGTGGCGATGAAAGCTGTCCCTCAATACGTAAACTTGCCCCGCTGCTATCGACGGTAATTCGGCCGTCCACTTCCTGCCCGGCGTGCACCACCCGCAACGAATCGGCACGAATCAAATCGGCAGTACGCACCAGCGTTGCACGGATATCAAGCGGCAGCGGCAACCTCACATCACTGGCAAACAAAGCGCTTAATGCTGTTGCAGCGCTGATCCGGGCCGACAGTTCGGCACCGGCAGTTCTTGTCCCCTTCTCCGTCCCAATTTTGCCGGTCGCCAAGAGCTCGGCACCTTCGGTTGCGAAACGCAGATCGAACGGCCAGTCGGCTTCGCTATCCAGGAGCTTGCCCAGTCGGCCGATCTGACCATTGATCTGCCAGCGCTGGCGCTCATATTCCAAGGCCGCAGAAAGCTGTGCTTGATCGCCCTGCAATTGCATCTCCAGTTTTTTGATATTCACCCCACGCGCCGTGCCTTTGTCACCATCGCGGTAGGTAATGCGCGAGTCGGATAATGTGAGCCGTTCGAGGTCAATCACCGGCACGGAGGCGTCGTGCTTACGGTCAGTCGCCTCATTGCTGGCAAACATCCAGTTGAACCCTCCTTTCCCGTTGGATTCAAGCAAGGCATCAGCTCCTTTTACATCCACGCTCAAGATACGGATCTCTTCGTACAACAAGGGGCGCAGTGCAATCTCGAAGGCAACTTGCTGCAATGTCACCATCTCGGGGCGCGTCCCCCAAACAGCATTGCTGAGCGCAACATCATTGGCGACCACAGCAAAGGTAGGCAAAAAGCGAATCGACAACTCACCGTTGACGCGAAAGTCACGCCCGGTAGTACGCTTAATTTCTTCGCCAAGCATGGCAGCCAGTCGTGCCGGCGGAAAAGCCGCCACCAAGGCAAAATAAGCCGCTGAAAACAGGAGGACGGCGCAAGCAACAATAATGACGCCGAGGCGCCAGTGGCGTTTTACTGAGGGTAATGCTGTCATGGCGAAACGCTGTTCATCGGAACCCCGGTTGAGTCGTGGCGCATCAAGCGCACATGTAATTTGAGCATAGCCGATTGCAAAGAATCAGCCCGGCTGCGAATACAAGCTTCAATTTGCTCCGGGGCAGGCAGCGGCTTGAGCAACGGTAAATCTACTCAAAACCGGGTCATTAAAAATACACCCATACATGTATATATCGGTCATATGGGAAGCCATAGGCTGCTGAACTTTTTTCGAAAACATGTCTCGAATGACGCTGTACCGTCGTATGCAAGGGGAACTGTACGCATTCACACCGGAGCATCGACAAAGCCAGCGTTAATTCATGTAGCATCAAAAAATGCATTATGTCTATTGATGCGGTGTGACCTAATTTGTTCGGGAAAGTAGCGCCAAATCAGCAAACCGTAACCGGGAGAAGCCAGGATGTCCGAGACATTTAGCAGGAATACAAAGGGTGTATCTGCCAACAATACACTTTACGCGCAGCCCGACCTCAGCAGCGGCATGAATGCCGTCATGCAAGCCTGGGGCCCCGTCGGTGAGTACATGACCGACGCCATGCAGCGCACCATTCTTTTCTGGGACGTAATGCGCCAACGCAGCGACCAATACTATGCGCAGAAGGCGAAGGCCGTCCCGCACGTCCTCAACTTCGATGCCGAACTGGTCCTTGATGCCCGCACTTTCAAACGGCCGGTCAATTACCTGCTGGTGCGCGTCACCCCGCCAGCAGGGGTGACGACCAATCCGCGGCAACGCCCCTTCGTGGTCGTAGACCCGCGGGCCGGACACGGCCCCGGCATTGGCGGCTTCAAGGCCGACAGCGAACTCGGTGTCGCCATGCGCGCCGGGCACCCCTGCTACTTCGTCGGTTTCACCCCCGAACCGATGCCTGGCCAGACCATCGAAGACATCATGCTTGCCGAGGCGATTTTCCTCGAAAAGGTGATTGAGCTACACCCGGAAGCAGAGGGCAAACCCTGCATCATTGGCAATTGCCAAGCCGGCTGGGCCGTGATGATGCTGGCCGCGACGCGGCCCGAGTTGTGCGGCCCGGTCATCGTTCCCGGCTCACCACTCTCCTACTGGGCCGGTATCGAAGGCGAGAACCCGATGCGCTACACCGGTGGCCTGGCCGGTGGCAGCTGGATGACCGCACTGGTCAGCGACCTTGGTAACGGCAAGTTCAATGGTGCCCATCTGGTCAAGAATTTTGAAAACCTCAATCCGGCCAACACACACTGGAGCAAGGATTACGACATCTGGTCGACCGTCGACAGCGGCGCCCAGCGCTTCCTCGAATTCGAAAAATGGTGGGGCGGCCACGTCAATCTCAACGGCGAGGAAATCCAGTGGATCGTCGATCAGCTGTTTGTCGGCAACAAACTCGCCACCGCCGAAATCATGACCAGCGACGGCCAGCGCATCGACCTGCGTAACATCCGCTCGCCGATCATCTGCTTCTGCTCCAAGGGCGACAACATCACCCCACCGCAACAGGCCCTGGGCTGGATCGCCGACCTTTACGCCAAGGACGACGACATCCGTGCCTGCGGCCAGACCATCATCTATGCCATTCACGAAAGTGTCGGCCATCTCGGCATCTTCGTCTCCGGCGGCATCGCCAAGAAAGAGCATCAGGAATTCGCCTCCAATATCGATCTGATCGATGTTTTGCCCCCCGGCCTGTACGAGGCGGTGATGACATCGAAGACTGGCGAAGCAGAGAATCCGGATATGGTCGTCGGTGACTGGATTGTCCGTTTCGAGCCGCGCACCCTGGATGGCATCCGTACCATCGTCCAGCCCGATCTCGAGAACGAACGCCGCTTTGCTGCCGTCAAGCGGGTGTCGGAAATCAATCTCGGCCTCTATCGCACCTTGCTCCAACCACTTGTCAAAGCGTCCGTGAATGATCAGACGACCGAGTGGATGAAAAAACTCAGCCCGTCCGAACTGCCATTTGAAATTTTTTCAAATCGCAATCCGCTGATGCAAGGACTCGCCCAACTTGCCGAGCAGGTGCGTCAGCAGCGCCAGCCGGCTTCGCCGGACAATCCTCTCCTGAAGTGGCAAGCGATGGTTTCGGAAAGCATTATCACGGCGCTCAATGGCTATCGCGATCTGCGCGACAAAAGCCTGGAGCAGATTTTCCTGGCGACTTACGGCTCCCCAGTGCTGCAAGCCATGGTCGGGCTAAACGCCTCGGACGAGTCGCCCCGAAAACGCCCCGGCGGTGAACCTGAGCGCCTTGCTTTCATCCAGAAGCGCATCACCGAACTAAAGGCCGGTCTTGCCGAGGGTGGCTTGCGCGAAGCGGTCATTCGCAGCCTGGTTTATATCGGCATGGCCGGTGAGGGAGTGGATGAGCGCGCCTTCAACGTACTGCGACAGATTCGTGCTGAAAATGGCGGGATACCACTACCGGAATTCAAGCAAATGTTGCGTGAGCAGTACTTCGGCCTGTTGCTCGACCCCGAGGCAGCACTTGCCGCCATTCCGTCCATGCTGCCGGCTGATTCTGCAGCGCGTGGCAAAGCGCTGGAAGCGATTCAGCGAACGGTCAGTGCCGCCGGTGAGGTTACTGGCGAACGGGCGAAACGACTGGCGCAGGTTGAAGCACTGTTTACTGCTGGCGAGCCAAAGAAAACAGCTGGCAAGGGGCCGCTTCGAGTGGCTTGAACCGTATAGATAAAGAGGGACATCATGGAACACAAGCATGAGAAATACGAACGTCTGATCGCTCGCTGCAAGACTTTGGCCCCCATTCCCACCGCTGTTGCCCATCCGTGCGACGAAAGTTCGCTGAGGGGGGCGGTGGAGGCGGCTGAGATGGGCATCATGCAGCCGATCCTGGTTGGTCCGCGGGACAAAATCAAAGCTGTGGCGGCGCAGTTTGATCTCGACATCTCCAAGTACGAAATAGTTGATGCGGAGCACAGCCACGCCTCCGCCGCGGCTGCCGTGCAACTGGCCCGTGAGGGAAAGGCCGAAATGCTGATGAAGGGCAGTCTGCACACCGATGAGTTGATGGGGGCCGTGGTACGTAGCGCCACCGGCCTGCGCACCCAGCGACGAATCAGCCACGCCTTCATCATGGATGTGCCGAGCCTCGACCGGGTGATCATCGTCACCGATGCCGCGATTAACATCTTCCCGACCCTGGAGGACAAAAAGCACATCGTTCAGAACGCCATCGATCTCTCGATCGCCCTGGGCTTTCCTCAACCCAAGGTGGCGATTCTATCCGCCATGGAGACAGTCAATCCCGATGTGCCATCGACGGTCGAGGCGGCCGCCCTGTGCAAGATGGCGGATCGCAAGCAGATCACCGGCGGCCTGCTCGATGGTCCGCTGGCGCTGGATAACGCCATCGACCTCAACGCGGCGCGGATCAAGAAGATCGACTCACCGGTGGCAGGGATGGCCGACATTCTCGTGGCGCCCGATCTGGAAGCCGGCAACATGCTGGCCAAGAGCCTCAGCTTCATGGCCGATGCCGACGCCGCCGGCATCGTGCTGGGGGCCCGGGTACCGATCATCCTGACCAGCCGCGCCGACTCGGTGATGACGCGTCTTGCATCCTGTGCGGTAGCGGCGCTGGTGGCCCAGTTCCGGCGGGAAAATATCAGCAAGGCTGTGACCTGATGAGCAATGCCATTCTGGTTCTTAATGCCGGTTCTTCCAGCATCAAGTTCTCGCTCTTTCTGGAACGTGGTGAGTCGCTGGACCTGTTTCTCGGCGGACAACTGGAGGGGTTGTACACCGCACCCCGGTTCAAGGCAAAGGATGCGGTCAACGCCATTATTGGCGAAAAACAGTGGGGAGAAGGTCATTCGCTCGGTCACGATGGCGGCATCACCTATCTGGCCGACTTCCTGCAGGCGCAGATCGGGGAACACCAACTGGTTGCGGTAGGCCACCGCGTGGTGCATGGCGGCCTCGAGTACGCTACACCGGCGAACCTGACGGCCGAAATCGTCGACCGTCTGGAGCAACTGATCCCGCTGGCGCCCTTGCACCAGCCGCATAACCTGAAGCCGATCCGCCTGTTGCTGGCCAACCGTCCGGAACTGCTCCAGGTGGCCTGCTTCGACACCGCCTTCCATCGGGCTCAACCGGCGCTTGCCCAGGCGTTTGCACTGCCGGCCGAGATTACCGACCGGGGCGTGCGGCGCTTCGGCTTCCACGGCCTTTCCTACGAATACATCGCTTCCGTTCTGCCGCAACATGATGCCAGGGCTGCTCAGGGGCGCGTTGTCGTGCTGCACCTTGGTAACGGCGCCAGCATGTGTGCAATGCAGGCGGGCAGGAGCATGGCCAGCACGATGGGGTTCACCGCGGTTGACGGGCTACCGATGGGCACCCGTTGCGGCAATCTGGACCCGGGCGTCATCCTTTACCTGATCGATGAACTGAAGATGGATGCCCGTGCCATCGAGAAATTGCTCTACCAGCAGTCCGGGCTGCTTGGCGTCTCGGGCCTCTCCAGCGACATGCGTACGCTGCTGGATTCGACCGACCCAAAAGCAAGGTTTGCGGTCGATTTGTTCGTTTACCGCGTTGCCCGGGAATTGGGTTCGCTCGTTGCTGCGCTGGGCGGACTCGATGCATTGATATTTACCGCCGGGATTGGCGAACATTCGGTGGCGATCCGCGAACGCGTCTGCCAGGCCGCTGCATGGCTCGGGGTGGAGCTTGATCCTGTTGCCAATGCGGCCGGTGGGCCACGCCTTAGCACGACGGCAAGCCGGGTTCCGGTCTGGGTGATTCCGACGAATGAAGAACTGATGATCGCCCGGCATACCCAAAACATTCTGAAAACCATCCTCTGAGGAGCATCGCATCATGATCGACGAATCCCCCCGTCCCATTCTCAAGGGCAAAAAAGCCCTGGTAATCGGCATCGCCAATGACAGTTCAATTGCCTATGGTTGCGCCAAGGCGTTTCATGAACTCGAAGCTGATGTAGCCATCACCTACCTCAACGAAAAATCAAAACGCTTTGTCGAACCACTGGCCCAGGCCATGGAGTCGCCGATCTTCATGCCACTCGATGTCAGTCAGCCGGGGGAACTCGAAGCCGTGTTCGAGGAAATCACGAAGAAATGGGGCAAGCTCGATATTCTGGTGCACTCCATCGCCTTCGCCCCCAAGGAAGATTTGCAGGGTGGTTTGCTCAACTGCTCGGCAGCAGGCTTTGCCCAGGCGATGGATATCTCGTGCCATTCCTTCATTCGTATGGCCAAGCTGGCGGCGCCGCTGATGACCGATGGTGGTTCGATGTTTGCGATGAGTTACCACGGTGCTAACGAAGTGGCACCCAACTACAATATGATGGGACCGGTCAAGGCAGCACTGGAATCTGCCTGTCGCTATCTCGCCTACGAACTCGGGCCGCAGGGTATCCGGGTGCACGCCATTTCTCCGGGACCACTCAAGACCCGCGCGGCATCGGGGCTGAAAGACTTTGAACTGCTGCTGAATGAGGCTGCCCAACGAGCGCCGCTCGGTGAACTGGTCGATATCATGGATGTCGGTTTCACCTGCGCCTTCCTTGCCACGCCTTACGCCCGGCGGCTGACCGGCAACACGATCTATGTCGATGGCGGCGTGAACATCATGGCGTGACCCAAGCGGTCGACATCCCGGAAAATACCGGGTGTCCTGAGATGCAAAATTCGCTTGTTTTCAGGGTCGACCGCAGCAATCGAAAAGTCCAACGCGACGAGCTCGGAAAATATCGAACAAGCCGCCGCGCTGAATAAGGAGGCTGTTTCTTGACGGGCGATTTACTGGCCAGCGCTGGCGGCACCACGAACTGGAGCGAGCGGTTGGGGCCGGGCGCCATGGTCCTGCGCGGCTTTGCCGCCCGACAGACAGAAAATCTGGCGACGGAGATTCAACAGATCACTGCTCAAGCCCCGTTTCGTCACATGGAAACCCCTGGCGGTTTTCGCATGTCGGTGGCCATGAGCAATTGTGGCACCCTGGGCTGGGTGGCCGACCAGACCGGCTACCGCTATCAGGCAGTTGATCCCGAAAGCGCCCTCCCCTGGCCAGCCATGCCCGCGCTGTTTCAGCAACTCGCAGCCGATGCCGCCGCCCAGGCCGGCTTTGCCAACTTTGCACCGGATGCCTGTCTGATCAATCGTTATGAAGTGGGCGCGCGGATGTCGCTGCATCAGGACAAGGACGAGCGCGACCTGACGCAGCCCATCGTTTCCGTCTCGCTCGGTTTACCGGCGGTGTTCCAGTTCGGCGGCTTGAAGCGTACCGACCCGGTGAGCCGCGTTACCTTGACGCACGGCGATGTCGTGGTCTGGGGCGGCGTCGACCGCCTGCGCTATCACGGCGTGCTGGCGCTCAAGGCCGGCGAGCACCCGCGACTCGGCCCCTGCCGTCTCAACCTCACCTTTCGCAAGGCAATCTGACGACCTGAAAAATCAGCTCGGCAAAGCGAAGCCCTTCAGCTTGCGATACATATCCACCGCGTAGGAGTCCGTCATTCCGGCGACGAAATCGGCCACTTGCAGCAATCGGACATAGGGGTCCGGATTCGGTTCGCCGCCATGCCCCTGAAACTGGGCCGGCAGCAGTTTGAGCAACATGCGCTCACGGGTGGTAAAGCGGGCATGCCCCGCGCTGGCCTCGACAGCATTGGTGAACAGGCCGAGCAAGGCACCTAAAACCTCAAAACCCGCCGTTTCAATTTCCAGCGCTGGCCGGGCGTTGTAAATGGTTTCCTTGGCCAGTTTCTGGACCGCCTGCAAGGGATGCGCAATTGGCGACTGGTCGAGCAATTCTTCGTCAAACTCCCCCTTGAGGATGGCGTCCTCGTTTTCCAGAAAGACCGCAGCGGCACTTTCCAGCAGGCAACCAATCGCCTTGGCGCGCAGGTATTCAAGCCGCTCCTTCGGATCATGCAGACGCTCCAGCCGGCGACCGCTGACCGTGTTGCCGGCCAGATCAGCGAGCAGGCATTCGGCGTCGCGATACGGCACGACGCCGAGCTTGGCAGCATCTTCGAGATCGACGATCAGGTAGCAGGTGTCGTCTGCCACTTCGACCAGAAAGGCCAGCGGATGACGGCGCCAGGCGGTACCCGGAATTCGCTCGACCAGACCGGTCGACCGCGCCACTTGCTGAAAGGCTTCGGCATCCTGCTGAAAGAAGCCGAACTTCTTGCCGCTCTTGCCTTCCAGTTCAACATCCAGCTGCGAAGGCCGCGGGTACTTGGTGAACGTCGCCAGCACCGCACTGGTCAGTTGCAGCCCCGGATTGGCCGGGTTTTGCAGGCGGGTAACGATGCGAAAACCCTGGGCATTGCCCTCGTAACGCTCGAAGTCGGCCCGCTGGGCTAGCGTGAATGGATGGCGCTCAAGCAGGCCGGAAGTACAGAACCACTCGCGAATGGCATCCTCGCCGGCGTGGCCGAAGGGCGGGTTGCCAATATCATGCGCCAGACAGGCGGCCGCGACGATGGCGCCGAAATCGCCCGATTCGACATGCTGCAAACCATGCCGGGCAATGA
>Ga0073899_10003053_pt1 | contig 14975 bp, 11 predicted proteins | sample KloWWTmetaKNB5Ph_FD_88975 | JGI IMG/M metagenome (GOLD analysis project Ga0073899, IMG submission 88975) | Active sludge microbial communities from Klosterneuburg, Austria, studying microevolution and ecology of nitrifiers - Klosterneuburg... | ecosystem: Engineered > WWTP > Aerobic digester >...
AGGCGGTGGTGCTCGACGACGCCACCACCGTGGAGCGACTGATACAGCGCGGGTTTGATCCCAATTCGCGCAACGAGGATGGGCAACCGGCACTGCTGCTGTGCATGCGCGAGGGCTCCGAGCGGGTGGCCGAGGTCCTGCTGCAGTCGCCGACGCTGGAACCCGATCTGGCCAATGCCGCAGGCGAGACGTCGCTGATGATGGCCGCACTCAAGGGACGTACCGACTGGGCCAAGCGTCTGGCCGAGCGCGGTGCCCGCATCGACCGCGAGGGCTGGACGCCGCTGCACTACGCTGCCACGGGCGGCCCACCCGAGCTGTCGCGCTGGCTGTTGGACGCCGGTGCCCGCATCAACGCTCGGTCGCCCAATGGAACCACGGCGCTGATGATGGCGTCGCGCTACGGCAGCGAGGCGACGGTGCACCTGCTGCTGCAACGCGGCGCCGACGCGCGCTTGCACAACGATCGGCAACTCGATGCCGCTGCGTTCGCCAGGCTGGGCGGGCGCGAACCCCTGGCCGCCCTGCTGGCTACCCGCGCCGCCTCGGCGCCCAAGTGACCGGGGTGGTACCGGGCCGCGATTTAGGGTCTGGCGTTCGCGGCGCCGTGTCAGCGGAAATCTGACACTGTTTCTGCCCGCGGGCTGACTTCACTTGCGCGGCTGGGGCTCCTACAGTGTGATCACCGATCCGCGAAGGAACTGGCCATGTCGACCCTGCAAACCCCTGCGAACCCATTCGCCCTGCTGCTCGACCCCCAGGCCGTTCTGGCCCGAGTGGAGCATTCGCAACGCCTGGAGCGCCTGCACCGCCGGGTCTGCCGCCCGCTGGACAAGCCGGTGCTGCCCGGCCAGGCAGGCGTGGCCCGCGAGTTCGACCGCGGCATCGAAGAAGCGGGCGACGAGCCCGACGACACCGACGCACAGTAAGTTGCCCAGGCACGGCCCGTCTGGCGTGCCGACCCCGGCACTTACCAGATGCGCGAGATCACGTTGAACTTGCGATAGTCGCTGATCCGTGGGTCGAAGAAGTCGCGGGGCTGGTAGCTCACCTTCAGCCTGCGACCGGCCAGCGACTCGTAAGTGTTCACGAAGTCGATGCCCGATGGCACGGACTGCAGCCACCACAACTTCACCGTTCGCCCATCACCATCCTGAACGGTCAGGATGACAAACGGCTCCTTCTCGACCCGCGTGACCGTACCCTCTACGGTGAGCTCCACCGTCTGACCGGCATCGCCTGGTGCCGCTGCGCGCGCCAGGCGAACCATCAGGGCCGGGCAGTGCTGGGTCATGCGGGCCCCGACGAGTGCACCGAGCCGCTCACTGTCCTTGCGGGGGTTGTCGAGGTCGACCCCATGGTCGGCCCGCAGTTGCTCCTTGAACGGCACGACGGCGCGGATCATGCACACCCCCGCATGCATCTTTACCTCGTTGGCGTTCGCTGCACCAGGAATGCGTTCGGCGCACTCGCAGGCCGACTTTGCGGCCGTGTCGAGGTAATCCTCGGCCATTGCGGGCGCGGCCGTCAATGCGGCGCCCAGTGCGACGCACGCCATCCAACCCTTGCCAGCTACCCCACCCGTCGCGATCGACATATGCGCTCCCTCGGCCATTTCGCCGTCCAGTGTACGTGCCGGGGTGATGACGAGAGGCTCAACAATCTCGCAGCGCATCGTTGCTGACAGCTGGCGCATCATCGGACAGCGCCCGGCGCGGGTCGGTAGCGCTGCTCGTACTTGCGTTCCAGTCGGCGTTGGCGGTTGCCAGGATCGACTTCGCGCCCTTGCACAAACAACCGCTCGATGCGGGCGGTGGTTTCCAGCGGGTCGCCATCGGTCACGATGAAGCTGGCCAGGCGCCCAGGCTGGAGTGAACCGAGTCGATCGTCTGCGCCCAGTATGCGGGCTGCATGCAGGGTGATGGCCTTCAGTGCCTCGTCGGGTGGCAGCCCGTGTGCAGCCGCAGTGGCCGCCTCGTAGGGCAGATTCCGCTCGTTCGAGGCGCTGCGCTCGCCGCCCACGCGCGAGATGCAGTACTGCACGCCAGCCTGTGCAAGCCGCGCCGGCAGGCGATACGGCGTGTCGGCGTCGTCATCGCGTCGGCGGGGCAGTTCGTGCACGCCTGCCACGATCACCGGCACGCCACGCTGGCGCAGCAGCTCCGGCATCCGCCAGGCATCAGCGCCACCCACAATGACCAGCCGCAGTTCGAAGCGCTCAGCCAGGCCGAGGGCATGGCGGATCTGGGCGAGGTCGTCGGCATGGACGAACACCGGCCGCTGCTGTTCGAACACCGGCCGCATGGCCTCCCAGCGCGCATCCCACGGGGCATGCGGGTCGGACTGTCGCAGCCGGCTGTAGGCACGCGCCGACTCGAAGGACTCGTCGAGCAGCCGCAGACGCTGGCTCGTGCTGCGACGCAACTCGTCGAGCAGGGGTTCCGACAAGGCCGGCAATGCATGCCGGGTCAGGCGCATCGAGGGCAAATGCACGTGCAGGCCGACTTCGGGAATCAGCGACATGTCCTGCCAATTCCAGCCGTCCAGCTGAATCAACGCAGAAGTCCCGCTGATCAAGCCCCGGCGCCCGGCCAGTGGCACCGTGAGCGCGGCGAGAACGCCGTTGGTCCGGGCCACCGAGATGAGTTCACTGTCGGCGTTGACCGCCACCACCGCGCGTGCGTGGGGGTTGATGGCGCCAGTTTCGGTGGTGTCGAGGGTGGCGCGCACCGAATTGACCTCGAACAGCCCGAGAGATGTGTTGGCCGCGATGAACCCGGGATAAACATGGCGCCCTGCCAGGTCAAGCCGGGGCGCCGCTGCTGCCGCCGCAGGCAGTGGGGCATCGGCACCCAGGACGGCCTTGATCCGGCCGTGCTCCACCCACAAGCGACCGCCGGGCAAGCTGGGCCCGCTGACGGGGTGAAGTGTCGCTCCGGTGACGACAAAGGGTTCGCGCTGGGGCGGTGGTGGCACTTCCTCGGCGGCACGTGCGCGCGCTGCGAAGCCCCAGGCGCAGCATGCGCCGGCCAAACGCAGCAGGTCGCGCCGACGGTTTCCCACGCTGTTCATCGCGCGTCCTCCGTGCACTCATGCCAGGTCGAACCACCGCCGTAGCTGCCGCTCCAGGCGCGCAGCCGGGCCAGACTGTCCAGCCAGGACAGGGCGCCCAGATCGCTGCTTCGCAGTTCGGACCGCGGGGGCGCATCGCCTGCGCCTTTGGTGGTAGCCGCACGTCCTGCGCCTGCTGAACCCACCGCTGCCAGCTGCGCCTGCCGGGCGGGCAGGGCCAGCGACAGCAGGCGATGCCGCTCCTGGCGGACACTGGCGCGCAGTTCGCGGTCTGCGTCCAGGTCGAAGTAGCGGCGTCCCTCGATCCACGTCTGCTCCACCCGGCTGAACGTGGACAGCGGCGGTCCGCTCCAGATCACGAAGTCGGCGTCCTTGCCCGGTTCCAGCGTGCCGGTTCGCGCCTCGATGCGCAGCTGTTTCGCCGGATTCATCGTGACCAGCGCCAGCGCCTCCTGCGGCGTAAGCGCCCCATATTTCACAGCCTTGGCCGCCTCGGTGTTGAGGCGACGAGCCAGCTCGTTGCTGTCGGAGTTCAGGCTGGTCAGCACCCCGTGGCGATGAAGCATGGCCGCGTTGGACGGAACGGCGTCCATCACTTCCATCTTGTATGCCCACCAATCCGAAAACGTGGACGCGCCAGCGCCGATGCCGGCGATCGAGTCGGCCACCTTGTAGCCCTCCAGCACATGCTGGAAGGCCGCCACCTCGAGGCCGAACTCGCGAGCCACCTGCGTGAACATCAGGATTTCGTCAGCGCGGTACGAGTGCACGTGAACCAACCGGCGGCGCTCGAGTATTTCGACCAACGCCTCGTACTGCAGATCGCGCCGCGGCTCCGGCGCACGCGCGCCAGCGCTGCGCCACTGGGCCCACCCGGCGGCGTAGGCGCGTGCTGCGGTGAACGCATCGCGCAGCACCTGCTCGACACCCATGCGCGTTTGCGGATAGCGACTGCCGTCGCCCCAGTTTGCACCTTTGACGTTTTCGCCCAGGGCGAACTTGATACCAGGTGCGGCAGCATCGAACACGAGCCCCTGCGCGTCGTTTCCCCAGCGCAACTTGATCACCTGCGATTGCCCGCCGATGGTGTTGGCCGACCCATGCAGCACATTCGCGGCCGTGACCCCGCCGGCCAACTGGCGGTAGATGTTGATGTCGGTGGCATCGAGCACGTCGCCAATGCGCACCTGCGCCGTCACTGAGTGCGTGCCTTCGTTGATGCCGCGTGCCACGGCCGTGTGCGAGTGGGCGTCGATGAGGCCCGGCGTGACATGCTTGCCTGCGGCCTCGATCACCACCGCGCCGGGCGGTGCCGCCAGATCACGCCCCACGGCGGCGATACGTCCGTCACGCACCAACAGGTCGGAGGGCTCGACGCGACCGGCCGCAGCGCCGGTCCAGACCGTGGCCCGCCGCACCAGCACGGCCGCCGGACGCGGCGGCGCCGCGATGCCGTATGCGCCGGCCGGATACGTGGCCGCTGGATCGCTCGCCTTCGGGGGCGCCTGAACGGCTGCAACGGCGGAACCCGAAGCCGACGCGCTGGCACCTGCGGCAACCGCCGCCGCCACGCGTCGCGCCGACCAGGGGTGCAGCGCGCCATCGGTGGCCTGCCAGGTTCCGGAGAGGCGATCGCCATGGAGATCGGCCACGATGGTGCGAGCCGGCGCAGCGCCTTTGGCCCCTGGCGATGCTTCCGGGCAAGGCCAACGCAGGACCATGCGCGCACCATGCATGCTCGGCGTACAGCGTGTGCCATCGACGGTCCAGTTCGGGCGCCCCGCAGTGCCGACGATCGTCCAGGTCGTGGCTGCAGCCCCGTCATCGACCTCCCAGGTTCCACGGATGTCGGCCCGGCCCCATGACTCTGTTGGCCAGGGCTGCCCATCGACGAACACCAGCTCCACCTGGGCGTCGTCTTGCGTGAATGGGTCGCCGCGGGTCACCACCACGTTGGCCAGCTTGCCCTCTGCCAGCGTACCCAGCCGCGACTGCTGTCCCAGCCATTGCGCCGGGACCAATGTCAGCGCCGCCAGTGCCTGATCGGCAGGCAGCCCGCGGCGCACCGCTTGCCTCAGCCGGGGCCAGAACTCGCGCTGTGCGTCCCTCAGTCCGGCTGAGGTGATGGCGACGCTCACGCCGTGGCGATGCAACAGGGTCAGGTTGGACGGCGCCTGTTCCCAATGCTGGAGTTCGTCCAGCGGCACATCGAGTGCGGCGTCCGGGTCGTCCACCGCTGGCGGCGACGGGTACGTCAGCGGTACGACCAACGGCAACCCCAGTGCCTTGATCTGCGCGGCGCGGCGGTATTCGTGTCCGTTGCCCAGCACGATGGCCCGCAGACCGAATTCGTCACGCACGCGGGCTACCCGCAAGTAGTCTTGCTCTTCCTCGGTGGCATAGACCACAGGCTGGCGTCCGTCGAGCACGCTGGCCAGCGCTTCGAGCGAGGCATTGGGCTCCACCCGCTGCACATGGTCGGTTTGGCCGGCATGAGCGACGGCCGCACGATGCCAACGGGCATCGTGAAGCGTCTGCCGCAACAGCGCGATCGATCCCATCAGCGAACTGGGGTAGCCGGCATCGCGCCCACGCTGAATCTCGTGAGCCATGTGTTGCGTGATGCGCGGCTGCAGCACCGCTGCGCGCGGCGCGCGTGACTCATCAGGGTCGAGCAGGTTCACCAACGCGCCCTGGCCCCGAATGACACCGGTGGCCGGCCCGGCCAGCACCGTGGCGAATCCCAATGCCCGGGCGGCACGAACCTCATCCACGCGCCAGTCGAGTTGGGAGGCGATGTCCTGCTCGGCGCGCACGAACGGGTTGCGTGCCGCCAGTCCCCGGGCCACTGGCGCGCGCACCGGCGCGGCCGAGGCAGCCGGCTCCGGCAGTTCTGCACCCGGACCCCAGGCCGGTCGCGAGGGCGGCAAGGGACGCAACGCAGCAGGCACGCCGATCGTGCTGTTCAGGTCGATGAAGCCCGCGTACACCGTACGCCCGTCCAAGCGCCAGACCCGCGCACCGACGGGCACCGCCACGTTGCGGCCCGCAGCCACGATGAGCCCGTCGCGCATCACCAGCGTGCCCGACTCCACCACCTGGCCTGGCGCAAGTACCAGGCGCGCACCGGCGAGTGCATGCCAGCGCGGCGTGTGATCGGCCAGGCCGGGGGTGCGCTCGCTGGGCACTTGGGCTTGCGCGGCCGCGATAGCAGCGAGCGCGACACCCATGACCAGTGTGACGCGGCAGGCGAACGCCTGCACGCCGCCGGTTCGGGCTGCGGACATCGGGGATCCTCCCATCCGAGAAGCGGCAACTTTACTGGATGGTCACGACCTCCCGGGCACCGGACTCACCCCAGTGGTCGGCCTCTTCCCCACGCGAGCGCAGGGCAGCGGCCATGACGTTGCTAGGGCCGAGCGTACTGGCGCACGAGATCGCGGGCCTCTTGGAGCAGTCGGCGACCGTCGGCGCCCTTGGCCGTCACCTCCTTAACCCACTCGTCGTCGACGCTGTCAGTGGCCTTCACCCAGCGCTGCAGTTCGGCCTCGCCCAACACGTGCATTGTGTTGCCACGATCGCGAGCCACCTTTCGAAACGGTTCGACCACCGCATCAAAGCCGGTTTCGCCGGCCCAGGCCGACATGGCCAGGCCGCTGTTTGCGTCGATGACTTGCTTCAGGTCGGCAGGCAGGCTGTCGTAGCGGGCCTGGTTCATCCCGAAGAGAAAGATCGTGTTCGAGATGCGGGGCGTTCCTGCGGGCACGTCGAGGTAGTAGCGCGCGATCTCAGGCAGCTTGATGGCAGGCGAACCCTCCCACGGGACAGCAGCGCCATCGACCACGCCCTTGGACAGTGCGTCGGGTACACCGGGCAGAGGCATCTGCACCGGGGTCGCCCCCAACGCGGCCAGCATGCGTGCATTGGCCCTCGTTGCAGCGCGAATCTTCAGCCCCTTCATATCCTCCAGCGTGCGCGGCTGCTTGCTGCTGAAGTGGAACAGCGCGCCGTCGTGCACATGCATGAAGATCGGGTGCACGCCCTTGAACTCATCCTGGGAATTCTTCTGCACGTAGGTCCACAGCGCCTGGCTGCCTGCCTTGGCCGAACTGGCCATCCAAGGCAGTTCAAACACCTCGGACTTGCTGAAACGCGCAGCCACGTATGTGGGCACGGTCCAGATCACATCGGCCACGCCGTCGCGGGCCTGCTCGAACAGCTGCGGCGGCGTGCCGCCCAGTTGCATCGACGGATAGATCTGGCACTTCAGGCGATCGGTCGACTCGCGGGCGACCTTGTCGCACCACGGTTGGATCAGCCTGACCTGCGCGCTGGATGTGGCAGGCAGGAAGTGATGCACCTTCAGGACAATGGGTGCACCCTGGCTTGAAGCCGCCAGCGGCAAGGCGAGCAGCGCCAGGAACTGCGACAGGCTGCGCAGCAGGCGGCCAGCGGGTCGGCGATGGGTCATGACGGGTCTCCTCGGTGTTGTGGTTCAGGGGCAGGATCCGCGGCGGGCTTGCGCCGCGGGACAAAGTGCAGGGTCTGGACCTTCGGTGCCGATGCCGTGCCAGGTGGAGGCGGCGGCACCGATCGTCCGCAGTCGTCTGCCAGTGCCGCTTCGCGAGCGCTGCACACGGCCAATACATCGTGCGAGAGCTGGTCCAGGATGTGCAAGAGATGGCCTATGCCCCGTGCGTGCGTGGTGCCGTAGCCCTTGACCAGTCGGCCGCATCGGGCGAGTTCCAGGCCCAGGCTGGGCTGCTCGCGCACGCCGGTGACCACGGAGCCGAGCCAGCGCTCGATGAGCCGCTGCTCCTCGATCCAGCGGCTGCCACGTGGGCGCCAGTGGCGCAACGACGCCAGCAGGCGCAGTACCAGCAGCCCACCAACCGTGTGGCTGGGCAGGCGGATGGCCCGGCCCCAGGACGGCCGGCCCGATTGCATCCGTCGGTTGTCCCAGCGCCGAACGCGCTCAGCCCATGCGGGCGGCAACACTGCTGCAATCTCGGGCACGCCGGGGTGGAAGTGATCGCGGATGCGCAGCAGGTCGTCAGGGCCTGCGCCAACCTCGCGCCGTACGCGCTCGAATCGTGTGGCGGCTGCCTTGAGCTGGGCCACTCGTGCAATGTCGTCGAACGCCATCCACAGTGCCAGCCACCGCGCCGACTCACGCGTCACTGCATGGCCCGTGTGGGCCTGCGGATCGGCTGCCAATTCGGCCTGGTGGACGGCCCAGGCCCGTTCCAGGTAGAGCTGCGCATAGGCGTCGTCCTGGTACTCGCGCAGCCGCCGTACACCCTGCGCCAGCACCGTGTGTACAGCGGGCGCGAAGCGCTCGGCCCATGGCTGCGGCAGTTGCGACACCGGGTGCTGCGTGGGGCTGTCACGCGAGGGGCCGTCGGCAGGACCGCCCGGCCCAGCCGAGGCGGTGGCTGTTCCGGCCTTCGGATCGGCCATCAAAGCCCGCATCCTATCCCAGGCCAACGCGAACCCGCGCAGGCTCGCCGTCGCGCCCGCGCCAGCGCCGGCGATGGCAGCCTCGCAACTGGAACGCGAAAGTGGCCACACGCCGCTGGCCGCGACGGCACCGAACATCACGGCACTGACCACCGTGCCGGCCTCACGAGCCCAGCCTGCCAGATCGATCAAGTGGCACGAACGCGCCGAGCGCCGCAGGCCCGCCTCCAGCATGGCCGCGTCGAGCCGCCCGTCGCCACAAACGATGCGCTCCTGGGTGGTCAGTGCACGCCCGGTCCCTGCGATGAGCACCGTGCGGTCAGGGGAGGGCAGTCCCAGCGACGCCTGCCGCGAGGCCTCGAGCAACTCGGACGCCACCAGCAGGTCCACCGCGCCAGGAACCGGAAAGAGGCTGAACACTGGCTTGCGCTTGCCCAACTGGGCCAGCGGCACCGGGTACAGCTCGAGATAGTAGGTGGTGGCACCGGTGCGCTGTGCCACCCCAGGCACCGACGTGGCCTGCACAGGATAGCCGTCGCGCTCGGCCGCATCCACCAGCCACTGCGTCAGGATGCCGCCGCCTTCGCCGCCCAGGGCACACACCAGCAGCGACAGAACGCGCGGCACGGAGTCGGGCGACGGCGCGTCGAGAGTTGCCGTCATCGCGTAGCTCCCATCAACCATCGCCGCAGCGGTGCACCCAACGCGTGCAACGCCCGCTCGTGCCAGCGGGGATGCGTCACCCGCTCGCCGCGGTAGAAGCTCGGACACAGGGCAGCCGCATGCGCGTTCTCCCCGCACAGCCCGCAACCGACACAGCCCTCGGTGACGGTGGCCACCGGATCGATCTTCAGCGGATCCGGGTTGTCCTTCAGAGTCAGGGTCGGGCAACCCGACAGGCGCATGCACGCATGGTCGCCGGTGCACACGTCCTCGTCCACGCCGTACTTCACCCGCACCACGCGCTCGCGCCGCTGCAACATGCGGGCCATCCACGGCCGCAATCGACGCTGGCGCTCGAGCTGGCATTCACCCTCGGCAATGATGACCTTCAGGCCCTTGAAGGGCGACTCGAAGGCGTCGATGAGCGTGCGTCGCATCGCCTCGACGCGATAGCTGTGCACGGTGCGCAGCCACTGCACGCCCAGCCCCTGCAGCGCGGCCTCAATCGTGTGGTTGCGATCGGTTCGGCTGGCGGCAACGTCGGCATCGGGTGTGTCATCTGGCTGGGCGTGCGGCGACGAAAGAATTTCCTGCGTGCCCGTGGCCGATGTGTATCCATTCTTGAAGATCAACAGCACCGCATCGTTGCCATTGAACAGCGCCGACTGCACGCCGCTGAGCAAGCCGTTGTGCCAGAACCCGCCGTCGCCCATCACCGCCAGCGTGCGCCGCTGCATCAGCGGTCCGACGCCCGCGCTGCTGGCCAGGCTCATGCCGTAGCCGAGGATTGAATGACCCGACGAGAACGGCGCGAACGTGCCGAACGCATGGCATCCGATATCGGCGGCCACATGCACCGGCCCCAGTTGCTGCTGCGCCAGCTTGAGGGCCGAAAACACCGGCCGCTCGGGGCATCCGGTGCAGAAGCCCGGCGGTCGAGGCGGCAGGGGACGCTCGAGCATGCGAGCAGCCGCGGCGCGTTGCGCCTGCACGGCCGCCAGCCACGATTGCGCGAGCTCGATGCCGGGGTGGTCAGGCGCGTGCTGCTGCAGGAAGGCCAGCAGCCCACGCGCCAGCACCTCGACCGTGTACTCACCCGCGGCGGGCAGGTCACCCTTGCCATGCAACGCGGTGGCAAGGCCGGCGCGGCGCAGGGCTGCGGCTATCTCGAGTTCGATGAACTCCGGGCTGCCCTCCTCCACCACCAACACGGCTCGACGCGGTTCGCAGAACGACTCGATCTGCGACGGCACCAGGGGGTAGGTGACGTTGAGCACCAGCACCGGCAGCGAAACCTCGCCCAGCCCATCGGCCAGGCCGCACAACTGCATGGCCCGCACCAGCGCGTTGGTCAGGCCGCCCTGCACCACGATGCCCAGCTCGGACAGTGGCCCGGCATCGTCACCCAAGCGCTCGTTCAGTCCTCGATCGACAATGGCTTGCCGCGCGGCGGGCAGGCGCTCATCCACCTTGAGCTTTTCCTGGCTGAAGATCACCGGCGGATGCGACAGCCGCGAGTAGTCGAATGCGGCCGGATCGGGCAGAGCATGCCGCGAGGAAATCGCCGGCGCCACGTTGTCGCAGCACTCGAACTGTCCGCGCACATGGCAGGCGCGGATGCGCAGCTGCAAGATCGCCGGCATCGACGATGCCTCCGACAGCGCGAAGCCTTGCTCGACCATGTGGACCATCCACGGCAGGTCAGGGCGGGGGTCGATCAGCAGCAGTGTCGACTTCATCGCGAAGGCATGGGTGCGCTCCTGCACCACACTGGCTCCCTCGCCGTAGTCATCGCCCACGATCACGAGCGCACCGCCACGCACGCCCGGCGATGCCAGGTTCGACAGCGCATCCGATGCGACGTTGGTGCCGACGACCGATTTCCATGTCACCGCGCCACGCACGGGATAGTGGATCGATGCCCCCAGCATGGCGGCAGCCGAGGCTTCGTTGGCGCATGCCTGTACCTGCACGCCCAGGGTTTCGAGATAGGGCCGCGCCTGCACCAGAACGTCCAGAAGATGCGACACCGGCGCCCCTTGATAGCCGCCGACGTAGCTGACGCCCGACTGCAACAGTGCCTTGGTGATGGCCAGGATGCCTTCACCGTGGAACACCTGGCCTGCACCGAGCCGCAGTTGCTCGATCTCGCGCGTGAATTGCACTTCCATCGGCGCACTTTACGGGCGTCGCGCACATGCGTCCATACAATCGGCTTTTTGCTTTTGATTCGTCCAGTGAATCAAACTGCCCACTTCGACCTGAACTTGCTGCGGGTGTTTCACGCCGTGCACAACGCACGAAACGTTCGCAGGGCAGCCGAGCTACTGGGCCTGTCGCAACCCGCTGTGAGCCACAGCCTTACCCGGTTGAGGCTGGCGCTGAAAGATCCACTGTTCGTGCGCACCGCGGGCGGCGTGGCACCCACTGCCAAGGCGGAGCACTTCGCGCGTTTCGTCGAGGCCGCACTCAAGACCATTGACCTCGCGCTGGTCGAGACGGGGCGATTCGACCCCGCCCGCTCCGAGCGCCGGTATGTCATGCACATGAGCGACCTGGGCGAAGGTGAGTTCCTCCCAGGGCTGATGGAGGAGCTCGATCGAGAGGCACCGAAAGTGCGCGTCGAAGCCATCCAGCTGGCTGGGGAGGCAGTTCTGGGGGCGATGGAGCAGGGGCGCATCGACCTGGCGGTAGGCTACCTGCCGCATCTCAGCGGCGTACATCACCAGTCGTTGCTGCTGGATCGCTATGTGGTCCTGGCTCGGCGCGACCATCCCGCCGGTGAGGGCATGCGCACGCGCAAGGGGCTGGGAAAACTCGACTTCGTGCTGGTGAAGAGCCATGCGGAGCCTGCCCGCAGCCTGCTGCAGCTCGGACTGGACAACCGCATCCGGCTGACCGTGCCGCACTTTGCGGTCTTGCCCGAGATTCTGGCGCGCAGCGATCTGGTGGCCATCGTTCCCAGCCGACCGGGTCGCCGGTTTGCACAGCAGTTCGGGCTCCAGATCGCCGAGCCGCCGTTGGGCTTGCCGCCGTTGGAGGTCGGCTTGCATTGGTACTGGCGCATGCACGAGGACCCCGGACATCGCTGGATGCGCGAACTTCTGTCACGGCTCTATGGCGAGCCGCAGGCCGGTCGGCGCCGCGGTGCTCTGGCGCGTTGACTCGCCATGCCACCTTCACATCCTGAGCGTCTGGCTTCTCGACTGGGTCGCAGCCTCGGCCCCGCGTGGCGGACCGTGGTCTGGGTGACCGGCTGGTTGGGTTCGGGCCTCATCGCGCATGCGGGTCCGGCGGCCGCGACCGATGCTGCAGCCGATTGCGTCGCGGTGATCGAAAGCCGCGCTGAATCATTGGTGGAACGAGCCCGCAACGGCGATGGCACGGCCCGAACCGCCTTGCGTGCCGAACTCGAGAACGCGGCGGTACTGATCGGTGACCAGTACATCGCCGGTGCGCGCGACGAGGACGCGGCGCGCGCCCGGCTTGAGCGTTCCCGTAAGGTCCAGCAGTCTTGGCCAGAGGAACGGCGCGCGGCATTGCATCGCCAGTGCAGCCAGACTGCCGCCGCGATGTTGGGCAGTGCGAACAGGCTCGAGCGATTTTTCGTGCGACGGGTTGCGGCCAAGCGCATGGAGCGGATGCTTGCTCCTGGGCACCGCGCTGCGGCCAGCGCACCCACCGTCTCGAACCGCGCCAGCGAGCCTCAGCGACGCTGAGGCGGGCACCGATGGACCGAACGATACCGGCCCCACGGAGTTCAAAAGCGCGACAATGTGTATTATGTTAACTATACAATGGCGAATCGTCATTAGTCTGTACGGCGAGCACACGGGATCAGCTGTCACGTCTCTCAGCTCTGTCCGGGCCGACTTCCCAGGCAGGCAATCGAAAGTCCGCCATCACGGCCACCGCGCGCAGTCCAGCGGCAGTCACCGTGGCGGCTGCCAAGCCGATCCAGGCTGGAACCTCCATCGCTTGTGCACCCACTACCATCCACCCGCCGATGAAGGAACACACGGCGTACGGTCGGTGGTCACGAAACGCCGCCGGGATCTCGTTGCAGACGATGTCGCGCAGCACGCCTCCGAAAACGGCCGAGACCATGCCCATGAGGACCGCCACGATAGGCGGCATACCGTGCTGCAGCGCCAGTTGGGTGCCGCCGGCGGTGAAAAGGCCCAGCCCCACCATGTCCGGCCACTGGATGGCGGCCTCGGTCACAGCCAGGTGGCGCGACCGCATCACCAGCATCGCCGCCATGCACAGGGCCAGCAACGCCCACAGCCACCAGGCGTGCTCCACCCAGAAGAACGGCCTGCGGTCGAGCAGCACGTCGCGCAGTGTGCCGCCTCCAAAGGCAGCCAGAAACGACACCACGCATACACCCACGGCATCCAGGCGCTTGCGTGCAGCCTCAAGCAGGCCCGACAGCGCAAACGCCAAGGTCGCGGCCACCTCCATCAGCGTGAGCAGATTCAGGCGCATCGGGTGGTCGTCAGAACTTCAGCTTCAGGCCTGCGCCCACAGCCCACGCGCGTCCGCGCGCGGCCTCGCGATCTGGCCGCGGCCAGAAGTGGCCCACCACCACTTCACCGAGCAACCAGTCGCGATAAGTCGGCTGTTCCCACTTCACCTGCACACCGTAGTCCGAGGCGCCCACCCCCGAGCCCTGGGTACCGCTGGCAGGTAACTCCAGAGACAACAGGCGGTGCTCGGGAAAGGCGCGATACAGCCCCAGCACGCTGGACCACTCGAACTTGCGCGTGCGCTCGGTGATCGTGGCGGCGTTGAGCCAACGCGCGGCCAGGCGCGGTGACAACGCATGCTCGACAGAGATTGCAGTGGTCGATCCCACGTGATCGGCCAGTGACCAGAAGACCGTTTGCCGAAACTCCACGAGATCAGCTGGCCCGACCTGCCACAAGCGCCGGTATCGGCCCTGCACATAGGGTTTGATACCACCGCGAAACCCCAGGCGAAAGTCGACGTCGTCACGCCATTGCAGGCCCACGCCGGCGAAGAACGACCGGTCCGCGGTGTTCTCCTTGAGCAGCCGCTGCTGCCGCGAAAACGCCTCGGGCGTGTCGCTGACGATCTCGCGCTGGTCGTCGCGGCCGAACAGCACATAAGCCCGCTCGGTCAAGTTCGGCAGACGGAACCGGGCGTTGAAGCGCACGGAGGCATCCACCGACTCGCCCTGACGCTTGAGCACAGACACGCTCAGGCGGCCATCGGTCACCTTGCCACCTTCGGTGAACGGCTTGTCACCGAACCAGCTGTCGACCCCCCGGGCCAGCCACTCAGCCGTCGACCGCGCCGTGCGGCGAGCCGCTTCTGCCACCCCGGCGGCTTCGGCTGCGGCCTGGGCGGCAGCGGGCGGGTCGGTCAGAGGCTGCGAGGCAGCTTGCGGTTGGCCTTGCGCGACGGCATCCGGTGGCGCCAGTGCTGCTGCCAGGACGAACAGGATCGACAGACCAAGATCGGTGCCGCCGCAGCGACACGCGCCACACCACAGCATGGCGGCGGCTCGCGCGACTTCGGCTCGGTGGAACATGGCCCGTAGGCTACACCGAATGGGCCCATGCCGAACAGCCCGCACGGGGAGAGCCCCGGCCTGCCGCGAAATGCGACGGACAACCCCCTCTCGAGCAGCAACGATCGGTAACTTCCGGTCGGGCAATAACAGGCTTTCAACTTGTACATTCAGGTCGAGCAGTGATGCCGATCACATTCACCGTCATCACCAGAGCCGACAATTGTCGCCTCGACAAGGCACA
>Ga0073899_10003055_pt1 | contig 14973 bp, 12 predicted proteins | sample KloWWTmetaKNB5Ph_FD_88975 | JGI IMG/M metagenome (GOLD analysis project Ga0073899, IMG submission 88975) | Active sludge microbial communities from Klosterneuburg, Austria, studying microevolution and ecology of nitrifiers - Klosterneuburg... | ecosystem: Engineered > WWTP > Aerobic digester >...
GCGAACCGCGTTAGCTGATGGCCGGGCGTTGCTTCCGGTGGTGGCGAAGTACTCGACTCCCGACGTCACCGACACCGCCGAACTCACGGCCGCTGCGGCGCTGCACCCCGCGTTGCTGGACAGCATCGAGGCGGAGGGGGTCAACGCGGTGACGGTGAGGTGCTTTGACTACCTGGGTGAATTGCACACCTCGGGATGCATCGCACTGGCCCAACTCAATGACACCGGGATCGTCGCTGGGTGCGAGGGCGATGTTGCCTCCGCCGTGGCCATGATGTGGGTGCGCGAACTCCTCGACTCGCCCTCGTGGATGGCTAACCCGGCCGCCATCGATCCAGACACCGATCAGTTGCTGCTGGCCCACTGCACGGTTGCACGCTCGATGGTCAACGACCTGTCGCTGCACACCCACTTCGAGAGTGGGTTCGGTGTGGGGCTCCGTGGCACCTTCGCGCCAGGGCCGGTGACTTTGATCCGGCTTGGCGGACCGGGGTTGAGCAAGGCCTGGATCGCTGACGCAATGGTCGTCGGCACCAGCGATTCAGAGCACTTGTGCCGCACTCAGGTCACCCTCGACGTCGAGCCCGGACGCGTCGCCGAACTGCTTCACGCGCCACTGGGCAACCACATCGTCATGGCGTTCGGTCACCACCGTGAGCGCTTGGAGCGTTGGCGTTCGTTGATGCTCTAGCGATCGATGAAGTGGGTGCCTAGACCCTTCACCCAACTCACCTCGGAGTGATCGAAGAACTGGCTGGTGTCTTCGTCCATGCCCGCGATGGTGGCCATCTCGGCGTCGGTGAGTTCGAAGTCGAAGACCTCGAGGTTTTCGGCCATCCGCTCGGGCCGCACCGTCTTGGGGATCACCACGACACCGCGCTGGATCAGCCACCGCAGAGTCACTTGGCTCACCGATTTGCCGTGAGCCTGGCCAATCGCAGCCAGGGTTGGGTTGCTGAAGAAGTCGTTGATGCCTTCGGCAAACGGACCCCACGACTCGATCTGCATGCCGTGCTCGGCCATGAGTTCGTGCTCGCGCAGGCGCTGGTGGAACGGGTTGGTCTCAATCTGGTTGACCGCTGGCATCACCTCGTTGTGCAACGCCAAGTCGAGCCACCGGTCGGGATAGAAGTTCGATACCCCAATCGAGCGAGCCAGCCCGTCTTTGTTGGCCTGCTCCATCGCGCGCCACGAGCTATAGACATCGCCATAGGGCTGGTGGATGAGGTAGAGGTCGACGTACTCCAAGCCGAGGCGCTCCAACGATCGCTCCAACCGCGCCCTCGAGCCGGCCTCACCCTCGTTGTGAATCCACAGTTTGGTGGTGATGAAGAGTTCGTCGCGCGCGATGCCGCAGTTGGCGAGCGCGCGACCGACTCCCTCTTCATTGAAGTACGCCGCCGCCGTGTCGATCGAGCGGTAGCCCGCGGCGAGCGCGTCTGTGACAACGCGCTCCACCTCGTCGGGCTGCACTTGATAGACACCGAATCCAAGGATCGGCATCTCGACGCCGTTATTGAGGGTCACGTTTTGCATGACGCTCACTCTAGGGCTGACCTACTTTGCGCCGTACACCTCAGCCTCCCAGATGGAGTAACCCCAGGTGGTGGCCCGTTTGACACCTTGGATCTTGATCCACTGCACCGGCGTGGTGCCGTTGATCGTGACGGTGTCGACACCGCAGACCGGAGTCGTGCGGGGGTAGGTCGTCCAGGTCACCCCATCGACCGAGGTCATCACGCTGTAAGACGATGCGCAGGCCTTCTCCCAGCGCACGACCACCTGCTTCACCTTGATGGCGGCAGTGAGTTTGAACTTGATCCACTGGCTGTCGGTGTATTTCGAGGACCAACGGGTCGTCAGCGAGCCGTCAACCGCACGAGTGGGGCCAAAGCCGGTTGTCTCGGTGCTGCTGGCCGTCACCGACGTGGCACCCCGGGCGTAGTTGACCCCATCGCTTGTTGGAGTCGCGGTGGGGGTGGGCGTCGGAGTTGGAGTCGGCGTGGGTGTCGGGGTTGGCGTTGGTGTCGGAGTGGGTGTCGGGGTCGGGGTTGGAGTTGAGGAATCCTTGTTCCCGAACACTTCGACTTCCCACAGCGAGTAGCCCCACGTCGTCTTGCGGGTGACGCCTTGGATCTTGATCCACTGCACCGGTGTGGTGCCGTTGATCTGAACCGTGTCGACACCGCAGACCGCATTAGTGCGCGAGTACGTCGTCCAGGTCACCCCATCAGCAGAGGTCAACACGTTGTACGCCGAGGCGCAGGCCGCCTCCCATCGCAATGTCACGTAGCCGACCTTGATCGGGGCGGTGAGCTTGGCCTGAATCCACTCGGAGTTGGTGTAGTTGGAGGACCAACGAGTGGTGGCGTTGCCGTCAAAGGCCAAAGCGGCATCAAATGAGGTGCCGGGCTCGACCGAACTCGCGGTGATCGACGTGGCGCCAGCCGCGTAGTTGATGCCGTCGACACCACCGGTCGGTCCACCAGTGAGATTCGTGGCGGCCTTGGCGAGCAGGTCGTTGATGAGCACATCGAGCACCCCGTCACCCAACTTCGGCGCGGGCGTCGCGGTCTCTGACCAGCGGTTCTGCTTGTTGGTGATCCGCACCGCCTGGGCAGTGGTTCGGGCACTCTTCGCCGCGGTCGTCTCGGTTGTGACGAGCGCGGTGTCGCCAGCGCGAGCAGCCACCACCGCAGCGATGGCGTGTTGCAGGGATTGACCCCACGAGGTGGCGGCGGTGAGCCATGGATCGGCATCAGAGATGAAGATCGGGTCGCCGAGTTGGGTGCGGATGCGCCCAGTGCCATTGGCCATCGAGTCGGCGTACGCCGTCAAAGCCGTGAGATCCGAGCCAGCAGGAGATGCTGCGAATCCGGTAGCCAGCGAGCGAAGCGTTGGTGATTGGGGCACGACGAACGTGTTGCTGTAGGGCCACGCGAAGTTGAGGTCGCCAAACACCTGGAGGTCGGCTGTGAGTTGGGGATTGCCCTTCGCCATCCAGGCCATGCCCCAGTTCCAGGCGGTGGTCTTGTTGTAGTTCAGGTCGTTCCAAGCAAAAGCAGCCACCCCTGTCAGGGCAGGTTTGCTGGCAGCAGCCTGGTTCATCGGGTTGGAAACCAGACCATTGATGACGTTGGACAGCCCGCTTTGGCGCGTTTGATAGGCGCCCATGAGCAGTCGAGATGCGGTGGGTCCGTAGTCGTTGCATGGGAAGTTGTCCCAGATGAAGAGCTTGCGCCCGAAGAACGAATTGGCGGTCGACATGTGGCTGACGGTGATGTCAGGTGGGGTGACCTCCGGTCCGGTCCAACCGATCATGATGTCGGCTTGAAGGTTGGCGCCCAAGGTCGATTTGTACGACGACGACGAGGTTCCGGAGTAATCCGTGGGCACCATCTGAAGCGGCTTGATGTCGCCCTTGGCTTTGATAAACCGGGTGTTGATGTCGTTGAGGAACGCAGCCTGGCCTTGGGCCTGGGAACTGTAGGTCGAACTGTCCTCATAGCAGTTGAACGAGTCGGCTGAGATGTCGTCGAGGGGGATCGAGAACGAACGCACGCCGAGGTTGTAAAGCTGTTGGAACTTCGCGATCAGAGCGTTGCGATCAGAGGTGCTGGAGTAACAGACCGTGGGTCCTGGGGAGATCGCGTAGGTGAACCTGACGTGGTTGGCCTTGGCCCTGTTAACCAGGGTCTGCAAGGTGGTCAGGTTGGCGGCCGGATAGAGGGTGCGCCAACTGTCGCGAAGGTAGGGGTCGTCTTTTGGCGAATATTCGTAGGTGTTCATCTTGGTGTCGCCGTGGAAGGTCATCTGGTCCAGGCGTGCAGCGTTTGACCACGGCATGCCATAGAAGCCTTCGATGGTGCCGCGCACGCCAATGAGCGGCCAGTCGGTGATGGAAACGTTGGCCACCGCGGCGGTGGCACCCGACCCGGCAAGGAGTTGGCGCAGAGTCTGCACACCGTAGAACTGGCCATCAGCGTCACTGCCACCGATCGCGATCTTGTTGCCGGTCACGACCAGGGCGTAGCCCTCGCTCTTGTTGGGCACCGCAGTGGCACCGAGCGCAGCAACAATGTCGGCCCGCGTGCCGGGGCCAACGAGCACCGCCGGGTCGCTGGTGGTGGCATCGGGAGTGACCACGGTGGCACTCACTCCGACTTCGGCAAGGGCCTGCACGGCAAGGTCGCGCGCATAGGTGTCGGTGGCCGAGTCGGCAACCACTTGCACCGTCGTACCCAACACCACCGGTTGGCCGTTGGTCGCCATGGTTTGGGGCGTGGGCACCACGGTGGGGGCCGTGATCGAGGGATAGGCAGTCGCATTGGCTGTGGAGGAGAGCCAGACAGGCGCGGAGATCACGACACCAGTGGCAACTAACAGGGCACATAAAGCGTGAAAATCAGGACGTCGCATGGAGCGCTCCTTGAGGGGATCCGAGAGAGTGTCAGCTTTTAGACTGACACGTCACGCACCCTCTGCAACAGTGGTCCAGTGCACCTTTTCTTGACCAAAGTTAAGTTTGAGTGCCTACAGATCACCGCAAATCGGACCAAACCCAAAGTGCCCGGGGGATCTAGACGTACGGGCCTAGGTGCTTAACACTGACAACCCCGGCCCAGATTGAGGTGTGCATGTCGCTCACGCACGAGACGTCATACGACACAGTTGCTATAGCGCGCGGAGCGTATGACGCTGTCACCTACTGCCGGTTGTGCGAGGCAATGTGCGGACTCGTCGCGACGGTCGACAACGGGCGAGTGACGTCGCTGGCGCCCGACCCCGACCACCCTCTATCTCGCGGACGCGCATGTCCGAAAGGGCTTGCGTTCGTGGAGATCACCAACGACCCGGACCGTGTGTTGCACCCGTTGCGCCGCAACGCCGATGGGGAGTTTGAGCAAGTCTCCTGGGATGAGGCACTCGACGACATCGCCGCGCGGTTGGACGCGATCCGCAAGAAGTGGGGTGCCGAGGCGATTGGGCACTACCTGGGCAATCCCGTTGCTTTTGCCTACGCAAATGGACTGTGGAGCGGGGCATTCTTGCTCGCGATCGGTGGCGCGACGCAGTACACAGTGGGGTCTCAAGACATCAACTGTCGCTTTGTCGCCAGCAAATTGTTGTACGACGCCGCCTCTCTGCTCCCCTTCCCCGACCTGGCCCGCACCGACTTTCTGCTGATCGTGGGTGCCAACCCACTTGTCTCCAACGGATCAGCACTGCGAGCACCACGAGTGCGTGATGACCTCAATGCGATCACCGGTCGTGGCGGCCGGGTCGTGGTGGTTGACCCGCGTCGCAGCGAAACGGCCCGACTCCACGAACACGTCAGCATCAAACCCAACACCGATGCGTGGATGTTGTTGGCGATGTTGCAGGTGATCTTTGCTGAGGGACTCGAAGATGAGGCAGTCGTGCGGACTCAAGCCAACGGGCTTGACCAACTGCGCAGTGCTGTCGCTGGCTTCACGCCTGAGGTGGCGGCAGCGGTGTGTGAAGTGCCAGCCGAAACGATCACCACATTGGCCCGCGATTTCGCGGCTGCTCCCAGCGCAACCGCCTATGGGCGCACCGGAGCTTGCCTGGGATCGCACGGAACCTTGGTCAGTTGGCTGATCGACGTGCTCGCCATCGTCACCGGCAACCTTGATCGGCCCGGCGGAACCTTGCTGCCCCAAGGAGTCGTGCCGCTTGAGGCCGCCGCTGAGGCGAGTGGCCGGATGACCTATGCAGCGAAGCGTTCGCGCATCGGAGGGTTGCCCGATGTGATGGGCGTGTGGCCTTCCACCCTCATGGCCAGCGACATCATGACCCCCGGGCCAGGTCAGGTGCGGGCGATGATCATCAACTCCGGCAACCCCGTGCTCAGCGTGCCCGACGGCGAGGGTCTCGAGGCCGCGCTGGGCGAACTCGACTTGTTGGTCTCCTTGGATCTCTATCTCAATGAGAGCAACCGCACCGCTGACTACATCCTGCCTGCGGCAACCTGGCTCGAGCGAGAGGACTATCCCTTCTTGTCCTCGGCATCCTCGGCCAAGGTGACGATGCAATGGACAGGCGCCGTCGTACCTCCCGCGGGGGAGGCGCGCGAAGAATGGAGTGTCTTCGCTGACCTGGCCGACCGCATGAAAGTCGGGCTCTTTGGTCCTCGCTGGATGCCCGCGCTGCGTCCGAACACGATGCTGAAGGTGCTGCTGCGCCTGGGGCCGTACGGCGACCGCTTCGGACTGCGCCCCAGCGGCCTAAACCAGAAGAAGTTGGAGGCCCACCCTCATGGAATGGTGCTCGCCGAGCACTCCCCGACCGGCATTCTGGCCAAAGTTGTGCGCTACAAAGACAAGCGGGTGCGATTGGCGCCACCGGAGATCTTGACCGAGATCGCGGCACTGGCTCCGGCCCCCCAAGGGGAGTTCCCACTGCTGCTCATCGGCCTGCGCGAGAACCGCTCACTGAACAGTTGGCTGCACAACTCACCCGCGCTGATGAAGGGCGATCGCAAGCACCGGGCCCGGATCAACCCGTGTGACTTAGCCCCCTTAGGACTCGCCGACGGCGACCGGGTGCGCATCGTCTCCGCGCATGGAGCCATCGAAACGTTGGTCAAATCCACCGACGAAGTTCGCCCGGGCACACTGGCTGTGCCACATGGGTGGGGACACCGCGGCGGGTGGCGGATCGCCAACGCCGGCGGTGGAGTCAACGTCAACCAACTCATGAACTCAGCCCCGGATTCATTGGAGCGTTTGGCCGGGATGGCGCTGCTCAACGGGGTGCCGGTGCGCTTGGAGCGGGCGTCGTACGAATCGGATGCAGTCGGACGAGGCGCATGAGGCCGACTAGGCCAAACCCAAATGCCGGCTTACGATGGATTCCAAATGCGGCGACAAGGGTCGCCACACAAAGGTGAGGAATCATGATGGGCATTTCAATTCGGGGAGTTGCTGCGGCCACGGCGGCGGCGCTAATCATGGCTCCCAGCGCAGCATGGGCGGGCACTATTGCTCACGCAGACATGGCAGCCGACATGTTCGACCCCGCCACCGGTCTGACTGTTGCAGCTACCAATGGTGACGTCACCAACATTGGCGTCGACTACGGCAAGAAGGTCATGACCACCACGGTCTCCTTCACCGACCTTGATGTCTCGGGCGTTAACGCGGTTGACCTGACCGTGCTGATTCGCACCAAGACCAAGAAGTTCTTTGCCTTGAACGCCTCGGCTGACGCAGCCGGCAACACGCTTCGCTACGCGAAGTTCGTCGGCAAGAAGCACACCAGCAAGAAGTGCGCACGCGCCACGCTGGCCGTCGACACCGACGCCAACACCATGGTGATCACGATGCCGAGCAGCTGCCTCGACAGCAGCAAGAAGATCAAGATGAGTGCAGTGAGCTCCAGCACCGACGGTTCCGTCACCGCTGAAGGCTCGCCAATCATCGCGTTGGATGATGTCTTCACCGATGGCTCCGCCGAGTTTGACGGCGTCAGCGCCGTCATCGTTCGCGGCTGACCTAGAACTACCTCGACTGTGGTCCCCCGGGTTTCCGGGGGGCCATGGTTGTTTTTGGACACCTAGTCGAGCAAGCACTCCACGGTAGTTGCCCACGAAGGAGTGGGCAGGAATCTCTCACCGGGTCGGCCGAGCAGCGCGATGATCACGGTGCTTGAAGGCGGCGCGAAGGTTGGCCACGGGGTGTAGGAGTCTGTGAAAACCACGATCACATCGGGGCGCGGGCGTTCGGCCGCTGCCATCGCGAGACCGACCCGCATGTCAGTGCCTCCCCCACCTGCGAGTCCAACGTCGCGAGCGCGTCGCACCCGCTGCACGGTGTGTACGGCGGCGTCGCAGGAGTAGGTGCTCACTTGACCACCCGAAACTCCGAGGGCTTGAAGCGCCCCATCAACTTCACCGAGGGCTCGACCAAGCAGCCTGTCATCGACTGACCCCGATGTGTCGATCACGATCGCGACCTTGGGGATCGCTCGCCGCATGCCGGGGAGCACGACCCCGGGCACGCTGCTGGCTCGTCGTGATGGGCGAGAGTAGGTGAAGTCGCCTCGACCTGCTGCCCACCCGATCGCTCGGCGCACAGCACCGGTCAGCAGTGGCTCCCAGGCGATGGTCGGGTCGAGGATCTTCTTGGCCCAGCGCATGGCATCACCGGGTTGGTCGCCGCGGCGTTTGGCGTGCTCGACGTACTCAATGGCGACGAGTTTGCGGATCTCTCTAGCCTCGTTGAGGTCGACGCCTCCGATGTCGAAGTCGGCGGGCAACTCGTGCGAGCGAGGCACTCCGTCACAGCCCGATCCGCAACCTTCGTCGGGTTCGAGCGGCCCGCCTCCAGAGCCGGAAGGTGGCAGACGGCTCAATTTGGCGTAGATCTCTTCGGTGCTCCAGGTGCTCGGCACGCCCAGCTCGCCAACCGAGCACAGACCTGGCGGCACCAAAGAATCGGGCTTAAGTGTTTCGGTGACACTCGCGTCGGCCGCCTTGCCCCAGAGTTTCGCGGTGCTGGAGTCGACGTCGAGGCTGCGCGCGCGGTCGGCATGCTCGGCGAGCAGGTGCCATGTGACGTGGGCCAGTTGCTCGCCAATCTCGGGCACGCTCGCGGCATCGACCCACTGGGGGTTGAGGTAGACCCGCCAGTGTTCGTCGACGGTGATCGTGGGCACTTCAAGGCTAGGCACCGCGACGAGTGCATAGAGGGCGTGACCGAGGTAGGGCTGGTCTCGCGGCGGCGAGCCAGAAGCGCCTGGGTTGGGTTCGCTGATCAGCCACAACTTCGCAGCAGCGAGTTTGGTGTAGTCCACGGGGCTCAGGCTCCTGGCAGCAAGCCCGCGAGTGCCAGCGCAGGTGCGAACACCGCGATCTCTGAGGGCACCGGCGCGCCACTTGGTCGCACCCCGTCGCGCAGCAATGCGCGCACGGCAGGCACCGCCGGATCGATGCCGACCTGCTCGGCGGCGTAGGCGCACAGTCTGATGGCGTCGGCCCAGCGCTGCGCGGTTGGGCGGCGTACGACGGCAGCCAGCACTGCCTGCAACATCACGTAAACCCGATCGACTCGAGCCCCCACGAACGGCAAACCGGTCGGCATCGACAACAACTCCTCGGGGTCAATGAGGTCTTGCGCCGCGACCCAGTTGAGGTATTCGTGGGCCACCGTCTCGCCCACGCACCCGCTGATCAGCAACCGGCGCACCTGCTTGGGTGCATCGAGGGCCAGCGCCCAGCCAGAGAGTCGAGCGGCGTAGTCCCACGTGCGCGGGGTCGGGAATGCCCGTCCCCGCGAGGCCGCATCTTTGGGGATCGCGCTCAGTTGGGACTCCCGGGCACGCAAGAATCCGGCGACCATCACGAGTTCGGCAGCCACCCGGTCGAGCAGATCTTCGGGCTGGTCATACACAGGCAGCGAGGGCCACAGGCCAGTTACCAAGCCTTCGGCGTACACCTCAAGCGGCAGCGACCAATCAAGATGCACAAACCGCGACGCGGTCGGCGCCGCCAACTCCCACCCGGCCACAGCGACATCGGCCGGGTTGGCCGCCGCAACGAATGACACCGTCTCGGGCAGTTGCAGCGATCCCACTTCGTAGTGCGTCAACGGTCGCAGCGCGGCCGCCTGCAGCGAGGGCGAGGCTGTGGAGAATTCGTCGAAGAACGCGATCGCCGGGCCATCAATGCTGGCCAGTCGCTTGGCCCATTGCGGTGGCGCCAGATCGACGGTGCCCTCGGGACGCACCACGGGTAGACCCGCAAAATCCGAAGGCTCATAGTGACTAATGATCAGCGTTTCGACGTGCCATCCCAGGTCTCGGGCCGACTCGATTACCGCCGTCTTGCCCTCACCTGGGTTGCCCCACAGCAGCACCGGGATGCGCGCACTCACGCAAATCCCCACCGCCTGCAGCGCCTGCTCATATGCCGCCCGAGTCCTGATCCCCGCCATGCCACTCACCCTCCGAGTCCTAGCTCCACGTACTTCTCTACTGTCGTCACGCCTTTGTCGAGCAACCGCATGGCGGGCGTGGTGCCACCGGCCAATGCCAGCAGCACCCCCACGTCGGCGCGGGCCAATGTGCCCCACGTACGCCGCCGAGCGATGAGGTCCTCGATCGCTGTTGCCGACGGCGGTCGACTCGCATCGAGTCCTTGTGCGGCGAGTGCTTGCAGGTGTGTCAGGTTGACCCGGCACCCCACCTGCGCCCAGCGGCTCACCACGCCGATGGCCCACCTCGGCGAGCGGCCCATCGCCCGCGCGAACGTGTCAATGTCGTTGGGAGCCGCGCCGACCGCGATCAACGAACTGACCACACTAGGCGACACCCCAAGCCGGAGCCATTGACCGCTCAGTGTCCCGGTGTGTGGTCCGACCTGGGCTGCCAACCACGTTGCTGCTTCGACTGTGGGCACGTAGGCGAGGTTCTGGCTGAACCATTCTTCGTCGACGTCGCCGTACACAAACGAGAGGAAGAACCGCACCGGCAGCGCCCCCCACACCCCAGCACTTGCCGCCAATGCAGCAATTTCGAGCACCCGATCAGGGTGCACGCCGGCGTCCCACATTTGATCCAGACCGCCGTACTCCAACACGTGCTGGCGAGCCTCCGCGTTGCGACTGGGCCGCTGCACCTGCGCAGCCCAGGCCTGCAACACACCCTCGGCTACCAACTTGGTCTGGCGCAGATTTGCCTGGTGCTTGTGCGCAATGTGCTCGATTTCTCTGGCGTGGGTGGCTGCCGCTGCTGCCGTTTGCCAGCCCGTCTTTCGCTGCGAGCACCGACAACGCTCCACCCCCTTAATGCGCCAGTCATCACGGGCATGGCGCACCACTCCCGGTGGCACCAGCCGCGCCCGCAGACCGAGAAGTTCGCGTACGGGGGCCATGGCCCCCTCCAACTCCAAGCAGGAGGTGTATCCGCCAAATGCTGCCGCCACTCGCTCGGCCGCCAAGTCGTGCGGGGTCTCAAAACTCCAGTCGGGGTAGATCGTCAGGCCGTGCCGCTTGCCCCGTGTGGCCGCCCGCGAGGTACGGCACTCCACCTCCATCACCAGCATCCCGCCGTCTGGCGTCGGGGCGGGGATCGAGGTCATCGCAGAGTCTTATCAGGACCCTCCGACAGTTCTTTGGAGAGAGGTCAGCCGAGCTCTTCGAGAACATGAGGCGACGGGCGCAGGGGCGGCCAGGATCGGCTACCTGAAATTCACCACTGTCAACTTGTTGCCGCATTGCTTCGGCACTCGCCACCCGCCCTCAATCCATGCCTCAGCTCGTGTCAGGTCGGTTGACGGGCCCATCATCGTGCGGTCACCCGCGTAGTACATCTTCGACTTGTAGCGAACCCCGGGCACCCCGTCACTCCTGACGACAAGAACCGAACCCTTGGGCCACACCGCGGTGGCGCCGTTGATCTGTAAGCACCCTGCAGGCGATCTAGTCACGTACGCATTGATTCCATTGCTAGTGCTCGATTCAATCTGCGTGCGCTGCACCATCGCAATCGCCCCGTCGACTTGCTGAACCTCCCACTGGACGCGCCAGACCCAAATGCCAGCGATTGCGAGGACAAGAACGGCCAGAGCAGCGACCACCCTGTAGCGGCGAATCCAACGAGTCATGCGGTCACGATACGTCTATCGAACAGGAACAAGACTGTGTGAAGAAGCACGGGCTTGCCGGCGAAAGCCAGTCCACTCACTTCGCCCGCCCTACCAAAAGGGCCGACCGCCAGCCATGAGAGATCGCTCCGTGGCGTGCGCCCCCTGAGATCAAAGGAGCTCTATGTGGCCGCAACACTCACGCGATTCACATGATGTCAAGTCAGGCTGGCGTTTGTTGGCGGGAAGCCGACAACATCAATTGTGGAAGTCCACATAGCGCGGACCGCCTGTAATTTCAGGCCAAGTCTATATCGATCAACTGGAGGTGAAATGAAGATTTTTCAAGGTCTCAAAGGTTGGGCCGGGAGGGTGGTCACGAAGTCTGCGCTCCTTTGCTTAACAGCTTTCGCTTTGCTGTTAACCCCCGCTCAGGTTGCACCCGCGTCCGCAAGCGCCTACGGCATTGACTCTTGGGGTCAGTTTTGCTTGAACGGGAAGTGTTTTCCCAGTGGGTCTCTTGAGCACTACATTAATGGTTCCGGGAAGACTGTGAATTATGAGTGGGCGGATTGGGAATCTTTCGCAAACGTCTGCAATTGGCAGGTCAAGTTCCGGTATCGCGATGTAAATCGCACACAATACTTGCTGCTCCAATCAGCGGTATTCAACTCTTGTGGGCGTAACGGCACAGTGTATGCCTATCCGACGAATCTCAGGTACGGAACTGCGTGCGCCGAAATTTGGTCGAATGGCGTTCGATTGACATCCCAATGCCATTCAATCACTGCTTAGGTCAGGTTGCCTGACACCACTGCAATTCCTATTTGAGGGGTCATCACGAGTAGGCGCGCACGGATCTCAGCCCGCCTACTCGTGATGGATCGTCACCTAGTCACTTGCCTCTGATGCCTCCGACTGCCGTCCTCAGGTCAGGGCATGTAAGCGACTCAGTCGGTCGATGCCTCAGCTTGACTTGCGATACGGACAGGCCGCGAGCCACCTGAACTTATGGACCAACCGTCCTTACCGGCGCTGATCGAAAGCGACTGGTTGTTCTTTGATCCAAATTTCACACTAGTGAATGCAGAGTCCACGCTGTCGCTCCAGGCCTTGAACACCGACATAACGTCTGCCAAGCCAATTTTCCCACTCTTGATCTCACTCTCGAACTTTCGAACGACGTACACAAGAAAGTGACCGGCAATAAACCGCTTATCGTATCTTGTACCCTGATCCAGGGCCGCGCGGGACAAGTTCAAGGTCCCCCAAGCAAACGCGCCTAGGAGTGCCGCTCCCGCTGTCGTGCGCACCAACTCAAAGATCAAGATTTGGGTAACATTCTTCTCGGCCCCGGCGATCTCCCTCAATCCCTCTGCAGTTGCAAGCCAACCGGTAACTGCAGCTACAGCAAGACCCACTACGCCGACAGCGGCGATCAGAGCGGCGACACGTCGCATGGAAGTCGAATTGTGTGCGAGGGCAACCGTTGCCTGCGTGAAATGTTGGTGTTCGTGGTCTAAATCATTCAGTTCAGTCATGTGCATATTTTTGCGGGGTGCTGAGAACCCCCGGCGACGATTTGCCTGCGTGTCGATCAGATCCCTCATTAGGGCGTCGGGGTCAGGCGGCATATCACTCGCCTGCTCATCTCGCCTCTAGTTGCTTGCGAAACGGTGAGGTGAAGGATCTGTCGGCGCGGCAAGGGTAGAAATAGCCAGCACTCGGCATTGGTCGAAGAATCTGCAGAAAATCTAAGTGGGCCTAACAGGACTTGAACCTGTGACCTCTTCCTTATCAGGGAAGCGCTCTAACCGTCTGAGCTATAGGCCCGCTTGGTCGTCGTACGACGACAACGACCAGCGAGGAGGTTACCGCAGGGGGGATGGCGCGACCAAACTGGCCCCCGTTGGCGTTAGTTGTCTTCGGCCAGGGTGAGTTCGACACCGCCCAGGAGGGTGGCGGCGAGGTTGTAGAGGTAGGCCGCGAGGGTCGCGATGGCCGGCAGCAAGAACGTGTTGACCACTGCGGTGAGGGCGGTGAGGCCTAGCACTCGGCCGAGACCAACGAAGTCTTGGATGGAGAAGTCGGAGCTTTCGCCCAAGATCGGCCCAACCGCTGCATTGAGGGCGTCGAAGACGCCGGTGATGCTCAGCAAGCCATAGATCATCATGGTTGCCACGAGCATCGCGATGCCCAGGGCCACCGAGAGCACGAAACTGGTCTTGAGCACCGACCACGGGTCAATGTGCACAAGACGCAACCGGGCCTTGCGGGGGTTGCGCGAAGACGATGTCGAAGCGGAGGCAGCGGGAGTCGTCGTTGCCGGCTTGGCTACCGGGGTCACCTTCTCCTTGAGCCCGCCCTTGATGCCGCCGACCTTGCCGACCAGACCACCCATGGCACCGGCCTTGGCTGCGGGCGGTGCTGCCGGAGGGATCACCACCGGCGCCTGCACTGGGGTGTCCACAATCGTGTCTTCAACTTTCTGCACGGGCTGCGTGTGCTCCACATCAGCCACCTTCACCTCGGGCACCTTCACTTCAGGCACCTTCACCTCAGGTACGGCGGCCGCAGCAGCCTTCGCCGCCGGCTTCACCACCGAGGCAGCAACCTCGGGAGTGACCTTGGGGGCGTCGACCTCAGTGATGGCACCAGCCAACTCGTCGTCAAGGATCTCAACCACGTCGGTCTCAGGGGTGGCGTCTTGCGACGTACCTCGTGACTTCGGGGTCATGCGTTCTCCTCAGGTGCTTCGGCGGTCGCAGTGATTGTTGCATCCTGCCCCTGAGCGACCTCATCCTCAAGATCTTCAGTCTCGTGACGCTCAACACTGCGCGCCACCTGAGCCACCGAATCTCCAGACTTCGGCGTCACAAACTTCACGCCCATCGTCGAGCGACCCATCGGGCGGAAAGCCGCATCAATGGGCGAACGAACCACCTGGCCGCCGCTGGTCACCGACAACACCTCATCGCCGTCAACCACGATGAAGGCCCCGACCAAGACACCACGATCTTCGTTGGCCAAAGCCATCGCCTTGATGCCCAGACCACCGCGCGATTGCGAGCGGTAGTCCTCGATGCGGGTGCGCTTGGCAAACCCACCATCGGTGATGGTGAAGACAAACTGCTCGGTCTCCACCGCCTCACCACGAATGATCGACATGCTCAGCATGGAGTCGCCGTCGCGGAACTTCATGCCGGTCACACCCGAGGTCGCACGACCCATCGGCCGCAACTGGCTGTCGTCTGCACGGAAGCGAATCGACTGGCCCTTGCGTGAACCAACAAAATGTCGTCATCGGCGTTGACCAACTCCGCACCGATCAACTCATCATCGGCATCGCGGAAGTTGATCGCGATCAC